>Ga0335070_10003210_pt1 | contig 19018 bp, 15 predicted proteins | sample Lox_Sample_13_FD_206722 | JGI IMG/M metagenome (GOLD analysis project Ga0335070, IMG submission 206722) | Soil microbial communities from Loxahatchee National Wildlife Refuge, Florida, United States - Lox_Sample_1.3 | ecosystem: Environmental > Terrestrial > Soil > Wetlands | place: USA... | reverse complement strand
GTGCGCCAATCCACGCTGCAGCAGGTCTTCCACAACACCGAGAGCACGCAGCGGCAGTACGACCTCAAGCAGCGCGCGGTAGCCCTGGGCTGGCCGGTTGAACACGTGCACGTGATCGACGGCGACCAGGGCCACTCCGGCGCCTCGGCCGCCGACCGCGAGGGGTTTCAGCACCTGGTGGCGGAGGTGGGCCTGGGACACGCCGGCATTGTGCTGGGACTGGAAGTATCACGGCTGGCCCGCAATTGCTCCGACTGGCACCGGTTACTGGAGATCTGCGGCCTGACCGACACGCTGATCCTGGACGAGGATGGCCTGTACGATCCAGCCAGCTTCAACGACCGGTTGCTGCTGGGACTGAAGGGCACGATGAGCGAGGCGGAACTGCACGTGCTCCGCGCTCGGCTCCAGGGTGGCATTCGCAACAAGGCGCAGCGCGGCGAGTTGCGCTTCGCCTTGCCGGTCGGCCTGATCTACGATCCACAGGGCCGGCTGGTCCTGGATCCCGACCAACAGGTCCAGCAGGCCTTGCGGACCTTCTTCCAGGTCTATGAGCGGCAGGGCACCGCCCGGGCCGTCGTGAAGTACTTCGCCAGGAACGGGTTGAACTTCCCGCGTCGCCTTCGTGGCGGCATCCACAAGGGTCAGTTGGTTTGGGGACCGCTGGGGCACTCGCGGAGCCTCCAGGTTCTGCGCAACCCTCGTTACGCCGGCGCCTACGTCTTTGGTCGTACCAAGGCCTGCCAGCGGTCCACCGGACGGGGCGGCTACAAGCCCCAGCCGCAGGAGAAGTGGCACACCCTGATCCCCGATGCCCATCCGGGATATATCAGTTGGCAGCAATACCAGGATCACTTGCAGACGCTGCACGCCTGTGGTCGCGCTCATGGGCAGGATCGCCGTCACAGTCCGCCCGGACAAGGCCCGGCCCTGCTACAAGGACTGGTGGTCTGCGGGGTCTGCGGCCAGCGCATGACGGTGAAGTATCACTGGCGCCAAGCCACCCTGGTGCCGGACTACATCTGCCAAAAAGGGAGTACCGAACGTGGGCAGGCGGTCTGTCAGCAGGTTCCCGGCGCCGGTGTCGACGAGGCCGTGGGCGAATTGTTGCTGGAGTTGGTGCAGCCGGTTACGTTGGAGCTTGCCATTGCCGTGCAAGCTGAACTGCAGATCCGGCTGGAGGAGGTAGCGCGCCTGCGACGGCAGCAAGTGGAGCGCGCCCAGTATGAGGTGGACATAGCCCGTAGTCGCTTCATGCAGGTGGATCCCAACAACCGTCTGGTCGCTACTGCTCTGGAGGCCGACTGGAATGATAAGCTCCGGGCCCTGACCATCGCGGAAGAACAATACGAGCAGCAACGGCAAAAGGATCAGATGAGCTTGGATGAAACCAGCCGGCAGCAAGTGTTGGCGCTGGCCCGCGACCTGCCGCGGCTCTGGCGTGATCCCCATACCAGCGACCAAGACCGCAAACGGATGGTACGCCTGCTGATCGAGGACGTGACGTTGACGAAGCCAGATCAGATCAAGGTCCAGATCCGACTGAAGGGCGGCGCCCCCCGAACGCTCTTGGTGCCTTTGCCCCTGAATGCCCCCCAGCTACGCGCCACCAATCCGGAGGTGGTGCGCCGGATCGACCAACTCCTGGGCGATCACACCGAAACCGCCATCGCCGCCGAGTTGAACCGTTGCGGCTACCGCAGTGGGACCAAGCAGGAATTCACGGGCGATCTGGTCAAACGGATTCGGTTCAAGTACCGACTAAGATCTCGCTACGATCGCCTGCGAGCCAGAGGCCTGTTGACCGCGGCGGAAATCGGCACGCAACTGGGTGTCACCGCCCAGTACGTAGGCGTCTGGAGGCGCCATGGCTTGCTGCCGGCCGTGCCGTACAATGACCGAGACGAGTACCTGTACAAGCCCGTCGGCAAGTACGGCCCGCGAAAACAACAGGGCAAGAAGCTATCAGAAAGACGACGATGTCCCGAGTTCTGCTCTCAAGCAGCCAATGAGGTGCACCATGAAGCATAAGCGTTCGCGTTAGGTGCGAGCACGGGTGTTCGCAACGGCCGTGTGCCGGCACTATGGAAGAGCCCTCGGAATGCAGTCGAGAACTTGGTGTCACGATCGTGGAGGAGGAATCTGGCTTCAAGCTGCTGCTCCTCCAGCCGCATCAGGACGTTTCGACCTTGCTGCTGGATCCACTTGTCGTTCGGGCAGTACGTCGATGGACTGAGGAATACCTTGCGTGTGCCGACATGGATGAAGGCCAAGCAATAGGCAAGCCGTACGCCGAGAGGCGTGATCACGCTCTTGGTGAAGAAATCGCAAGCTACCAGCGTGTCCACGTGCAGTCGGATGAACTTCCGCCAAACGGTTTCTTGGGCATGCCCACAGCGGATCGGAGAAGGCGTAAGCCCTTCCTCCTTATAGTACACGGCGATGGCTGAGGGTTCTCAGGCGCGAGTTATGCAACGTTGCATGTGGCGTAGACGCGATCTACATGTGCAACATCTTCAACATGTGGAGCTGAGCGAAAACAGCGTTAAGTTCTTGGGGTTTCTGCAAGTTACTGTCATTCCGCGATTTCCGGTAATTGGGCTGAGAGAAGCTTGGTAAGGCTCATAACCCGGAGGCCTGCGCCAGCAACTCGCCCTCCTCCAAGTGTCGATGAAGCGTCCTCGTCTCCGCCAGCGCGACCGGATCTTCTGGGTCTGGAGCCATTGAAAACCGGGAGCCCCCGCTTGTCGAAGTTCCAGCAGCCGATGATCGAGTAATAGACCTCGCGGTCCTCCGAATAGCGCAGGGCCGGACCGTAGTTTCCGCCGCCGTTCAGCAGCCCCAGGACCAGTTCGAACCTAGCTGCCGGACGGGCACCGAAAGACGAGTCGAACCACTCTTGGATACGGAGCCGCTCCAGGACTCCTTTCATCCGCGCGGCGGCCTCGGTTTACAGCGGCTCATACGCTGAGGTGAACGCGGCGAAGTCCGAGTCCTTCACGAACGATCTGGCCGCCGCGGACACCTTCTCGCAGATGATCAAACCCGCCGCGACCGCCAGCGTCAACAGGACGGGGATCAGCCTTCTCGGCCGCGAGACTCTGGCTGCGAAGCCACAGACCTTGAGCGGAACACCCCCCATGCGGTTAACCCGATGGAGCGGTGAAACGGGACGGACGCGCGGCAGTTTGAACATTTGTGAAACATATGGTCGGTAATGGTCAACAAGGCCCCGGTCATTTCCGCTTTGGTTTGCCTGGCCGAATAGTACTAGAATGCGCCGCATGTCATGGTTCGTGCCCTCGGTCTACTCGCCGATCGCCCGGTGCGGTTTCTCGCGGAACCGGAGCGTGCGCCGGCTTTTTCGCCTGCTGTTTACCGGCCTTTACAGGAAGCGGTTGTGGAATCCTCTCGTCAACTCCTGGATGGAAAATCGAGGTTTTGACCAGCGAAAGCACATCAAGACGGTCAATTTTCATGCGATCGGTTCAGCCAGTTGCCTGCTCGCGATCGCTGCCTTCCTGTGGGCTGCCCAGAGCACTGCGGCCACCGCACGTTCGCTTTCACCGGGAACGGATTTTGTCCGCGACAGTGCAAACACGGTACGCTGGTGTTACCGGGCGGCGGCTTGCATGGGCATCTTCGATCTCGTATTCAACATGCCTGGGATCGTCCTAGCGCGTTATCTATATCTGCTGACCCTTCGCAGGCCCGCGATCCAGCGGGCACGGAGCGGCCCGTAAGCCAACCACGACCTCAATCGCAACCTTCGGCCACTCTCATTTCAATGCGTGGGCGACCTTCCGGGGATGAATCAGGGGATTGACCCTCATGCCATTTTCTGCCGATGGTTCGATGGTTGTGGGCGGCGGTCTGTGCAGGCACGTCTGGCTGGCGTTCCGCAGGCAGAACGGCGTTTTGATCGGTCCCGGCTCGCCAGCCGCACGATGTCCGGGCGCCACATGAACCCTCGCGAGGCAGCGTGCGTCTAATCTCTCACTCCCCACCTTGCGAGGTTGGCGGACCTGTCGGCGCGGCAGTGCGTTTCGCAGCCGCGGCAGAAGCCTGTCGCCAGACGAGCACGCCCGCGGCAACCGCGAGGGCCAGAAAGATGGCAACGGTCGCTGCAACCCAGCGGTACTTGAGCTTGGGCGGAGGGGGATCGACGCGAGCCATGATGCGTTCTCGTTCGGCCGGATCGAACGGCGTACCGCACTCCGAACATCGCGGCCCTGGACTGCCGCGCAAGTCATAGCCGCATTGAAGGCAGACAGGATAGCCGAGGGCAAGGAGCCCCTCCCGAACGCGCCGCCGGTTACGGTCGCGATACAGCCAGGCGAAAAGCACTCCCGAAGCGCAAACCGCGAAGAGTGACGCCAAACTGGTCGCGGTCACGACGGCCGCCAAGCCGGTGATGCCGATACGGCCGAGCAGGTGCGCCAGCAGTGGGCCACCCAGCGCTCCCAGGATTCCCGCCATCGCACCCACAGCCGTCAGCCACAGAATGTGCCACCGGTAGCTACGCTGCGTGCGCTTTCCGCATGCCTTGCGCCACGCCAGATACGCTGCCCAGTCCGGCAAGGCGCGCAGTTCCGGCAGGCTGCGCAGGAGGTACTCCGGAATCGGCTGGCCAGCGCCGGCGATGTGTGGCGTCGAGTCGGACGGATCTTTCGCGAGTCTTTCCGTCATGACTTCCTCCCCAACGCCTACATGCTTAAGCAGCCGGGTAATCGCATGGGTCGCGACATCTCAAACTCCGCTTCGCGAGGTCGGAGGGCCTGTGGGTGTGGCCGGCACGGCAGCGCGTTTCGCCGCCGTCACAGAGGCCTTGTCCCAGACGATCAGGCCCGCCACAATCGCCAGCGCCAACAGAACCACGATGAGCACCGCAAGCCAGATGTGCCTGGGGTTGGGCGGAGGGGGATCGACGCGAGCCATGATGCGTTCTCGTTCGGCCGGATCGAATGCCGTCCCGCACTCGGGGCAGCGGTTTTCGGTCAGGCCCTGGAGGTCATAGCCGCATTTCTTGCAGGTGAACGCTCGGCGGTCGACCAGGACAACCTTCTCACAAAGATAGAAGATCACGACCAGAGAAACAATCCCCGCGATGTAGCGCACGAGCGAGCCCCACGTCGGCAACCACAGGACCTTCATCATGAACAGGAACCCGGCGACCCAGATACCGACGGCGAGCAGCCTTCTCGGTCGCGCGACTCCGAGTACTGACCCACACGCCTTGCAGCGGAACGACCCCCATGCGGTCAGCCGGATGGAGCGGTGAAACGGAACGGATGCACGGCAGTTTGGACATTCGTGGAACATCCGGCGATTTCCTCAATCAGCTGCCGCAAACCGCAGGCGTCGTGCTGCATCGCAGCGTCGGCTCCCGCCGTGTCCACCAAACATGCTACTTTTCAGGTGGTTCCCGGTTGATGATCGCGTGCCAGTCCCTGCCCGAGTTGTTGTCCCACTTATCGCCGTCCGTGAAGACAAAATCGATCTGCTTGGCGTCCGGCGGAACCTGCAAAGTTAACTCCCATGTTTCCTCGGCTGGCTTTTTCATCGGCAGGTCCACCACTTGCTGCCATTTGTCGAAGCCGTAGTGCAACGTCATCTGCTTCGAGCCTGCCAGCGGGCCGAAGAACGCGAAGTATGTGAACTTCACTTCTTTCCCGGCGACAGGCGCGTCGGGCGTCAGCAGGACACGGTCGGGGCCGGCCGGTTTTTCTGAGGCGCCGGGCTTGGCCTTGGTTGCGTATACATCGAAGAATTCGACCACCCTTGGCATGAAGGCGTCGAGCGTCGGATAGGTATCGCGATGGGCCTCGTACTCGGCCAGAAGATCGGCCAGGTCACCGACCCATTTGAAGCCGCGGGAGGCCTGCTCGCGGGCTTCGGTCCAGGAGGCGATTCGGCCGCTGCTGGAGCGCATGTAGCGCACCACGCAGGCGCGGACCATCGACTCCCGCATCATCGCGTCCCAATTGGAATAAGCCTGCTGCTGCATCTGGGCCTTGCAGCGGGCGAACAGGCGCTCGCCCGCCGGCTTTAGTTGGTCAAGATGCTCTTCGACGATCGGGTTGGTGTACGAGTGGCAGAACTCGTGGGCGATGGTCGCGGCAATCGAGTCGCTGAAAACCGGTTCGCCCTTCTTGTTGAACCGCCAGCAGCCGATGATCGAATAGTAGACCGCACGGCCGTCGGGGTAGCGCATCGCGGGGCCGTAGTTGCCGCCGCCGTTCAGCAGCCCGAGCACCAGTTCGAACCTTGCCGCCGGACGGGTACCAAAGAACGAGTCGAACCACGCCTGGATATGAAGTCGCTCCAGGATTTTGTCCATCCGCCCGGCGGATTCAGCATACAACGGCTGGTGGGCGGCAATAAAGGCCGCGAAGTCCGAATCCTTCACGAATGAGCGCGCCGCCGCCAGGAACTCCCGCGCATCGTCCACGCTCCACCGTCCGTCAAAGTTACCCGAGAGCTCCTCCAAGGGCACCCGTTCTCTCAGCGTGGTAGCGTCCTCAACCAGGATGGCCATGCTCATCACCGCGTCGAAGCCGACGCCGTGATCCTTTCGCATTTGCCTGGCTTTGCGGACTACCGCGTGCCCGCGGAACTTGCCGAAGTGCGCCTCCACGTCGTCGGCGTAGGGCGACTCGGAATTGTCCATGTTGTATTCGGGGTTGCCGGCGAGCCGGAAGAGGATACTCATCAGCTCGACGCGAGGGTCAACGCATGCGCGGAGTACCGGCTGTGCTGCCGGTGCGGCCTGCGGAGCATCCGCATCATTTGAGGCCAGCACAACAAGAATGCCAACAGACCAGACAGCCAAGTGACCGAACATTGCCGTTCTCCTTAATCGGGGCACGTGCCACGCTGCGGCTAACGCGCGGCACGCGCGTCAGTTGCTCCACCGAAACGCGCGCACCCCGAGCGCGAAACAAGCCAGGCCGACGCCGATCAGCACGGCGCAGGGCACGGCCATCTCTGCCGGCGAGAAACCCCGCCAGAGGGCGCCTTCCATGGCATGGATCGCCCATTTGACGGGGCTGATGTGACTAACCATCTGCATCCAGGAAGGCATGAAGATGCGCGGGACCATTCCTCCGCCGAGCATGGCCATGACCAGAAGCACCGCCCAACCGATGCCGCCGGCTGATTGCTCGGTCTTGCCGAGAACGGACAAGAGCATCATGATCCCGACGAATCCCAGGGCCACGGACACCACCGCCATGACCAGCAGCCACACCGACTGTGGCCGCACGTTGAACACGAATGCCGCAAGCAGAAGGAGCGCCGTAGTCATGCAGACCGTGGTGACGAAACATGCTCCGGCCTTGCCGGCCAGGATCTGCCAGCGCGCAATGGGGGCCGTCCGCAGGCGCACCAGTGTGCCGTTGGTCCGCTCCACCACGAGCGATATGCCGAACGCGGCCGCACACCCGATGACCCCCCAGATGATGCCCTGCGGGAAGGACCACGCATAGCTGCTGATCTTGACGCTCGCCTGCGGTGCGACGGGCTCGACGTCGATCGCAACGGGCTGCCAGCTGCTCCTGGCCGGACTTGATTGCGCGCGCCCAGTCGCCGTCCCCGGCTGAGAAGCCGCATTGCCCGATTCGTCGCGCGGAATGTTCTGAACAAAGCTCTTGAACGCCGGAAAGAACAGCTCCAATGCCGCCCGCCACGCCGGGCTGATGTCGTCCGCGGCCTGCACGCGCTTCATCCACTCGTCAACCCGTCCGGCCATGACTTCCGGCCGCTGGAACATGTCCTGCATCCGCTCGAACGAGCACCTGATGAGGATACCCTGAAGCATGGCGGCTTCCGCCTGGCGCGAGGGATCGATCCCCACGGCGACGTTGGGAGGATCGCCCCAGAACATGCCGTCGCGCCGAGCGCCGAAGCCCTTGGGGAGCGTGATGTAGGCCAGGCGCCGGCCGTGCCTGACCGACTCGACGGCTTCCTCGCGGCTCGTGGTAACGGCCTCGACCTGTGAGGTCTTCGTCAGGCTCTCCACAAACGACCGCGATTCCTCGCTTCCGTCCTCGTCCACCACGGCCACCCGCAGCTTGCTCGTCGCCTCGCCTCCGACGTTGGAGAAAATCGCGCCGAAGAAAATCGCATACACCAGTGGAAACACGAAGGCGAAGATGAAACCCGCCTTGTCGCGGAGAAGCAGACGCAGGTCCTTCACCACCAATGCGAGGATTGCGCTCATCAGTCCCTCAATCGCCTTCCGGTCAGGTTCAGAAACACCTGCTCAAGGTCCGGCCGATCGACGCTGAAGTGTTCCAGCCCCCCGGTCTCCTGCAATCGCTTCAACTCGGTCACGGGATCGTCGGTCTCGATGCGCGTCTCGCCCTTGGCCGTCTGCGCCCGCACAACGCTCTTGCCGCCATGCCTGGCGATCAGCGCTTCCACGGTGTCGAGAGCCAGGATCCTGCCGTGGTCGATGATGCAGACACGGTCACAAAGGCGCTGGGCTTCTTCCATGTAGTGTGTCGTGTAGACGATGGTGCGGCCCCGCTCTTGCAACGACGTGATCTTCTCGAAAATGGCGTTGCGCGACTGCGGGTCGACTCCCACGGTCGGCTCGTCAAGCAGGAGCACGGCCGGATCATGCACGAGCGCGATCGCCAGGTTGAGCCGACGCCGCATGCCGCCCGAATAGGTCCGGGCCCGGTCCCGCCGGCGATCGGCAAGGCCGACGAACTCCAGCGACCACGCCACCCTTTCGGCCAGCTTCCGACCGGCTAGCCCCTGAAGCCTGCCGAAGAAAGAAACGTTCTCCTGCCCGCTCATCTCGTCGTAGATGGCCATCTCCTGCGGGGCAACACCGATGCTCCGACGCACGGCCGCATTCTCCGGCGAGCCCAGGCCGTCGACCTCCACGATGCCGCTGTCCGGCTTCAACAGGCCGACCGCCATGTTGACCGTGGTAGTCTTGCCCGCGCCGTTGGGGCCGAGCAGTCCGAAGACCTCTCCGCGATGAATCTCCAGGGTGAGTTCGTCGACGGCGACGATCGCCCCAAAGGTCTTACGTAGTCTGCTCAGGTTGATCATGTCTGCGGATTACTCGAGTCCCAGTTTCTTCAGCGCCGCCTTCGCATTTTCGTCGTCTTCCGAGAACCCAACCCACGCACTCCGTATCTTGCCCTCGCGGTCGATGAGGTACGTGGTCGGCACTGCGTTGCATGCGTACTTCCCATTTGCAGTCTGCGCTGCGTCGGGCGATGAATCAAGGATGCATGGGAAAGTCAAATCGAGCTTCTTCATGAGGGCCAAGGCGATGTCGGGTTTGTCGGCACTGTTGAATCCCAGGATGACCAGTCCCTTGCTCGCGTACTTGCCGTGCAGCTTCTGGAGGTAGACTACCTCCTGTCGGCACGGCGGTCAGCCAGCCCGCCAAAACACCAGCCACACCATCTTCCCGCGGTAGTCCGACAGGCTCGCCGTCTTCCCATCCGCCAGCTTGAGCTTGAAATCGGGGGCCTCTGTACCGGGCTTCAGCAACGCCTGCTCGGTCTCAGGCAGGTACCACTGCTTCCAATCGTCCGGCGGCCTCCAGGCGAACCGCTTGTTTCTCATCTTCTTGTTGATACGGATGTTCGACCACACCTCCTCGGCATGAATGTCGTTCGCTACGTGAACCGTCTCGCTCAGCTTGCGCGGCAGATGATCGCCCTGCGAGATCCATAGCCGCCAGACGCGCTGACCATCCATGAAGCTGACGTCCAACACGTCACACTGATCGCCGGATATTTCCTCAGTGCCGTGACGAGCCACCCCGTCCATGAGCGGCTGCAGGCTATCCGTGTAACCGTGGAAGGTGCTGAGGTCCAGAATGTTCATGATGATCCCCGAGCCGAGGAGCCCCACCTCGTGGCCGATCGAGTGGTGCTTCGGCGGCGCGGCCTTGCTCATGTAGACCTTGTGCTTCGTGGCCTCGTACTTCTCGTTGGGCTCCTCGCCGGCTCCGGTAGAGAACCGCGGCCGCCCCTGCGGCCAGTGAATCCACATCGCTTCCCCGTCGCCGATCAGGATGCCGGCCCTCTTGCCTTTCGGGCCGAATGCCTCCACCCGGAAATAATTCGGTTTCTTCAGCCACGCCTTGTACGAACAACCCACGCCTGGGAACGCACCTATCTCCAGGTCGTACTGCGACTCGAACGAGAGCGTATCCGCCGCGCGAAACGCGGCGATCATCCCGTCGTACAGTTTGTGCGCCGCCGGGTCGTCCTTGACCGGTCCCGCCGGCATGTCCTTGGGAGCGGGGGCGCTGGTTGCCGCGGCGACCTTCTTCGCCGCCTCCAAACTGAACCTCTCATCCGGCAAATCGATGTTGGTTTCGACCTTGATAATCCGCTGCACGTACTCGCCGACTTCGGGGACGGCCGCGGTCCGTTGCGTGTGCGCCACCATCACTCCGTCCTCGGAACGATAGTCCTCGAACCTCTTTTCGATCGTCGTGTCGATGCCCATGACGGTCCGCCGACTGATTACCTTGGCCGGCAACCAGGACTTGGCATCGATGTAGTAGTCGTCGTACTCATCCTTGGCGGCGCCCTTGAGCGTAACTTTTAGCCTATAGATGGACTTGCCGTCCAACTCCTCCCGCCCGATCAGCTCGACCTTGTGCCCTTTCTTTTCAGCGTCCACCAGCGGCCCATCCACATCGGCCTCACCGGCGTAGGCCTTGGCCATGTCCGCAGGTACCTCCTGCGGTTCGGCCTGACCCATCATGGGCATGATGTGCCACCAGGTGGTTCCGTCGAACGCCTGCACCATCCGCAGCGGCTTCTTGCCCAGCATCAACGTGGTGTCCTGCCGATACTTGTCAGGGCGTTTCGACTCCTGGATGGCCTCCGCCTCCATGTCCTGCGGCATCGACATCTTCGCAGTCACTCGCAACGTCTTGCGGGCCATGAGCTTGTCATGCCCGCCCAGCGCCTCCACATACTTGGCGATGACTTCGTCGGCGGTCCTGGGCTCGTCCGCCCATCCAGCCTGAACGCACATCGCCACTACCGTCAAGACAGCACAGACCTGCATCCTCATTGAGGTTCTCCCGCCTATCGAGCCAAGAACCCTAGGCAACACTCTTTCATAACGGGCCGCAGGGCACCGCTTCACGTGGCGCAGCAGCGCGAAAAGAGCAAAGTCGGGTCTTGTCGGACCCAGTGTGCATGGTTGCACAAACTCGCTAAGGGCCTGCCTCATCGCCCGGGTGCTTCCGCTGGGCGGTCACTTCACTCGCAACAGCCCATCGGCTGGCGCGACCATGTCCTGCCGCGGACTCGCCGCGAAGGCTTAACGGGCGCGCCTCGCGCCGATTCCGAGCACCACGGCAGCCACGACCGCGACGCACAGGCACAGCAGTTGCGACGCGGTGAACGCGCCGAGCGCGAGGCGCTGGACGGCGTCGCCGCGCAGGAATTCGATGAGGCCGCGGCCGACACCGTAGATCAGCAGAAACCAAGCCAAGCGCAGACCGCTCCATCGCGGGCTGCGCAAGGTGATGACCGTTGCGAACACAACGGCGAGTACACCGATCTCGTAGAGTTGCACCGGGTGGATCGGGACATTGGGCGGTGCGCCGCCTGGATTCGCGGGAAAGGTGACGCCCCAGGGAAGCGCCGTTGGCGCGCCGTAACAACAGCCATTCAGAAAACAGCCGACCTTGGCCAGCATCATCGGCAGCGGCAGCGACAGGGCCACCAGGTCAAAGGCGGCGGCCCGCTGGCGTGCCAAGGCCAGGATAACGACCGTGATCAGGGCCAGATGGACCAGCGGCCCACCCCACATGCCACCACGCATGTAATAGCTGACCGTAAGCAAAGCCAGAGGCTTTACGGAAGCGCCGTGAGTCACGTCAAAGAGCACGCGTGCGCCCGCGGTCATGCTGAGCAGGTAGCTCAGGCTGACGCTTTGGTACCACCAGCGGCGAAGGCCCAGCCGGCGACAGAATATGTAGGCGAGTACGGCGTGGAGCAGCACCCCGGCCAGGTAGACTACGGGGTACGCTCGTAACGAACCGAATTCGGGATGCATCAGAGTATATTATCCCAGCGGCCTCGATGCGTGAAGGGCGGTGCGTTCAAGAGAACATCACTTGGATTGCGCACCGATCCCTCCGCGCGGACGTATTTTCACAATTGTGGGTCCGTCTTAACAAAACCTTATCAAGCGGAGCGTACAATCCACCCGCATGTCAATCCGTAGCAGCACGCGCCCTCGCTCTCTCTGGTGGATCGTCCTTTGCGCGACGATGACCGTGGTGATTCCATCATCGGCCCTCGCTGATGCACCCGCCTGTACTCAGCCCGGCGATACGCCCGCGCGGCCGCCCTTGGTCCTCCTGATAGTCGTCGATCAGCTCCGCGCGGACTACTTGAGCCGCTTCGAGCACTTCTTCGGAATGGGAGGCTTTCGGCGCCTACTGGATCACGGCGCATATTTCACCAACGCGTATATCAGTTATGCCGCCAGCGAGACCGCCCCGGGCCACGCCACAATCGCAACCGGGCGGTTGCCTCGCCAGCATGGCATCACAGGGAACAAGTGGTACCTCAAGTTCGGCGTTATCAAACCTCAGCAGCCGGTCGACGATCCTGACGTACGACTGGTCGGCGCTGACGGACGGAGCGGCTGCGGCCCGTCGCCGCGGGCGCTGATTGGTCCAGCAATCGGCGATCAGATGAAACTGGCGAACCGGCGCTCACGCGTTTTCTCCGTGGCGCTGAAGGATCGCGCCGCCATCTTTCTCGGGGGCAAGAAACCCGACGCCGCATTCTGGTGCGACAAACCGTCCGGTCTGATGGTCACGAGCAGCTGTTACATGGACAAGCTGCCGGAGTACGTACAGCGACTTGAAGCAACCGGCGGCACCCGCCGATACGCAGGTCAGGCCTGGGAGCGGTTGCTGCCCGAAGAGGCATATGCGGGCGCCTATCCAGTATGTGCCGATTGGTCGCGGGCTTTGACCACGCTTGGGGCGTCCTTCCCTCATCGACTTCCCGCTGCGCCGGACAAGCCTGATGCACGTTTTTCCGAGATGATTTTCGGCACGCCGCTTGGCAACGAAATCGTGCTGGAGCTTGTGCGAGCCATGGTCGAGCATGAGGGACTGGGACAGGGTCCGGCCCCCGATCTGCTGTGCGTCGGCTTGTCCGCGAACGATTACGTCGGACACTATTTTGGCCCCGACGGGGCCGAAGTGATCGATATGACGGCGCAGACCGACCGTCAGTTGGCGATTTTCTTCAAATGGCTCGATGAGCGATTGGGGCTTGACCGCTGCCTGATCGTGTTGACGGCCGACCATGGCATGAGTTCATCCCCGCATGTTGCCCGCCGATTGAATCTTGACGCGGGCTTCATCGACGGGAAGGAAATCGTCGCCGGGCTGAATCAAATCTTGTCCCAGGGCCTGCCAGATCAGGAACTCGCTCAGCCTCTGGTGCTGGGGATGAATCTGCCATGGGTTTTCTGCGACCCATCATTCGACAAGCTCGACCTCCAGCAGGACGGCAGGATGACACGGGCGGTTGTGGCGCAGCTGAGACAGATGCCTGGAATCGAAGCCGTGTTCACGGCAGATCAGTTGGCAGGACCAGCGCCATCGCCGGATGAGAGAGATCTTTTTCTGGCCTGGCGGTGCTATCATCCGCTGCGATCGGGCCGGTTCTATGCAAAGCTGGCGCCGTTCTGGTTTGAAAAGGACGACGAAGACATTGCCGGTCACGCCTGCGGTTTTCTTTCCGATCGCCACATACCGATTCTGATCGCCGGCCCGCGGGTGCGGACGGGACGGCAATATGCCCCCGCCGACTTGACGGACGTGTCGGTGACCATCGCCGCCTTCTTGGGCATTGAGCCGCCTTGCGAAGCCGTCGGGCGTGTGTTGCACGAGGCGATCGAGACGATTCGGTAGAGCAAGGCGTGTGGATCCGACGAGCTGCCTATTAAGAATGCGTTAAGCGCGCAGGTAGGCGTTGCCATACGGGGAGAAAGCCCGATTCTATGCACCTGTGCGATGGCATTGCGGGGCGGCTAATGGAGGGGGTCACTCTTCATGCCGACCGGTAAGTCCATTCTGGTGGTTGAAGACGAGGCCGATTTAGCGGAGTTGCTTCGCTACAACCTGGAACGAGACGGGTACTCATGCCGCTGCGTGCTTGATGGCACCGCGGCGCTGGCCGAAGTCGCGAAGAGCATACCCAATATGATCCTGCTGGATCGCATGTTGCTTGGCCTCTCGGGCGACGAGGTGATTACACAACTGAAACGCACGCCGCAAACAGCGGCTATCCCAATCGTGATGTTGACGGCCAAGGCCGAGGAATCCGACGCCCTCGTCGGGTTCGCCTTGGGAGCGGACGATTATGTGAGCAAACCGTTCTCGATGCGGCTCCTGTTGGCCCGAATCGCGGCGGTCTTTCGCCGCGTCGACGCTCACGATTCGAGCGAGCATGTCTTGTCTGCTGGAGCCATCCGGCTGGACATCGATCGGTACGAATTAACGGTCGGCGGTTCGGGCGTGTCTGTGACGACGATGGAGTTCCGCATTCTGCGGGCGCTGATTTCGGCCCGGGGTCGCGTGCTCAGCCGGGCGGAGATGATCAGTACCATACAAGGTCAGGAGGCTGTCGTGACCGACAGGACTATCGACGTTCACATCACGGCACTGCGCAAGAAACTCGGCGCCGCCGGCGCCTGGATTCAAACCGTTCGCGGCGTCGGTTACGCGCTTCGGGAGCCCGCTCTAGCTCCGTTGTGAAGCCGCGGCTGCCAAGACCCTGCGCCTGCTGGAACTGCAGGCCAAAAAAGGCCGGTGCGGGAGAGAAGGAATCCCGCACCAGCCAAGCTCAGCGATGTGCGGGGGAGGGAGATTCCCGCACCAGCAAGTCCGCAGGAGCCGCTGTGCGAATCTTCAGTCCACGAGGCCTGCTGCGCGGACCTTGAGTCTGCACCAGCGCGGCTCCGCGCCTAAGACAGCAGTAGCGTGATAAAGGTTTGGATGTCCCGGCCATCCACGACGCCATCGCCGTTCAGGTCGCAGTTCTCCAACCGGCAGGGCGATCCGCCGAGCAGCACGGCGACGAAAGCGCCGACGTCATCGGCGTTGACGATGCCATCGCAGTTACAGTCGCCGCGGCTCGGGTCGCCGACGGCGAACTCGCCGTTGTTGTTGAGCACCGCCCACGCGGTTTGGGTCGCCAAGTCGATGCCGTACGTGCCGAGCGGGTACCCGGCTACCCACGGGCCGAACACGAAGCTCGGCGTGCCGCCAACGTTGAGCATGACCGCGTTGGTCCAGCCGCCGTCGTTGGGATCTTTCGCCTCCAGGTACACGGATCCGGACGCGAGCTGGCCCGGTGTAAACAGCGCCGAGTTAAAGCTCAGCGCGAGCACGAACGTATCCGTGTGATCGGTGCCTAGGTCGGTCATGCCCCACAGGGTGAAAACGTCGCTGGCAAGACCGGCTTCAATCGGTGCCCAGCCGGTGTCTACGGTCTTGGTGAAGTGACGGCCGTTGTAGTCCTGAGCGGTGCTGCCATTGGCGCCATCCAGGATTTGAGCTTCGGTGCCCTGATAACCGGTCTCCCCGCGCGCCACCGCGAGTGTGGTGTCGTCGGTCAAGACATACGACTGACCCTGCTGCACCAGGAGCTCCAGACCATTGAGGCTATAGCCCCAGGTCGCCCTCTTGACGAAGTTGAACATGGGGGTGATGTGCGTGCCGGCGCCACTGGGCCCGGCGGGGTAGCTGGCGTCTGACAGCCAGGAGCCGTGGTCATCGGCGTAGTAAGACACCGTCACGCGTGGGCCATCGATCGTAAAGATGTGGTACCCGACGGTGTACAACTCCTGCGACACCGATGTTTCACGGTACTTCTGCCCGTGCCAGTTGGGATCCGTGAGCGACTTCGGCGTATAGAACTTGCTGCTGTTTGATGCGCAGATCAGCTCTTCAACTGCGGAGTTGCCGTCCGGGCTGGCAATGATCGAGCGCTGATGCATATGGTCGTGGCCACCGATGAAGTACCCCACGCCATTGTCCTGCAGGCTGGCATAGAACGCGTTCTGCATGTCCGGGTTCACGTCCGTATAGCCCATGAACGGGCAATCCTGATGGTTCTCAGACATGATCGGCTGGTGGGAGAACACAAAGGCATGCCCTGCGCCGCGCGTGCTTTCGTCCAGGCGATCGCTGATCCAGTCCTGCTGTTCCCCGATGCTATAACCATACTGATAGCCGCCCACGTCCGTTCTGCGAGTCGGCGTGCACCACGGGTCGATGATCACGAAGCGGGCGTCGCTGCCCGGGGCGCCAAAGTCAAATGAATACGTCATGCCGTCCAGTTCCGCGCTGACCGACGTCGGGCTGTCAAAATTCCTGGCGCCGAACGTTTGGTTCAGGCCTCGCGTTTGCGGGAAGTTTGCGCGCACCGCCGGAATGCCGTAGTCATTGGGCGGACTGGCATACAGCTCGTGGTTGCCGCGCATCGGGAAGAAACCGATGCCGGCGTCGTACAGCGCCTGGGCCGCCGTGGCGCGGGTGGCGATGTCCACATCGTTGCCGTTCTCCGTCAGGTCGCCAACCTGAATCACAAACTTGACGCCCGCGTCGATGAATTGGGCGTTGAGCTGATTGATGATCGACACGGCAACGTGGTCAGGGTTCTCGCCCGCCGGGTCGTTCGCACACGTCCACTGCGTGTCGCTCATCACGCCAAAGGTCCACTTCTGCGGAACCTGCGGCGGCAGCGGCAGCGTGAATTCGGAGAACGCCGGATCCTGATTGAACGTATGCTCGCCGTCACGGCCGGCATAGCGATCCAGCAGTGTCGAGTACGTGTAGAAGTGGATCGTGTTGGTGGTCAGGTTGAACTCCATGAACCGCATCCAACCCGCACCGCCTGGGTCTGAGCCGGGCGTACCAGCCAGACCGATCGTGTTACCCTGATAGTCCGTCAGGACCTGGTAGACCGGGTGGCCGAAATCGTTGTTGTCAATACGGATGTTCTCGGCCTTGGACACGCCGTCGTGCGTGGCGCCCCAGGCGTGACCGCAAAGAACCATGAAGATCTGGTCGTTGATCTTGATGAACTGGTCCCACACGCCCTGCGCGTCGTTCCAGCCGCCCGGCGAGCCAGTCAGGTAGAAATCGTCATTGCGGAAGGCCGGCACGGCCAGCGGCGGGCTGTCGTCATCATCGTCCGGCGGGGCGAGGAACGAGTGCGTCGTTACGATGGTCGGCAGACCCGGGTGGGCGTCCACGACCGCCTGCGCCCAAGCCAGGGCCGGTGCCCCCGCTTCCATCTCCAGCGAGATGTGCAGGAACGTTCGGCCGCCGGCCGAGAATACCTGGTAGCTCGTGAGCCCCGGGCTGACGGCCAGGTCATCCGACGCGCCGCCGTACCAGGGCCGACCGGCGAAGTAGCCCGAACTCGAACCGAAGTACTGTTGCCACATCGAGCTGCCGCTCAGCGGGCGATGGGCGGGCGGCGTATAGCTGTAGTTGTCGTAATCGTGATTCCCCGGGCTCATGCCGAAAGGAATGCCCGCGGCACCCAAGATGTCCATCGCCTGCTGGGCCCGGTCGTACTCGGCGGGACCACCGTAGACGGGCGCGCTGCCATTGGTGCCATCGCCGTGCTGAACGACGTCGCCCACGTGGGTCGCAAAAGCGATGTTCTTGTCGGCCTTATGATCCGCAAGGTACTGCATCTGCTGCAAATACACGCTGAGGCTTGCGGGCTGGGGCTTGTTGTTGTCAACGTAGTTCTGGGTGTCCGAGATGACGCCGACTGTGAAGACGTCGTCCGCGTGGGCCGTGGCTGCACAGCACACGGCGAACACCGACCATGCCAAGATTCTCTTAATCCAACTGCTCATTTCGTGCTCCTTTCAGGCAGGCGGCCGGGCTCCGTCCGGCCCACACGAGCCAGTCGACGGAATCCACGCCGCTTATGCTCATCTCCGTTTGTGTCGCCGACGCGTAAGATCGATCGTGCGCTGCCGAGCATCGCACGCGCTCCCGCTGGATTCGCCATGGTCGTCGCGCAACGCTGCGCGCCGGTGCCCGAAACCCAGAGCAGGACGGCGCGTAGCAGTTGCGCGTCCACGAATTTCGCACTCACGCGATGCATGTTCCGGCCAGCCGAGCGAGCCGCGACCGTCACATCATGGCGCGAAGCCTACAGGAGAGGTGTTAAGACCGTATGATCGGGGCGCGAAACCTTGCCGGAGAACTCGCGAATACTTCGCTAAAGGACCTGCGTCCCGCCGCAGTTGTCAGTGGCGACTACTTCCGCGATCAGATCGGGCACGGTACTCTGGCCGTTGGCGTCCGCCGACGAGTGGATGTGCTCGGCGCACCACGAAGGCCCGCTGGAGGAGCGGGCCTTCGGGCGGTGCATCTCTCCCCACCGCCGTTGGAAAACGCGTGCCACTCAGTCAGTACCAATCCGTTTTGACGGAAGAGAGGCTGCCGAGGAGCTCATCAGCTCAACAGACTCGGCAGCCCACCCTGCCGCACTCCTCCAAGGTAGCGAAGGATTACGGATTGCCGGCGCCCGCAACCAGAGCCACGTCCGCCGGGCTGGCGATGAGGTCGCCGTTCGTGTCGCAACTCAGATCCTTGTTCGGATGGTCGCCGAGATAGTCATTCAACATGTTCCCACCGTGATCCATCGTGGGGCCTCAAGCCTGACCACTGGCAAGGATGTTGCCCCACACGTAGCTTACCTCCTCCGGGTCAACAACACCGTTGACACCTCGTGTCCACACGATGTGATCATGATAGAAAGGTCGTGTTACCTGCCGACAAACAGGACGTGTGTTTTTCGTGATGAACTGAGTATGCCGAAATCAAGAGAATGTGTGCGGCGAGTGAAGCCGTGGCTGGGACTTCGCAAGGAAGTGGTCTTACGGCCGTGGGCCGGCCGGTAGGGTAGGCCAGCCTGTCTTGGTCGAGCGATCCAGAGAATGACGCCGATGCCGATGAGAT
>Ga0335070_10003209_pt1 | contig 19018 bp, 19 predicted proteins | sample Lox_Sample_13_FD_206722 | JGI IMG/M metagenome (GOLD analysis project Ga0335070, IMG submission 206722) | Soil microbial communities from Loxahatchee National Wildlife Refuge, Florida, United States - Lox_Sample_1.3 | ecosystem: Environmental > Terrestrial > Soil > Wetlands | place: USA... | reverse complement strand
TGGCAGCATCGCTTTTAGTTGGTCTACTGTGGTTCCGCCCCAGCCATATGAGCCAATTATTGAAGCAAATTTCGCTTTTGGTCTCAAGGCATTCGCAAGAAAAGCCGCATATACGGCGTTCGGATGCGGTCCGGTCAAAACTGTTGGCGTGCCTATCACGACTGTGGCCGCATCTACTAGATTCATGGCCAGTTTCCCAATGTCAGTTCGAGCCAAATCAAACCGTTTCACTGCTATGCCTCTCTCAACTAATGCGCTGACAAAGTGGTCTACCATAGCTTTGGTACTGCCGTGCATTGATACGTAAGGCAGAACTACAATGTTTTTTGGTGGTGAATTCACCCAGTCCTTGTATGCCTCAAGGATAAACGCTGGTTTGTCGTAGATTGGGCCATGACTGGTCGCAATAATGTCGATTTGCAAGTCTTTGATTTTCTCCAGATTCTTCTGAATATTAACCCTAAAGGGCATCATGATTTCTGCGTAATACCGTTTTGCCGCTTCATAGGCTGTGGTTTCATCTCTTACGTAAAGATCTGACGTTGCGTAGTGCGAGCCAAAAAAGTCACATGTGAACAATATCTTGTCTTCTCCCAGATAAGTGAGCATTGTTTCGGGCCAGTGAACCCAAGGCGCGTGGATAAATTCCAAAGTTTTGTTGCCTAATGATATGGTTTGTTTGTCTTCAACCGTCGTTATTCGGTTTTCTGGAATTAGAAGTAAACTCATAATCAAATCCTTGCATTTGGGAGTGCATACAACTGTGGCTTTTGGATAAAATTCCAGTATTTTTGGCAAGGTTCCCGAATGGTCTTGTTCTGCATGGTGTATGACAACGTAATCAATATTGTTAACATTCAACATTTTCAGATTGTCCAAAAGGATATTTGTCATCGTTGGGTCTACAGTGTCCACCAGGACCGTTTTCTCTGATCCTCTAATCAGATAGGCGTTGTAGCTTGTTCCATCTGGAAGCGGAATAAGCTCGTCAAAGAGTCTTCGATCCCAGTCGACTGCTCCAACCGAAATAATGTCTGGCTTGATCTCTCGCGGCTTCATTCTCGTATCACTCCACCTTTTCAAACTGGTCTTTTGAGGCACCGCAGATGGGACACACCCAATCTTCTGGAAGATTTTCAAATGGTGTTCCTGCAGAAACTCCAGAGTCTGGATCGCCGTTCGCCTCATCGTATACGTAGCCGCATATAGTGCATTTCCATTTTGCCAACTGATTTTTCCTCCGTGTTCATTATTAGGTTTTTAAATAATCAGAAATATCAGTTCAGGGTTAAAAAAGGATTCTGTGAAAGAAACTATTTTGTTATGAGGCAAAATTACTGGAGAAGCGCAATCGTCAAGGGCACTGTAGCTGAATGAACCCAGAATTGGCCTTATGTTTTTGCATATTTTGTGGATTGGCGTCAAACTTTTGCTTGCACATCGCAGAGCAGAAGTAGTAGGTTTTTCCCATGTAATCGGTTTTGAATTTCGCTTTTTTCTCATCTACGTCCATTCCACAGATTAGGTCTTTTGCCATAATTTCAGCACCTCTGTTCTAATTCTCTTTTGTAGGAAGGTTCTATGTTGGTTCTCCTTAACAAGTTAGCGTTTGTTACAACTGTTACGGAGCTTGTTGCCATGCAAAGCTCTGCTATGACTGGGTGAAGAACACCGAGAATCGCTAGAGGAATTGTGATTATGTTGTAGAAGAATGCCCAAAAGAGGTTTTGTCTGATCTTTTTGAATGTGGCTTTAGACAGTCTTATCGCCGTAACAAGACTTGATAAATCTCCTCTTACGAGAATCACATCTCCTGCCTCTATAGCTATGTCGGTACCTGTTCCAATAGCTATTCCAACGTTAGATTGAGTTAATGCTGGAGCGTCATTTATGCCGTCGCCGACCATTGCTGCCATTCCGTACTTCTGCTGAGTCCGTTTCACCACCTCAACCTTGTCGCTGGGCATCACTTCAGCGAAAACGTCGTCTATGTTCAATTGCATTGCTATTGCTTCAGCAGTTCTTCGATTATCTCCCGTGAGCATCACTGTTTTGAGCTTCATGCTTTGAAGTTCTCGCAATGCTTCTATGGTATTTTCCTTCAGAGTGTCTGCAACTGCGATAAGCCCTAAAACTTTCCCGTTGACAGCAACCATCATCACGGTTTTGGCTCTCCCTTCAAGCTGCCTGAATTTTTCCATAATACTTGAATCAATTTCCTCAGGTTTAGTATCAAGCATGGATAATTTGCCCACGAGAACTTTCTGATCGTCCAAAACTCCTTTTACGCCTGCTCCTTTTACAGCTTTGAATCCTTCCGGATTTCTCAGCTTTATTTGTTTCTCAACTGCCTTGCTTGTGATGGCTTGACCTATTGGATGCTCAGAGCCTTGTTCAATGCTTGCTGCATAATATAGGACTTCATCCTCACCGTTTGGGTTTGTTGTCGGAACTATGTCTGTTACTTCCGGCTTACCTTTCGTCAGCGTTCCAGTCTTGTCAAATATTACTGCTTTGATCTCTCTCAAAGTTTGTATTGCTTCACCCTTTCGAATAAGAATTCCCTTTTCAGCGCCAATTCCAGTTCCAACCATAAGCGCGGTTGGAGTAGCTAAGCCTAAGGCACAAGGACATGCGATAACCAGAGTTGAAACAGTTGCAGATATTGCAAGCATAAGAGTAGGCTGACTTAAGTCAACCCAAGGAAGTACGGGCGAGGCCCACTTGGCTAACGCCATCATGATGTCTGGGATCACGAGCCATAAAATGAAAGTTGATAAGGATATTAACAAGATTGCAGGAACAAAGTAGCTTGTTACCCTATCTGCAAACTCTTGAATGGGCACTTTTGTCCCTTGGCATTCCTCTACCAATTTTATAACTTGAGCAAGAAAAGTGTCTTTGCCAATTTTCGTAGCTTTCACTTTCAGCAACCCTTCTTGATTTACAGTGCTTCCGATGACTTCATCGCCAATTTTCTTTTGCAACGGCATGGATTCGCCAGTCGCCATAGACTCGTCAACAAAACTTTCTCCTTCAACAACTATGCCATCAGTTGGGATTTTTTCTCCTGGGCGAACAACCATTATGTCGCCAACTTTGACTTCTTGAACAGGAACCTCTCTTTCTTCTCTGTCAACCAGGATTCTGGCTGACTTAGCTTCAAGTTTCAGCAGCCGTCTTATCGCTTGAGATGCTTTTCCTTTTGCTTTGGCTTCCACAAATCTTCCCGTGAGGTGAAACGACATTATCATCGCTGAAACACCTGCATAATTCAAGATGGGAGTAAAAAGCGAGGCAGGTCCTGTGAGGAACGCAATTAGAGTTCCCATCATGATTAGAACGTCCATGTTTGAAGTCTTGTGTGCAATTGATTTCAAGGCAGAACGATATGTTGAATATCCAGACCAAAAGAGAACAGGGATAGCAAGCAAGGTAAGGCCAAGATTGAAAATCGTCATGTTTGGCCATACCATGCTTAACGCCATTTCTGGAATCATCCAGACAATTATCGGAATCGTGAAACCCCAAGCGGTGACCATTCGCTTTTGAGCTTTCTTCATTTCCTTAAGCGATTCGTCAATTTCCTCTTCTGACTCAACTCCATAGCCTAAGTCTTCGACAATTCTCCTTAAATCGACTATCGAAACAGCATTTGGGTCGTAAGAAACTGTGGCTTTCTCAGTTGCAAAATTCACATTTGCAGACCCTACTCCTTCAAGTTTCTTGAGTCCTTTCTCTATACTGACCGCGCATGAAGCGCAACTCATGCCGCTGATTTTCATGCTTATCTGTCGGGTTTTTTCCCCTTTTTGTTCAGCAATTCCCACTGGCTCAAAGCCTGTTTCTCTGATCACTTTAATTATACTTTGAAAAGTAATCTCGTTTGGATCATATTCCACAAACGCTTTTTCGGTGGCAAGATTAACGTTTGCGGCAATGACACCACTTTCTTTTCGCAACGCTTTTTCTACTGTTTGGGCGCATGAAGCACAGTGCATTCCGATTATTCTGATTGTGACCTTTTCTTTTGGCAAGTATGCATGCCCTCTTAGAAGTCATCTAGGGTTTGGAAATATATAAATATATCTTGTGGAGATATATCTTTTGAAGAGACAAATGGGAGCCTTCACATGTCAAAGGAAGTAAACGAATTCCTTCAGGACTTCTCTCGATTCTACATACTTGTAGTATTGTACGAGAGTCCATGCCATGGCTACAGCATAATCAGCAGATTCAAGAGAAGAGTAGGGAAAGAAGTGAGCCCAAGCCTCGTCTATCCATTTCTAAAACAACTTGAACTGAAAGGCCTCGTGACGCACACGCTCAAGCCTGTTGGAGCGAAAAAGAGAAAAATCTTTGAACTGACAGATGAAGGAAAAAGGCTTTGCAACAGACTTTTCAGACAGTTCTCGTCGCTTGTCTCAGTTGCTATTCAGCCAAGTCTAGAAGTGTGCGCTAGCTGTGGCTGTAAGGTTTACGAAGGAGGATACAAAGAGGTCATTGGCGGAAAAGAGATGGCATTCTGCTGTATACATTGCGCACAATCTTACAAACATGAAAGAGGCGTAATCTAATATTCTGGTTGGACGAGTTGTCTGTTTCTTTGAGAAAAACTTAATTCGGCATTTAAGATACCGGTACGCTGGGTAATTTATGGCTGGACTAGCTCAGTTGAAGCTTGCGATGGGGACATCGATATTCATAGTAGCCTTCATATTTGCCATATTTCTGTCGGCAATAATGTTCATCGTCGACATCTTCTTCTTCAATTTCAGCTTTTTCGATACTGTCATGATCACTCTTCTTCTAACACTTGTCTTTATACTCTTCCAGTATCTCATAGGACCCGCCATAGTCAAAGCCTCAACCCACCTCCAGTATCTGCAACCTGGACAAAATCCTTGGCTTGAATCCACCGTGAAGGATTTGGCAGACAAAAGTGGAATACCCATGCCGAGACTAGCTACGGTTTCAGACAACACGCCGAACGCGTTTGTTTTCGGTAGAACTTCCACCAGCGCCACCCTTGCAGTCCATGAAGGACTCCTGAGAAACTTGGACGAAAGTGAAATCAGAGGCGTCATCGGACACGAACTGGGACATATAAAACACAAGGATTACATCGTAATGACTGTGCTTTCAGCGTTACCATTACTTGCCTACTTGATTGCACGAGGAACATGGCAAGCGGCATGGTATGCCAGAGGTGGAAAGAAGGATGAGGGAAGCATGAGAGCTGCTCTCGTTGTTATAGGCGTAATTTCCTACGTAGTTTACATAGTTTCGCTTCTACTTGTCATGAGGCTCAGCAGACTTCGAGAGCATTATGCAGACGCTTATTCAGCCTATGTAACAAACTCGCCTAGGGACCTCAAAAGTGCGTTGGCGAAGATTACCTATGGCCTGTCGATCTCAGAAAAACCACCTTCTGGAGCAAGAGCCTTCTATATTGGCGACCCAGCAATGGCAAAACAAGAAATCTCTGAAATAATGGATAAGAAAGAAGAGTACGACTTGGATCATGATGGTGTTTTGGACGAGCATGAGTTGGAGCTTGCAATGGAGAAAGAGGCGAAATCAACGTGGGCAAAGATGAACTCTTTGTTTTCGACGCATCCGCCTACCTTCAAAAGGATATTGCTGTTAGACGAAATAGAGACGGAAATGGAAAGCGGAAAATACACAGGCGACCGCGTGTATTCGCACGTCTAGAATCAAAAACCTCTCCATTTGACTTTGCACAAAGCAGATTTATGGCTTCTGTGCTAAATTGAGAAGGTGAGGTTCAAGGGTTGAAGGTCAAACTTCTTCGGTACACAGCAGATGCTGAACGCTTATGCGGGGCTGCAGCATTAACTTCTACGAAGAGCGGGAGTCCATCCGAGATTTTTGAAAAGATTAATTCAGAAACTGCGAAGCAGTTGATCAGGCGAGTAACTGATTATGGCCATGGCTCAGTGATTGAGCACGCTTCTTTCACTTTCAGCGTCGAAGGCGTTTCCAGAGCGATGACTCATCAGCTGGTTAGGCATCGAATCGCTTCTTACACACAGCAGAGTCAACGTTATGTGGCGTATGACACGTTAGAAAGTTATGTGACACCGCCGACCATTGAAGAGAGCAGTGAAGCAAAGAAGACATTTGAAGAAGAGTTGGAGCGAGTTTCTGAAACTTACGAGAAACTCTTGAAGATGGGCATTCCAAAAGAAGATGCACGTTTTATTCTCCCAAACGCTGCAAAGACAAACATCATCGTAACCATGAACGCGCGTGAATTGCATCATTTTTTCAATCTTCGCTGCTGTGCTCGGGCTCAGTGGGAGATAAGAGAGGTAGCGATAGAGATGCTTAAGCAAGCGAAGAAGGCGACTCCTGCGTTGTTTGGGAACACCGGACCTACTTGCGTTGAGCTAGGCTATTGTTCGGAAGGAAAAATGAAGCCGTCAGACTGCGATATTGCAGAAATTAAGAAACGCTTTCAAAACATGTAACTCAACATTACGGAATCTTGAAAAGCCTGATACATATGACAAAATACAAAGTCTTAGCAGTTGCTACGAAATATTGGAGACCACATGAGAACTTTCTGGAACAAATCGTTAAACACACGAAGGGAAAAGCCTCGGATGGAGACTTTCTTGTAGTGTCCGAAAAAGCGATTTCGACTGCACTAAACAATATCGTTGATGAAAACACGGTCAAACCTAGCTTCAGTGCAAAACTGATTACAGTATTTTGGATGCGAGTCATTTGGGGATATTTTTTTGGACCTTTGTGTCATCTGCGAACAGGCCTTCTTGAAAATCTCCGTAACTATCCGATAGGTGCGGGCAGCCGCCATAAGCAGGTTGCATTGCAACATGCGGGTTTGTTGCAGGCTCTGACGTTTGGTTCAGAGGGAGGAATTGATGGCAGCAATGTTGCCTACTCTTATGTGAGTTTGCCCTTGAAATATGCAGGACAAATTGCCGAGCGAATTCGCAAAGAAGTGTCGTCAACGATTGGAAGAGAAGTTTTTGTTCTAATTTCTGACACGGACAAAACCTTTTCTTTTGGAAATTTCCATTTTACGCCTCATCCCAAACCGTTAGAAGGCATCCATTCTTTTGGCGGTTTTCTCGCTTATGTTGCGGGGCGAATGTTCAGGCTTGAGAGAAGAGCTACGCCAATAGCAATTGCTGGCTGCGGGGTTTCTGTTGAAAAAGCTTTGCAGGTCGCTGAAGTAGCAAATCATGCGAGAGGTTTCGGTGCTGGTAGAACTGTTTGGGATATGGCTGACAAGTTTAAAGTGAATTTGACCAGTGTTACTTGGGAAATGCTTGAAACAGTAAAACATAAACCCATAGTTATTGTTAGAGAGGCTTAACGGTGCTTACAAAATGAGTCACTCAACCCCGCAGCTGGGTGTTTTCTTCAACCCTCGTTCTGTTGCTGTTGTAGGAGCAACAAAGAAAATAGACAAGGCTGGGCATGTAATTTTCAAGAATTTTGCCGAAAACAAGCGAAGAGGAGTCTTTGTAGGCGAGCTTTTTCCGGTCAATCCAAACGAAGATTCCATTCTTGGTTTTCAATGCTATCCAACATTAACCAAGATTGCTGGAGAGTTGGAGTTAGTTGTTATCGTTGTTCAAGCGAACATCGTTCCGCAGATAATGGACGATGCAGCGGAGAAAAAAGTGAAGGCAGTTGTCATAATTAGTTCGGGTTTTGGCGAAGTTGGAAACCATGAGCTTGAGAACAAAATTGTAACAATTGCGAAAGAATCTGGAATCAGAGTTTTAGGACCAAACTGCTTAGGTGTCTATGACTCAAGAACAGGCGTTGACATGCTCTTTCTTCCGGAAACAAAAGTCTTGACAACCGGAGACGAGGTTGTTGCTACCCCGCGCCCTATTCCTGGAAATATCGCTATAGTTACGCAAAGTGGAGCTTTCGGAGTTTCTGCTTTAGACTATTTAGCCGGTCGCCAGATAGGAGTCAGCAAATTCGTGAGTTTCGGAAACAAGTGTGACGTTAACGAAACAGAAATGCTGCATTATCTCGTGCATGATAGGGAAACGAAGGTGATACTCCTTTATGTTGAAGACATAAAAGCCGGAAGAGAATTTCTCAGAGTGGCAAAAGAAGTTTCAAAGAAAAAGCCAACAGTAGCCTTGAAATCTGGAAGGAGCGAAGCAGGAGCCAGAGCTGCAGCGTCGCACACGGGTGCCATAGCAGGTTCAGACTTAATATATGATGCTGCCTTTCTGCAAACTGGGGTTTTAAGAGCAAAGGACATGGAAGAGTTTTTCGACGCTGGAAAAGCGTTGGTTATGCAGCCGCCTGCTGCTGGAAAAAACGTTGGAGTAATCACAGATGCGGGCGGACCCGGTATCATGGCTGTCGATGAGTGTGAATCAAAAGGGTTAACGGTTAAACGTTTGTCGGAAAAGACAATTGAGAAGTTTGAAAGACTGAAGTGCGAAGGAAAGCTTCCGAAGTTTGCTACGAATCTTAACCCTGTTGACGTAACTGGTTCTGGGACATCGGAAATGTTTGAGCTAGTAACTGACATTCTTTTTCAAGATCCAGATATTAATGGGATAATTCTGCTTGGTTTGCATCATATTCCAGGATTGCAAGAGGACTTTGTTGACAGAGTAGCGCGAGTTGCAAGCAAATATGACAAGCCTATCGTCGCTTGTGACATTGGAGAGACTGAAATGGCACTCCGTACTCGATCGAGGTTTGACAAGTTAGGCATCCCCGCATATTCGTCTCCCGAGGATGCTGCCAGAGCCATGAATGCTCTTGTAAGATATGGAAATTACTTGAACAGGAACAAATGCTTGATCGAATATGTGGAAAGCTCTAAGAAATAGATGAAAACCTCATGTGACCTGGGCTAAAGATAAACCTTGACCGTGAGGTTGTCTGTATCTTTCAAGTTAAGCTTTTTTCGAAGATTTTCTGCTGATATGATCTCTACGACATCCTTAGGGTAATCCCCTATTTCTGGAATAATCACTGCGCACATAAAATTGTCCATCAAACTTGCTTTGAAGCATTGGCCAGTGCAAAAACCTTCAGCAGGCAAAATCTCTGTCGCTTTTGTTTTGTCCAGCAACCTCCGAAGCCTTAAACTATTTGCAGTTAGTCTGAGATTCAAAGTTCCAGTATATGGAACGAAACCAAGTTTTTGTTCTATTTGTTTTCCTACCCAGCCGAGTTTGAGAAACTTGGCGCCTTCACTTTTTCCGGAGAAGACCTCTCCTTCTAGGCATATGACTTTGGGCTGTTTGGATTTTCTTGTGCAGGTTTTGGTGTTGCTTATGGCGCGTGCCAGCCACTGTAGCTATTTCTGTTCTTTCAGCCAGAGCGCGGCTTTTCTTAGGACTGTGTTTGAGGAGATGTCTATGACAGGAACGATCATTTTTTCCTTTGTCTCAATTAATGGTTGGAATTTCGGCATGAGAGAATACCCGGTGAAAGTCCAGTAGACGCGTTTGTGTTCAATAAGTGCTTTTGCAGCGGTTTCAGTTGATGCTGGAAGTGGAAAATAAATGAATAAGACGCCTTCAGCCCAGTAAAGTCCTGTGGATTTTCCTCCAGCGATTATGGATGTGAAGCGTGCTAATTCTTCAGAGGTTGCGAAGAGAGTTCGCTCCATCACTATTATTTCTTCAAAAGGTTCGTATTTCACTGTTAGATTGCTTTCCGTCATGAACTTGCACCTTTCGTCTATGTTTGTGGGGAAGGTTCCCTTTTAATCTTGCCATTATCTGAGAAAGAGTTATAGATTAGTCGCTCTTAAAGCGTTGACTAAAATTGCCGAGGAGGGAAAGAGGGAATTGCCTCAGGTCCGTGTGGCGCTCGTAGGAGTAGGCAACAGTGCTTCTGCACTAGTTCAAGGAACTCAATACTACAAGAATGCTAAAGAAGATGAAACTGTGCCCGGACTTATGCATGTGAATTTTGGGGGTTATCACATAAGAGATGTGAAGTTCGTTGCTGCTTTTGAAGTGAACAAAAACAAAATTGGGAAAGACTTGTCTGAAGCCATTTTCACCAAGCCTAACTGTTGCGCAAAATTCGCAAGTGTACCCAGTTTAGGAGTCAAGGTTTCTCCTGCGCCTGTGATGGATGGTGTGGCTGAACACATGAAAAAAGCATTTTCTGTTTACAAGGAAGGCGAGTTTAGGCCAGTTGATGTTGTCAAAGTCTTGAAGGATTCTCGGGCAGAAATTCTTATCAACTATTTGCCTGTTGGAAGCAGAAACGCCACGCGTTTTTATGCTCAGGCTGCGCTGGACGCTGGATGTGCACTCTTGAATTGTATGCCTGAGTTCATAGCTTCGGATTTTGAATGGGCGAAGAAATTCGAGAAGCGTGGATTACCAATTGCAGGTGATGATATTAAGAGTCAGGTTGGCGCGACGATTCTGCATCGAAACTTGGCTAGGCTTTGTGTTGACAGAGGTGTTATTATTGATGAGACTTATCAGCTTAATCTTGGCGGAGACACGGATTTCCAGAACATGACCGTTGAGGAACGTTTGAAAACTAAGCGGATAAGCAAGACAGAGGCAGTCACAAGTTTGGTTCCTTACGATTTGCCTACAAGAATCGGGCCTTCTGATTATGTGCCGTTTTTGGGGAACAAGAAGATTTGTTATCTGTGGCTGAAAGGCAGGAAATTTGGCGATAGACCGTTGACGATTACGCTTAAGCTTGAGGTTGAGGACTCGCCGAATAGTGCAGGAGTTGTAATAGATATTATCAGAGCGGTTAAGCTGGCACTAGACAGGAAGATTGCTGGGCAACTGCTAAGCATTTCTGCTTACGCGTTTAAGCATCCTCCAATCCAAGTGCCTGATTCTGTGGCGAAGCAAGCAGTGGAAGAGTATATTGAGGGAAAACGAGAACGTTAAGCTTCAATTCATGATGAGCATGTGAAAACGGAATGCATAAGCTTGATTTGGCTTTTCCAAAGGGTGCGTGTCGTCATTAAAGATAAGAAGCAAATTTGTCGCTGTAATATCTCAGTATTTCAATTCCAGAGATTTGGTACAATATTTTGAGTTGGTTTATCACTATTTTATGGTAAACTAGTGGCGAAAGATGTGGATAGACGTAGGGATGGTCTTCGTGATAGAGGTCATAGTAACTCCATTTGTATTCAACAGCGTCATAACGATCAATGTTAAGACGAAGTGTTTCCACGCCAATCCAGAACAAATCAAGAGCTTTAGGTGAACTAGTATACGCAGCGTATTCATATAATCCGTAGAGACCAAAAAGAAATCCGTTTAGAACTTTGCTAGTTACGCAGTATTTGCAGATGTATTCTTCATACCACACGCCGTCATAATCTACGAGCTTAACTCCACCATCGCTTTTCTCTACATCAAAAGCACTGATAGCCATATCAGCAACATGGAGATATGTGTCATCGCCAGTCATGCTATAGGCTCTTATCAAAACGCTAGCACCAAGAGATTGAGCCATTGCGGAAATCCAGGGATTCGTAAGATTGTAATCCCACGTGTGATAATCAAATTTGTATTCCCAGACGCTGAAGTTGCCCATATTTTTCGCGTTTCGTACCAGCCAGTTTGCCTGAACAAAAAATCTCCGTAGTGAGGTTATGTTATTCGTTGCCAAAAAGTCGTGATATAATGCTATAGCATACTCAGAAACTGAAACAGGATTATATACTACAATGCCGTAATCAGTATAATTCACCATAGGCACACCTTCTGAATCAAACAAGAAGGGAAATTTGTCCCAAACGCTCACGTTGTTGTACAACGTATCATCGATGTACGTTCCAAAGGATTTCCTGTCAAGAGCTTTGATGACAATTACTAAGTCTATACCATCTATCCTTTGATCACTGTTTAAATCACATTTTGGATTCCAACTCGGCTTTTCAGGTGAAGAATTAAAAACCTTTGTAACTAACGCAATGTCTTTTCCGTCAATTTTGCCGTCATCATTAACGTCCCCTGTGAGTTGGTCAACGGAAAACTTTCCAAAAGCACCGGGCAGAAACGAACTAGTTAGCAATATGAAACTGAGTAGAATTATAAGCAGTTTCAGTTTTATCATTCTTATGCCCTCCACTGCCGTCAAACTACTAATACAATTTATGGAGAATCCGAAATATAAGACGTAAGTTCAACATGGTTTTAGGAGCTTTCAAACTGCTAAATTTGACACCCCCCTAGATTTTTTTCATGAATTTCTGTGCGATGTTTTGGGAGTCACTTGATGAGACCCTATCATCTTTTACATACGCTCACAAATCTAGACCGGAGTACGAGAAGCCCTACGGTATCGCCATTTGTATTTTGCTTACGGCAATACTTATTTATCAACAGCTCTTCTTCTTACGAAAACAAAGTCTGTGGAGAGGAAATCAAGATGGTTAATGCCGTTATCTTCGGACCACCTGGTTCGGGAAAAGGCACCTATGCTTCAAGATTGCAAACAAAACTCAACGTTGATATAATCGCTACAGGGGACACTTTCCGGGAGATAATGAAAGAAAATACTCCTCTAGCAAGAGAAGTGAAGAGTTACGTTGAAAAAGGAGCCTTGGTTCCTGACGAGGTTACGCTGGAAGTGTTAAGACAACGTTTATCTAAAATCCCGAAAGGAAAAGGATTCATCCTAGATGGTTATCCACGCACTTTAGAACAAGCCAAAGCTCTGAAGCCCATTGCAAAAATAGATGTGGTTGTTCAGCTTGTGGTGCCGGAACAGATTATTGTTGAGCGGTTATCCACTCGCAGAATATGCAGGAACTGTGGTGAAGTTTATAACGTGCGCTACTTGAAGCCCAAAGTTGAAGGTATCTGTGACAAGTGCGGTGGACAGTTGTATCAGCGTTCGGATGACACACCTGGCGTTATTAAGAATCGAATTCAGGTTTACGAAAAGCAGACTCAGCCGATTCTTCAGTATTACAAGGAAATGAAGACGTCATTCATAGTGTTCAAGACAAAATCAATTGAAACGCCTCCTGAGGTGGCTGTAGAAGAGATTTTGAAAGGCTTGAAAAAGATCAATCTGGATTGACGTTCGTAATGATATTTCGCGAGTTTTCCTCATATGTCGAGAATGAACTTCATAGTAATCCTATTCTTTTCTTTAATTATTTGCATTCGATGATAAGTAACTGCTTTTATTCCAACTTTCTGTACATGCTTTTCAGGATTAAATTTCTCGCCGAAAACTTCTGCCTTAAGCTCGAAGCCGCTTGGGGTTGTTTCCATTTTCAGAATTTTGAATTTTGAGAAAAGAATGTCATTCAGTTCAAACTTCACGAGTAGCGCTTCCAGCCAATTGTAAAGAAGAGCTTGTTCATCTTCGCCTTCCACTTCAACATAATCTTCAATATCCGCTTTCAGATTGCTCACGTCTGTCATGACCTCGAACATTGCAAATGCAGCGTTCTCGAAAGCTTCAATCATGTCTTTTCCATAAGCTGCGATATAAACGTCCGCAGTGTGCTCTAGAAACTCGAATTTTTTCTCATTGGCCACGATTTCAACCATAAACTAGTGAAACAAACTTATTTTAAAACCGTTTTGCTGAAGAGTCGACAGAAGGTGCTGGGTACACCATCATAAAGCTCGTTGTAAAAAAACGTTTGTTAAAAATCAGAACTGTTTGGGGACTCTTTGGACTGCTGCAACCGTTAGTTTTATTGTGTTCTCAACGTCTTTCAAACTCAGCATGGACGTCGGGTTATGAATGTAGCGTGTCGGCACCGATATGGTCCCGCAAGGGACACCCTCTCTCGCCATCGAGATACGTGCTGCGTCAGTTGAGCCTGCCAAGCCTGTTTCAAGCTGATATGGAATCTTGTTCTCTTCAGCTGTGTCAACAAGTAATCGTAAAACTTTCGGATGAGTTATCAACCCTGCATCAGCCACACTCAACGATGGACCTTTTCTCATCTTAACGGGAGCTTCAAACTCTCTCACTCCAGGCATGTCTCCAGCCACTGTAACGTCAAGCGCTATTCCAACATCGGGGAAAATACCGAAGGCAGATGTTGTTGCTCCTCGCAAGCCAACCTCTTCCTGAACCGTTCCAACGGCATACACGCTACAACCTACCTTCTTCAAACGTGCCATCGTTTCCACCATGATGGCGCATCCTACTCGGTCATCCAAGGCTTTGCCAATCACGATGTCCTTTCCGATTCTTGCGAATTTCTCGTCAAAGCCTACAGGGTCACCTATTTTTGCTCCCATTTTCTTTGCTTCTTCCAGGGTTTCGGCACCTATGTCAATGAAAAGCTCGTCGTATGTCATGATTTTTTTGCGTTCTTCCTCTTTCTGTATGTGAGGGGGCTTCGAACCAATAATCCCATGTAAAGGTCCTTTTTCCGTGTGAACCATAACTTTTTGAGCCAATAAAATGCGGTCGTCGATTCCTCCCATCTTTGTGAATTGCAGAAAGCCTTCCTTGGAAATTGTTTTTATCATCAGGCCTATTTCGTCCATGTGGGCAGCAAGCATTAGTTTAGGCAAGTTTTTCTTTCCATTCTTTATTCCGATGATGTTTCCAAGCTTGTCTTCTTTGACTTCGTCCACGTGAGGCTTTAGCATTTTTGCCATTAATTCTCTGATTTCTTCTTCTCTTCCAACTACACCACATGCGTTTGAAAGCTTTTCAAGAGTTTCAGCAATCGCCATTCTAAGCCCTCTTAAAGAGTTTAGATAAGTTCTGAAGCTTTATATTAAACAATTGTGGTAGTAACACCCAGATTCAGAAATGGGATACAGTGCTGAACCCAGTGAAGGGTGTTAAAATAGTAATTGAAAGCATTCTTTGTTTGTCATCCAGGCAGAACGAATCAAAGATTCCAAGTCATCACCGAAGTGCACATGTTTGATTTGAAGGAGGTCTTAACACTTGGCTTTTGAAGTACAAGAACTGCCAGACCTCATCAGAATATTCGTACTCTTAGACTTAAGCAGAGCCAATGCTCTAACGAAATCTTCGCTTAAACAAAGTATAGACAAGCACTGTTTCGACTATATGTGCGTGGACATGCACGACGTTGACAAAACAATAAGTGAAATGAGCCGCGAAGGTTTGCTCACAGAAGAAAATGGAATACTCAAACTGACAGAAAAAGGCTTGAAGCTTGGAAAGGAATGGCGCAATTTGCTTCTCAAGAGAGAGCCGATACTAGAGATTGTTGCAGGATTGACGGATGGCTCAATAACTGGGCTGGTTGTTATTATTTCAGCTTTCCTAGCGGGTCTAGCTACAAACATGGCCACTTTTGCAGCAGTTTTAAGTCTGTCTGCAGTAGCTATCACAAACTTTTCCAGTTTCTTGATGGGCGGAAAGACTGAAGACATCGCAGACCTGTTAACACTTGAAACTCTTATGCATTACAGCCTAAGCGACATTCCTGATCTGGCTGAAAGAGACAAATCATTGAACCTAGTTAGGCAATTGTTCATCTTGTTGCACAAGGAGATAGGAAGAACAAACTTCTACGCAGCGCTGGTCAGTGGGCTTACGACATATCTGGCTGGGATAATACCCATAGTCGCCTATTTGACAATGCCCTATCCATTGAACATAATCCTATCTTTGAGCATCGTCTGTTTTGTAGTCGTTGTCTTTCTTGTTCGCTATCGTTCAGAGCGGACAAAAGTGCACTGGAAAGTGACTTTGGTTGAAACAGCTACTATAATTACGATTGCTGTAATCGCTTCAATAATAATCGGTCGTATCTGAGCAGAAACAAGTTCAGTACAAGATTGGGAAAATAGGAATGGGCTTCTTCACACTCCACAACTCTTGATATAGATAATTGAATAACAATCAAGATATCTGAAATGTCTGTTTGGAGACATACACACGTCGTAATCCAGACTATTCCTTTCTCAAAGCTATTTTGAGTTTTGGCAACTGCGTCCAATTCTTTTCTTTCAGGTCTCACGCCGTAGCTAGATCTAAACCTGACGCTGAAACCATCCCCGATGAATCTGGGAATCACGTGAAGATGAGTGTGAAGAATCTCTTGTCCAGCAACTTCTCCATCAGCCAGATGCAGGTTTATTCCTTCGCAATTCAAATCAGAATTTCTTAAAGCCTCTGCAATGTGCATCGCAACTTTAAACATGCTGGCTCCTGTATTCTCATCAAGCGCTGATAAATGCACGACATGGGCTTTTGGAATCACTAGCGTATGACCTGCATTGACTGGCTGAATGTCTAGGAACGCCAAAACTTTTTCATCAGAGTAAACCACACTTGCTGGAGAAACTCCGTTTACAATGCTGCAGAAAACGCATTCATTCATTTTCGCAAACTCCAGACTATCTAGAAATGCTAAAAGCTTTAAGCGTATGTCTTCTTTTCTACGGAGTTAGCTTTGCAAGGATGAATGAAGTTGGGCGAAGACTCATTTTCATATAAGGCTGAGAACGGGAATACTTGTGAAATAGTAGATACTTTTGCTGAGATGTTTCCTCTTTGGGCGGGAAGAGTCTTGATCACAGCTGAAAACGAAAAATGGGCTTTAACCGCGGCTCAAGTTGCAACTGGTTTCGCGACGAGTGTGATTATGTCTCCCGCAGAGGCAGGGATAGAATGTATCGTGCCAGCAACTGAGACACCGGATAACCGCATCGGTGCATTAATCCAAATCTATAATCGGAACAGGTTCGAGCTCAAAAGCCAAATGATATTGCGTATAGGGCAGTGCATAATGACTTGTCCGACAGCTTCTGCTTTCGATGCTGTGCCAAACGCAAAAAGACGCATGAAAGTTGGAAGAAGTCTGCGTTATTTCGGTGATGGTTTCGAGAAGAAACGAATCGTCGGAGATAGGAAGGTCTGGAAAATTCCTGTAATGGAAGGAGAGTTCATCGTTGAAGACTCCTTTGGCGCAATTGAAGCTGTGGCAGGAGGCAATTTTCTCATTTTGGCAAAAGACAGGGCGTCAGGGCTATTGGCTTCTGAAAAAGCCGTTGGAGCCGTGAAAAGCAAGTCAAGCGGGGTCATTCTGCCTTTTCCAGGCGGCGTCTGCCGTTCAGGTTCAAAAGCTGGCTCGCTGAAATATAAGCTCAAGGCTTCAACAAACCATCCCTTTTGTCCCCAATTGAAGAAGCTCGTGCCCGATTCTCAGTTACCAGAGAATGTGGATTGCGTCTATGAAATTGTCGTCAATGGTTTAACTATAGAAGCCGTGAAGAAGGCTATGGGCGAAGGATTAAAGGCTGCCGCAAGCGTCCCAGGAGTTGTGAGAATCACAGCGGGGAACTATGGTGGAAAACTGGGTCCATACAAAGCTTTTCTAAAAGAGGTTTTAGAGATTAAATAGGCTTCTTTTCCCAAACTTTTATTTGAAACATTGGCAATGTAGCTAAAGATTATCTCTTCCTGTAGTGGAAACCGTTGAGCAGTACTAAAAGAACCTCGCTGGAACTATTCAGACTCAAAAAGACACTGGCTACTCTGGCAAACAAGGAAGGACGTGGAACCGAGCTTGTTTCGCTATATGTTCCGCCTGGAAAACAGATAAGCGACGTTATGAACATGTTGAGGCAAGAGTACGGCACAGCGTCAAACATTAAATCAACAACGACACGGAAGAATGTTCAAGAGGCCATAGTAAAAGTTCAGCAACGATTGAAGCTTTTCAAGGAACCACCCGAGACTGGGCTTGTTATCTTTTGTGGCGCCATTCCGCAGAATGGCGCCGGAAGCGAAAGAATGGAGACTTACGTTATTGTTCCACCTGAGCCCATAAGCATCTACCTGTACAGATGTGACGCGCGTTTTCACACTGAACATCTGCAGGAGATGTTGCGGGAAAAAGAGGCTTACGGCATACTGTTGGTTGATTCTTCCGAAGCGACACTGGCAATTCTCCAAGGCAGACATCTCGAAATAGTCAGAGAATTTTCTTCCGGCGTTCCGGGCAAAACTCGTGCTGGAGGGCAATCTGCGAGAAGATATGAACGTTTGAGGGAAATGCGGTTGCAGGAGTATTTCACTCGTCTTGGTGAACATGCAAATGAAGTGTTCTTGCCAATCGAAAATCTAAAAGGAATAATAATCGCTGGTCCTGGACCTACAAAGTTTGATTTTGAAAAGGGCGATTACCTGAATTATATGCTTGCGAACAAGGTTTTGGATGTAATTGATACTGCTTATGTAAGTGAGCAGGGAGTTAAGGAAGTCGTTGACAAGGCCCCGGAAATAATGCGAAAAATGCGTTACATCGAAGAGCGCAAGATTATGCAGCAGTTTCTCTATGAGATTGGACACGACACTGGTCTGGCAACGTATGGTGAAGAGGAAGTTAGGCGTGCCTTAGAACATGGAGCAGTGAAGGACGTGCTGATTTCTGAGAGCGTAGACGTGGCACGTGTTAAGATTAAATGCAGCGCATGCGGATATGAAGGAGTGGAAAATCTGAGGAGCCAGATGTTGACTAGTTTTGAGCAGGAGCTTTCAGTGAGAAATTGTCCGAAGTGTAACGCCACCGCATTGGCAATAGTTGACAAGCAGGATTTAGTGGACAATCTGGCTCAGCTTGCCGACGTTGCGAATGCGAACGTGGAAATAATCTCTGAAGAAACCGAAGAAGGGCAGATGCTGAAAAAGTCGTTCGGCGGAATAGCTGCAATTCTACGATTCAAGCAATAGCCAGCAAGATTTCACCGGAATCGCAAAGCTCTCAATATTGTTCAAGAATGCAAAATGCTATTCAGCGATAGTTTTAGCGCACCTTCTGAGAATGCCTTCTGCTTCACTTCTTTTGATGTCTTTGACTAACAGCCTCTTCTGCTTAGACGAGAAACCGGAAACGAGTTCAACTTTTTTCCCGAAAAGTCTTGAAAGTTCCTTGATTATCTCCTTGTTGGCTTTTCCTTTCACTGGTTCTTCTCTACAAAATATGACAATTTCGCCATTCTCAACGGCAATTTTGAACTCTTTTGATCTCGGCTTTACGAAAACCTCAAGAACTGCGCCCTCTTTCACTTCACCA
>Ga0335070_10003206_pt1 | contig 19033 bp, 19 predicted proteins | sample Lox_Sample_13_FD_206722 | JGI IMG/M metagenome (GOLD analysis project Ga0335070, IMG submission 206722) | Soil microbial communities from Loxahatchee National Wildlife Refuge, Florida, United States - Lox_Sample_1.3 | ecosystem: Environmental > Terrestrial > Soil > Wetlands | place: USA... | reverse complement strand
CGGCCGCCGATCAGGTCGACCAGGCTCTCGGCGTAGCCCTTGAGGCTGATGCGGCGGATCGAGACGGTGACGATTTCGGCGCCGCTCGCCTGGAGCGCGTCGAGCATGATCTGCTGGTTGGGATAGCCGGCGGTGCCGAGGAACAGGCGCGAGCCGAAGCTGCGGCCGGCGATGGTCAGCCGGTCGTCGCGCATCTCGGTCGTCGGTTTCGTCTGCTCGTTCATCGCGTCTCGCTCATCCGCCGCTGCCCGTCATCCGCCGCTGAAGGGGCGGACGATCTCGATGGCGTCGCCCGCCTTGATCTCGGTCGTCGGCCAGTCGGCGCGCCGTACCACCTTGCCGTTGAGCGCCACGGCGACGCCGCGCGCCGCCGGATCGATGCCGCGCGTGCGCAGCAGGTCGATGACGGTCGCAGGCTCGACCGTCTCGTCCATGCCGTTCAAGCGCACGTTGAAGCCCATGGTTCCCCTTATGCCGTGGCGCGCCGCGCGGCCGGGGCCACGGCGGCCTTGGCGAAGCGGTCGATGCCGAAGTCGCGGATCGAGGCCGGCACCGTGCCGCTCAAGATGTACTCGCTCACGGCAGCGGCGGTCACCGGCGCGAGCAGAATGCCGTTGCGATGATGGCCGGTCGCCAGCACCAGGCCCTCGACGGGCGAGGGGCCGAGGATCGGCGCGTCGTCGCGCGAGCCGGGCCGGAAGCCGACCCACATCTCGTCGATCGCCAGCTCCTCGACGGTCGGCAGCGCCCGCCACGCCGCCTCGAGCAGCGCGAACACCCCGCCGGCGGTGAGCGTCGTATCGAAGCCCTTCTCCTCGGTGGTCGCGCCGACGATCAGGCGGCCGTCATGGCGCGGCACCAGATAGACGCCGGGCGCCCACAGCACGTGGCGCAGGATCGGCGCCGCCGGATCCATGCGCAGCGCCAGCATCTGGCCCTTGAGCGGCCGCACCGGCGGGCGCGCCGCCTCGGGCAAGCCCGGAACGTCGCGCGACCAGGCGCCGGCCGCCAGCACGACGATGTCGGCCGCGTGGCGCTTGTCGCCGACAACGACGCCCGTCACGCGCCCCGCCTCGATGTCTAGGCCCGTGACCTCGCTGTGCTCGTGCAGCGTGCCGCCCGCGCCGAGGAACGCCAGCCTGAGCGCCGCGGCGAGCTTGCGGTTGTCGACCTGATGGTCGACGCGGCTGAACACGGCCGCGGCGACGCCGGCGCGCAGATAGGGCTCGCGCCGTCGCGCCTCGGCGCCCGTGAGCCAATCGAGCTCGACGCCGAGTCCGCGCTGGAAATCGTAATTGAAGCGCAGGCGCTCGACATCGTCGCGCGTCAGCGCCACCACGAGCGTGCCCTCGTCGCGATAGTCGACGGCGAGGCCCGAGGCCGCCTCGACGCGGCGCGCGAAGTCCGGCCACAGAGCCTGGCTCTCGCGGGTCAGCCCGAGCAGACGCTCCTCGCCCGGCTCGGTCTCGACGCCGGCGGCGAGCATGCCGGCGGCGGCCCAGGTCGCGCCGCGGCCGGCCTCGCCACGGTCGAAGCATGCTACGGCGCAGCCGGCCTCGGCCAGGCGCCAGCCGATGCCGAGGCCGCACACGCCGGCGCCGATGACGGCGACGCGCGGGCCGCCGCGAGGGGCATCAATGGATCGAATGGGCGAAACGGTGTTGATCGGCGGCTCCCTTCGCTGGCATGACCCAGTTCAGGTTCAATGGGTGTGATCTCAGTCCCGAAGGACACCCCAGCCAAAGCGTGCACTTGGCAAGATGGAGCCCGATCAAGGGCTTGTCAAGCCGAGCGGGCCGCGGCATCGGCCCGGGGTCGCGCCCGCCGTCCGCCCTGGTCTAGAATGCCGCCATGCCCGGGCCCAAGCATCGCAGCTCCCTGCGCGACCGCCTCGACGGCGAGCCGCCGCAGCCGCTGCCGCCCTCGCTCTCCGGCAGCGTCGCCGGCGCGTCCATGACCTTCTGGCCGGTCGCCGAGAACGTGCCCGACGAGGCCGTGCTCGAGCTTGCGGAGATCACCGCGCCGCGCCATGGCGAGCTCAAGCGCAATCCCGACGGCACGCTGACCTATACGCCCGACCCGGCCTTCACCGGCATCGACCGCTTCGGCTACACGCTGACCGACGCCGCGGGCAATCTCTATCCGGCGAGCGTGACCGTCGCCGTCGAGCATGACCACGAACCCGAGCCGGCGCCGGAACCCGAGGCGGCGGCCGCGCCGGCGCGCAAGCCGGGCATCGTCGCCCACAGCCAGGGCGAGCACGGCTCGGTCGCCGTCGATGCCGAGGGCGCGCTGGTCTACACGCCCAAGCCCGGCTTCGCCGGCCTCGACAGCTTCAGCTACACGATCTGCGACGAAAAGGGCGCCGAGACGACCGCGCGCGTCACCGTCGAGATCGAGGCGTCAGGCGCTTATCGGATTGTCCGCCAGACGGACGTGAGCACCTAGCCCGTTCGCGCCATCGCGCGGTCGACCTCGTCGGCGAGCGCACGCAGGGCCGGCGCGACCGCGACCGGATAGGCAGGACCGTCCTTGAGCGCGTGCAGATGCGCCGGCAGGCGAGCCAGCTCTTGCGCGGCGTGGGCGCGCGCCTCCGCCAGCGTCGGCAGGCCCGCGACGCGGCGGCCGTCGCGCATCGCCGGCAAGATCAGCGCCTCGCCCTCCTGCCTGTCGCCCTCGACGGTGAGCGTGTCGCCGGCCATGCGGCCCGCGGCGTCGTAGCGCCGCCAGACCTGCTTGCGGCCGGGCCAGGTCGCCTTGCCCTCGGAGCGCTTGCGGCGCGCGCGGCCGGCATATTCCTGGAGCTTGTAGGCGCAGTCGAGCGCGGGCACGTCGGACGACGTCGTCAGGCTCGTGCCGATGCCGTAGCCGTCGATGGGCGCGCGCTCGCGGGCGAAGCGCAGCAGCGAATCCTCGTCCAAGCCGCCGCTCGCGAAGACGATGGCGTCCTTGAGTCCGCCAGCATCGAGAATGGCGCGCACCTTTCGCGCATGATCCGCGAGATCGCCGCTGTCGAGGCGCACGCCGCGCACCGTTATGCCTTCGCGCTTGAGCCGCGGCGCGAGCGCCACGACCTTCTCGGCGGCGCGCTCGGTGTCGTAGGTGTCGATCAGCAGCACGACATTGGCCGGCCGCGAGCGGGCGAAGGCCTCGAAGGCCGCGCTCTCGTCGTCATGGGCCTGGATGAAGGAGTGCGCCATGGTGCCGTAGGCCGGCACGCCGTAGACCGCCTCGGCGAGCAGGGTCGCCGAGCCGGCGAAGCCGGCGAGATAGGAGGCGCGCGCCGCCATCAGCCCGGCTTCGGCGCCGTGGGCGCGGCGCAGCCCGAAATCGACCAGAGTCTTGCCCGGCGCGGCCAGCACCATGCGCGCCGCCTTGGACGCGATCAGCGTCTGGAAATGCAGGATGTTGATGATGCGCGTCTCGACCAGCTGTGCGACCGGCAGGGGTGCGGCGACGCGCAGGATCGGCTCGTCGGCAAAGAACACGCTGCCCTCGGCCATGGCGTCGACGTCGCCGGTGAAGCGCAGGCCGGCGAGATGATCGATGAAGTCGGCGCTGAACCGGCCCGTGCCGCGCAGCCAGTCGAGCTCGGCCGGCGTCGGCCTGAGCGTCTCGAGGAAATCGACGACCTGCTCGAGGCCGGCGGCCATCAGGAAGCCGCGGCGCGCCGGGAACTTGCGCACGAAGAACTCGAACACGGCGGTCTCGGTCATGCCGCGCTCGACATAGGCCTGCAGCATGTTGAGCTGGTAGAGGTCGGTCAGCAGCAGGCCGGCCGGCGGCAAGGGCGCATCGCTCATCGTTCCTCCCGTGGCGAGGCGTGTGCGGCTCCACACTAGACCGCCCCGGCCGGCGTTGACAGAGGCCGGGGCGCGGCCTTAAGTGCCGGTCGTCGCGGCCTTCAGGAGCATCCGTCCATGAGCCAATCGGCGTCGCCTCGCACCGGCGGACAGCTCGTCGTCGACGCGCTCAAGGGCCATGGCGCGGACATGGCGTTCGCCGTGCCGGGCGAAAGCTATCTCGCGGTGCTCGATGCGCTCTACGACGCGTCCAATGCGATCCGCCTCATCACCTGCCGGCACGAAGCCGGCGCCGCCAACATGGCCGAGGCCTATGGCAAGCTGACCGGGCGGCCGGGCATCTGCATGGTCACGCGGGGGCCGGGCGCGTGCCACGCCAGCATCGGCCTGCACAACGCCTTCCAGGACTCGACGCCGCTGATCCTCCTGATCGGCCAGGTCGGGCGCGGCCACCGCGACCGCGAGGCGTTCCAGGAGGTCGACTATCGCCGCTTCTTCAGCCAGATGACCAAATGGGCGGCCGAGATCGACGACGCCGCGCGCATCCCGGAATATCTGCACCGCGCCTTCACCGTCGCGACTTCGGGCCGGCCCGGTCCGGTGGCGCTGGCCCTGCCCGAGGACATGCTGCGCGACACCGCGTCGGTCGCCGACGCGCCGGCCTACCGGCCGGTGCGCGCCCATCCCGGCGCGCGCGAGATGGAGACGCTGCGCGCGCTGCTCGCCGAGGCCGAGCGGCCGTTTCTCCTGGTCGGCGGCGGCGGCTGGACACCCGAGGCGTGCCGCCAGATCACCGCTTTCGCCGGCCTCAACGATCTGCCGGTGTGCTGCTCGTTCCGCCGCCAGGACATCGTCGACAACGGCCATCCCAACTATGTCGGCCACGTCAACACCGATCCCGATCCGAAGCTCTTGGAGCGGCTGCGCGCGGCCGATCTCGTGCTGGTCGTGGGCGCGCGGCTCGGGGAGATCACGACCCAGGGCTACACCCTCTTCGAGCGCGCGGCCGCCGGGCAGAAGCTGATCCACGTCCATGCCGACGGCTCAGTGCTCGGCCGCGTCTATGCGCCGACGCTCGCGATCGAGGCGGGCATGCCGGAATTCGCCGAGGCGGCGGCGCAGCTGCCGCCGATCGACCCCGCGCCCTGGGGCGCCTGGGCGCGCGAGGCGCGCGAGGACTATGTCGCGTTCAGCGCGCCCGCGCCCTACAGCGGCGCGCTCGATCTCGGCGCCTGCATGCTGACGCTGCGCGCGCGCCTGCCGGCCGACGCCGTGCTCGCGGTCGACGCCGGCAATTTCAGCGGCTGGCCGATGCGCTTCCTGCCCTGCCGTACGCCGCGCACCCAGCTCGGGCCGCAGTCGGGCGCCATGGGCTATGGCGTGCCGGCGGCGGTGGCGGCCTCGCTCGTCCGTCCCGGCCGGCTCGTGCTCGGCTTCGTCGGCGACGGCGGCTTTCTGATGTCCGAGCAGGAGATCGCGACCGCCGTCCAGCACGGCGCCTCGCCGATCCTGTTCGTGTTCAACAACGGCCTCTACGGCACGATCCGCGCGCACCAGGAGCGCAGCTATCCGGGCCGCGTCGTCGGCACCGATCTCAGCAATCCCGATTTCGCGGCGCTCGCGCGCTCGTTCGGCGCCCATGGCGAAACGGTCGAGCGCACGGCGGAGTTCGTGCCGGCGTTCGAGCGCGCGGTCGCGGCGCGGAAGCTCGCCGTCATCGACCTGCGCATGGACCCCGAAGTCATCTCGACGCGCACGACGCTCTCGGCGATCCGGGCGCGCGCGACCGCCCGGCGCTAGGGCGAGCCGCCGGGTCGAAGCGTGGCGCAGGCGCCGACGCCAACGGCGTCCGCCGGCGCGCCCGCCGCGCGGCTTAGCGGGGTTCGGGCGCCGTCGAGGCGTCGCCGCCGACGCTGCCTGAGACCCAATTTGCGCCGCGGGCCATGCCGCTTTCGACCCGATCGACGCCGTTGTCGAAGCTGTCGCAGGCGGCGAGCCCGAAGGCGAGCGCAAGAGCTATCGCGGCGCCGAGAGCAATATGCTTGGACGTGCGGCCGAGCATGCGAGCCTCCATCTTTTCCCACCGAATTGACGCAGCCGCGTCCGGTCCGAACGACGGGCCGGTGCGGCGGTCTGATGCGGGAGAAACGGCCTAGGAGCGGCGCGGTTCCGCGGCGAGCCAGCGCATCGCCAGCACCGCGGCCGCCGCGCCCGCGACCTGCGCCAGGATGAACGCCGGCGCATCCGCCGGCCTGATGCCGGCGAAGCTGTCGGTGAAGGCGCGCGCCAGGGTCACGGCCGGGTTGGCGAAGGAGGTCGACGAGGTGAACCAGTAGGCGGCGGTGATGAAGAGGCCGACGGCATAGGGCAGCGCCGCCGGCCGGCTGCGCAGGGTGCCGAAGATGGTCGCGAGCAGGCCGAAGGTCGCGATGAATTCGCCGAGCCACTGGCCCGCGCCGGTGCGGGCCTTCATCGAGGCGGCAAGCAAGGGCGCCTCGAACATGACGTGGGCCGCGATCACGCCGAGGAAGGCGCCGACGAGCTGGGCCGCGATGTAGGGCACGACCTCGGCCCAGCGCGCCTCGCCGCGCCAGGCGAGCGCCACGGTCACTGCGGGATTGAAATGAGCGCCCGAGATCGGCCCGAACACCAGGATGAGCACGACCAGCGCGGCGCCGGTCGCGAGCGTGTTGCCGAGGAGCGCGAGGGCGACGTTTCCGCCGCTGAGACGCTCGGCCATGATGCCCGAGCCGACCACGGCGGCGAGCAGATACGCCGTGCCGAGCGCTTCGGCGGCGAGCCGCCGCTTGAGAGCGACGGCGCTCGCGGCCGGCGCCGCCGCGACGACCGCACGCGCCTCGACGATCTCGTTCACGCCTCGGCCTTGTTGGAGGCGCCGAGCGCGTCGAGCCGCTTCTGCAGGCTGAGGCGATCGAGCGAGGCGATCGGCAGGCTGACGAAGATGCTGATGCGCCGGCTGATCATGCGGAAGACCTCGGCGAAGAAGGCGCGCTTCTCGGCCTCGGAGCCGACGAAGGCGGCCGGATCGGGGAAGCCCCAATGCGCCGTCATCGGCTGGCCCGGCCAGACCGGGCAGACCTCGCCGGCGGCGTTATCGCAGACGGTGAACACGAAATCGAGCTCGGGCGCGCCCGGCCGCGCGAACTCGTCCCAGCTTTTAGAGCGCAGGCCCTCGGTGCGGAAATTGAGCCCGCGCAGCAGGTCGAGCGTATAGGTATGCACCTGGCCGGTCGGATGGCTGCCGGCGCTGAAGGCGCGGAAACGCCCGCGCCCCTCGCGGTTCAGCAGGACCTCGGCCATGACGCTACGCGCCGAGTTGCCCGTGCACAGGAACAGGACGTTGTAGACCTTGTCTTTCGCGGCGTCTTTCATGATACGGCCCGCGTCGCTGGACGGTCGCAGCACGCCGCGGACAGCGGCGCGGCATCCGGGCGCTCGGCGCGCGTCAGCTTGTCGGTCTCGACGCTGTCGTCGCCATAGACCGTGGCGTCGCCATGGGTCAGGAACGTTTCCCAGGCCACGCCCTGCGGATCGGCGACCCAGGCCTTGTCGGAGTTGGCGTAACAGCACGCGGCCTTCGTCTGCTCGACGACGACCCGGTCGGCAGCGCGCAGGCGGCCGGCGATGTCGCGCAGCTCGCCGTCGCTCTCGACCTGGATGCCGAGATGGTCGAGGCCGGTCGCGCGGCCGCGCGCCGAGATCGCGAAATTGACGCGCGGATCGTCGAGCATCCACTTCGCATAATCGGGCTTGAGCACGGTCGGCTCGGCCGCGAACAGCGTCGAATAGAATTTCACCGAGGCGTCGATGTTGTCGACGCCGACATGGACGTGCAGGCGCTTCATCGGGATTCTCCTGTGCGAAGCGGGCGGCAAGCGGTGGCGGCAGGCGCGGCGGGCAGGCCGCCGCAGATTTCCGGGTGGCCCTGGCAGCAATCCTCGGTCAGGAAGGCGAGCAGGCCGCGCGTGCCGGCGAAATCGACGGCGTAGAAGATCTGGCGCTGCACGCGCCAGGAGCGCAGCAGGCCGGCGCGCTCCAAATGCGCCAGGTGGAACGACAGCGTCGAGGGCTGGACGCCGAGCTCCTCGGCGACCGCGCCCGCGGGCACGCCGGCTGGTCCGCGGCGGACCAGCAGCCGGAAGATGGCAAGACGGGTCTCCTGGGCGAGCGCGCCCAGAGCCGTGACGGCGTCTCTAATTTCCATATTTCAAGAATAATCAAAATATGTGGCCGAGGCAAGCCCGATCGCGCCGGGCTGCGGTCGGCCCGGAAACGGCTACGCGAAACCGCCCGGCGCGCTTTGGGGCGCCGGGCGGGCTCGGATCGCGGTTGTCTCGGCTACTGCAGCGGCGTCGGGGTGACTGGCGTGACCTTAGCGGTGCTGCTCGTGCTCTGGTCGGTCGTGGTGGTGGTGTTGGTCGGCGTATTGGTCGCCATGGAATTGGTCGAGTCGGCCGCGCCGCTCGTCGTGTTGGTGGCCGAGGAGCCACCGTTCTTGGTGCGCTCGGCGCTGTTGGACAGCGCGCGGCCGGCGGCGGCCATGTCCTTGCCGAAGCCTTCCATGGTGTTGCACGCGCCGAGGCCCGCGGCCAGGCCGATGGCCAGCAACGAACCGAGCGCGCCCCTGACCAAAAGATTGACCATATGTCTTGCTCCTTCGTGGCACGCGCGCCCGGACATCCGGTGCGGCGCGGCTCTCAATGAACCACCACTAGACCGAACGAATGTGACGATTCTATGGTTCCGCACGCTATACCTGGGGAGATGGCAATACAACTCCCCTATATCTAGAGCGCGGACGAGCGGGACCGCCGGTTGCGGCGAGGCCGCTCAGGTGTCGGTCGGGAAATCCTTGAAGCGGCGCGCGGCGGCGCGGGCTGCGTTGCGACGCGCCGACGCGCCCCTGGGACCCGGGCGCTATTCGGCCTGCAGGGCCTTCACCTTGCCGTCGATGGCGGCGATCAGGCCATCGAAGCCGTCGCGGGTGATCACCGACGAGAAATCGGCGCGCCATTTGGCCAGCTCGCTGATCGTGCCGCGCAGATAGACGTCGATGATGCGCCAATCGTCGCCGTTCTTGCGCAGCAGGTAGTTGATCGGCACCGGCTCGCCGTCGGATTTGACGATCTGGGTGTAGACGAAGGTGTCGTTCTGCGGCGTCGTTTCGGACTTGAGCACTTTGAACTGCTCGCCGGCATAGTCGTTGAAGCGCGCGGCGTAGGTCGCGGCGGACAGGCGTCCGAATTCGTCGACCAGCTTGTTCTGCTGCGCCTGGTCGAGCTTCTCCCAAAAGCCGCGGATGGCGTAGCGCGCCATGAAATTGAGATCGAAGGTGTCCTTGATGACCGGCGCCAGCATCTTGAAGCGGCCTTCATAGCCGAGCGACTTGGCGTTCTGCATGGCGTTCAGCAGGGTCGAGTAGTAGGCGCCGACCACGGCATCGGGCGCGTCGGGATGTGCCTGGACGGCGGCGGGAGCCAGCGCAACGCCGAGGACGGCGAGGCCCGCGACGGCCTGGGTGCGCATGGTGCGGGCAATTCTAGCGAGCATCGTCACTCCTTGCGGCAGAGGCCAGGCTCTCGCGGCCCGGGCGAGGCCCTTATTTGTGGGCGCGCTCGCCCGTTGGCAATATCCATACGGGAATATGCCGCGATTACAAGGAGATGATCGACGATCCTGCGGCCGCGACCGGGCTCAGCCGAGACGGGCGAGCCGCTTGAGCGTGCCGGAGCCCTCGAGCAGGGCGCCGATCGAGCGCCGCACCGCGGGCGCGGCGAGCGCGCGCGCCGCCCGGTCCGGGCGGCCGCGGCCGAGCGCGCGCAGCGCGTCGCCGATCGCCACCGGGAAATTCAGCAGCACGCTCGAGTCGCGGTAGCAGTCGCTCATGCAGCGCGTGCAGCCGTCGCGGATCAGCGGCGCGTCGGCGAAATCCCACACCGACGCGACTTTCTGGCCGAGGAAATCGCAGCGATACACGTCGAAGCGATAATCCATGTAAAAATACTTGTAGCCGCCGAAGCAGGCGAAGGTCTCGCGCTCGCCGCGCAGGTGCCGCACCATCTCGCGCAGCGACTCGCTCGGATTGAGGATGGCGAACGAGCCCTTGAGCTTGCGCACCGCCTCGAACGCCTCGGCCAGCTCGTCGACGCCGTAGTCGATCAGCGTCGAGGTTTCCGAATAGACCAGCGAGGACGAGCCGAGCGCCGCCGTCTTGGGATAGGAGAAGGTCGCGCTCGCGAAGCCGAGCGAGGCGAGGAATGCGGGGAGCTGCGTCACGTCGCCAAGCAGACGGTTGATGGTGACCGAGGCGATGGTCTTGATGCCGTGCCGCGCCGCCTCGGCGTTGGCCGCGGCGATGCGGTCGCACACGCCTTTGAGCCCGCGATTGCCCTCGTGGCGCGCGCGGTCGCTGGCGTCGATCGAGATGAACAGCGTCCTGAGCCCTGCCGCGCGCAAATCGTCGAGCTTGCGCGGCAAGAGCCAGCCATTGGTCACGACCGACGGCCGCATGCCGCGCTCGACGGCGTAGCGCACCATGTCGGCGATGCGCGGATGGAGCAGCGGCTCGCCGCCGGAGAAAGTCAGATAGCGGACGCCGCGGCGATGCAGGATGCCGAGCGCGTCGCGCAAGCGGTCGGCGTCGACGTGAGCCCGGTCGACGACGAAGTGCTTGTCGGCGGCGAAATTGCAGAAGTCGCAGGTCGCGTTGCACACATTGGTGACGCAGATGTTGCACACCGCCGGCCCACCATCGGGCATGAGGCGCAGGATGTCGAGCGCCTGTCTCGCGCCCGACATCATGACGCGATCCTCAGGCGGGGGGCGGCGGCCGGCGACGGCGGGCGCCAGGCGGCGAGAGCCCGGCACACCTCTTCCGGGCGGACGCGGTCGACGCGCGGATGGCGCGGCACCCACTGGAAGCGCTGATAGAAGGTGCGGCCCGTATGGGGCGGCCGGCCGTAGTCGTAGGCGGCGAGCGGCCGGAACGCCTCGCGCTCGGTGCCGACATAGCCGAGATTGCCCGCTTCCGAGGCGTAGGCGTCGAGCAGGGCGCGCTTGAGCGCGCGCTCGGCGGCGTCGAGCTCGAGCACGCGCTCGCTGCCGTCGGGTGCCAAGAACTCCTGCGCGTGCACGCGCCCGCCGGCGAAACCGTATTCGCTGAACTCCCAGACCGGCGCGCGGTCGGCGAGACGGCTGGCCAAGAAATTGGCGGCGTCATGGTCCTGATGGCCGCCTTCGTAGGCGGGCGTCCAGATCGTGTCGCAGCGCGCGGCGTCGAGAACGCGCACGGCCATCGCATGCGCCTGGCCCAGCCGATCCTTGAGCGCGCGGCTCGGGCCGGTCAGGCTGCCGGCGATCTCGAGGCCGAGCCGATCGGCGACGGCGAGGCTTTCGCGCCAGCGGCGCGCGACGCGGTCGGCGTAGCCGCGGCGTTGCCATGGCCATAGCGTCTCGGCCGCGGGCACCCCGGTCGTGAGATAAAGCCCGAAGACGCGCGCGCCCTGGGCGCGGGCGCGCCCGATCGCGGCGCCGCAGCCGACGACCTCGTCGTCAGGATGCGGTATCAGCAGCAGGATGCGTCGGCCAAACATGGGAATCTCGGACCTGTTCCTGGGCGGCGGCCTGCCAGATCGGCAGGAGATCCTGGGCGACGACCTGGGCCCAGTCGGGCCGGTCGGTTTCGATGTGATGGCGGGCCGCGGTCGCGATGGCGGCGCGACGCGCCGGATCGGCGAGCAAGGCGCCTGCCGCCTCGGCCCATGCCGCCGGCTCGGCCGAGCCGACCAGCACGCCGTCGATGCCGTCGGTGCGGACGTAGTGGCCGGTGCCTTGCGGCGCCACCAGCACCGGCAGGCCCGACGCTTTCGCCTCGAGCACGACATTGCCCGCGGTCTCGACGACGGACGGGAACACGAACAGCTCCGCCGAGGCGTAGACGACGGCCAGCTCGGTCTGCGGCACCACGCCGAGCAACGTCACGTGCGGGCCCAGCAGTGCGGCTACGGCCGGCATCTCGGGCCCCTGCCCGGCGACGGCGACGTGGAGAGGCACGCCGCGGTCGAGCAGCGTCCGCGCCGCCCGCGCCAGCGTCATGACCCGCTTGGGCGCATCGACCCGGCCGGCGAAGGCGAGCAGCGGGCGGTCGGCCGGTATGCCGAAGCGCGCGGCGAGTCCCGCGCGGTCGCGTCGGCACGGATGAAACAGGCGCTTGTCGACCCCGCGGCGCAGCACCCGCGTGCGCCCGGGCGGCAGCAGCTCTGCCAGTCGCACGTCGTCGGCGCGCTCGGCGGTCAGCAGGTACGCGCAGGCGCCGACATGCCGCTCGATCTCGCCGGCCATGCGCGCGGCCAGCCGGTCGGGCAGGCGCCAGCGATCGCGCATGCGACGGCCGAGCGGACCGTCGCCCGCGACCCGGCTTATCACCTCGCCGAAATAGTGGCGGACATAGGCGACGGTGTCGGTGTGCAGCGAGTGCACCAGGCGCCTGCCGAACAACCGCGCCGCGAGGCGCGCCGTGCGTGCGTAGGCGAAATGCGCGTCCGTCGTATGGATGACGTCGGCGGTGCGGAGCGCGGCGAATAGGCCGGGATGGCAGGGCGCGAGGTCGCCATGGTCGGCGACCCGATCGAGAAATCGGAAGCGGGCGGTGCTGAGCACGGGTCTCAGGCAGACGATCCTGGCGTTCGCGGCGAGCGGCGTCACGGCCCGGCGCCGGCCCTGCATGTAGACCGTGAGGTCGACCGACTGCGCGAAATCGCTTGCGCCGGCCGCCAGCCGTTCCCAACATTTGACATGGCCGCCGGCGGCCGGACCGGCTTCCAGATCGACGAGGGCGGCCACCCGCAAGGCGGGTCGGACGGCGCCGGAGTGGTCGGCGGACAACGGGCACCTGGAATGTTTTCGTCTACCCCGAAATCGCGTAGAACCCTCGGCGAATCCGCCGCAGCCGCGGCCCCCGCGATCAGACGCGCTACTGGTAGCGGCCGCGAATTACGGTTGCCGTGCGAAATGCATGAACGATCGATGACGGACGGCGAGACGAACGGTGGCACGCTGAGCTGGGCCGTCCGCTGGACGGCGGCGGCTTCGAGATCGAGGACATCATGTACATCCTAGGCCCCGTCGCCTGGCACGGTCCGTTCAAGCCGCTCGCACGCGCCCGGCGCGGGCGCCGCGCACCATGACCGCGCTGGTCACCGGCGCGACCGGTTTCGTCGGCTCGGCGGTCGCGCGCAAGCTGCTCGAGGCCGGCGAGACGGTGCGCGTGCTGGCGCGCCCGGGCAGCGACCGGCGCAACATCGTCGACCTCAAGGTCGAGGTGATCGAGGGCGACCTGCGCGACCGCGCCTCGCTGGAGCGCGCGCTCCGGGGCTGCTCGGCGCTGTTCCATGTCGCGGCCGACTACCGGCTTTGGGTGCCGCGCCCGGACGAGATCTACCAGGCCAATGTCGAAGGCTCGCGCAACATCGTGCTGGCCGCCGCCGAGGCCGGCGTCGGGCGCATCGTCTACACGAGCAGCGTCGCCGTGCTCGGCCTGATCCCCGGCGGCACGCCGGCCGACGAGGCGACGCCGGTCACGGTCGCCGACATGATCGGCCATTACAAGCGCTCGAAGTTCCTGGCCGAGGAGGAGATCCGCCGGCTGGTGCGCGAGGAAGGGCTGCCCGTCGTGATCGTCAATCCGTCGACGCCGATCGGGCCGCGCGACGTCAAGCCGACGCCGACCGGGCGCATGATCGTCGACGCCGCGGCCGGGCGCATGCCGGCCTATGTCGACACCGGCCTCAACGTCGTGCATGTCGACGACGTCGCGCTCGGCCACCTACTCGCCTTCGAGCGCGGCGCGATCGGCGAGCGCTACATCCTGGGCGGCGAGAACATGGCGCTGCGCGACATCTTCGCCGCCGTCGCGGCGCTGACCGGCCGGCGCGCGCCGCGCATCCGCCTGCCGCACGACCTGATCATGCCGGTCGCCGCGGTGGCCGAGGGCTGGGCGCGCGTCTCGGGCGGGGGTGAGCCGCGCGTGACCCGCGACAGCATCCGCATGGCCCGGAAGAAGATGTTCTTCTCTATCGAGAAGGCGCGCCGCGACCTCGGCTTCGCGCCGCGCCCGGCGTCCGAGGCGCTGCGCGAGGCCGTCGCGTGGTTCCGTCAGTGGGGCTATTGCGGGTGACGAGCCGCCCGAAGGCCCTGTCGCCAATCGGCAACAGTCCGTAACATTTTGTTAACGAGTGTTAACCCCGGCGCGGCGGATCGCCGCAGAATCAGGCGATTAGCGGCCGAAACCCTCGGAATTCCGCGGGTTTCGAGGGTGGCGCGCAACAAAAATTCGTGGTAAGCAATTCTTGACGCGCTGCAATATAGGAACTAGGTGGTCGGGCGTCGCCCCGACACAACCGGCCGGCTACCGTGGGGCCGAGAACCGCAATAAAGCGGGGGAGTAATTGATGCGTGTCATCCTGGCGCAACCGCGCGGCTTCTGCGCAGGCGTCGAACGCGCGATCGAGATTGTCGAGCGGGCCATAAAGGTCTATGGCCCGCCGGTCTACGTGCGCCACGAGATCGTGCACAACAAGCGCGTGGTCGAGGCGCTCAAGGCCAAGGGGGCGGTCTTCGTCGAGGAGCTCGACGAGGTACCGGCCGGCGCCATCACCGTGTTCAGCGCCCACGGCGTGTCGCAGAAAGTCGAGGACGACGCCAATCTCCGCGAGCTGCCCGTGATCGACGCGACCTGTCCGCTGGTCGCCAAGGTCCACAAGGAGGGCCAGCGCTACGCCGAGAAGGGTTACGAGGTCGTGCTCATCGGCCATGAAGGCCATCCAGAAGTGGAGGGCACCATGGGCCGAATTCCCGGCAAGGTCTATCTCGTGCAGGACAGCGAGGACGTCGACGCGCTCGAAGTCACGAAGCCCGACAAGCTCGCTTACGTAACGCAGACGACGCTCAGCGTCGACGACACGCGCGACGTCATCGAGGCGCTGAAGCGCCGCTTCCCCAAGATCGTCGGACCCGACGTCAAGGACATCTGCTACGCCACGCAGAACCGCCAGGCGGCGGTGCGCGAGCTGGCGCGGCGCGTCGACCTCCTGCTCGTGGTCGGCGCGCACAACAGCTCGAACTCCAATCGGCTGCGCGAGATCGGCACCGAGATTGGCGTGCCGAGCTATCTCATCGAGGACGATCGCGCCTTCGATCCGGCTTGGCTCGAAGGCGTCGACTCGGTCGGCATCTCGGCCGGCGCATCGACCCCGGAGGCGCTGGTCCAGGAGGTCATCGCCCGGCTGCGCGACCATCGGACGATCGAGCTGGAGATCCTCGACGGCATCGAGGAGCACATCCAGTTCAAGCTGCCCGAGGCGCTGCAGAACGCAGCCGCCTAGCCCCCGGTCCAGGCAACCAGAAGATCAATCCCCAGCAGGCGAGGTAACGAAGTGGGCGTTCCGCTGATCCAGCAAGTGCGAGTGGGTGCTTACGTGATGAAGCAGCGGCTCGCCGGGAAAAAGAAATACCCCCTGGTGCTGATGCTAGAGCCGTTGTTCCGCTGCAATCTGGCCTGCGCGGGCTGCGGCAAGATCGACTATCCGGAAACCATCCTGAACCAGCGCATGAGCGTCGCCGACGCGCTCGGCGCGGTCGACGAATGCGGCGCCCCGATCGTCTCGATCCCGGGCGGCGAGCCGCTGCTGCACAAGGAGATCAAGCAGATCGTCGAGGGCATCATCGCCCGCAAGAAGTTCGTCTATCTGTGCACCAACGCGCTGCTGCTGGAGAAGCGCCTCGACCTGTTCACGCCGAGCCCGTATCTGACCTTCTCGATCCACCTCGACGGCCTCGAGGAGCATCACGACAAGGCGGTGTGCCAGGAGGGCGTGTTCAAGCGTGCCGTCAGCGCGATCAAGGCGGCAAAGGCGAAAGGCTTCCGCGTCAACGTCAACTCGACGCTGTTCAACCAGATGACTGCCGAGGAGGCCGCCTCGTTCTTCGACTACGTCACCTACGAGCTCGATGTCGACGGCATCACCGTGTCGCCGGGCTATGCCTATGAGCGTGCGCCGGACCAGGAGCATTTCCTCAACCGCCAGCGCACCAAGCAGCTGTTCCGCGACATCTTCCGCCTCGGCCGCGGCAAGAAGTGGGCGCTCAGCCAGTCGATCATGTATCGCGACTTCCTGGCCGGCAACCAGACCTACCAGTGCTCGCCCTGGAGCATGCCGACGCGCAACGTCTTCGGCTGGCAGAAGCCGTGCTATCTGGTCGGCGAGGGCTACGCCAAGACCTTCGCCGAGCTGATGGAGACGACCAACTGGGGCGGCTACGGCACGGGCAATTACGAGAAGTGTGCCGACTGCATGGTCCATTGCGGCTATGAGGGCACCGCGGTCGCCGACACCATGAAGCGGCCGCTCACGGCGCTTTCGCGCTCCCTGTTCGGCGTCAAGACCACGGGTCCGATGGCGCCCGACATCCCGCTCGATAGCCAGCGGCCGGCCGAGTACGTCTTCTCACGGCACGTCGAAAAGTTCATGAGCGAGATCCACGCCCGGGAGGCGCAGGAGGCGTCGAGCGTCGCTCGAAGCGACGCCGCGTAGGGCCTTGAGCGCCGCGGCGCTGTCGGCGGCGAGCCGCATCAGCTCGGGGATCTGCCAGGGCCGGAGCGCCAGCCGCGCCAGCACGGCGAGCGGTCGCGTGCGCCCGTCGGGCGCTAGGCCGGCGAGTGCGGCCGGCGGTATCGCGCGCCCGGCCGGATCGGCGATCGCCCTGAGCGCAATGAACGGCACGCCGCGCCGCGCCGCCGCTTCGGCGACCACATGGCTCTCCATGTCGACCGCGGCGGCGCCGGTGCGCTCCCGAAGCTCGCGCTTGCCGGCGGCGCTGACGACCGGCCGGTCGACGCCCGCCAGCAGTGCGAGCCGACAGGCTGGACAGCCGGGCGTCTCGTCGGGCGGTGCGACGAGCAGCGCCGACCAGGCGGCATCCGCAGCGTAGATCCGGCCGTCGGGCGCGATCACGCGCTCGGCGACCAGCAGGTCGCCCGGATTGAGCGCCGGGTCGAGCGCGCCGGCCATGCCGAAGCTCATCAGCGCGACGACGCCCTCGCCGAGCATCTGGTCGATGCCGAAAGCCGCGCGCGCGACATCGCCGCCCGAGCAGAAGATCGACGGCCGATCGGCCGGCGCGAGCGCGCGCAGGGCCGGCGCGAGCGCCTCTGCCTCGCGGACGAGGCCCGTGACGATGCCGATGCGACGGGGGGCGACCGAGGAATGCTCGGCGGTGGGGGGGCGGTCGGCGGACGGCGCCGACATCCCTACATGCCGTAGGCGACGGTCTTGGCGTTGCCGCTGACGAGCGTGCGGTAGCGCGACAGCGCCCACAGCGGGAAATAGGCGGCGTAGCCGTGATAGCGCAGATAGAACACGCGCGGGAAGCCGACGGCCGTGTACCACGCCTCATCCCAGCGCGCGCCCTGGCGGCGGCCCTCGGTCAGGAACGTGATGCCGCGGCGCACGGCGGCGCTGTCGACCTCGCCGGCGGCCATCAGCGCGAGCAGCGCCCAGGCGGTCTGCGACGCCGTGCTCGCCTTGCACGCGGCACGCTGCTCGGTCCAGTAGGTCGCGCCGTCCTCGCCCCAGCCGCCGTCCGGCCGCTGGCGCGACTTCAGCCACTCGACCGCGCGCCGGATGTGCGGCGCCTGGGCGTCCTCGCCGGCGGCGTTGAACGCGGACAGCACCGACCAGGTGCCGTAGATGTAATTGGTGCCCCAGCGGCCGAACCATGAGCCGTCTTCCTGCTGGGTGCGGCGCAGATAGTCCAGACCGCGCGCCACCGCCGGATGGTCGCGCTTGTAGCCGATCTGGCACAGGAAGCCGATGCAGCGCGCGCTCACGTCCTCGGTCGGCGGATCGAGTAAAGCGCCGTGGTCGGCGAACGGAATGTGGTTCAGGTAGCTGTAGGTGTTGTCGGCGTCGAACGCGCCCCAGCCGCCATTGGCCGACTGCATGCCGATGACCCACTCGGCGGCGCGGTCGATCGCCTCGCGATGGCGCGGATCGCCGACGCGGTCGAGCGCGATGCCGACCGCCGCCGTGTCGTCGACGTCGGGATAGAAGTCGTTCCAGTACTGGAACGCCCAGCCGCCCGGCCGGATGTGCGGCCGCCAGTCGGCCCAATCGCCTTTCACGCTCAGGATCTGGCGGCCGACCATCCACTCGGCGGCGTGGCGCGCAACCGCGCCGTCGCGCGGCTCGCCGGCCTCCATCATCGCCTGGACGGCGAGCGCGGTGTCCCAGATCGGCGACAGGCAGGGCTGGCAATAGCCTTCGTCCTCCTTGAGGACCAGCAGCTTCTTGATCGCACCCTTGGCGGTCGCGAGATCGGGATGGTCCTTCGGATAGCCGAGCGCGTCATAGGCCATGACCGAATTGGCCATGGCGGGGAAGATGCCGCCCAGGCCGTCCTCGCCGTTGAGCCGCTCGGTCCAGAACGCGACCGCGCGCTCGATGGCGCGCCGGCGCAGGCCGGCGGGGAACAGCGGCTCGATCCGGCGCAGCACGCGGTCGATCCAGAGGAACACCGAGCCGAGCGGCTTGCCGGTCGAGTTGACGAGATAGTGCGGCTCCTGGTCGGGCGGCGTCGTGAACAGCTCGAGGATGTGGACGTGGCGCGGGTTGCGCGCGCGCGGCTTGAGCGCCATCAGGACGAGGAGCGGCGCGATCACCGTGCGCGACCAGTACGACACCTTGCTCAGGTGGAACGGGAACCAGCGCGGCAGCAGCATGATCTCGACCGGCATCACCGGCACCGCGCGCCACGGCACCTGGCCGAAGAGCGCGAGGGCGATGCGCGTGAAGACGTTGGCGTGCGCCGCGCCGCCGCGCGCCAGGATCGCCGCGCGGGCGCGCCGCATGTGCGGCGCCTCGATGTCGTCGCCGACCAGCTTCAGCGCGAAATAGGCCTTCACCGTCGCGCTCAGGTCGGTCGCGCCGTCGTGGAACAGCGGCCAGCCGCCGTCGGCGCTCTGGATGCGCCGGAGATAGGCCGCGAGCTTGGCCTCGACCTCGGGGTCGATCTCGTCGAGGTAGTGCTCGAGCATGATGTATTCGGCCGGAATGGTCGCGTCGGCCTCGAGCTCGAACACCCAATGGCCGTCCGGGCGCTGCTGCGCGCGCAGGGCGGCGCGCGCCTGTTCGATGACCGAATCGAGCGCGTCG
>Ga0335070_10003205_pt1 | contig 19033 bp, 15 predicted proteins | sample Lox_Sample_13_FD_206722 | JGI IMG/M metagenome (GOLD analysis project Ga0335070, IMG submission 206722) | Soil microbial communities from Loxahatchee National Wildlife Refuge, Florida, United States - Lox_Sample_1.3 | ecosystem: Environmental > Terrestrial > Soil > Wetlands | place: USA... | reverse complement strand
ATGGTCACGGCATGCGCCTTGGCGGAGAGTCGGTTCCAGCCGAAGGCCCAGACCGCAATAAAGGTCGACTCCAGGAAAAAGGATGTGGTCGCCTCGATGGCGAGAAGGGATCCAAAGATATCTCCCACATACTGACTGTAACGACTCCAGTTGGTGCCGAATTGGAACTCCAGGGTGATTCCCGTGACCACCCCCACCGCGAAGTTTATGAGGAAGAGCTTCCCCCAGAACTTGGCCATCCTCTTGTAATCCTCGTCCCCCTTCTTCACATAGATGGTCTCCATGATGGCGATGAGCACGGAGAGCCCGAGGGTCAGGGGCACGAAGAGAAAGTGGAAGTAGGTGGCCGCGGCAAACTGCAACCGTGAGAGCAACAACGCGTCCATAGACAGAACCTCCATCATCGTGGGATCAGCATTCCCTCCGTTGCCGGCCGCGCTCGGGGTCCCCGCAGCTCTCCTCGCTCAAAAACTGGGCGAAGGTTGCCTGCCCCAGCGTCTCCCGGAGCTGTGTCCTCGCCTTGTTCCAGACCTGGTGAACCGCGCAGCTCTCAACCCTCGAACACGACCTGGGTTTGAGTAAACAGTCGTTCAGGAAGATCTCGCCGACCACAGCCTCTACCACCGCCAGGAGCGTTACCTCCTCTGGAGCCCTCAAGAGCCGGAACCCTCCTCGCGCTCCCTGGATGATTTCCAGGATGCCGGCGTGCGCGAGCTGTTGGGCGATCTTGCCAAGGAAGACGCCGGGAATCTCCATCGCTTCGGCGACCTGACGCCGGGGGATTACGGCGCCCTCTTCCCTGGTCGAGAGATAGAGGACGCAGCGCACCGCATACTCGCCGGCCCTCGTGAGTCGCATTCGATCCTCCCCATAAAACGATAAATAAGACCGTTTTTGTCTTATATAAGAGGATAATTTTCTAGTCAACCTTTTTTTGTCTCCCAAGGAAAACTTTTTTGCCGGGTCGGAGCGGCCTAGGCTGGGGCATCCACCCTTGCTTTCGAGGGAGTTATACTTACCGAAGGTGGTTTATGACGAACGCCGGTATCCAGCCATGTTCCGGCCGAACATACAAGGAGGGTGCACCATGGAAGATATAACCCTGAGCTGTCCGGACGGTTACGAACTCGCCTGCATGAAGGCGAGTGAGGAAGACAAGTGTTGTTGCTGTTGCGTGAGTGTCACCTCACCGAGCCGCAGATCCAGTGCTTCGATGACCCTTAGTTCCTCCCCGTAGCGCCCATCAACGCCAAAACCGTATCGAACCACTACAAAAAGAGAGGCCGAGTGAGATATCACCCGGCCTCATTTTCTCCACGAGAGAAGGGGCTCTAGACGCCCCAAGGTGAAATCCCCTCACGCCTCTCGTTGCTGCCTCGCTTTCTCGTAAAGCTCGTAAAGCTCGGGAAAGAACTTCCGGGCTCGAGCTTCGGCGTGATTCACGGTAATCCTCTCTTTATCCGCCATACTTTTCACCAATCGTGTCCAGGCATCGATCAGCTGCTCATCCTTTGTTGCCATGATCCCTCCCGGGTTGAGCGGCGATACCGGCTGCGCTGCCCGCCACCCGCGGACGTCCCAAGAGAACAACCCGCCCCATTGAGGCTTCCTTGTGGCTCGCGACGCGCAACCCGCAACCCACCCGGTAGGTATGCATGCTTGGTGCCACTCCCGGAGACCGAAAAACGCTCCCCCTCCCGTACCCTAAGCCCGGGGGCCGGTGCGGAAAGCGGGATCCCTGCACCGTAGCACGAGGTCTTCGTGATCAGGTCGTCAGCACAGCATCATGGCGATGGAAAAGGTAGGCGGTCCCCCCCGGCCAGAGAAGGCGCCTCGACTCTCTTCGCTCTCAATCCTTGAGGCGCGAGAGCAGGGAAGAACCATCTTTTCTTGCCACCCGCCCGGAGACGAGGCCGACCATGAGGCCGAGGGCAAAGGTGACGAGCAAGACGATGGACCTCGATAGGCTCATGCTCCAGAGGAGAAACCGCACCGGCACCGCCTCGGCGTTCTGAATAAAAAAGGTAGCGAGCAGCACGCCGAAAACAAGAAAGGCTATTCGCTTCGGAGTCATACCCTTCATCCCCCGTCTATGAAGATTGATCAGGCCGCCCTCGCAGACATCTCATGGCCCATCCGAGTGGCGGGGCCACCGCTTGCGGATTCTAAGGCGAACCCCCGCGCTCGCATCGCCAATTTGCCCTTAAGAGCTAACGCACAGAGGACCGCCGCCTAGCTGCCACGGCCTTTTCGTAGAGAGCCAGGTAGAGACGGGCAGAGCTCTCCCAGCTGAAGTCCATGGCCATGCCGTTTCTCATGATCTGCTGCCAAAGGGATGAGCGAGGAAACACGCCAACGGCCGCCTCGATAGCCTCCCACAACGCCTCGGCGTCATACCGGCTAAACCTAAAGCCTACACCCTCACCCCGCTCCGGATCGAAGGGCTTCACCGTATCGTAGAGACCCCCGGTGGCGTGCACTACCGGAACCGTACCGTAACGGAGGCTGTAGATCTGGTTAAGCCCGCAGGGTTCAAATTGGGAAGGCATGAGGAAAATGTCGGCCCCGGCTTCGATCTTGTGAGCCAACTCGTTGTCAAATCCCAGGCGAACGGCGACGTTTTCGGGAAAGCGCCGCGCCAATTGAGAGAACAGGCGGTGATACTTCTCCTCACCTGTCCCGAGGATCACCAGTCCGAGATTCTCGGCCACCAACCGTTGCGCCACCGCGGCTACTAGATCGAGGCCCTTTTGATCGGCGAGCCGGGAAACCATCCCCAGGAGCGGTCGATCCATGAGCCCTGCCGGCAGTCCCACGGCGGCCAGAAGGTCGCGCTTGCATCGCTTCTTTCCGGAAAGATTTTTCGCCGAGTAACGGGCGGCGATGAGCGGATCGGTCTCGGGATTCCATTCCCGGTAGTCCACCCCGTTGATAATCCCGTGGAGCTTGTGGCCGTAGGTTTGAAGCACACCTTCGAGACCACGCCCGGCTGGGGGGACTCGAATCTCGTCACTGTAACGCGGGCTGACAGTGGTGACCACGTCGGCACACACGATGCCAGCCTTCATGTAGTTGATGCCACCCCAGAACTCCATCCCCCCCACGGCAAAAAATTGAGCGGGCAGGCCGGTCACCGGGAAAAGCTCGGCGGCAAATTGGCCCTGGTAGGCGATGTTGTGGATGGTAAAGATGGTTGCGGTTTCAATCCAGAAGGGATCGCCGCCGTACACGAGGCGGAGGTACGCGGGCACGAGTCCGCTCTGCCAGTCATGGCAGTGAACGACGTGAGGTCGATAGGAGAGGGCGGGACACAGGGCCATGACCGCCCGGCAGAAGTAGGCGAAACGATGAGCGTTGTCGAAGTAGTCTCCCCGTGGCGTGCCATAAAAATACGTTCGATCGAAGAACTCGTCCCGACGAACGAAAAAGACAGGGATGTCCTCTCCGAGCTTTCCTTGCCAAATCTCAGCCGGGATCACCTGACCGCCTAGAGAGACGGGCATATGCTCGAGGAGGCGCTCTCCGGCCAGATTCTCTGCCACCACGCGGCGGTAAAGGGGAAGCGCCACAGCAACGTCACAACCGAGCTCGCGGAGCGCGGCCGGAAGACTGCCGACTACATCTGCCAGGCCTCCGGTCTTGGCGAAGGGGACCACCTCTGGAGAGACCATGAGGATACGAAGAGGGCTCGTCAGCTCGCTCATCATCATACGCTCCTGGAGTCAACGACGGGCGCGCCAGCGGCTTACATCTTAGGTGATGGATGCTCGCCGTTGCAACAAGAATCTGACCAGCGCGCAGGCAGCTGGCGGGCTGGGCCTTGCTGTTGACAGATTCTCGCAGTTTCCGCTACGCTCTTGCCACCGCTCGGGCTCCACACCTCTGCGGCGATGGCCACATCGCCGGTCGCAGCAGGTGGCTCGTGCATAATGCGGGCTTGATGTCGTTGTTTGCCTTTAGCAACGGGAAGAGAAACGTAGGGAACCGGTCACAGGGATGGATATGGACAAAGCTGCCACGAAGGAAAACGTCATTCTCTACGAGTCATCCGGGATCTCCGTGTCCCTCTCCGGGCTCCGGGACTATGAGAGAGAATACCACTTCTCCGATAGGGTGCCGAGCGGAGATGTTATCACCACGGCAATTTCCGAGCTGGGCGGTGAGATGGCCCAAGAGGACCTCAAGAAAATCGGCCAGCTCGTGGAGATCGCGCGGACATCCAGCAGCGACTTTGAGGCAGCTTTAGCCCTCGCAGGCGGGTTGAAAGTGCGGGTGAGACGGGAATCGAAAAAGATCATCCGAATTGTGCCGGAATAATCTTTGCAGACAGGCCATGGTGGGCTTCGCCGGAGAAGTCTCCCACCCCTCGTCGAGCCTCGGTCCTCAAGCGCAACCGCGGCCGAGCCCGCAAACCGCTCGCTGCAGATGCGGGCCCGGGCAAGAAACTCAGATGCCGCTATCAGTGAAGGAGCCCCAAGTCACGAGGGCCGATCATACTTTCTCATAAGATCCCTGACTGCTTCGTCGAGGAGGTCCTTGGGAGCCCGTCCGAGTCGCCGCGAAAGATCTGCCAGGGCATGCAAGGAGCTCCTGCTCCCGCTGTCGGAGGAACCTCCAGACGATGTCGCGCAGACGTCCGACTGCCGGCTTTTCGCCTCGATCGCATAGCACAACAGCCGACGGTCTTCCTCGCCGATCCCGGTGAAGCGGACGGCAAGATTGTGGGCGACTGTAGCGGCACCCTCGTAAGTCGCCAGCCTGACCTTCCTTACCGAGGCTGTCACCGGAAAGGAGAAGTCCGGAACGGCGATGCTCAAATCGAGCTCGCGATCAAGGTTTGGCAGCCTTTCACAGTGGATCATCGCACCGTCCAAGCTGATATCCTTAACCTCTCCCTCAATCAGGCCCTCTCCGGTGTAAATCAGTACAGGCCAGGAAACTTTGACTCGGGAATACTCCCGCCTCTTGCGTTCCACTCGTCACATCCTCCTTAGATGCGGAAGGCGGCTCAAGTAGTCTCCAGACCCTATCAGGCTCGCCCGTGCGTACTACAGACGACAGCCCGCCCGGATCAGCTTTCTTCTCATAGTTCTTAGGGTCATGGGGGGATCACGCCGTACGGAGGATGGCGGGGGCCGTTGACGGTCAGGGAAACAACTTCGGAAATCAGCGGTACCCTCACGTCCCGGAGCGCTCACTCACCCTGTCGGAGAGGAAGGCTCGTGATCTCCCGCACCCCACACCTTAAATATGGTCTTTTACCCCATCGACAAAGAATTCTCAAGAGAAATCTTGAGCCTGTGGCAAACACTCACTTGGATCAACCGCCTGGAGCGCAGGTGAAGTATACCGAGACTGGCACCAGAGACGGAGTGCTACGCCCGAAAGCTTCACGCAACGAGAGGGCGCAAGCACCATCGCCTGAATGCCCTTGCCAGGCTCCCCCAATCCGCAGTAAACTCCGTTGCGATTTAGCGTGCTGCAGTTAGACGGAAGGCGAGAGTGGCGGAACTGGCAGACGCACTGGACTTAGGATCCAGCGCCGAAAGGCGTGGGGGTTCAAATCCCCCCTCTCGCACCAGCCTTCATCCTGCCCATTAACCTGCCGCCCTCCTTTTCAAGATCGCTTCACCTCAAGGCGAAGCGACTTTATCCGCTTCCAGTTAGCGGAAGAGGCCGGCTTTGTGAGACCAGTCGTGATCGTGTCAGCTTACGGCAGCGAAGGTCGTAACCCGCTCTATGCATGAGACGCGGTCACGAGATCGTGGAGATGGTGGTGCCACCGAGCAACCACAGAAGGTCAGACTTGAGGCGCACCTTTCCGTAGGTCGAAAGGTTAGCTTGTTCCGCTGGTCCTAAGTTTATCGCTCACCGCGCCTACAGTTCGGAGACGGGGACGGCTCTCTTCGCTGCGGAAAATACCTTTGACTTGACCAAGGGGCATGAGTATAGTAGTGGCTTATATTTTGCAATCCCTAGACGTTGAACTATTCACCCTTGACCCTTCGCCGGGGGGATATCTATGAGGTGGCAGGCAACACTCCAGAGCAGATTGAGTGACGCGAATCTGAAGAAGCTCACGGATCTCAACAATCCGTCCTTGAACGAATTGATCGCCAGGTCCATCATGAGGTACCAGCCCAAGTCCGTCTTCATCTCGACGGGATCCGAGGAGGATCGTCATTACATTCGCACCCAGGCACTTCGCCACGGCGAGGAGAAACCGCTTCTCGCCCCCGGTCATACCGTGCATTACGACGGGTACTTTGATCAAGGACGCGATCCCGGCAACACCAAGTTCTGCGTGAAGGAGGGCACTTCCCTCGGGCCTGGCATCCTTTGTATCGAGAGAGACGAGGGGATGGTCGAGATTAACGAGATCATGGACGGGATCATGCATGGAAAGGAGATGATTGTCTCCTTCTACTCCTTAGGGCCCGTCGGAACCGAGTTCGAGATACCCTGCGTGCAGGTCACCGATTCCTATTACGTAGCCCACAGTGAGGACATTCTCTATCGAAATGGGTACCAAGCCTTCATGGATCCGAAGTATGTGGACGGTTTCTTCGGCTTCCTTCACTCCGCCGGTGCTTTGGTGCAGGGCGTGAGCCGTGACGTTGATCTGCGGAGGATCTTCATCGATCTGGAGACAAACTTCGTCTACAGCGCCAACACTCAGTACGCGGGCAATACCGTTGCTGCTAAAAAGCTCGCTCATCGCCTCGCTATCAAGAAGGCGGCGCAGGAGGGCTGGCTCGCCGAGCATCTCCTCATTGCGGCGGTTCCGAGCTACGAGGGAGACAAGGTCACTTACATCACCGGCGCGTTTCCGAGTTGGTGCGGCAAGACTTCCACCTCCATGCTCTTCGAGGTGGTAGGGGATGACCTTGCTCACTTGCGAACCAAAGACGGCGTTGTCTATGCGGCCAACGTGGAACACGGAATCTTCGGGGTGATCAAGGATGTGAATCCGGAAGATGATCCTTACATCTATGACCTTCTCGTCAAGTCGGGCGAGATCATCTTCTCCAACATTCTCGACGCCGACGGCAGGTCATACTGGCAGGGGATGGGTGATGTGCAGATCCCCCTGGAAGGGCGCAACCATTCCGGCCAGTGGTGGAAGGGAAAGCGGGATGGCAGCGGGAAACGGATCGCCCTCTCCCACGATAATGCCCGATTTACCGTTGGCCTAGCAGGAATCGCGAACTTCGATACCACCCAGGTGGTGCCCTGCGAGGGGATCATCTACGGCGGCCGAAGCGCCAAGCGGCCGGTGCCGGTCTCCCAGTCCTACGGTTGGGTCCACGGGGTCTTCTACGGCGCTTCTATCGAGTCGGAGCCTACCGCTGCCACGGTCGGTGGCGGCGGCTCTGACATCATCGTCAACCCTATGGCGAATAGCGAGTTTCTCTCTATTCCCATCGGAACCTATCTCGAGAACCACATTCGTTTTGGCAAGGACCTGAAGCGCGCCCCGCGGGTGTTCTACGTCAACTATTTCCTCAGAGATGAAGCCGGCAAATTCCTGAACACCAAGATGGACAAGAAGATATGGGTGCGCTGGATCGAGCGACGGATCAACGACAAGGTAGACGCCTACGCCACGCCCATCGGCTTCATACCTAAGTACGAGGACCTCGCAGAACTGTTCCAGAAGGAGTTAGGCGCCGCCTACCATCGAGAGGATTACCAGCAACAATTCATGATCAGGGTTCGGCAACTCTGGGACAAGCTGGATGGCGTCGAGAAGTTCTACCGCGCGGAAACGAGTGTTGTCCCGCGGAAGATTTTCGCGGCTATTGACATCAGTCGCAGGCTCCTCCTGGAAGCTGAGAAGAGACATGGGAGCGACATCCCCCCGGTGAAGTTCAAGGATGCCCCCTGCCCGGCTGAACTGGCCAACCTGTAACGGGCACCCCAACCGCTTCTGTGGCTTCTCGCCCTCAAGGACCATGATCTCCGTGCCGCGAGCGCCGTGAGGCGCCGCCATTTATTCTCGTGGGGTTGCCATACCTCTTTGACTACGATTATACTGACGCGGTTTTCGGCCGGCCCTGCCGTCGGCAACGCGTCGCCAGGGAGGTCTCCCGTCAAGGAGCGAGGTGGGGTTCTCGTTGCATTCGGAGCGTTGAAAGCCGGAGAGTAGATGATGACAACCATGAAGGTTTCGGTGGAACAGCTCAGCGCGATTGAACGGAAAGTTCACGTGGAGCTCCCGCAGGAGACGGTGAGAAGGGGGCTCGACAAGGCCTACCGCGAGCTCAGTCGGACCTTAAAGATCAAGGGTTTCCGGCCGGGGAAGGTACCCCTCGACATCCTCAAGCGTCGCTTCGGAACGCAGGTTGAAAACGACGTCGGCCTGCAGCTTGTGAATGATTCGTTCGTGGACGCCATGAAGCAGGGAGCGATCGAGGCGGTGTCTGACCCGCGGCTCGACCGAGAGCCTCTCCTCGAAGGTCAACCCTTCCGCTACTCCGTGGTTGTTGAGATCAAACCCGAAATTATCGTGAGGGATTACGCCAAGCTCCCGGTACGGAGAAAGCGGGTAGACGTGAGTGACGAAGAGGTGGGTGTCCAATTGGAGCTCCGGCGTCAGGCGAACGCCTTTCTCCGCACCCGCGGCGACGATCACCCGGTCGGCACGGGGGACCACGTCCTCCTTGACTTTAGGGCCTTCATCGGCAGCCAGCCGGTGCCGGGCGGTGAGGCCAAAGGCTACGAACTCGAGATCGGCAGTAACCGTTTCAGCGCCGAGTTCGAGAACAAGCTTCTCGGTGCCCTGAAAGGGGAAGAGCGCGAGGTCGAAGTTACCTACCCTGCCGACCATCCCAACAAGAACCTTGCCGGACGAACGGTGCGGTTCGAGGTGACGGTGAAGGACGTCATGGAGCGGCTCGTTCCCGAGCTCAATGACGAGTTCGCCCGGACCTTGGGGAGCGCCCAGAATCTCGAGGAACTCCGGGGCCTCATCCGGCAGCAAGCGGAGAAGCAGAAGAAGACGGCCAACGACGGCGAGGTCCGTCAACAACTCGTCGATGAACTTACTGCCCGCAACCCCTTCGAGGTCCCTCAGGGGATGGTGGAACGGGAATTGCAGCGCATGCTCGAAACCATTCGCTACCGCCTGGCGGCGCAAAACGTGACGTTGGAACAGGCGGGCATCCAAGAGGGAACCTTCAAGCAGCAGAACCGGGACAGGGCGGAGAACTCCGTGCGGGCAACGCTCCTCCTGGAACGGCTGGCAGCCCAGGAAAACCTGGTTGTGACGGACGACGAGCTGGAGGAGGGACTGCGACGGGCCGCCGAGGAGATGAATCGGCCCCCGGACAAGGTGAAAGAATTCTACCGCAAGAATAACCTCATGGAGCCTTTGCGGAGGCAGTTGCTCGAGGAGAAGGTAGTGAAGCTTCTCGTCGAGCAGGCGGACATCACCGAGGTGCCGCCGGATCCTCCCGGCTCAGCGGCACAGGGCGAGGAGATATCATGACACTCATTCCCATCGTTATCGAACAGAGCGGTCGCGGTGAGCGAGCCTACGACATCTACTCTCGCTTGCTCAAGGATCGCATCATCTTTCTGGGCACGGCCGTGACCGATGAGATAGCCAATCTCATCATCGCCCAGCTGCTCTTTCTCGAGTCCGAGGATCCCGACAAGGACATCAACTTCTACATCAATTCTCCGGGTGGGCTCGTTACCGCCGGCTTGGCCATCTACGACACGATGCAGTATATCAAGGCCGATGTCTCCACCCTGTGCGTGGGCCAGGCCTCGAGCATGGGGGCCCTACTCTTGGCCGCAGGGGCGAAGGGCAAGCGGTTCTCTCTTCCTCACTCTCGCATCCTCATCCACCAGCCTCTCGGAGGGTTTCAGGGGCAGGCGACCGATGTGGAGATCCAGGCGAGAGAGATCCTGAGGATGCGACAAGAGCTCAACGAAATCTTGGCGAGGCATACCGCTCAGCCCTTGGAGAAAATAGAGAGAGACACGGAACGCGACTTCTTCATGACGGGGGACCAGGCGAAAGAGTACGGGATCGTCGACAGAGTGATCGCCAAGCGCGGAGCTACCGGCGATATTCCGGAGCAGCCATCGGTACCGAGATTACCTGAAAGATGAGAGACCGTTGAATCAGGGCCCCCCTGTGCGGTATAATTGCTCCCACAGGTGATGGTCAAGAAAGAAAGTTTGCACGCGCTACGAGGTGGAGGAGGGTTTCGATGACTAGGAGGAAGGACGACCGAGGGGGAGATTTGGTCTGCTCGTTCTGCGGCAAGAGCCAGGACGAGGTCAAGAAGCTTATCGCTGGCCCTACGGTCTACATCTGCGACGAGTGCATCGAGCTCTGTAACGATATCATCGCCGAAGAATTCGAAAAGGAAGAGGCGGCAAAGCTGAGCCGCGTTCCGAAGCCCGCCGAGATCAAGCGGATTATCGATGACTATGTGATCGGTCAGGAGCGCGCCAAGAAGATCCTGTCGGTGGCTGTCTACAACCACTACAAGCGGATCGAGAATCGGACCGACGCGGAGGACGTGGAGATCCAAAAGAGCAACATCGTCATGATCGGCCCGACTGGCTCCGGCAAGACGCTTCTAGCCCAGACCCTCGCCCGTCTCCTCAATGTTCCGTTTACCATTGCCGACGCCACTACCCTGACCGAGGCCGGGTACGTTGGCGAGGATGTGGAAAACATCATCGTCAATCTCCTTCAAGCCGCAGACTACGACGTGGAGAAGACCCAGCGCGGCATCGTCTACATCGACGAGATCGATAAGATCGCGCGGAAGTCCGACAGCCCCTCCATCACCCGAGACGTTTCCGGCGAGGGGGTGCAACAGGCGCTCCTCAAGATCCTCGAGGGAACCATTGCCAATGTGCCACCCAAAGGCGGACGGAAGCATCCTCAACAGGAATTCATCAAGATCGACACCACCAATATCCTCTTCATCTGCGGGGGCGCCTTCGTGGGTCTCGAAGGCATCATCAAGTCGAGGATCGGCGTGAAAGCCATGGGGTTCAGCGCCGATATCAAGAAGCGGGGGGAGAGCAAACTGGGCGACATCCTCGCCGAGGTCCAGCCGGAGGATCTGATCAAATATGGCATGATTCCCGAGTTTGTCGGCCGCCTGCCGGTTGTCGCCACCCTCGACGAGCTCACGGAAGACGAAATGGTTCGCATTATGCTTGAGCCGAAAAACGCCCTGGTGAAACAGTACCAGCGGTTGTTCGGCATGGAAAACGTTGCCCTCAGGTTCACGGAGGGCGCGCTGCGCGCGGTGGCCCGCCAGGCGATGAAGCGAAACTCCGGCGCTCGGGGCTTGAGGAGTATCCTTGAGAACGTGATGCTGGACCTCATGTACGAGATTCCCTCCCAACCGGAGATTCGCGAGTGCGTCATTGGGGAGGAAGTGATCCTTCGCAACGAGGCACCCCTGCTGCTCTACGAGGGTTCCCTGGAGTCCGCGTAGTTCGAAAGCGATAGCGACGAGCCGAGATTAACGAGACGGTCTGTGTTCCCCGGCCGTTCACCTGTACGAGCAAACCAATGGTGACCATGTTCAGGAAGAATCGCGACGGGGCTGACCCGGCTGCGACCCGCGAATATCCGCTCCTCCCGCTCCGGGATATCGTCATTTTCCCGAGCATGGTAGCACCCCTCTTCGTGGGGCGGGAGAAGTCCATCAAGGCCCTAGAGTACTCCATGGGCCTGGATAAAACCATCTTCCTCGCCACCCAGAAGAGAGCCAACACCGACAATCCGGAGCAGAACGATATCTACCGGATGGGGACTCTGGCCAACATTCTCCAACTCCTCCGCCTCCCCGACGGAACGGTGAAGGCGCTCGTAGAGGGAAAGCAGCGGGGCCGCATCCTCGAGTTCCTTCCGAACCGCGAATTCTTTATGGTTCAGGCGGAGGCGGTCCTCGAGGAGCCGGAGGTGGACACGGAGGTCGAGGCCCTGCGGCGGAGCATCATCAGCGCTTTTGAGAACTATGCCAAGCTCAACAAGAAGATTTCCCAGGAGGTGGTCCTCTCCCTCGCCGCCATAGAAAACGCGGGTCTCCTGGCCGACACCATCGCGTCTCACATCCCGCTGAGAATCGAGCTCAAGCAGCGGTTGCTGGAGGCGATCCCCATCGCCAAGCGCCTCGAACTTCTCTTCGCCTATCTCAGCGGCGAGATCGAGATCATACAGACGGAGCAGCGCATCAAGGGCCGGGTCAAGAAGCAGATGGAGAAGACCCAGCGTGAGTACTACCTGAACGAGCAGATGCGCGCCATCCAGAAGGAAATGGGGGAGAAGGACGACTTCCGCAGTGAGCTGGCCGAGTTGGAGAAGCGGATCAAGCGTAAACGCATGTCCCGGGAGGCGGCCGGCAAGGTGCGCGCCGAGTTCAAGAAGCTCAAGATGATGTCGCCCATGTCCGCCGAGGCCACGGTAGTGAGAAATTACATCGATTGGCTGCTCTCGCTCCCGTGGCTCGAGAAGACCAAGGACAAGCTCGACATCGACGAGGCGACGCGCATCCTCGAGGAGGATCACTACGGTCTGGAGAAACCGAAGGAGAGGATCATCGAGTACCTCGCGGTTCAGGCGCTCGTAAAGAAGATCAAGGGACCGATCCTCTGCCTCGTGGGACCGCCGGGGGTGGGCAAGACCTCTCTCGCCAAGTCGGTAGCCCGCGCCCTGGGGCGGAATTTCATTCGCCTGTCCCTTGGCGGCGTTCGCGACGAGGCCGAGATTCGCGGCCACCGGCGCACTTACATCGGCGCCCTGCCGGGAAAGATCATTCAGAGTCTCCGGAAGGCCAAGTCCAACAATCCTGTCTTCTGTCTCGACGAGGTCGACAAGATGAGCATGGATTTCCGGGGCGACCCTTCTGCCGCCCTCCTGGAGGTTCTCGATCCAGAGCAAAACTTCGCCTTCAACGATCATTACCTGGACGTGGATTACGACCTTTCGGAGATCCTGTTTATCACCACGGCCAACACCCTGTACACCATCCCGCCGGCACTCCAGGACCGCATGGAGATCATTCGCCTCCCCGGTTACACCGAGTTCGACAAGCTGAACATCGCCAAACAGTTCCTGATCAAGAAGCAGTGCGAGGCAAACGGGCTGAAGCGGGAGAATATCCATTTTTCCGATGGTGCCATCTACGAGATCATCCGCCGCTACACCAAGGAAGCTGGCGTCCGCAATCTGGAGCGTGAGATCGCCTCCATCTGCCGCAAGGTGGCCAAGGAGGTCGTCAAACACGGCCCGGAGACCCGGCTGCGGATCACCGAGAGCACGGTGGCCAAGTACCTTGGTATCCCCAAGCACCATTACGGCCGCGCCGAAGAACGCGACGAGGTCGGGCTCGCCATCGGGCTCGCCTGGACCGAGTTTGGCGGTGAACTTCTGGGAATCGAAAGCGCCATCATGCCCGGCAAGGGCAATCTCACCATAACCGGCAAGCTCGGTGAGGTGATGCAGGAGTCGGCGCAAGCCGCCCTGAGCTACGTCCGGTCCCGGGCCAAAATGCTCGGCCTCGAGCCTGACTTCTACCAGAAGTTCGATATCCACGTCCACGTGCCGGAAGGAGCCATTCCAAAGGATGGGCCGTCGGCGGGTATTACCATGGCCACCGCCATTGCCTCGGCTCTCCTCAAGGTGCCGGTTCGTAATGATCTGGCCATGACCGGCGAGATCACCCTCCGCGGTCGAGTCCTCCCCATCGGTGGACTCAAGGAGAAGGTCCTCGCCGCCCACCGGGGTCTGATCAAGCGGGTCCTTATCCCCAAGGAGAACGATAAGGACATCAAGGAGATTCCTGCCAAGATCCTCAAAGAGTTGGAACTGTTCTTGGTGGAACACATGGACGACGTGCTCAAACAGGCCCTGGTCGTTCCGGACCCGGAAAAAATCTTCCGGAAGGTGGACGAGGAGGGAGGTGAGCCGCTCGTGCCTCCGGAAAAACCCACACCTGAAGAAGAGATCCGGGCCCATTGATCGCGAGTCTACCGGAAGCACCCCGACGCCGCGTCAGTAGGTGCTTTGTGTTTCCGCCAACGGTTCGCGAGATAGTGCTTGACAGACGAAAAGCGACCTGCTAACCCGCATGACGCGGGTTGAGGCGAGTTTACGGCTGGCTGATAGGTGAAAGTGCACACCGGGCGGGTAGCTCAGCGGGAGAGCATCGGCCTTACAAGCCGGGGGTCGCAGGTTCAAACCCTGTCCCGCCCACCACGAGCCCATGAGTGGGGATCAGTTACCTGATCCCCACGTCACCTCTTCGGCAGGGCGAGGGGCGCCCGGCCCGACGGGTTTGGCGCACCTCTCGGTCCGGTCTGTGTATTCCAGCTGGGAGCCGATCCGGGATCGTGCTTGGCCCGGCCGCCTCCACCGTGCTGGCACCCCGTTATCTTTCAGCCTTTGGATCCTTCGCTTACATAGACTTTGACCGCCACAACGGGAGGGGCGCCATGGCGGACACGGTCCTGGTTGTGGACGACGAAGAATACGTCCGCGAACTCCTGAAGACCTTCCTTACCGAGATGGGATACCAGGTGATTGTTGCCTCCCATGGCGAGGAAGCCCTCGACTTGGCGAAAAAGGAGAGCCTTCAGGTCATTATCCTGGACGTGAAGATGCCTGGAATCGACGGTATCGAGACGTGCAGGAGACTCAAGTCCGATGGGGGAACCTGTGTCATTCCGGTGATCGTTGCGACAGCTCTCCGGGAGACCTTGCCGGCGGTCCTCGACGCCGGGGCGAATGATTTCGTCACCAAGCCTTTCCATTTAACCGAGCTCCTCACTCGCATACGCTCTATTCTCCGGGTTAAGCACCTGACGGACGAGCTGGAGCGAGCCTGCGCCTACATCAAAGAGCTGGAGAAAGAGCTACCCAGGCACTGAAGACGGCAATCACGTTTGTCTCTCGCCCTTTCCGGATCGCCTCACCCGCGCGGGTTTGCCAGCTCGCTCTTCCGTCAAGGATAGTTGATGGGATCGGTCTAGAGCATCGCACGCTAAGACCCGTCTCAACCACTCGGAATGGACAACCCTCATGGACATCGGCAAGACCATCAAGGTGAGGCGCAACGATCCGTGTCCCTGCGGGAGCGGGCTCAAGTACAAGAGGTGTTGTCTGACGAGCAAGCATGGTCTCGACCTAAAGACTCTGTATTTTGAGCGCTTCCGTATCAGGCTCAAAGAGCCTGGCGCTATTGAAGGAATTCGAAAAACGGCGCGGCTGGTTTTGGAGACCCTCGATCTGGTTGAGACCCGCATCCGGGCAGGAATGGCAGCGGAGGAGATCAATAGCCTTGTCCACGAGTTTACCCTCAGGAACGGAGCGATTCCCGCTCCACTCCATTACCACGGCTTTCCCAAGAGTGTGTGCGTCTCGGTCAACGAGGTTGTTTGCCACGGCATTCCGGGGAACCGGGTGCTCGAGGAAGGAGATATCGTCAACGTCGACGTGACCACGATCCTGAACGGCTACTATGCTGACGCCGGGAAAACCTTCCTGGTGGGGAGCGTAGGTGCAGAAGGCCAGAAGATCGTTCGCGTGGCCCGGGAGAGCCTTCGGATAGGGCTTGCCACGGTCCGGCCTGGAAACACGATCGGGGACATCGGCGCCGCCATTCAAGGATACGCCGAGCGTGAAGGGTGCTCGGTGGTGAGGGAGTTCACGGGTCACGGGGTCGGATTTGCCTTCCACGAAGCCCCGCAGATTCCCCATTTCGGCAAGAAAGGGGAGGGTATCGTGCTCGTCCCTGGGATGGTTTTCACGGTGGAACCGATGATCAACCTGGGGAAGAAAGAGATCGTCATTTTGGATGACGAGTGGACGGTGGTCACCAAGGATGGCTCGCTGTCCGCACAATTCGAACAGACGGTCCTCGTAACGGAAACAGGGTATGAGAGCCTCACGCCCTTCGACCTGTGATGGCAGGTATTTTCTCGTCCATCTTCCCCCTTGAAGCGAAACGACTGGCAGGAGTTCTAACCAGCCGGAAATTGACGGACTCCCGACTGTCGCGCCGCGTTTTAGACCCGACCGTCAGCCCTTCAGAACCTCGCTCAGAGGTGGACCTTCAGTCCTTGACGGACCTGCCTCATTCTTCTATAGTTGGCTATGTTCGCACGTTCCACCTTCACTCCGCTGTTGAAAGGAGATGACCATGGCGAAAACTGTCACGGGAAAGCAACCGAAGAAACCCGTCGCGAGAAAAACGGTGAGTAAGAAGCCTGCAGTTAAGTCGGAGATCATAGCCGGAAGCGGCATAATGAAAGAGTACCTGAAGAACGACCAGGCATGTAAGGTGACGTTCAGGTTGCCACGAATCGCTGCACCTGATGCAAAAAGAATCTGTATTGTCGGCGATTTCAACAATTGGAGCATTCACGCCCACCCGATGAAAAAGCTCAAGAATGGGGATTATACCATCACGGTCGAACTCGAGGCCGGGCGAGAATATCAGTTCCGCTATCTCATCGATGAGGTTCGGTGGGAAAACGATTGGCAAGCAGACAAATATGTGAGAAGTCCTTACGGAGACAGTGACAATTCGGTGGTTGTACTTTAGTTTGTGTGTTGCCGCTCGTCGGCGCTGTCGTTGACATCCTCGCGGTTTCCCGTTGCGTCGACGAGAGTTGGGCCTCACTGAACCTTCTGGGGAAGCGACCCCTCGCCGGGGCAGATGCTCGAAATGAAGGGTCGTGGACAAGGGTGTCGGCGCGCGGGCATCAGGCTTCCAACCGCTTTAGCTCGATGACAAATTCTCCGTGTTCTCCGTAGGAGCCGAAAAAGCTATTCAAGCCTTCCTGGTCGACGAGGTAGGTGTTCATAATCAGGCCGTCATCCATCGGCTCGATGGTCTTCAGGAGATAACTGGACTCCGAGTACAGCTCCAGCGTGTTCAGCTCAATTTCCTGGCTTTCGATCTTGTTAAGCCCATGAAGCCCCATGGCCTGCCCTCCTTCTGCGATGCCTTCCTTGCCTCTCCACCTCCCCGTCGGACTGGCGCTGGCGATGGCGCAGCATAGCATACTTATGATGGTCATACCCACGGGAGAGTCCTTCCCCAGGACTCCGGGGAGGGCGGGCGTGCTCGTCGACGCCGCCGCTTCTCCCTCAGACAACGCAGAGAAGCACTCGAGATGTTGCAAAAAGATGATTGTGTTGAGGATTTTGTGCTAGAATGCGGGCCTGTAAAAACAGGCTTGCCGCACTACTTCTTCCGTTACTGGCGACAGGACCGCTATGACGACCGTGATTACCTATTCCATCTATATCGTTGATGACGATCAAGACCTTCGTGAACTCCTCGAGATCGCCCTCGAGAGCAAGCACCAAGTCAGGACGTTCCCAGCCGCTCGACCCGCCATCGAGGCAGTAGAAAAGGATCCACCCGATCTTGTGATCCTCGACATCGGGTTGCCTGATATGAGCGGGATCGACGCCCTCCGAACCATGAGGGAACGCCATCCCAGCCTTATGGTCATCATGGTCACGGCCTTTACGGACATCAAGCTCGCTATCTCGGCGATGAAGCTCGGCGCCTCCGATTATATCCTTAAGCCTATCAACACGGAGGCCCTCGAGGTGAGCATCGAGAACGTTCTCGAGCGGATTAGGCTACGGAAAGAGGTCCAGCTCCTGCAGGAAAAGTACCTCAAGGAAAACATTCCCTGCTTCATCGGTGAAAGCAATGCTATTCAGGACGTGATGCAGTTTGTAGACAAGGTGGCCAAGGCGGCTGACACGCCCGTGCTCATCCTCGGCGAGACCGGCACCGGTAAAGAGCTCATCGCCAGTGCTATCCATTATAAGAGTCCGAATTTCAATGGCCCCTTTGTCACCTTGAACTGTTCCGCCATTCCCAAAGACCTCATCGAGAGTGAACTATTCGGTTACGAGAAGGGAGCTTTCACGGGGGCCCACACCTCGGGAAAGAAGGGTTTGGTGGAGGTAGCTGCCAACGGGACCCTCTTTCTCGATGAGGTGGGAGACTTAAGCCTGGAGGCACAGGCAAAACTCCTTCGTTTCCTGGAGGACGGTGAATTCTACCGGGTGGGGGGTACCAGGAAATTCCAGATCCGCACGAGGGTGGTCTCCGCGACCAACAAGGACCTCGATGCCATGATCGAGAAGGACCTCTTCAGGCGAGACCTTTATTACCGCCTCGCGGTGATCAAGGTGGAGGTCCCTTCGCTCAACGAACGCCGTGACGATATCCTCCCCATTGCCAGGCATTTCCTGGCGGAGTTCAGCACAAAGCACGGGAAGTTCTTCGATCGCATCGATTCTACCGCCGAAGCCCACCTGAAGAACTACCAATGGAGAGGTAATATCCGCGAATTGCGAAACCTCATCGAACGAGGCGTCCTTATCGGCACGGGCCCCAGTCTCACCCTGCCCGACGTGGGCGCTGGGCGGCGCATGGAGGGCGTGTTGCCGGCTCCGGTAGTGGATTCTGGGGGAATGCCGACCCTCCCCGACGAGGGCGTCGACCTCGAGGCTCTCGAGGACCACTATATCCGGGAGGCCTTTAAGCGCGCCGGAGGCAACGAAACCAAAGCGGCGAAACTCTTAGGCTTGAGTTACTACGCTTTCCGGTATCGACGGAAGAAACTCAAAGACCTTAAGAGTTAGCCCGCGCCAGGACCTGGCTCTGTCGAGCACGCCTCCCTGTCCCACTCACCTCAATCGCGGCTGGAAGCCGCTCCCACCCAAAACCGGCTGGCGCGGGAGGCAAGGGGACCTGGGAGGCAAAGCGCCTCCGGAGCCTCTACCTTCTTCCGCTGCCAAGCTGGCCTCCCGGACTTTGCGAGCCTCCGCGCCATCAGACCGGGCCTCTCTCCATACTATCGACGCTGCGACTATGCGCCTCTGCAGAGCAGACCTCCCGGCCTCGCTCCCTGCTCGCCCCTTCTCTGTGCTTTCGCCACGGGCGCATTGGCCTTTTTGCCAAATCTGGTGGTTTCACAAGGGGGACGGGCTCGGGGTCTTTCTTCTAACCTATTGGATCTT
>Ga0335070_10003204_pt1 | contig 19035 bp, 14 predicted proteins | sample Lox_Sample_13_FD_206722 | JGI IMG/M metagenome (GOLD analysis project Ga0335070, IMG submission 206722) | Soil microbial communities from Loxahatchee National Wildlife Refuge, Florida, United States - Lox_Sample_1.3 | ecosystem: Environmental > Terrestrial > Soil > Wetlands | place: USA... | reverse complement strand
TGCCGTACCTGATCGGCCTGCGCGGCATCCCCGCCTATCAAGCGGTGGGCGACGAGCGCCTGCCGAGCCAGTACCGCGCGCGCTACGCCGGGGAGGTCCGCTATCTGGACGCCGAGCTCGGCAAGCTGCTCGCCGCGTTCGAGGCGCGCCCGCGCGGGCGCGATGCGGTGATCGCCCTGACCGCCGACCACGGCGAGGCGATGGGCGAAGACGAGATCTGGTTCTGCCACGGCTACGCCGTGACGCCGAACCTCGCGCACGTGGCGCTGCTGGTGCGCGCGCCTGGCCTTCCGGCCGGAAGCGTTACGGGGACGGCCCACCACGTCGACGTCGCGCCGACGCTGCTCGAGCTGGCGGGCCTGCCGCCGCTGCCCGGATCGGCCGGCATCGCCCTGGGTCCGATCGCGCGCGCGGGCGGCGAGATCCCCTTGCGCACGCTCTTCGTCGAGACGCTCGGCGAGATCGGCGCCTATCGCGGCGACCGCTTCGTGCGTCAGGCCACCGATCCGCTGCTCGGCGACCCGCTGGCCTGGGCGCCGCGCGAGTCCCTGTGGCGCGACGGCGACGGCGTCGAGGCCGCCGCGCCCGATCCCGAGCTCGAGGACTCTCTGCGCCGCTACGCCGCCGTGCGCGCGCCGCTCCAGATCATCCCCGAGGCCCTGAACGACGCGGACCGCGACCGCTTGCGCGCGCTCGGCTATCTGGCGCCGGCGCCCTCGCCGGCAGCCCGCGATCCGAAGTGAGCACCCGGCGAGGCCCCCAGCGCGCGCTTGCGCTCTACGTCGCCTTCGCGGCGCTGGCCCTGATCGCGTACCGCGGCGTGCTGTCGGCTCCCTTCGTCGGGGACGATCGGCTCTATCTGCACGACGTGTCGTTCACCGCGCGGCTGTCGGGCGAGAACATCGCCGCCATCCTCGACCCCCACGGCGAGCCGAGCGTCGTCACCATGAACTACGCGCCCGTGCAGCTGCTCCTGTGCGCGTTCGAGCGGAGCGTCTTCGGCGAGCGGATCACCGGTTACCACGTGGCGAACGTCCTGCTGCACGCGGGGAATGCCGTGCTCTTCACCGCGCTCTTGCTGGAATCGGGGGCCCCGACCGCCGCCGCGCTGCTCGCGGGGCTGCTGTTCCTCTTGCATCCGGCGCAGGCGGAGGCCGTGGCCTGGATCTCCCAGCTCAAGACGCTCGCGGCCTTTGCGTTCGGCTTCGGCGCGCTCCGTCTGCTGTGGCGGCGACCGGCCGTGGCGGCGCTGCTCTTCGCCCTGGCGGTTCTGACCAAGTTCGTCGTCGTGACGCTGGTGGGGGTCGCAGCCGCGCTCGCGTGGGTGCGTCCACAGAGCGCGCGCGAGCGACACACCTGGCGCTGGCTCGCGGGCTGGCTGCTGATCGGGCTGGCGGTTGCGGGGCCCCAGCTCGACGCCTTCCGCTACAGCGGCAGCGGCGCGCTGCCTCCGTACCTGGGCGTGGGAGAGCGGCTGCGCACGGTCGCATCGATCGGGGCGCGCTACGCCGCGATGGCCTTCACGGGGACCGGCCTCTCGGCGTTGCACGAGCCGCCGCGCCCGCAGGCCTGGACCGATCCATGGTGCCTGCTCGGCTTCTCGATCGGCGCTCTGCTCGGGATGCGCCTGCTCCTGGCGCTGCGTCGCCGCTCCGAGGAGGCGGTCTGGTGGGTCTGCGCCTGCGCGGGCCTGGCGCCCGTCTCGCAGTGGGTGCCGTTCTACTATCCGATGGGCGACCGCTACCTCTACTTCATCCTGCCCGGCCTGCTCGGCGGGACTGTGCTGTGGGCGTCGGGGGCGATCGAAGCTACGCCGCGCGCCAGTCTGGCCAGCGCGCTGCGCTACGTCGCGATCTCGGCGGGGCTCCTCCTCGCGCTCGGCTTCGGCGTGCGCGCAGCGCAGCGTGCGCGGGTCTGGTCCAGCGACGCGCGGGTCGACGAGGATGCGGTGCTCCACTACCCGGAAGGCACGACCGCGCTGTACCTCCAGGCGATCGACGCGGCGCAGCGGGGCGACGCGGCGGCCGCGGTTGCCGCCCTGCGCCGTGCGGAGAGCCTGCGGCCGCTCTGCCTGGTGCGGCCGGTGCATGCGGACGCGCGCCTCGCGCGGATCCGCGAGACGCCCGAGTATCGCGCCTACCTGCGCGAGATCGCCCGCTTCCGGATCGACGTGGCCGAGCGCCTCCGGCTCGACCACTACGTCTGGCTCCGCTCGACGGCGGCGGCGTACGGCATGCTAGGCGATTACGACGAGGCCATCGCCCTGCTCGTGCGCGCAATGCGCGAGGGCGGACCCAAGGCCGAGCTGACGCTCGAGGTGATCGCCGCCCAGCAGGCCAAGCGCGTGCCCGAGCCCGAGCGGCGCTGACAGACACCGGCGGCCCCGTTTCAGCATCTGTGGCGGGAGCGACACGCGCGCAATCGGGGTGACTTTTGCGCGTGTCGCGCTTATGGTGAAGCCCGGATTTCCCGGAGACTCTGGGCATGCTGTCGCGGCGGAGCCGATCGCTCCTCCTGCTCGCGTTGCCTGTCGCACTGCTGCCGCTTCGGCACGGGTCGGGAGCATCGGGAGGGCGAGCCGGACCCGAGCTGTCGAGCGCAGAGTGGCTGGCCGGTGCCGCGCGTCGAGTCGCAGAGTGGGAATACCGAGCGACACGTAATGGTGTCGGTCTGCAGGCACCCAACCGCGCTCACGGTCTGCGTACCTATTTCGAGCCGACGGGCATCCGCGTGGTCGATCGCACGGCGGAGGGGAGCCCGGAGCTGTGCGCGCTGCGGCTCTCGGGTCTGGGTCGCGGAACGCGGATCGAGCCGGTGGCGCCCGGAGAGTTGACGAGCGAGGGGGCGCGTGTCGAGATCCGACGGGAGGCGCTGATCGAGTGGTACGCGAACTCGGCCGTGGGGCTCGAGCAGGGCTTCACCCTGGCGTCGCCGCCCGAGGGTGCCGGACCCGTTGTTCTCGAGATCGATCTCTCCGAAGCCCGTGCCACGCAGCAGCGCGACTCGGTGCGGATCTCGACCGCCACGGGGCGCAGCCTCACCTACGGTGAGCTCGCGGCGAAGGACGCAAGCGGAAACGCCATCCCCATCCGGATCGCGGTGTCTTCGATGCAACGCCTGCAGCTTCGCGTCGAGGACGCAGGCTCCATATATCCCATCACCATCGATCCCCTGCTGACGTCCACCTGGGATGCCGAGCTCGCAGCGGGCCAATCGCTCGCGGCACTCGGCACGAGCGTGGCGGGCGCGGGGGACGTGAACGGAGACGGCTACGCCGACGTGATCGTGGGCGCGCCCGGCTACGATGCGGGCGAGGTCGACGAGAGCGCGGCCTTCATCTTCCTCGGAAGCGCGACGGGCATCGCGGACGGAAATCCGGGTACGGCCCAGAGCCGTCTGGAGGGCGGTCAGGTCGGCGCGGCCTTCGGCGCGAGCGTCGCGGGCGCGGGGGACGTGAACGGAGACGGCTACGCCGACGTGATCGTCGGCGCTCCCGCGTACGACGCCGGCGAGGCGGACGAGGGAGCCGCCTTCGTGTTCCTGGGCGGGGCTGCGGGCATCCCGAACGCGAGCGCTACGAGCGCGCAGGCGCGACTCGAGTCCGACCAGTCGTCCGCGAATTTCGGCGCGAGCGTCGCGGGCGCGGGGGACTTGAACGGAGACGGCTACGCAGACGTGATCGTTGGAGCTCCCGCGTACGACGCCGGCGAGGCGGACGAGGGAGCCGCCTTCGTGTTTCTCGGCGGCGCTGCGGGAATCGCGGACACACATGCGGCGGGTGCTCACGCCCGCCTCGAATCGGACCAGCCGGGCGCGGGTCTCGGCACGAGCGTCGCGGGCGCGGGAGATGTGAACGGGGACGGCTTCGACGACGTGGTCGTCGGCGCTCCGGGTTTCGAGTCGGGACTGAGCAAACAGGGCGCGGCCTTCGTGTTCCATGGCGGGGCTGCGGGAATTGCCGGAGGAGGTCCGGGCGACGCCGCCGCGCGCATCGATGGCGACTTGATCTTCGCGGAGCTCGGCCGCGCGGTGGCGGGAGCCGGGGACGTGAACGGCGACGGCTACTCCGATGTGATCGTCGGCGCGCCGCGCGACACGGCAGGCGAGCTGTTCGAGGGCGCAGCCTTTGTCTTCCACGGGGGTCCTGCGGGTATCACGGGTGGAAGTGCCGCCGCGGCCAACGCCTGGATCCAGGGCGACGAGTGGGTCGGCCAGTTCGGCGCGAGCGTCGCGGGCGCAGGGGACGTGAACGGTGACGGCTACGCCGATGTGATCGTCGGTGGATCGCTCTACGACGCACCGGGGCAGGATTCCGGTGCGGCGTTCGTCTTCCTCGGCACTGCGGGGGGCATCACCGCCTCGAGCGCCACCGCTGCGTACGCGAAGCTGAGCGTGAGCCAGTCGGGCGCGCACTTCGGTACCGCCGTGGCCGGCGCCGGGGACGTCAACGGCGACGGCTATGCCGACGTGATCGCGGGCGCGCCGGCCTACGGCGCCGGCGAGGACGGAGAAGGGGAAGCCTTCGTCTATCTCGGCGGACCGTCGCCCTTGCCGGACTGGGGCCTCAGCGCCGCCGCGGGGCGCTTCGAATCGGGCTGGTCCGGCCCGCTGACGGTCTCCGGTGCCGGGGACGTGAACGGCGACGGCTATGCCGACGTGATCATCGGGTCCTTGGACTACGACACGGGTCAAGCGTCGGCGGGCGCCGCGTTCATCTTCCACGGCGGACCCGGACGCATGGGAAATATGATGCCTGCCGAGGCGGACACGTACCTGGCGTCCGACCAGCCGGACTCGTCCTTCGGCTCGCTGGTCGAGGCCGCCGGCGACGTCAACGGCGATGGCTACGCCGACGTGATCGTCACCGCCCCGCGCTACGACGCCGGTCAGACCGACGAGGGCGCCGTATTCATCTTCCACGGAAGTGCGTCGGGTGTACCCACTGGCACCACGGCGACGGCTGCGACCCGGCTGGAGTCGGACCAGGCCTACGTCAACCTGGGAACGGCAGCCGGCGCGGGAGACGTGAACGGCGACGGCTACGCCGACGTGATCGTCGGGTCGATACGCTACTTCTACGGCGCTCCGGACACGGGGGCGGCATTCGTCTTCCTCGGCAGCCCGTCGGGAATCGCGAGCGGCAGCGTGGGGACCGCTTCCGCCCGGCTCGACGGAGACCGGTTCATGGGGTGGAGCGTGGCGGGCGCCGGAGACGTGAACGGCGACGGCTACGCCGACGTCATCGTCGGCGCGCCGTACCATGGCGCATCGGGCCAGATCTTCGAAGAGGGAGCCGCCTACATCTTCCTCGGGAGTCCGGCGGGCATCGCGAGCGGAAATCCTGGGACCGCCACGGCGCGGCTCGAATCCGACCAGAGGCAGGCCCATCTGGGTTGGAGCGTCGCCGCGGCCGGCGACGTGAACGGAGATGGCTACGCCGACGTGATCGTCGGCGCTCCCGGCTACGACCACAACAACCTCAGCTACGGCACCCAGTGGAACGACGGGGCTGCATTCATCTTCCTCGGGGGCGCTTCGGGCATCTCCGACGGAAACCCCGCGACGGCGGCCACTCGACTCGAAGGGGATCTCGTGATCAACGGGAACTTCGGCTCGAGCGTGGCCGGCGCGGGGGACGTCAATGGCGACGGCTATGCCGACGTGCTCGTCTCCGCACCACCTTCCAGCGGCAGCCAGGAGAGCGTCGCATCCGGGGTGTACGTGTTCCTGGGCTCCGCCCAGGGCGTCGCCGATGCGGGTCGCGCGACGGCGGCGACCGCGATCCACGATGATCGCGGCGAGTGGGTCGGCACATATCTCTATGCGACCGGTGTAGGCGACGTGAACGGCGACGGCTACGCCGATGTGATCTGCGGTGCCAGAGGGGAGGCGCTGCCGTATTACGAAGATCGGTCCGCGGCGTTCCTCGTTCTCGGTGGGGTCGAGGGTCGGCCTGCTCGCACCCGGCAGCTGCGTGGCGACGGCAGCGGCGTACCGGTACAGCCGAGGGGAACTGCGCATGGCAATGGCTTCGAGATCGAGATGGTCGCAACCCATTCCGAGGGACGCGGCCAGGTCAAGCTCGAGGTGGAGGCATGTCCTCTTGCGGTCGGTTTCGGCGACGTCCGCTGCACGACTCGGCTCGGGACGACGTGGAACCCGGCACCTGGGAGCGGCGTGCTCGTCTCACAGGCGTTGACGGATCTGGTGCCGGATACGCTCTATCGCTGGCGCGCTCGGGTGCTCCGTGCGCCGATTGGTGTGACGCTTCCAGGGATCACTCCGCCGCCAAACCCGGCGCACGGCCCCTGGCGGCGGCTCTCCGGTCGTGCCGACGAGGCGGACATCCGCACGATTCCCGAGCCCGACGCCGTGATCGCGCTGATCGCCGGGGCATCACTCCTGGGTCTGCTCTATCGCCGGCGCCTGGCGCGCGGGTAGCGCGTCAGAAGATCCCCGTGCGGTGCGCCGTGATCGCGGCGATGACGGAGAGCGCCCACGTCGCGCCCAGCAGACCGCACACGACACCGGGGCGGTGCAGGCGCGCGAGCTCCGAGCGCACGGCCGCGCCGGAGAGCACGAGCAGGCCGGTCAGCGCGCCGAGCGCCGCCAAGCGGCGGTCGCGCAGCGCCAGGAGCAGCACCGGCGCGAGGAACGCGACGGCGTGCGCGACGACCACGATGGCGACTGGCCAGAGCATCGGCTCGCGCAGGAAGGGCGCGATCCAGCGCTCGACGAACGGCACACTCCGGTCGTCGAGCTCGGGCGGCGGCTCGGATCCTCGCTCGCGCATCGGGTTCTGATCTCCGCGCGGCTGCGCCGCTTGCTGATTCTACGCCGGGCGGAGCATCGCGAGGCCCGCGCGCGGGTCCATCGGCGCGCGCAGGGCGCAGGCCGCCTCGCGGACCGCCTCCCACCAGGGCGGCCGCAGCGAGCCGTCCTCCGCCAGCAGCAGGCGCTGCGCGGCGTCGGCGAAGGCGCGCGCGTAGTCGGCCGGGCGCGGATCCACCTCGCAGGTGTGGAGCATCGGGTCGAAGTCGCGGCGATCGCGCTGCGCGGCCGCGTCGAGGAGCAGCGCGAGCTCGGCGCGCAGCGCCTCGCCCGCCAGCGCGGTGCGCGGCGCCGGTCCGCCGCCTTCGAGTCCGCGGCCGGGCAGCAGGTACGCGGCGTGGACGCGCTCGGGTCGCGAGCCCGCGATGAGCAGGGCCACGTAGGCGCCGAGCCCCGCGCCCATCACGGCGCAGGCCTCGCCGGCGTGCGCGAGCGCGGCGTCGGCATCTCCGGCCAGGATCTCCGGCGAGTAGCTCCCGCCGCGCGGATGCTGCGACGCCCCGTGGCCGACGAAGTCGAGCGCGAGGACCCGGCCCGACCAGTGCGGCGCCAGCTCCGCGAAGTCGGAGCCGCGCCCGCCGAGCGCGTGGAGACACAGGAGCGTGGGCCCCGCGCCCGCGCGCAGCTCGTGGAGCGCGATCTCGCTGCGGCCGCTGGCGACGCGGATCACGCGCCCTCCGCCAGGAAGTCGAGGACCAGGCGCGCCGTCTCGCGCGGCTTCTCGATGTGCATGAAGTGCCCCGCTCCACGGACCGTCGCGCGCGAGAGCACGGGGACGTTCGCCAGGCGCTGCGCCAGGAGAGGCTCGGGCAGGGGTCCCCAGGTATCGGGCTCGCTGCCGATCACCGCGAGCATCGGGGCGCGCAGCCGGCGCCAGCCCGGCGCGATCCAGTCCGGACGGAACGGGCCCGTGCCGCGCGCGGCCAGCGGATCGAACTTCCAGGCGAAGCCGCCGCGCACGCGGCGCGCGCCGTGCGCCGCGAAGTAGCGCAGCCACTCGTGCGAGAGCCGCGGGTTCTGCGGGCGCCGCCGCGCGGCCAGGTCGTCGAGGCTCGCCGACGGCTGGAAGCTCTCGCGCGACGCGACGCCGCGGCGCCAGTCGAGCCAGGCCGCGAGGAGCTGCGGCGGCGCTCCGTGGTGTCGCTGGAACGCGGACGAGGTGAAGCCCTCGGGCGGCGGGCCGAAGCCGTCGAGCACGACGAGCTTCTTCACGTGGTCCGGGTCGAACGCCGCGGTGTCGGACGCGAGTCCGCCGCCGCGGCTGTGCCCCACGACGTGCGCGGGGCGCCCGAGGTCGCGCAGCACGTGGATCGCGTCGAGCACGTCGCTCTGCCAGGCGTACGCGTCGGACCACTCCGAGTCGCCATGACCGCGCGCGTCGAAGGCCACCACGCGGAAGCGTTCGGCCAGCAGCGGCGCGAGGAGGTCGAAGGAGTGGACGTGGTCGTAGAAGCCGTGCAGCAGCAGGACGGGCTGCGCCGCCGGGTCGCCCCACTCGGCGACGTGCAGGCGCAGGCCGATCGACGGGAGCGCGCGGTGGCGCTCCGGCGCTACGGCACCGGGATAGGTGACGTCCATCTGCGCGGTGCAGCTAGAGCAGCTCTTCGGCCAGCAGCTCGAGCGCCTCGCGTTGCCCCGTGCCGATCAGCATGGTGTCGACGTGGCGCTTGCGCCCGGCCTCGCGCCAGGCGCCGAGCCGCTCGCGGATGCGCTCGCGGGGCCCCACGAGATGCACGTCGTCGACGAGCGCGTCGGGCACGGCGGCGGCGGCCTCCATCTTCTTGCCCGCGAGATACAGGTCCTGGATCTTCACCGCGGCTTCCTCGTAGCCGAGGCGCTTCGCGTAGTCGTTGTAGAAGTTCTTGTCGCGCGCGCCCATGCCGCCGATGTAGAGCGCGAGACCCATCTTGATGCCCATGCGCGCCTTCTCCAGATCGTCGGAGATGACGACGGAGACGCCCGGACAGACCGCGAAGTTCGCCAGGCTCATCGGCCGGTCGGCCTTGGCGAAGCCCTCCTCGAGGTACGGTCGCTGGAGCGTGTCGAAGCGCTCGGGGTTCATCATCATCGGGAACACGCCGTCCGCGACCTCGGCCGCGCAGCGCAGACCCGCCGGCCCGATCGACGCGGTGTAGATCGGCAGGTTCGGGTTGCCGTGCAGGATGCTCTTCAGCGGCTTGCCGAGCCCCGTCGTCTCCGGTCCCGTCGCCGGAATGTGATAGTGGAAGCCCTCGTGCACGAGCGCCTCCTTGCGCTCGAAGATCTTGCGCAGGATCTGGATGTATTCCTTCGTGCGCGTGAGCGGACGCCCATAGGGCACGCCGTGCCAGCCCTCGACGACCTGCGGACCCGAGGGTCCGAGGCCGAGGATGAAGCGCCCGCCGGAGAGGTGGTCGAGGCTCATGGCCGTCATCGCCGTCATGGCCGGCGTGCGCGCGGGCATCTGCATGATGGCCGTGCCGACCTTGATGCGGGTGGTCTTCGCGGCGATCCAGGTCGCGGCCGTGACGGCGTCGTTGCCGTAGGCCTCGGCGGTCCAGACGGAGTCGAAGCCGAGCCGCTCCGCGTGCAGGATCGCTTCCATGGGAAGGCTGAGCTTCGAGCCGAAGGCGACGGCGTTGAGTCCGAGCTTCATGGGGGTTCTCCGGGTCCCGAGCGCGCGGGGACCGGGGGAGTATGTCATCGGCGCGGGTTTTCTGTCACGATGCCCCGATCGGACGCGGGAGGAGCGCCATGGGCGACCTGGTGACGATCGAAATCTCGGGCGGCGTCGCCGATGTGCGCATGAACCGGCCCGACAAGTACAACGCGCTCTCCCGGGACATGTTCGCGGCGCTCGGCGATGCGGGAGAGCGGCTGGCCCGCGAGCCCGGCATCCGCGCCGTCGTGCTCTCCGGCAACGGGCGCGGCTTCTGCGCCGGCCTCGACATGAACAGCTTCCAGGCCATGTCGGCCGGCGGATCCGGCGGCACGCCCGAGGGCGCCGTGCCGAAGGCCGGGAGCTCGCGGCCGGACAACTTCTTCCAGCACTGCGCCTACGTGTGGAAGACGCTGCCCGCGCCGGTGATCGCCGCCGTGCACGGCGTCGCCTACGGCGGCGGCTTCCAGATCGCGATGGCGGCGGACCTGCGCATCGCGCGCCCCGACGCGCGCTTCTCGATCATGGAGATCAAGTGGGGCCTCGTCCCCGACGTGGCCATCACGCAGACCGTGCGCGACGTGCTGCGGCTCGACGTCGCGAAGGATCTCGTCTGGACCGGCCGCATCGTCGACGGCCGCGAGGCGCAGGCGCTCGGCATCGTGACGCGCCTCGCCGAGGATCCCCTCGCGGCGGCGCAGGAGCTCGCGCGCGAGATCGCGAGCAAGTCGCCGCAGGCGGTCCGCGCCGGCAAGCGACTGCTCGAGGAGGCCTGGCACGCGGATCCCGCCACGGGGCTCGCGCTCGAGGCGCAGCTCCAGCGCGGCCTGATCGGCGCGCCGAACCAGATCGAGGCCGTGAAGGCGAACTTCGAGAAGCGCGCGCCGCGCTTCGAGGACGCCTGACCCGGCGGCGCACGCGATGAAGCAGCGTCCCCTCGCGGCTCTCGGAGCGCTCGTCGCGGCGCTCGCGTCCGGCGCGCCCGCAAGCGGGTCCGTGTACGTGGTGAACACTACGGCCGACAACGTGGTGCCGACGCCGGGCAACTGCCGCCTCTTCGACCGCTCCGAACCCGCCGGCGACCTCGGCGCGGCCCAGCCGACGCCCTGCTCGCTGCGCGACGCCGTGACCGCCGCGAACCTCCACACCGGCGACGACGATATTGTCATCAACCTCGCAGGCGATCAGGTCCTCACGCTCCAGGACACGCTCGACGTCCAGGAGGGCGTCGTGATCAACGCCGCCCAGCTCGCCGGCTGGACGGGCCAGGTCCAGCTCACCAGCCTGAACCTCGTCGCCGGCCCCACCGTGACGAATCTGCTGAAGATCGATGCGGGCGACACACAGTTGAACGACCTCGTGCTCCGCAACGGCAGCGTGAACGTCGTGACGGGGAGCGTCACCTTCGTCCAGACGACCGGCTCCACGACGTTCGACCAGGACATCGTCGGCGCGGGCGCGCTGGAGAAGGACGGGGGCGGGGCGCTGGTCCTCACCGGCACCAACACCTACACGGGCGCCACGACGATCACGAAGGGCACGCTGCAGGGCAACACGCTGAGCATTCCCGGCGGCACGCAGCCCTCCCCGCAGACCGTCAACGACAACGACAAGCTCGTCTTCGACCAGGCGCAGAGCGATCCCGCCGATTTCTTCGGGAAGATCGGCGGGACCGGCAGCCTCACGAAGATGGGCGACGGCACGCTGTTCCTGCGCAGCGTGAACACCTACACCGGCGGCACCACGATCTCGGCGGGCACGCTGAAGGGCTTCGTCGCGCCGACCGGCAGCAGCCTGCAGGGCGACATGGTCGACAACGGACAGCTCGTGTTCGTGCAGGACGTGGACGGCACCTTTGCGAACAACATCAGCGGCAGCGGCAGCGTCGAGAAGACGGGGGCGGGCATGCTGACGCTCTCGGGAACGAACAGCTTCTCCGGAGGCCTGCTGATCTCGCGGGGCGTCGTGATCGGCAGCTCGCAGTCGATCCCCGGCGCGGTCAACCTCGCCGCGCAGGCCGACGACGGCATGGGCGGGATGATTCCCTCCGGCGCGCAGGTGATCTTCGATCAGAGCACCGACGGCACGAACAGCGGGGGCATCACCGGCGGCGGCGGGCTGCCCGCCGGCACACCGACGCTGATCAAGCGCGGCAGCGGCCTGCTGATCCTCGGCGGGACCAACACCTACACCGGCGGCACGCGGCTCGAGGCGGGCGGCCTGCAGGGCACGACGTCGAGCCTCCAGGGCGACATCGTGGACCTCGCGGGCACCACGCTGACCTTCTCTCAGAACTCCACGGGCACCTACACCGGCGTGATCGACGGTCCGGGCGCGCTGGTCAAGCAGGGCAGCGGCACCGTGTCCTTCACGCGCACGCAGAGCCTCGACCCGGGCGCCACGACGACCATCCAGGGCGGGCGTTTCGCGATCGGCGTCTCCGGTCAGGGAGACGGCGCAGGCACGACGCTCCAGGAGGGCGTCACCGTGCAGGCCCCGGGGACGCTCTCGGGCATCGGGTCGGTCGCCGGCGCCGTGACGAACTCGGGCACGATCGCGCCCGGCGGTGCGACGGCCAGCGACGCCGTGGGCACGCTCACCGTCGGCTCGGCGACGTTCAACGCGGGCTCCGTGCTCAGGGTGGACGCCGGGAACACGGGCACGGACCTGCTGAAGGCGACGGGCGCGGCGGCTCTCGGCACGAGCGCGATCCTCCACGTCGACCTGGGGAACCTGAGCCGCTCGGCGCCCTTCAGCCAGCCGGTGCTCGAGGCCGGGTCGATCACCGGCTCGATCTTCACGCTCGATCCGAGCGAGACCTTCGCCTTCTTCGACGCCGCGGTGGTCCAGAGCAGCGCGACCACGATCTCGCTCGAGCTGACGCCGAACGGGAAGCTGCTGCCCGACTTCGCCACCACTCACAACGAGCAGGCGGTGGGTCAGGCGCTCGAGGACGCGTTCGCGGCGGCTCCGCCCGGCAGCGACATCGTCACCGTCTTCGACGAGCTAGGGAAGCTCTCGACGGCCGCGATCCCGAAGGCGCTGAACGACATGGCCGGCGAGCAGCTCACGGAGTTCGCCACCGCGCGGCTCGCGATCGCCAACCGCTTCCAGTCGAGCCTCATGCAGCGCGTGCGCGGCGTCGCCTGGGGCGACGGCGAGGCGCTGATCTCGCAGCAGGGCGGGGCGGGGGCACCGCCGGTCCTGGCCGCGAACCCGCTGCTCGAGCACGGCCTCCCCGGCATCGGACAGGGCTTCGCGCTCGCCGGCGCCGCGCTCCCGGTGATGGGCGCGCAGACTCTCTCGATGCAGGGCGGTGTGCCCAGCTTCGGGCCCGGTCCCGGCGAGCTCGGGCTCGGCGGCTGGGTCGACGGCTACGGCCTCTTCGGAAAGCTCTCCGGCAGCTCGGACACCGCCGACCTCGACTACACGATCGGCGGCGTCTCCCTCGGCATCGACTACCGGCTGGCGCCGCACTGGCTGCTCGGCATCGCCGGCGGCTACGCCTACACGAGCCTCGACTTCCAGGGACTCTCGGGCAGCCAGACCGCGAACACCGGGCAGGGCGCGCTCTACGGCGGCTACGTCACCCCGTGGCTCCAGATCGGCGCGTCCGGACGCTTCGGCTACAGCGCGATGAGCACGAGCCGCGAGATCGACTTCAACGATCGCAATGCCGACGGCGACTTCAACGGCTGGGACGCCGGGGCGCGCGTCGACGCCGCGCTCGACGTCTACCGGCTCGGCCCCGTCGAGTTCCAGCCGATCGCCTCGTTCAGCTACACGCACGTGCAGCAGGATTCCTTCGACGAATCCGGCGCGAACTCCCTGAACCTCGCGGTCGACTCGCAGACGATCGATTCGCTGGTGAGCGGCGCCGGCGGACGCATCCACGGCGTGGTGCGGATCGACGAGCATCTCTGGTTCCACCCCGAGCTGCGCGCCGCCTGGCTCCACGAGTTCGGCGACCGCGACCGGGAGCTGACGGCGCGGATCGGCGGCATCCCGGGCGGCGGCTTCGACGTCCGCGGCGCGCAGCCCTCCGCGGATACGGGCGTCTTCGGGATCGCCTGGACCGTCGTCGTCGACGGCCGGCTGCACGCCTTCCTCGGCTACGACGTGTCCGTGTCGAGCGCGCTGATCGAGCACTCCGCGACGCTCGGCTTCAAGGCCGTCTGGTGAGCGCGGGCTCGCGGGCGCCATGCGGGCCTGGCAGGTCGCGCGACACGGCGCGCCGGGCGAGGCGCTGACCCTCGCGGAGGCCCCTGCGCCGGAGCCCGGTCCGGGCTTCCTGCGCCTGCGCGTCGCGACCGCCGCGCTCGGGCTGCCCGACGTGTTCATGTGTCGAGGCAGCTATGCCTTGACGCCGCGCCTGCCCTTCACGCCGGGCCAGGAGCTCTGCGGCGTGGTGACGGCGGCGGGGCCGGGCTGCCGAACCCGGGTAGGCGAGCGCGTGATGGCGGTGTCGGGCTTCTTCCTCGGCCACGGCGCTTTCGCCGAGCAGGCGCTCGCGCTGGACGACTTCTGCTTCTCCGTGCCCGAGGGCATGGACGACGCGCAGGCCGCCGCGTTCCTGATCCCGTGCCATACGGCGTACGTGGGCCTCGTGCGCCGCGCGGGGCTGCGCGCGGGCGAGACGCTCCTGGTGCTCGGGGCCGCCGGCGGGACCGGCTCGGCGGCGCTCCAGCTCGGGCGGGCCGTCGGCGCGCGCGTGCTGGCGACGGCGGGCGGGCCGGAGAAGGTGGCCTTCTGCCGCGCGCTCGGCGCCGAGGTGGTGATCGACTACCGGAAGGAGGAGATCGCCGCGCGCGTGCTCGAGGAGACCGGTGGGCGCGGCGCCGAGGTGATCTACGACCCCGTCGGCGGCGAGGCCTTCGACGCGGCGACGCGCGCCATCGCCCACGAGGGCCGCCTGCTGGTCGTCGGCTTCGCGAGCGGTCGCTGGGGCGCGCCCTCCTGCGCACACCTCGTCACGCGGAACTACTCACTGGTCGGCGTCATGCCCTCGGGCTACGACCGCGCCTTCAAGCAGGAGGCACAGGACGCGCTGCTCGCGCACTGGCGCGCCGGCAGGCTCCGCGTTCCGGTCGCCGCGGAGCTCCCCTTCGAGTCGCTCCCGGAGGGGCTCGCCCGGCTCGCCGGCGGCGGCGTCATGGGGCGCCTGGTGCTGCGCGTCGACTGACGCCTTCGTGTGTGCCGCGCGTCAGCGGCGGAACGGCCAGACGACCTGCGTGGCCCAGCCCTCCGGCACCGGATCGCCTGCGATGCCGTAGTGCGCCGGCCAGCGGCCGCGGGGCAGGTGATGCGTGCCGAACAGGCGGTCGAGCCAGGGCACGTGCACGGCGAAGTTGCAATCGATCGCCTCGGCGTCCGCGGCGTGGTGCCAGTGGTGGAAGGCGGGCGTCACGAGCCAGGGCGCGAGCGCGCGCAGCTCGAAGCGCCAGTTGGCGTGGATCCAGACCGCATGGAACGACACGAAGAGCACGTAGGCGAGCAGCGCGGTCTCGTCGAAGCCGAGGGCGTAGAGCGGCAGGAAGCTCACCGCGCGCACGATTAGAATGTCGACCAGGTGCAGGCGCGAGCCGGCCAGCCAGTCCATCTCGCGGCTCGAGTGATGAATCGCGTGGAAGCGCCAGAGGAGCGGCACGGCGTGCATCAGGCGATGCGCGGCATACTGGAAGAGGTCCGCGACGCAGACGACCTCGAGGACCTGGAGCGCGACGGGCTGCGCGCGCACGAGGGACTGGAGCGGGGCGAGCGCGACGCCGCGGAACAGCAGCGCGGCCGGCGCCATGGTGAGCAGCACCGTCACCTGCACGAGCAGATGGCTCGCGAAGAAGTGCGCGAGGTCGGTGGCGAAGCCGCTGCGCAGCACGCGCTGGCCCTTCAGCCGCGCGAAGGCGCGCTCGAGGGGGACGAAGACGAGCGCCAGCAGCAGCAGGTCGAGCACGAACCAGTCGAGGCCGAGACCCTGCCGCTTCGCGACCGCCTCCGGCGTCTCGACCCAGGCGCCGCCTAGCGCGATGGCCGCGCCGGTCGCCGCGAGCCCGGCGAGCCCCAGCGCGGGCCGACGCGAGAGCGCGAGCGAGAGCGCCGAGAACGCCAGCGCGAGCAGCAGCGCCGCGAACAGCACGGCGCGCAGCAGCGGCACCGGGTACACGGCGCGCAGGTCCGCCGTGGTGAGCCAGGCCGGGTAGCGGAAGCAGAGCACGGCCAGCAGCGAGAGGACCCCGAGTCCCGTCGCGAGGACGCCGCTGATGCGGCCCTCGCCGAAGCGCAGCGCGATGCCCCGGCTCTCCGCCATGGCCTTCCGGATCGGCAGGCCGGCCGGCTCTGATAAGCTGCGCGGCGTGTCCCGCGCCGCAGCCGCTGCGTCGCATCCGCCCCTGCCGGACGGCGTCGTCGCCTTCGTGAAGCGCGACTGCCCGACCTGCGCGCTGGTGGCGCCCGTGCTGACGCAGCTCGCGGGCAAGCTCGAGCTGCACGTCTACAGCCAGGACGACCCCGGCTTTCCGGAGGGCGTCGCGGTGCTCGACGACACCTCGCTCGAGATGTCGTGGCGCTGCGGCATCGAGGCCGTGCCGACGCTGCTGCGCGTCGCGGGCGGTGTCGAGACGGCGCGCTGCGTGGGCTGGCAGCGCGGCGAGTGGGAGGCGCTGACGGGGGTTCCAGGGCTCGGCGCGGGGCTGCCCGAGTACCGGCCGGGCTGCGGATCGCTCTCCGTCGATCCCGACCGCGTCCCCGCGCTGCGCGTGCGCTTCGCGAGCGGACGCCTGCGCGCGCGGCGCATCGAGCTCGCCGCGCGCGAGGACGAGATCGAGGCGATGTTCGCGCGCGGCTGGAGCGACGGCCTTCCCGTCGTGCCGCCGACGGAGGAGCGCGTGCTCGCCATGCTCGAGGGCACGGCGCGCGCGCCGGACGAGATCGTCGCCACCGTGCCGCCGGACCTCGTGCCGTGCAGCGTCGAGAAGGTCGCGATCAACGCGGTGCTGGCCGGCTGCAAGCCCGAGTACCTGCCCGTCGTGCTCGCCGCGGTCGAGGCCGCCTGCACCGACGCCTTCAACGCGCACGGCGTGCTCGCGACCACCATGGGCGTCGGCCCCGTCGTGATCGTGAACGGCCCGATCCGGCGCGCCATCGGCATGAACTCCGGCATCAACGTCTTCGGGCAGGGCAACCGCGCGAACTCGACGATCGGGCGCGCGCTGCAGCTCGTGATCCGCAACGTGGGCGGCGGCCGCCCCGGCGAGGTCGACCGCGCGACCTACGGCAACCCGGGCAAGCAGGGCTTCTGCTTCGCGGAGGACGAGGAGGGCTCGCCGTGGGGACCGCTCTCGGCGGACCTCGGCGCGCCGCCGGGACGCAGCACGGTGACGCTCTTCGCCGGCGAGGGGCCGCGCACCGTCGTCGATCAGCTCTCGCGCGATCCCGAGTCGCTGTGCCGCAGCCTCGCCGCCTGCTTGCGCTCGGTGCACCACCCGAAGCTGTTGCTGGCCTTCGATGCGCTGCTCGCCATCGGGCCCGACCACGCGCGCGTCTTCCGCGAGGCGGGCTGGAGCAAGCCGCAGCTGAAGGACCGGCTGGGCGAGTTGCTGCAGGTGCCCGGCGCCGAGGTGCGGCGCGGCGCGGGCGGCATCGCCGAGGGTCTGCCGCTGCCCGAGGGCTTCTCGGGCTCACTGCCGAAGTTCCGGCCCGGCGGACTCCTCATCGTGCACTGCGGTGGCGGCGCCGGTCTCTTCTCGTGCATCCTCGGTGGCTGGGCGAGCGGCGACCTCGGGAGCCGCCCCGTCGTGCGGGAGATCCGAGCGTGAGTGAGGGGTCCGACCGGCGCGTCCTCCTCGATCCCACCGGCGAGCGTAGCCTCGCCGCGCGAGCGCGCGCCGCGCGCCTGCCCTCGTTCGCCGGCCGCACGATCGGACTGCTCGACATCTCGAAGGCGCGCGGCGACGTGTTCCTGGGCCGCCTCGAGGAGCACCTGCGCCGGCGCGGCGCGCAGGTGCTGCGCTTCGCCAAGCCCACCTTCACCAAGCCCGCGCCGATCGACCTGCGCCAGGAGATCGCGACGAAGTGTCACGCGGTCGTGGAGGCGCTGGCCGATTGAGGGAGCTGCACGTCGTGCAGTGTGCACGACACGGTCGACCTCGAAGCGCGCGGCATCCCCTCGGTGTTCGTGGCCACGTCCGAGTTCGCCGACGGCGCCGCGGCGCAGGCGAAGGCGCTCGGCGCGGATCCGGCGGCGGTCTTCGTGGCGCACCCGATCCAGGACCGCAGCGACGCGGAGCTCCAGGCGCTCGCCGACGAGGCTGCCGCGCGGATCGTCGCCGCGCTCGAGGCGCGCGCGTGATATAGAGAGGAGGGGCCGCTCGGGCGGCCCGGAGGTCTCGCATGCGGTTGCGGCAGGTCGCGCTGGTGGCCCGTGAGCTCGAGCCGACGGTCGAGGCGCTCTGCGACGTGCTCGGCATCGAGGTCGCCTTCCGCGATCCGGGCGTCGAGGTGTTCGGGCTGCGCAACGCGGTGATGCCGCTCGGCGACACCTTCCTCGAGGTGGTCTCGCCGGATCGCCCCGGCACGACCGCGGGGCGGCTGCTCGAGCGCCGCGGCGGCGACGGCGGCTACATGGTGATCGTGCAGTCCCAGGACAAGGACGCCGACCGGGCGCGCGCCCTCTCGCTCGGCGTGCGCATCGTGTGGGAGACACAGCTCGAGGACGCGGGCACGCTGCATCTGCACCCGCGCGACGTCGGCGGCGCGATCCTGTCGCTCGACTGGATGAGCCCGCCCGAGTCGTGGCGCTGGGCGGGGCCGCGCTGGCGCGACGCGGTCCGCACGGACGCGGTGCGCGGCATCGCGGGCGTCGAGATCCAGGCCGCGGATCCGCTGGCCATGGCGCGGCGCTGGAGCGAGGTGCTGGCGACGCCGGCTCGCTCGGAGGCCGGCGAGCAGGCGATCGGGCTCTCGGGCGGCGGCACGATCCGCTTCTGCAAGGACCGCGACGGCCGCGGCGAGGGCGTGTCGGGTCTCGTCGTCGCGGCGGCCGACCCGGAGCGCGTGCGCCAGCGCGCGCGGGCGCGCGGAGCGCTCCGCGAGGGCGGCGAGTTGCTGCTCTGCGGCGTGCGCATCTCGCTGACCGCGTAGGCGCGCTGAGACCTACGGCCGCCGGTCCCTGCCGCTCCCGAAGAGCCGCCACGCCGCGAGCTGCGCCAGCGCGAGCAGCACGACCGTCATCACGATCCGGTCGAGCACGGCGGCCGCCAGCGACGCGGCGGGCGTCACGCCGGCCAGATCCGCACAGTAGACGATCGCCGCCTCGCGCAGGCCGAGCGCGCCGGGCGTCAGCGCGAGCACGAACATCAGATCGCCCACCAGCGACGCGAGCACGAGCCCCGCGAAGTGCGGGGTCGCTCCGAGCGCCTCGAAGGCGAGCCCCAGGCGCAGCGCCTGCAGGGCGGTGATCGCGAAGAGCAGCGCGAGCGAGCGCAATGCGAAGCCGCGGCTGCCGCGCAGGTGCGCCCAGGCGTCGCCGAGCCTCGCCAGGAACTCGCGCAGCGGCGCCGGCGCGAAGGGCA
>Ga0335070_10003203_pt1 | contig 19036 bp, 18 predicted proteins | sample Lox_Sample_13_FD_206722 | JGI IMG/M metagenome (GOLD analysis project Ga0335070, IMG submission 206722) | Soil microbial communities from Loxahatchee National Wildlife Refuge, Florida, United States - Lox_Sample_1.3 | ecosystem: Environmental > Terrestrial > Soil > Wetlands | place: USA... | reverse complement strand
GCATCGCGTCCCGAGACGAAAACGCCCGAGCACAGGATCTTCGCGGCATAGGCGGTGCCGATCGGCGCGATGCGTGAGACGTGGTAGACCGCAACGGCGAGGGCGCCGCCGGCGACGAGGGCGGAAAAGAGCGCGATCAGGCGCGGCCGGGAGACGCGGGGCATCGGTTTCTGGACGCGTGGGACATGTGGCAGATTATCGCCCATGCTGCTCGATGAGCTTGCCGCCGTCTCACGACGCACGGCGCATGAGACCCGGCGCAGGCTGAAAATCGCCGCGCTGGCCGACTGCCTGCGCCGCCTCGCGCCGGACGAGATCGAAGCCGGCGTGGCGTTCCTGTCCGGAGAACTGCGGCAGCCGAAGCTCGGTGTGGGCCCCGCGGCCGTCATCGGGGCGCGGCCGGGAAGCGTGGCCGCGCAGCCCGCCTTGACGGTGAAACAGGTCGACGAGGCGCTCGACCGGATCGCGCAGGTATCGGGGCGGGGCGCGATCGAACAGCGCAAGCACTCGCTCTCGCAGTTGCTGGAGCGGGCGACCGCGGCGGAGCAGGAGTTTCTGATCCACCTGCTGCTCGGCGAGCTGCGGCAGGGCGCGCTCGCCGGCCTGATGGTCGAGGCCATCGCCGCAGCCGCCCAGGTGAGCGCGGCGAGCGTGCGCAGGGCCACGATGCTGGCTGGCAGGCTGGGTCCGGTGGCGCACGCCGCGCTGGGGGAAGGCGCAGCGGCACTGGGGCGCTTCTCCCTGACCCTGTTCCAGCCGGTGCTGCCAATGCTGGCCACGCCGGCGCAGGACATGGACGACGCGCTCGCCCAGCTTGGCGAAGCGGCGCTCGAATGGAAGCTGGACGGCGCACGCGTCCAGGTGCACAAGTCCGCAGATGAGGTGCGCGTGTACACGCGCGGCTTGAACGATGTGACCGCAGCGGTTCCCGAGATCGTCGAAGCCGTCGACCGCTCGCCCGCTCGCGAGCTGATCCTCGACGGCGAGAGCATCGCGCTGCGTCCCGACGGCGGGCCGCACCCGTTTCAGGTCACGATGCGCCGGTTCGGGCGCCGGCTGGACGTGGATGCCTTGCGCGGCGAGCTGCCGCTGTCCGTGTTCTTCTTCGATTGCCTGCGCTGCGATCGGCAGGACCTGCTCGATCAGTCCGCTGCAGCGCGCTTCGCGGCGCTCGCGGAGGCGATGCCAGCCGCGCTGCTGGTACCGCGCGTGGTCACCGCGGACGCAGCCACGGCGCACGATTTCCTGCGCGAAGCGATCGCCCGCGGCCACGAGGGTGTCATGGCCAAGTCTCTGCAGTCCGTGTACGAGGCCGGCAGCCGGGGCAGCGCGTGGCTCAAGATCAAGCAGGCGCACACGCTGGACTTGGTGGTGCTCGCGGCGGAATGGGGCAGCGGCCGGCGCCGCGGCTGGCTTTCCAACCTGCATCTGGGCGCACGCGATCCGCGCAGCGGCGAGTTCGTCATGCTGGGCAAGACCTTCAAGGGCATGACCGACGAGATGCTCGCCTGGCAGACCGCGAAGCTTAAGGAACTGGAGGTGGGACGCGACCGCTGGGCCGTGCAGGTCCGCCCGGAGCTGGTGGTGGAGATCGCCGTGAACGAGATCCAGGCCAGCAGTCAGTACCCCGGGGGGATGGCGTTGCGCTTCGCGCGTGTGAAGCGCTACCGCCCCGACAAGCGCCCCGAGGACGCCGATACCATCGATGCGGTGCGCGCGTTGTTCGAGAGCCAGGCGCAACCGTCTCGTCGCAAGTAATCGAACGCGGAGCGGCGTCTGGCCAGGCGCCGCCGATCACGACCCGGCAGACGGTCCCGGCGGCGAGCACCGCGAGCCAGTTAATGCCCTGGAGCACGGCCGCCTCCTACAACTATCCCACGCTGGAGCGCGCCGGGGCGCGGCCGCAGCCCGCGTCCCCGGCACGTCACGGCATCGGCATGCCATGCTGCGTCAGGCGGCTTCCTTCACGCTGGGCAGGCCCGACAGGGCCATCGCCAGCTCACGCTCGTCGTAGTCCTGATCGACCAGCTTGCCGGCGAAGTAGTCCATGTAGGCCTGCATGTCGAAGTGACCGTGGCCGCAGAGGTTGAACAAAATGGCACGGCTGACGCCCTCTTCCTTGCACTTAAGCGCCTCGTCGATCGCGCCTTTGACCGCGTGGTTGGCTTCCGGCGCCGGCACGATGCCCTCGTGCCGCGCGAAGAACACGCCGGCCTCGAAGCAGGCGGTCTGGTGATAGGCCTTGGCATCGATCAGTCCCAGCTCCTTGATATGCGACACCAGCGGCGCCATGCCGTGGTAGCGCAGGCCACCCGCATGGAAGCCGGGCGGGATGAACGCCGACCCCAGCGTGTGCATCTTGACCAGGGGGGTGAGGTGGCCGGTGTCACCGAAGTCGTAGGCATACTTTCCGCGCGTGAGGCTGGGGCAGGCGGCGGGCTCGATCGCGACCACCCTGACCTTCTTGCCGCCGCGCAGTTGCGCGCCCAGGAAGGGGAACACGATGCCCGCGAAATTGGAGCCCCCGCCGGTGCAGCCGACGATCACGTCGGGATAATCGTTGGCCATCTCCAGCTGCTTCATCGCCTCCTGCCCGACCACCGTCTGGTGCAGCAGCACGTGGTTGAGCACCGAGCCCAGCGCGTATTTGGTGTCGTCCGCCTTGGCGGCGACTTCCACCGCCTCCGAGATCGCGATGCCCAGGCTGCCATTGCTGTTCGGGCTTTGCGCCAGGATCTTGCGGCCTACGTCGGTTTCCATCGACGGGCTGGGGATGCAGCGCGCGCCGAAGGTCTCCATCAGAGCGCGCCGATAGGGCTTCTGGTTGTACGACACGCGCACCATGAACACCTGGATCTCCAGGCCGAACATCGCTCCGGCCATGGCCAGCGACGAGCCCCATTGGCCGGCGCCGGTTTCGGTGGCGATCTTCTTGACGCCGGCTTCCTTGTTGTAGAAGGCCTGCGCCACGGCGGTGTTGGGCTTGTGGCTGCCGGCGGGGCTCACGCCCTCGTACTTGTAGTAGATGCGCGCCGGCGTGTTGAGCGCCTTCTCCAGGCGACGGGCGCGGAACAGCGGCGACGGGCGCCATTGCTTGTAAACGTCGCGCACCGGACCCGGGATCTCCACCTCCCGGTCGGTGGACACCTCCTGCATGATCAACGCCATCGGAAACAGCGGGGCGAGGTCGTCCGGCCCCAGCGGCTTGAGCGTTCCGGGATGCAGGACCGGCGGCGGCGGCTTGGGCAGATCCGCCATCAGGTTGTACCAGGTCTTGGGGATCTGGCTCTCTTCGAGCAGGTATTTGACGCTGTCGCTCATCATGGTCTCCTCGGCGTTCTTTTGGGTGCGGCCTGGCAGCCGCGTACTCGGCGTATGGTCACGCCAGCGGTCTCGATTATAGGCGCGTTGCCCGCGTGGGCAACCACCTCATGGCGATCGGTCAGGGCAGCAGCCGCTCGTGCGCCAGCAGTTCGGACACCGTCTCGCGGCGGCGGATCAGGTGCATCGCCGATCCGTCCACCATTACTTCGGCGGCGCGCGGGCGGGTGTTGTAGTTAGAGCTCATGCTCATGCCGTAGGCGCCGGCGGAGCGCACGGCCAGCAGGTCGCCCTCCCGCACCGACAGGTTGCGCTGGTGCCCGAGGAAGTCACCGGTTTCGCACACCGGGCCCACCACCTCGTAGCTGCGCGCGGCTGCGGCCCGCGGCTGCACGGCCACGATCTCGTGGTAGGCGTCGTAGAGCGCAGGGCGCATCAAATCGTTCATCGCCGCGTCTACGATGCAGAAGTTGCGCTCGGCGCCATGCTTCAGGTACTCCACACGCGTCAGCAGCACCCCCGCGTTTCCAACCAGCGCGCGGCCTGGCTCCAGCAAGATCGTTTCGCGCCGGCCGCGCAGCCGCTCCAGCAGGGCGCCGATGTAGTCGGCTGCGGTGGGAGGGAGCTCGTCCCGGTAGCGTATGCCCAGCCCGCCGCCCAGGTCCAGGTGATGCAGCCGGATGCCGTCGGCCTCGAGCTGTCCCACCAGTCCGAGCAGCCTGTCTAGCGCGTCGAGGAATGGCGGGATCTCGGTGATCTGCGAGCCGATGTGATAGTCCACCCCGCTGATCTCGATGCCCGCCAGCCCGCGCGCCGCGCGGTACAGACGCGCCGCGTCCTCGAACGGGACGCCGAACTTGTTCTGCTTCAGGCCAGTCGAGATGTACGGATGGGTCCTGGGGTCGACGTCCGGATTCACGCGCAGGCTGATGCGCGCGATCTTGCCGGCTGCGGCTGCGATGCGGCCGATGCGCGTGAGCTCGCTCTCGGACTCGACATTGAAGCACAGGATGCCCTTGGCCAGCGCCAGCTCGATCTCGTCCGCGCGCTTGCCCACGCCGGAGAACACGACCTTGCCCGGATCGCCGCCGGCGGCGATCACCCGCTCCAACTCGCCGCCCGAGACGATGTCGAAGCCCCCGCCCAGGCGCGCGAACAGGTTGAGCACCGCGAGGTTGGAGTTGGCCTTAGCCGCGTAGCACAGCAGATGGGGATGAGAGCCAAAGGCCCGGTCGAAGCTATCGAACGCGCTAGTGAGGTAGGCGCGCGAGTAGACGAAACAAGGCGTGCCGAAGCGCTCGGCGATGTCGGTGAGCGGCACGGCTTCCGCGTGCAGCGTGCCGCCGCGATAGGTAAAGCTGTCCAAGGCTGGGGTATGCGGCTAATAGGTCTGGCGCTGCTCGCGCTCCGCCGACTCCTGCTCCGCTTCGCGCTCGCGCTGCTCCCGCCGCTTGCGCAACTCTTCCGCTCGCTCGGTCTCGCGCTCGAGCTGCTTTGGGGTCGGTAGGTACAACGGCCCTTTCAGGCCGCAGCCTGCGCAGGCCGGCAGCGCGAGCAGACACAGCAGATAGGCAGCCGCACGGAGCACCATCGATTCAGTCTAGCATGAGCGCGCGTCCCCGCCAGCAAGTGCCGGCGGAGGTGTTGGAGGCGGCGCTTAGTGGATGGTCCAGAGGTAGAGCGTGCTCTTGCCGATTTGCATCTGGCGCTCCGGCGGCCAGTCCGCTCCCATGTCGAACTGGTGGGACACCATGCGCGTCCCCGGCTTGAGCTCGCGCAACAGCTTGGGTTTGAGCCGGAGGTTCACTTTCTGCCCGAGGTACAGCGTAACCACGGTGGCGTCGGAGAAATCTTCCAGGAACAGGTCGCCGTTGCGGAACGCGACCCGGTCGGCCACTCCGGCATCGCGGGCGTTGGCGTTGGCCAGCCCGATCAGAGCGGGATCGAGGTCGATGCCCACGCCGGTGGCGCCGAAATCACGTGCCGCCGCGATCACGATGCGCCCGTCGCCGCAGCCCAGGTCGTAGACCTTGTCGCCGGCGCGCACCGCGGCCAGCTGGAGCATGCCAGCGACGACCTCGGTGCGCGTACGGATGTAGGGCGCATCCGGGGCGCGTTGCAGAACTGGCTTGACGCCCGTGCACGCAGCAAGAAGAGTTGCCGCGCAACACCACAGGATGGTCAGGCGCGCGGATGGCGGGCTCACGGTTACTGCGCCTTGGTCGCAGCCGCGTGTTGTGCGCGCTTGCCCCACGCCAGCAGGGGCAGCCCGGCGGCCAAGACGGCCACTCCCACCAGCGAGCCCAAGCCAGTGTAAGCGAGGCTGGAATAGAGCAGGTACGCGCTGGTCAAGCAGAACAGCAGCGGCGTCAGGGGGTACAACGGGACCTTGAAGGGGCGCTCGCGTCCCGGGTCGCGCCAGCGCAGCACGAACACCGACAGCCCCACCAGCAGGATGAACAGCCAGAACACCGGTGCCGTGTACTCCACCAGGCTGGTGAAGCCGTCGTGGGTCGTCGCACCCAACGCGATCAGTGCCAGCACGATGAGCGCTTGCGCCAGCAGCGCGTTCAGCGGCGTGCCGCCTTTCGCGTCCCACCGGCCAAGGCGCCAGAGCGCAGTCCAGTCGCGGCCCAGCGCATAGGCAGTCCGCGCGCCGATGATGACGGTGGCGTTGAGCGAGGTCATCATCGAGACCACCACCAGCAGGCCGATTACTGTAGCGCCGATCTCGCCCAGGGCGGAACGCATTAGATCGGTGGCGATCGCTTTCGAACCGGACAAGCGCGAGATTCCGAACGCGTGGAGGAAGCCGAGATTGGCTGCCGCGTACAGCGCGGTCACCACCAGCAACCCCAGCCCGAGGCCCAGCACGATGTTGCGCCGATGGCTGGTGACTTCCGCCGACAGGCACGCCGCGTCGCTCCAACCGCCGTAAGCCAGCAGTACGAATACCATCGCCAGGCCGAAGCTGGCGCTTTGCGCCGGGGCGCTGGCGGCCGCCGGTGCGACGCCTGCCGGGGACGCCAGGCTCAGGCCTACAACCGCGATCAGCAGCAGCCCGAGCGCCTCCAGCGTGGTGAGGAAGTTCTGCGCGGTCTTGCCTTCGCGGATGCCTTTGGCATTGAGCGCGGTGAACAGAAGCACCGACAGCACGGCGTACAGCGTGCTGGACCAGCGCCCGAGCGGAAGCAGGGCGGTGGCGTAGTCTCCCAGGGCGAACCCCAGGAACGCGATCGAGCCGGACGTGATGACCGTGGTGCGCGCCCAGCCGTACAGGAACGCGACGTCGCGCCCGAAGGCACGAGTCAGGAAATGGTAATCGCCGCCGGCATGCGGGTAAGCGGTGGCGAGCTCCGCATAGCACAGCGCCCCGACCAGCGAGACCAGTCCGCCGAGCACCCAGGACAGCACCACCAGCCAGTCGCTGCCCAGGTTGGCTGCGACCAGCGGCGGGGTCTTGAAGATGCCCACGCCGATGACCAGCCCGACGATCATCGCCACCAGGTCGCGCAGCCGCAGCGACGGGACCGGCTGAGCGTCTGCGGCTTGCGGAGCGGACCGGCTGGACGTCATCGCGCGCGGCCTAGAGCGACATGAAGTGGTGGCTCATAGCCGCGAGCTCGGCTTTCGCGGCCTCGTAATCCGGGTAGATGCGCTCGACCACCCGCCAGAAGCGCGAGGAATGGCTCAGCACTTTCAGGTGCGCCACCTCGTGCGCCACGACGTAGTCCACCACGTGTGCGGCGGCCTGCATCAAGCGCCAGTTCAGCCGGATCTCGCGCTGCGCGTTGCAGCTGCCCCAGCGGGTGCGGGCGTCGGACAGGAACACGCGCGGCGCGGGCGTGTCGAGCCGCGCGCAGAAATGCGTCACGCGTTCAGACAGATGGGGAAGCGCGTGGCGCCGGTACCACCTCACCACCATTTCACGCACCCGTTCCGGTTCGGGCGCGGCCGGCAGGCCCACTTCCAGCACCGCGTCGTCGCGCAGGCGCGCCAGGGGTACGCCCTCGCGCTGGATCAACGCGAGCGAGAGCTGACGGCCGAGAAAGTCGAGTTGCTCGCCATGCGCCCAGGCGCGCCGGCGCGGCTTCCTCTGCGCCCAGGCGGCGAGCTGGCGCGCGATCCACGATTGCGACTGCGCGATCACCGCGGCGATCTGGCGCTCCCCGGTGTGCCAGGGGACGTGCACCGTGAGGCCGGTTTCGTCCACGCTCAGTACGATGCGGCGCCGTCTCACGCTGCGCTTGAGCGTGTACGCGATCGGCTGTCCGGCCAGCGTGACGACGCGCGCTTGCGCAAGCATCGCCGGCTCGCCGAACAGGCCTAGCTGGAGCGTGGCGCTCCGATGCGCGCCACTTCGGTCTCGATCCAGTCTTCCACTCTCCGGTTCAACTCGGCCGCCTTCATGCCTGAAGGATCCAGGGCCGGGCCGATGCTCACGGTGATCGTACCCGGCAGCTTGATGAGGGCATGCCGTCGCCAAAGATACCCCGAGTTGAGCGCGATCGGAACTACCGGCGCACCGGTCTGGGTGGCGAGCCACGCGCCGCCGATGTGATATTCGCCCTTGGTGCCGGGCGGGAAACGATGACCTTCCGGGAAGATCACGATCCAGAAGCCCTGGGCGAGCCGGTCGCGGCCCTGCTGCACCATCTGCCTTAACGCCTTCGTGCCGGCGCTGCGGTCGATCGCGATCGGGCTGGTCATCGCCAGGCCCCAGCCGAAGAACGGGACTTTGAGCAGCTCGCGCTTGACGACCCACACCTGCGGCGGCAGGAACACCTCGAACGCCAGCGTCTCCCACGCCGACTGGTGCTTGGCCAGCACGATGCTGGGCCGGTCCGGCAGGTTCTCCATGCCGCGAACCTCGTAGCTGATGCCGCACAGGGCGCGCGCAAGCCAGACCATGATGCGCGACCAGGCCGTAATGAACCGGTAACGCGTGAACGGCCCGAACGGGAACGTCAGTAACGATAGGATCGACCACACCACGGTCAATGCTGTCTGGATGAACGCGAACAGCAGCGACCGCAGGAAAAGACTCATGTAATGACGGCGCGCACGGCGGCGGCAAGGTCCTCGTACACATGCGTGCCCTGCGGCAAGCCGCCGGCGGACTGTGTCTTCATGCCCTTGCCGGTGAGCACCAGGATCGGCCTGCAGCGCACCGCCGCGCTCGCCTGGAGGTCGCGCAGCGAATCGCCCACGCTGGGCACCCCGGTCAGGTCGACGTTGAAGCGCAGGGCGATATCCTGGAACATGCCCGGCTTGGGCTTGCGGCACTCGCAGTTCGCCTCCGCGGGGTGCGGGCAGTAGAACAGCGCGTCGATACGCCCACTCATCTGAGCCAGCGCCTTGTACATCTTGTCGTTGATCGCGTTGAGCGCTGCCATGTCGAGCAGGCCGCGGCCGATGCCGGACTGGTTGGAGCACACCACGACGCGGTAGCCCGAATGATTCAGCTTGGCGATCGCCTCCAGGCTGCCCGGCAGCGGCCTCCACTCGTCGGGCGTCTTGATGAACGCGTCGCTGTCGTAGTTGATGACGCCGTCGCGATCGAGAATGATTAGCTTCGTCATGGTGATCCGTGACCGGTGATGCGCGATGGGTGGCCCGCGCGCGGTGGAGAGCGGACCGACTTCACGATCCACCGATCGCCGGACAGCGTCGGCCGCTTCACTGTGCGAGCTTGGATATGTCCGCCACCTGGTTCATCAGCCGCTCGAGCTGCGCCAGCAGTGCCAGCCGGTTGTTGCGCACCAGCGGCTCGTCGGTCATCACCATCACCTGGTCGAAAAAAGTATCTACTTCCTCACGCACGCCGGCAAGCAGCCGCAGGGCCTCGGTGTAGTCCTCGTTGTCGACCAGCGAGCGCACCTGCGGCAGCAACCGTGAGGTCGCCGCGTGCAGCCTGCGCTCGGCCGTCTCGGTGAGCAGCGTCGGGTCGGGTTCGGTCTGGGCTACTTCCGTCTTCCTGAGGATGTTGCGCACGCGCTTGTTGGCCGCGGCAAGCGCCTGTGCTTCCGGCATGACGCGGAAGGTCTGCACCGCCTTGATGCGGGGCACGACCAGGTCGATCCGCGTCGGGTTCTGGCCGACCACCGCCTCGACTTCGTCTTGCGCGAAGCCGCGCTCGCGCAGGTAGTTGCGCAGGCGCTCGAGCATGAAGCCGTGCAGGTCGGCGGCGATGCTGTCGTGCACCACCCTGGTGCCGAACTGCAACCTGGCGAACTGCAGCAGCTCGACCAGATCGAGCGGCAACGCGCGCTCGGCGAGGATGCGCAGCACGCCCAGCGCCTGCCGGCGCAGCCCGAACGGGTCCTTGTCGCCGGTGGGCACTAGGCCGATCCCGTAGATGCCCACGAGCGTATCGAGCTTGTCCGCTAGCGCCACGGCGGCGCCGATGTTGTCCTCGGGCAGCGTATCCGCGGCAAAGCGCGGATGGTAATGGGCTTCGATGGCGCGGGCCACATCGTGGTCCTCCCCGTCATGCCGGGCGTAGTACTGCCCCATGATCCCCTGCAGCTCGGGGAACTCGCCCACCATGTCGCTTACCAGATCGGCCTTGCACAGCCGAGCCGCACGTTCGGCCTTGTCGACGTTAGCGTGCAGCTTCTCCGCGATCGCACTGGCGAGCTTCTCGATGCGCTGCACGCGTTCCAGCTGGGTGCCCAGCCGGTTGTGATAGACGACGCCGCCCAGCCGCTCGACGCGATCGGCGAGCTTCACCTTGCGGTCCTGATCGAAGAAAAACCGCGCATCCGACAGACGGGCGCGCAGCACGCGTTCGTTGCCTGCCACGATATTGTTGGCGTTGGCCGTGCTCAAGTTGCTCACCATCAGGAAGCGGTTGAGCAGACGGCCGGTGTGCGCATCGAGCAGCGGGAAGTACTTCTGATGTTGCTTCATCGACAAGATCAGGCACTCCTGCGGCACGGCGAGAAACGCCTCGTCGAAGCGGCCTTCGTAGACCGCCGGGCTCTCGACGAGAGCGGTGACTTCGTTCAGCAGGGCGCCGTAGTCGCCCAGGCTGGCGCCGCCCGCTGCCTTGCGCAGCAGCCCGTCGATGCGCTGCAAGCGCCGCTGGAAGCCGGCGATCACTGCGCCTTTGGATTCGAGCACACCCGCGTACTCCGTCGCACGGCCGACGCGAATCAGGCCCTCGCCCATGAAGCGGTGGCCGCGGGTGGCGTCGCCGGACTGCAAGCCGAGCACCTCACCCGGCACGACACGGCCGCCGTGCAGCATGATCAGGCTGTGCACGGGCCGCACGAACTGGTCCTCGCGGTCTCCCCAGCGCATCAGCTTCGGGATCGGCAACGCCTTGATGGCTTCGCTCACGACAGCCGCCAAGTGAGCGTCGAGCGACTCACCGGCCTTGCGGCTGCGGAACACGAAGTACTGCGCCTTGCCGTCGCTGATCTTCTGCAGTTGCTCGACCGCCACGCCGCAGGAGCGGGCGAAGCCTTCCAGCGCCTTGGTGGGCTTGCCGTCCGGCCCGATCCCCGACGCGACCGCCGGGCCCTTGCGCTCGACGTCGCGGTCGGCCTGCTGCGCCAACGCCGCATCGATCACCACGGCAAGCCGGCGCGGTGATGCATACGGCGTCATCGCGGCCGCTTCCGGTACCAAGCCCAACTGCTTGAGGCGCGTGAAGATCCCTTCGGCGAAGCGGTTGCCCAGGTCCTGCAGCGACTTCGGCGGCAGCTCCTCGGTAAGCAGCTCGATCAGCAGTGCGTCCTGCATCGTTGAGTCTTTACCCTGTCACCCGCCCGCGGTCTTCGCTCCCTCACCCCGTCGCGGAGAGGGCTGGGGTGAGGGCTTGAGCATCGGGAAACCGAGGGCTTCGCGCGAGTCGTAATAGGCCTGCGCCACCAGCCGCGCGAGCGCGCGAACGCGGCCGATGTAAGCGGCGCGCTCGGTGGTGGAGATCGCGCCGCGCGCGTCGAGCAGGTTGAAGGTATGCGAGCACTTCAGCACCATCTCGTAGCCCGGAAGCGGCAGCCCTGCCTCGATCAACCGCTTGGCCTCGCGCTCGAACTGGTTGAAGTGCTCGAACAGCATGGCAGTGTTGGAATGCTCGAAGTTGTACTTCGACTGCTCCACCTCGTTCTGGTGGTAGACGTCACCGTACGTCATGCCGTCGACCCAGGTCAGGTCGTACACGTTGTCCGTGCCCTGCAGATACATCGCCAGGCGCTCCAGCCCGTAGGTGATCTCGCCCAGCACCGGCTTGCAGGTCAGGCTGCCGACCTCCTGGAAGTAGGTGAACTGGGTGACCTCCATGCCGTTGAGCCACACCTCCCAGCCCAGGCCCCACGCGCCCAGGGTGGGCGATTCCCAGTCGTCCTCGACGAACCGGATGTCGTTCTCGCGCGGGTCGATGCCCAGCTCGCGCAGCGAGTCGAGGTAGAGGTCCTGGATGTCGTCGGGCGAGGGCTTGAGTACGACCTGGTACTGGTAGTAGTGCTGCAGGCGGTTGGGGTTCTCGCCGTAGCGCCCGTCCTTGGGTCGCCGCGACGGCTGCACGTAGGCCGCCCGCCAAGGCTCCGGCCCGAGCGCTCGCAGGAAGGTGGCGGTGTGGAACGTGCCTGCCCCCACTTCCATGTCATACGGCTGCAGCAGGGCGCAGCCGTGTCTGCCCCAGAAGGCCTGGAGCGTGAGGATCACATCCTGGAAATTCATCGCGCGTCGGCGGGAGCCGGGCCCCGGCCGGAAGAAAAACCGCGATTCTACTGTGTTTGCGGGGGGCGGCCGGCTCGCGGTCGACGGGGCTATTTCTTGCCGACCTGCGCCTTCAACGCCTCCAGCTCGGCCTCGAGCGCGTCCACGCGCCCCTGCAACTGGTTGAGCAGGCCGTTGACGCGCCCGACGTTGAAATAACTCACGTTGGCCACCGGCGCGGTGAAGTCGTTGCCGTAGCCGAGCCAGGACGAGTCGTAGATCCGAACGTTCCTGAAGCCCAGCTCCTGCAGCACGGTGGCGGTTTCGGACGCGCGGGCGCCGCTCTGGCAGTAGACGATGGTCTCCTTCTGCGGATCGAGCGCGGCGTACAGCTGCTGAAGGGCCCCGCGCTCCTTGAGGCTCATGCCGTCCTTGTTGTTGACCAGCCTGCGCTGCAACTTGCGCGGCGTATCCGGGTCCACCCAATTGCTTTCGTAAGGGATGTTGACCGCGCCCGGGATATGGCCGCCGCGCAGCGCGCGGATGTCGTCGCCGCTGAACTCCCGGGCGGTGCGCGCATCGACGATCTGGGCATCCTTGCGCTCGAGGCTGGCCACTACATCCTGTGTCGAGACCAGCAGGGACGGGTTCAGGCGTGCGCCCACCGCGACCGCCGGCAGCGTGCTGCGTTCGGTGCTGATCGCCTTGCCGGCTGCCCTCCAGTCGTCGATGCCGCCGTGGTAGATATGCGCGCTGGCGGCGCCCAGATAGCGCAGCGTCTGATAGGCGAAGTAGGCGCTGGGCAGCGCCTTGGCGCCATAGACGACGATCTCCTTGCCCAGGTCGATGCCGGCTTCGCCCAGGATCTTTTCGAGCTGGGGGACCGGCAGGTAATCCTCGGTCTTGCTGTCGCGCAGCTGCGTCTGCGGATCGTCGATCGTGATCGCGCCCGGGATGTGGCCCTTCTTGTAGTCCTCTTCGCTGCGCACATCCCACAGGATGGCGCCGCGGGCGGCGGCAGCGACGACGAAGTCGGTATCGACGATTGCGGCCTGCTGGGCGCGGACGGGGCCGGCAAGGCTGCAGGCCAGCGCCGCGCCGACCAGCAACGCGATCAAGCGCAGCTGTCTCATGAAGGTCTCCTCCTGGCGATCAGTCTAGTTTAGCGCGCGCTGGCGCAGCCGCGCCCAAGCCCACGGTCCCGCCAGGCCGGCCGCGGCCAGCGCGAGGAACGGCAGGTTGCCCCAGCGCACATACGGCGTGCTGCCGTTGAAGCCCTGCGCCGTGCCGTGCAACACGGTCGCGACGAACTGCGGTGCGCTCGCACGGATGCGGCCGCGCTCGTCGATGATCGCCGTCAGCCCGGTGTTAGTGGCACGCAGCATGTAGCGCCCGGTTTCCAGCGAGCGCATCTGCGACATCTGGGTGTGCTGCGCCGAGGCGAACGAATCGCCCCACCAGGCATCGTTGGTGAAGTTGGCGAGCAGGGTGGCCTTGGGCAGCTGGCGGATGATCTCCTCGCCGAACACGTCCTCGTAGCAGATGTTCACCGCCACCTCCTGCCCGGCCACGGTCATCGGCTGCTGGTAGGCCTCGCCGCGCGAGAAGTCGGACATCGGAATGTCCAGCGCGTTCATGATCCAGCTGATGAATCCCCAGCGCGGAAAGTAGTCGCCGAACGGCACCAGGTGGACCTTGCGATAGGTTTGGCTCGGGCTGGTGCCGTAGCTCATGACGCTGTTGTAGAAACGCGGCGGCTCCCCGGCGACCAGTTCCGGGACGCCAAGCACGATGTCTCCATCGTTGGCCCTGGCGTGGCGTGCGAGCAGGTCGAGATAGTCGCGCGGGACGTCCACGTTGAACAGCGGCAGCGCGGTTTCCGGCAGCACGATCAGCCGGCTCTGGCTAGCCAAGGTGTACTTGAGATACGTGTCCAGCGACTCGCGCACGAACTCCGGGCGCCACTTGATGTCCTGCTTGATGTTTCCCTGCACAAGGGTGACGCTGATGCGCTCGCCGGCGGGCACCGTCCAGGCGACCCGTTGCAGGCCGGCTCCGACGCCGGCCACTGCGACCAACAGACCGACAGCAGGGTGGAGCATCATGCGCCAGCCTTGCGGGCGCAGCCTGGCCCAGGGCGCCCACCAGGCCAGCAACCCGGCGCAGGCGGCCACGATCAGCGACAGACCGAACGCGCCGACGATCGGTGCATACCCCACGAGCGGACTGGCAGGCGCCTGCGAGTAGCCGACCGCCAGCCAGGGGAAGCCGGTGAAGACCCAGCCACGTGCCCACTCCATAGCCGTCCACGCCGCCGGGAACACCACGCCCAAGCGCACGCCGGGGTTGGCGGGAATCGCCTTGGTCAGCCCCGCCGCGGCGGCTGGAAACAGCGACAGATAAGTGCAGAAGAACAGCGTCGCGAAAGCGGCGAGCGGCATCGCCATGCCGCCGAAGTCGTGCAGGCTCACGTAGATCCAGCTCACGCCGGTCAAGAAGTAGCCCAGCCCGAAAGCCAGCCCGAGCGCGGCGGCACGGCGCGCGCGGGCCGCGCGCTCGACGAGGCTGGCCAGCAGCGTCAAGCTGAGCAGAGGGACGAAGTAGAGCCCGAACGGTGCGAAGGCGAGCACGCAGGCGCCGCCCAGCGCGCTGCTCAACAGCAACGCACCCGCGCCGGTCGCCAACGGCCAGGGCGCGGCCCGCTCCAGGCTCATATGGCGACCTTGAGCTTCTCCACCAGCAGCGTGTGCAAACGCCGGCTGTCCGCGCGCAGCACGCGAAAGCGCAGCCCCTCCACCTGCGTCTCCTCGCCGCGCTTGGGCAGGCGTCCGAACTGGGACAGCACCAGGCCGCCGACGGTGTCGTACTCGGCGTCCGAGAACTGGGTGCCGAAGGTCTCGTTGATCGCCTCGATCGGCGTGTGCGCCTTGACGCGGTACATGCCGTTGCGATCGAGCAGGATGTTGGCCTCGGCCTCGTCCCAGTCGTACTCGTCCTCGATCTCGCCGACGATCTGCTCGAGCACGTCCTCGATCGTCACCAGCCCGGCGACGCCGCCGTATTCGTCTACCACGATCGCCATGTGGTTGCGGTTGCGGCGGAAGTCGCGCAGCAGCACGTTCAGGCGCTTGGACTCCGGGATGAACACCGCCGGGCGCAGCATGTCGCGCAGGTCGAACTCCTGGCCGGCGAAGTAGCGCAACAGGTCCTTGGCGAGCAGGATGCCGATCACGTCGTCCTTACTGTCACCGATCACCGGGAAGCGCGAATGACCCGATTCTATGAGCTCCGGCAGGAACTCCTCCGGCTTGCGCTGGACGTGGATCACATCCATCTGCGCGCGCGGCACCATGATGTCGCGCGCATGCAGTTCCGAGACCTGCAGCACGCCCTCGATCATGCCCAGCGCATCGGCGTCCAGCAGGTTGCGATCGTAGGCGGAGCGCAGCAGCTCGACGAGCTGCTCGCGGTCCTCCGGCTCGCGCATCAGGATGGCGCCGATGCGCTCGAGCAGAGTCGGCTTTGGGTGAGGCTCCATGCGTCGCGCTATCGCCAGGGCTCGGTGGTGAGCGGGTCAGGCCGGCAGCGCGTAGGGATCAGGATACCCCAGCCGGGTGACGATTTCAGTCTCCCGGGTCTCCATGACGCGCGCCTGCCCGGCACGCTCGTGGTCGTAGCCCTGCAAGTGCAGCAGGCCATGGACCACCAGGTGCGCGAAGTGCGCCTCAGGCGTCTTCCCCTGCGCGCGCGCCTCCTCGACCACCAGCGGTGCGCACAGCACGATATCCCCCGACAGCGGGTCGGTCTCGGTGTACGCGAAGGTCAGCACGTTGGTGGCGTAGTCCCTTCCCCGGAACTGGCGATTGAGCCTACGCCCCTCGGCCTTGCCAACCAGCCGCAGCGTCACCCGAGCGTCGCGCTCGGTCGCCGCGCGCGCCCAGCGGCGCAGTTGCCAGCGCGCCGGCACGCGCGACGAGCGGGTTGCATACTGAACAGCCAACGTCAGCTTAGGCCCCGTTCGCCGGCCCGCTTTCCGCGGCGCGCCGGCTGCGCGCTTCGTAGGCATTGACGATGCGGGCCACCAGCGGGTGACGCACCACGTCCTCGCTGGTGAAGTGGGTGAACGCGATGCCGCGCACGTCGCGCAGCACCTCCTGTGCGTCGACCAGCCCGCTGCGCTGGTTGCGCGCGAGGTCGATCTGGGTGACATCGCCGGTGATCACCGCCCGCGTGCCGAATCCGATGCGGGTGAGGAACATCTTCATCTGCTCCGGCGTGGTGTTCTGCGCTTCGTCCAGGATGATGAACGAGTGGTTGAGCGTGCGCCCGCGCATGTAGGCCAGCGGTGCGATCTCGATGTTGCCGCGCTCGAACAGCTTGCCTACCTTCTCGAAACCCATGAGGTCGTAGAGGGCGTCGTACAGCGGGCGCAGGTAGGGGTCAACTTTTTGCGCCAGGTCGCCTGGCAGGAAGCCTAGCCGCTCGCCGGCTTCCACTGCCGGACGCACCAGCACAATGCGCTTGACCGCATCGCGCTCGAACGCGTCCACCGCGGCCGCCACCGCGAGATAGGTCTTCCCGGTGCCGGCCGGACCGATGCCGAAGATCGCGTCGTTGGCTCGGATCTGCCGCAGGTACTGAATCTGGTGCGGGGTGCGCGCGTGCAGGTCCCTCCGGCGCGTCAGCAGCACCGGCAGTTCCTCGTCGTCGCCCGCGCCCTGAGGCGGGCGCTGCACCTCGATCAGGCCCAGCTGCACCTCCTCCGCGGACAGGTTGCCGCTGGCCTGGTCGTAGAAACGGCGCAGCGCCTGCGCCGCCAGCTGGGCCTGCTCGGGAGCGCCGGCCACCGAGAAGTTCTCTCCCCGGCGCGCGATGCTCACCTCGAGCGCCGACTCGATCTGCTTGAGGTTCTCGTCCAGCGCCCCGCACAGGTTGGACAACCGCTGGTTGTCCACGGGCGTGAAGGAAAGCTCGACCGCGCTCAAACCGTCTCTTGAACCAGGATTTCGCCGCGCAACGAGTGCGGCAGGGCAGCGCTGATCGCCACGTCGACGAAGCGCCCGATCAGGCCGGCGTGGCCGCGGAAATTGACCACCCGATTGTTGACCGTGCGGCCGGACAGTTCCGCCGCGTTCTTCTTGGAAGGTCCCTCCACCAGGATGCGCTGGGTGGTGCCGACCATGCGCTCACTGAGCGCCTGAGCCTGGGCTTCGATACGCGCCTGCAGCCTTTGCAGTCGCTCGAGCTTGATTTGTTGCGGGGTGGCGTCTTCCAGGCTGGCGGCCGGCGTACCGGGGCGCTTGCTGTACACGAAGCTGAAGCTGTGGTCGAACTGCAGCTCTTCAACCAGCCGCAAGGTGGCTTCGAAGTCGGCCTCGGTCTCGCCGGGGAAGCCGACGATGAAGTCCGAGGACAGCGACAGTCCCGGGCGCACCGCGCGCAGCCGCCGCACGATCGACTTGTACTCGAGCACGGTGTAACCGCGCTTCATCGCGGACAGAATGCGATCGGAACCGGACTGCACCGGCAGGTGCAGGTGGCTAACGAGCTGTGGCACGCGCGTGTAGACCTCGATCAGCCGCTGGGTGAATTCCTTCGGGTGCGAGGTGGTGAAGCGCATGCGTCCCAGGCCGGGCATCTCGGCGAGGTACTCGAGCAGCAGCGCGAGGTCGGCGGTCTCCCCGTCGTCCATGCGACCGCGGTAGGCGTTGACGTTCTGCCCGAGCAGGGTGACTTCGCGCACGCCCTGCTCGGTGAGCTCCGCCACCTCGGTGAGCACGTCGTCGAACGGGCGCGACACTTCCTCGCCGCGGGTGTAAGGCACCACGCAGAAGCTGCAATATTTGCTGCAGCCTTCCATGATCGACACCAACGCGCTGCACCCGTCCACGCTGGCCGGGGGCAGGCTGTCGAACTTCTCCACCGCCGGGAAGGAGATGTCCACCTGCGCATGCCCAGACCGACGGCGCGCCTCGATCATCTGCGGAAGCCGGTGCAGCGTCTGCGGACCGAACACCAGGTCGACATAGGGGGCGCGCGCGACGATGGCGGCGCCCTCCTGGCTCGCCACGCAACCGCCCACGCCGATCAGCAGGCCGGGTCGCGCGCGCTTCAGGTGCTTGATGCGCCCCAGGTCGGAGAATACCTTCTCCTGCGCCTTCTCGCGCACCGAGCAGGTGTTGAACAGGATGACGTCGGCTTCCTCGGCGCGGTCGGTGGTTTCCAGCCCCTGCTCCGCACGCAGCACGTCGGCGATCTTCGCCGCGTCGTACTCGTTCATCTGGCAGCCGAAGGTGCGGATGTAGACCTTGGCGCTCATCCGCTCTGCGCCTTGCGTTGGCGAGCCGCGGCGGCCTCCTCCGGGGTCAGCAGCCAGATCTCGCTGATGTCGCCGTTGGCATCCAGGCGGTACATGACGCTGGCCTGCTGTGGCACCGCCCCCGGCTGCACGATCAGGTTCTGGGTGTCGAAGATCCTTGCGCCGGGCGACAGGCGCAGGGTGCGGTCGCCGATCCTGGCCATAGGATGCTGGAATGCCTTCAACTCGCCATACACTGCGTTGCTTGGCAGCATCACCTGCCGGCCCTGAGCCCGTGCGGCGCCGCCGATGCACAGCAGCAGCACCAACGCCAGCCCCAGCCATGCGCGGCGCGCGGGGGGACGAACGCGAGTGGAATAACGCTGCATAAAGCGAGGTGTAGGCTGGGGTTCGAGCGCCGATATAGCTTGCCGGAGGACCATTCTAGCAGGGCGATACAGAAAGGGACGCGGTCAGCCGCTGCGCCGCGCGGCCGTTGTTGAAGTCTGGATGAGATTTCCTCGCCCACGGCAGGGCCGGTCCTCGTCCAAGCGGGTTGACGGCCCCAGGAGTCGCCGGTTCACCGGCATGATCCGGCTGTAGAATCATTGGGTTAATCCGAGCCTGCGCATGCGGGTGGGTCTCGGAAGGCGGGTGGTGGTGATGGGCGGAATCGAACCGCCGACCTAGGGGTTATGAATCCCTCGCTCTAACCGTCTGAGCTACATCACCAAAGCGGGTTCGCAGAAA
>Ga0335070_10003202_pt1 | contig 19039 bp, 19 predicted proteins | sample Lox_Sample_13_FD_206722 | JGI IMG/M metagenome (GOLD analysis project Ga0335070, IMG submission 206722) | Soil microbial communities from Loxahatchee National Wildlife Refuge, Florida, United States - Lox_Sample_1.3 | ecosystem: Environmental > Terrestrial > Soil > Wetlands | place: USA... | reverse complement strand
CCTTATGCTGAATATGTCCGCTGTCGATCACGTCCAGCTCACCCCAAAGAGCAGGTTCAGGTTTACGTGTCACAAGGGGATTTCCTGTTTCACGAAGTGTTGCAGCAACATCGATATCATGCTCACGCCCTATGATATCATTGCCCTGAAGAGGAGGCTCGGTATTACATCCGAGGAATTCCTCGAAAGATATACCTATACCAGGACCGAGGAAAAGTCGTCATTCCCCTTTCTTTTCCTCAGGATGAAGGACGACGGTGCGAGGAGTTGCCACTTTGTTACGTCCGAGGGATGTTCCATCTATGAAGACAGGCCGGCGAACTGCAGGTACTATCCTATCGGCCAGGGTACCCTGAAAAAGGCCCTTGACGGCGAGATCGTCGATGAGGAGTTCTTTTTCTTCGTCAGGGAAGCCCATTGTAAGGGGTTTGAAGAGCTTGACGAATGGACGGTCGAGCGATGGAGAGAGGATCAGGGCGTAGACCGTTACGATGAGCTGAACAGGAGTTGGAAGAGCATCATCCTGATGCGGAACCTGCCGGGGAAGGAGCTCGATGAGAAGAAACAGGAGTTGTTTTATATGGCCTGTTATGACACGGATAGATTTCGCCGGTTCGTGTTCAACAGCAAATTCCTGGACCACTTTGAAGTTGATGAAACGTTACATGAGAAACTCAGCACCGATGATGTGGAACTCATGCTCTTCGGATTCAAGTTCGTGAAATATATCCTGATGATGGAAGAGACGCTGAAGACAAAGACTAAGGAATAGGTTACACCTTCTCAATCGCTCCTTGCATCCTTAGTTCCTTAGAGCATATTCACTTGCCGGTTCGAGGGAAGAAGGAAACCTGAGAGAAAAGGGGAGAAGTATTACGCCGGCAAGGTTCTGGGGAGAGACGCTGATCATTGGCGTCCGGCATGATAAGGATTGCATCTATGGAGGGAAAAGGAAATGAGCGGGTATGTTTCACACAAAGGCAGTGACGAAGACTATAGCGATCAGAATCTCGCCGCATTGTTGAAAAGGGCTGGAGCGAAGCTCGATATCTTTGGTGTTTATGGTCTTCTTTACGGCTGTTTGGCCGCCCCTAACTTGTCAAAATGTCTTTGATCTTTTTGCAAAGTACAAGGGGGGTCGTCGTTGTTCTATTAAGACAATTGCTTGCGCCAAGAGCAATGATTTGCTTCACTTCTTCAGGAAGAAAAGTCGCTGAAAGAATGATAGCTGGTACATCTTGCAAGTTTTTTCTTGTACGCATAAACTGAAGTATTTTTACCGCATTGAGCCCTCCAGCATGCATTTCCATCACCAAAATATCCGGTTTTCTTAGCTGCAAGCTCTCAAGTGTTTCTTGCCCGTTTGCGGCTTCCAGCACAGTAAACCCTCCTTGCATTAGGTTCATCTTGTACAAAGATCGCGACCGTGCGTCATTAACCGCAAGGAGAACAGTTTTACGAACCTTATCGATTAACTCGAACTGTGAAGAACTGAGAAACTCTTTTAGGACGTCGGACATTTGAGGGGGCATATTTATGAACTTGACACCGATGCCAAAACCCGGGTGCACATGCCTTACTATAGCCTTTGTATTAATGAAGTTGTGTCCGATGTCAAAGGTTACATCAATTACATCTTTTTCTTTAAAGTTGATTTCGGAGTTATGGACATATATGCCCTTTTCACTGATGTCAAAAGCCAATCCCCTAATAGAGCCATTTATGATAACGTCCGTGTTTATCAGCATCCTTGGCAGTTTTCTGTTATGCATAAAAGAGTTTACCATTGTTCACAAATAATTGTCCAAATGAAATTGAGACTGATTTCCAATACTACTCGATAATTTCTTAAAGGGAAGCGTAGGCGCACAGTTCAGGAAGGAACTTTCCCCTGACCTCTGTCTATAAAAGGTCTTGCTTTCGGATGGAATTCAATGACGATCGGAGGTGTCTGCCTGGCGGAGTTTTGACTCCCACCCCCTTAGACCCCCAGGGCCTTCTTCAGCCACTCCTTGATCTCTTCCGTGATCGCGTACATGCCGTTTTCCGGTTTGTCCACGGGGTTCTCTATCGCCCTCTCTATGAGCTCTGGCGGGATTTCTTGTATAATCCCTACCGTAGAGGCGATGTCGGTCTGTCCGACTTTCATGAGCATGAGCGCAGGAGGCTCGCATTGCGTCTCAATATAGAACATATATCCGGCGATCTCCTTGAGCTTCTCCAGATCTTCCTTGTTCTGGAGGTATCGGGGCTCCATGACCATCCGGGGGGTCGACTCCCACCTGATCTTTTTGACGATGTCAGGGGTCTCTTTTATGTCCTTGAGGCCCGGTATATCAAAGAGGGGATTGCATGGTGACTCGTCTTCCATCTTCTTATCTCCTTAGGGGTCTTCGTTCCGGCACGATTGCATGGGGAGTCTTCCCCTCATTCCATGAAGGTGAGACGTAAAGTGAGCAATAGCAAGCCCCGTACTCCCGGACGTCATCATCCCGGTACCTGCACGGGCAGATGATGTCCTCATCGCGATCGCTGATGCCCGTCCCGAGGCGGCAGGGACAACTGCGGTATCCGTACCGTTCCTCGTTCTTGAGGAGGCCGCTGATAATATCCAGGACAAAATCCCTGTCGTTGTTTAACTCCATACCCTGAGATTTGGCATATCTCTGGAGGGTCTCATAAAGTTTATCACGTGTCATGACTCTTCATTCCCCGGCGAAAGCTATTCTCGTGATCCATCCAGGAGTTTCGCTTTGAGGGCTTCAAGGTCGTATCCCCTGATAACTTCTTCGATAACGACGGTCGGATACGTTCCCTGCGGGTTATGCTTCATGAGCTCCTTTGTCATAAGCCACTGTTCGCCACTGTCGAGGGTATCGACCTCGATCTGGCTGTATGGTATCCCATGATCGTCAAGGAACGTCTTTACCCGCTTACAGACAGGACAGGTGCTTAAGGTAAAGAGGGTCACCCGTTTCATGAGCGGCTTAGTGCATGAGCGGCTCGGAACCCCCGGACTGTCTCCTCCCAAATTCTGCGGCGCTATTCATGACATCTTCCATCATCTCCGTGTTCGCCTTCAGAAGTCGTTCCATAGAAACCCCAAGTCTCTTTGATACGTCAAGGAGCGAGAGCCCTGTCCCGTAGTGCATCTCGGCAATCTGGATCTTGAGGGCATCGTCGACGATGAGATCTCGCAACTGTTTGTCCTCACGAGGGACAAACTCACAGGCAAGATCGAATTTTACTCCATCCCTGATGCTCGACCGGATCATCTCTATGTTTTTCTTGTACAGCCGATCCTCTTCCTCGCTGAAATTGTTGTAATTGATGCTTTCCGACATGCTCCATTATACCATAGGAAAGGTCATGCCTATCACGCTCCGACGAGGGTGGAGAACAGGAGAACAGCGTTATCCCTGGATCAATAGTTTTATTAAAACAATTAATAGAGCAATCGTGGCTGTTCAGCCAAAAAAATGGAAGGAGAAAGGGTAAAATAATACCGGAGAGTGAAAGGGGTACCGATTGGACCGAGGCAACAGGGACAGGCTCATACCGATCTGCGGATGGTGCAAGAAGATGCGGACAGGCGAAGTCTGGGAGGATATCGAAGCCTATTTTGCGAGAACGGGCCTCGGCGAGTTCACCCATTCCATGTGTCCTGCCTGTGCTGAAAAGATATTCTCGAAGAGGGTATACCTCGAAAGCTATCAGAATGTCTGCAAGGCGATCAGCGCAAGCCTCTCGCTCAAAGAGGTTCTGAACCTCATCGTTTCGAACGTTGTGAAGGTCATGAACGTCAGGGCGAGTTCTCTGAGGCTCCTGAACACCGACACGCACCGGCTCGAGCTCGTTGCGTATCACGGCCTGAGCGAGAGATATGCCAACAAGGGGCCGGTTGAATATGACGGGAGCATCACGGATGCACTGGCGGGAAAGCCTGTCTCCATCTATGACATTACCGCAGATGAGAACGCCAGGTATCGGAGCGAGGCGATCGACGAGGGTATACGGAGCATCCTTTCGATCCCGCTCCGTTCCGGTGACGAGATCATCGGGGTCCTGAGGATGTACACGTCCGAACCCGTCGGATACTCGGGAGAGGACCTGAAGTTCGTTGCAGCAATAGCCGAACAGGCCGCTATCGCAATCGTCAACGCCAGGGTCTTCGAAAAGACGGTCTCGAAAGAGAAGGAATACCTCAGGGTCTTTCAGCAGGTGACCAAGGCGGTCAGCTCATCTCTCCAGCTCAATGAGGTCCTCGACATGATCGTAAGAACGCTGCCTGAAGTCATGAACCTCAAGGCCGTGACGATACGGCTACTCGACGAGGCAGGGAAACGGCTTGAACTCGTTGCCTCCCATGGTCTCAGCGAGCGGTATCTTTCGAGAGGGCCTGTCGACATGGAGGAGACGATTCAGGAGACGTTGCAGGAAAAGCCCGTCGCCATTTACGATGTCACCTCTGACGAACGGATCTATTACCAGAAGGAGGCTGCTGAGGAAGGGATCAAGAGCATGCTTGCCCTTCCAATCATAGCGAGGAGCAGGCTCATTGGGGTCATGAGACTTCTTACAAATACGCCGAGGCACTTCAGCAAGGAAGATATCGACTTCGCTTCAGCCCTGGCAGAAGAGTGCGGCACGGCCATCGAGAACGCGAGGATGTTTGAGCGGCAGTACAAGGAGGCTAAGTACCTCACTGTCCTCCAGGAGATAGCGAAGGCAGTCAGTTCCATGCTCAGTCTTCAGGAGGTGATGGATCTGACCGTGAGGAGCACAGCGAATGCCATGAGTACCGATGCGGCGACCATACGACTCCTCGACCCTGCCCGCAGACGGCTGGAACTTGTCGCTTCCTATGGGCTCAGCGAGACCTATCTGAACAAGGGACCCGTTGACGCCGAAAGGAGTGTTGCCGATGCCCTCGACGGCAGGCCCGTGACCATCTATGACGTCACGACAGACCCGCGGATAGTCTACAAGGAGGAAGCGAAGAAAGAAGGCATAGGGAGCATGCTCGTTGTCCCGATGATCTTCCGGGGGACGGTGATCGGTGTCATGAGGATTCTCACGAAGAAGAAGAGAATTTTTCACGAAGATGAGATTGAGTTTGCAACGGCCCTTGCAGAACAGGCTGCCATAGCCATTGAATATGCAAAGATTTTCTCTCCGAAGGACTGATGGTCGGAGTTGATTGATGAGCGGGAGAGTTGTATGTGCAGGGACCTTTGATCATCTCCATCCGGGGCATCTCAATTTCCTCATGCAGGCATCTGCCCTCGGCGATGAACTCATTGTGATTGTTGCGAGGGACGAGACGGTCAAAAAGATAAAGGGCGCCAGCCCTGACCATGATGAGAATCTTCGGAAGTCGAACGTTGAGGCAACAGGTATCCCAAAGAAGGTTGTCCTCGGTAATCTCAATGAGGACCTCTTTGTTATCCTTGATGAGCTCTCGCCCGCAGTCGTGGCCCTGGGGTATGATCAGCGTGTCTCTGAAGAGGAGATTGTCGCCCGCCTCCCGGGATGCAGAGTAGTGAGGACCGAGCCCTTTCATCCGGAGAGATTCAAGTCTTCCTTCTATAGAAGAGACCGGTAGGTTTCCGCCGGGCCCTCTCCGTTATTGCTCTCAGAGAGGGCTCTTTTCTCAAGCCCGTTATTTCTTTGGAGACTTCTTTTTCGCCGTCCTCTTCTTTTTTTGCGGGACTTCTTTTTTTGCTGTCCTCTTCGTCGTCTTCTTTTGTCTCCCCTCCTTGCCCTTGCCGGAAGAGATCTCCGTCACTACCGCACCGCAACAGTATATGGGCTCCAGGCGGGTTTCGCCTGTCGGCGTGGAAACAATCCGGTGGCCACACTCTTCACACTCATACGTGATGATTCTTGCCATCATAGTTCCTCCTCTCCACTTCTTGAGAAATGCTTATACCAAAAGGCATGGACGAACTCGCACAAGAATTTATCTCCCTCCGGCCTATTCTCAACGTTCGTCTCGATCCGACACTTTGAGAAAGAAGCTCATGCACTTGCGGTCCTGCTACACCTTGCCTTGAGGTGAAAGTCAGGTATCTCTTCCAGAGCCAATGGAAGTCGCTTACCACCATTATACGGGAAATGTGGTTTTCTTTGCCGGAAAGATCGGATATAGTAGAGAGACGGCCCTGTCTTCTGAGAAGGTCGGGGCCGGAGGATCTGAGACTACGAAGAGAGGAGTGCGGAGTAAGATGGGCGATGAACCGAACAAAGTTATCTATTCTATGGTCGGAGTAAGCAGATACTATGACAAGAAGGTGGTGCTCAAGGATATCTATCTCTCGTATTTCTATGGGGCCAAGATCGGTGTCCTCGGTCTGAACGGTTCGGGAAAGAGCTCTCTGCTTCGCGTCCTGGCCGGTGTTGACAAGGACTTTCTCGGCCAGACCGTTCTTTCGCCGGGATATACCGTCGGATACCTGGAGCAGGAGCCCCGGCTCGATGAAAGGAAGAACGTGCGTGAAATCGTTCAGGAGGGTGTGCAGGAGACTGTCGATACGCTCAGCGAATATAACAGGATCAACCAGAAATTTGCCGAGCCTCTGTCCGACGACGAGATGAACAGGCTCATCGAAAAGCAGGGAGAGGTGCAGGAAAGACTCGAGGCCCTCGACGCATGGTCCCTTGACTCACGGCTTGAGATGGCAATGGATGCCCTGCGATGTCCTTCGGGAGACACGCCGGTAACGGTGCTTTCAGGCGGAGAAAAGCGTCGTGTGGCCCTCTGCCGTCTGCTCCTCAGGAAACCCGACATCCTTCTCCTCGATGAACCTACCAACCATCTCGATGCAGAGTCGGTAGCATGGATCGAGCATCATCTCCAGAGTTATCCGGGAACGGTGATCGCCGTCACCCATGACCGTTATTTTCTCGACAATGTGGCAGGCTGGATCCTCGAACTCGATCGGGGGCAAGGGATTCCATGGAAGGGCAACTACTCGTCGTGGCTTGAGCAAAAGAAGAACAGGCTGCAACAGGAGGAGAAGGCCGAGAGCAGCCGCCGGAAGACCCTGGAGCGTGAGCTTGAGTGGATCCGGATGTCGCCAAAAGGGCGCCACGCAAAATCAAAGGCCCGCATCGCTTCCTATGAATCGCTCCTTGGCCAGGATGTCGAGAAGAGCGCAAAAGACATGGAGATCTATATTCCACCGGGACCGCGGCTGGGCGACGTGGTGATCGAGGCTGATAAGGTGACCAAGGCATATGGTGACCGGATACTTATTGAGGGGATGTCCTTTTCCCTTCCGCCGGGCGGAATCGTAGGCATCATCGGGCCCAACGGCGCCGGGAAGACGACCCTCTTCAGAATGATAACGGGGCAGGAGAAGCCTGATTCGGGGACTTTCAGGCTTGGAGAGACCGTCAAGCTTGCCTATGTCGATCAAAGCCGCGAAGCCCTCGACCCTGACAAAACGATCTGGGAGGCGATTTCAGGCGGGGAGGAGACGATCCAACTCGGTAAAAGGCAGGTCAACTCCCGTGCCTATGTGGCGAAGTTCAACTTTTCAGGATCCGACCAGCAGAAGAAGATCGGCCTCCTGTCAGGGGGAGAGCGTAACCGTGTCCATCTTGCCCGGACACTGAAGGAAGGGGCGAACGTCCTTCTCCTTGATGAGCCGACGAACGACCTCGACGTGAACACGATGCGTGCCCTTGAAGAGGCGCTCGAGAACTTCGCCGGCTGTGCCGTTGTTATAAGCCATGACCGATGGTTCCTCGACAGGATCTCGACCCACATCCTGGCCTTTGAAGGGGACAGCAAGGTTGTCTGGTTCGAAGGGAACTATTCGGAGTACGAGGCCGACAGGAAAGCGCGCCTCGGGTCTGCCGCAGACCAACCCCACAGGATCAAATACCGGCAGTTGACGAGGACGTAGTTCGGGGTTGTTCTATTCGTTTACCCAGTATTGACCGGCGCGTCCAGCCCTCTCGTGTCCTCGATCCTGATGATCTCTCCGCTCTTTGAGAGATAGACCACCTGCTGGATCTGGGCGTTCCTGATCATCCTCTTGCAGAGGAGGCAGGGCTTCCCTTCCGCTGCTGTCTGGTCTTCTTCAAATCCTGCGATATAGATGACAGCGTCCTTCATGCGTTCAGGAGAACCGTTGATGATGGCATTCTGCTCGGCATGGACAGCCTCGCACAACTCGTATCTCTCGCCGGCCGGTACATTCAGTTCCCTTCTTTTGCAGGTGTCCCGGTCAACGCAGTTCACCGATCCTCTCGGGGCGCCGTTATATCCCGTGCTCACGATGACGTGGTCCTTCACAATGACCGCCCCATACCTCCTCCTGAGACAGGTCGAACGCGAGGAGACAACCTTGGCTATCTCTATAAAATACTCATCCCATGAAGGCCTGCCGGGAGGGGTCTTTCCGTTCTTCCTGTTCACCATGTTCCTACCCGCACTTCGTAAACCCACAGTTGTGGCAGATCGCGCAACCCCCTTCGTGTTCAACGGCCCCCCCGCATTCGGGACAGGCGCCGATGAACAAGATCTCATGATCGTCATCCTTATGCCCGTTGCCGTTTCCGTTTTCGGGCTTCGTCGCGTATTTTTCTATGGCCTTTGCGATGGCGTCGGAGCACGAGAGGATCTTCCCTCCACTGCACCATGCAGGCTGGTGGCATGATATGCCTTTGAGCTGTTTGATGACTTCTGCGGGGTCTATGTTTGATCTGAAGGCGAGAGATACGAGCCTCCCTATGGCCTCTGCCTGGCTTGAGGCGCACCCTCCGGCCTTGCCCATGGATGTGAAAAGTTCAAAGAGCTGACCCTTTTCGTCCTCATTGATCGTAACATAGAGGTTCCCGCACCCCGTCTTCATAAATCGTGTTACACCTTTGATCACCTCGGGTCTCTTCTTCGGTATGATCTTGCCGCAAGAGCCGTCGGCTTCGGACTGCCCATGGCCAGGGGCCTGTGCCCTGCCCTCTTTTGTCTTTCCCGTCGATAAAACCTGTTCTTCCCTTGATCCGTCGCGATAGACCGTCACGCCTTTACATCCCAGTTTATAGGCAAGGAGATAAACATCTTCAACGTCCTGGGGTGTTGCATGATGGGGAAAGTTAACGGTCTTTGAGACGGCATTATCGACATACTGCTGGAAAGCCGCCTGCATCTTTATGTGCTCCATGGGCGTTATGTCGTGGGCTGTCACAAAGACCTTTCTTATATCCTCGGGGACCTCTTGAAAACCCTGAATCGTACCTTTCTCGGCAATCCTCTCCATGAGTTCCCTCGACCAGAACCCCCGCTCTTTGGCGACCTTTTCGAAGTATGGATTGACCTCGATGAGCTTCGTCCCTTCCATAACGGTCCTTACATAGGAGACGGCAAAGAGCGGTTCAATGCCTGAAGAGCAGGCAGCGATGATCGAGAGGGTCCCTGTGGGAGCGATCGTTGTAACCGTTGCGTTCCTGAGGCCTATCCTGCCCTCGTATATGCTCCCCTGATAGTTCGAAAATACCCCGCGTTCTTCCGCCAGTGATACGGATGCATTCCTCCCTTCCGTCTGGATGAAGCCCATCACCTTTTCAGCCATCTCGATCGCCTTTGACGAATTGTAGGGGATCCCCAACTGTATGAGCATATCGGCCCACCCCATGACCCCTAACCCTATCTTCCTGTTTGAAAGGGTCATCTCCTCTATCCTGCGAAGAGGGTACCTGTTTGCATCGATCACGTTGTCGAGAAAATGGACCGCCTTCCATACGGTCTCTCTGAGTTGCTCCCAGTCGGGCTCCGAGCCTCTGACCATCTTTGCGAGGTTTATCGAACCGAGGTTACAGGACTCATAGGGGAGGAGAGGTTGTTCTCCGCAGGGGTTTGTCGACTCTATCTCTCCTACATGGGGCGTTGGATTGGAGGCGTTCAGCCTGTCGAGAAATACTATGCCGGGCTCGCCGTTTTTCCATGCGTGATCAACGATGAGACGGAAGACCTCCTTTGCCCTGAGTCTGCCGCAAACCACTCTCTTCCTCGGGTTGACGAGATCGTATTCGCCATCTTCGAAGAGGGCCTTCATGAATTCTTCGGTCAAACCGACGGATATATTAAAATTATTGAGCCTTGTGTTTTCGTCTTTGCACGTAATGAAGGCGAGGATGTCGGGGTGGTCTACTCTCAGGAGTCCCATGTTGGCTCCGCGCCTTGTGCCGCCCTGCTTCACTGCTTCTGTCGCCGTGTCGAAGACCGTCATGAACGATATGGGGCCTGATGACACCCCCTTTGTCGACCCTACGACATCACCGCCCGGACGAAGGCGGGAGAAACTGAATCCCGTTCCGCCGCCCGACTTATGGATTATTGCGGCATTCTTGACGGCGTCGAAGATCGATTCCATGGAGTCTTCAACAGGAAGGACGAAGCATGCGCTCAACTGGCCGAGGGTCCTTCCGGCGTTCATGAGGGTCGGGCTGTTTGGAAGAAAGGAGAGAGAAGTCATCATCCCGCAGAATGCTTCCTCTGCCTTTGCAACGTCGGCAGGGGCCTTGCCGTACTTCATATCGGCAGCGGCTATGGCCCGTCCAACCCTCCTGAACATCTCTCCAGGGGTATCGACGATTTTTCCGTTTTCATCCTTCTTGAGATACCTCTTCTCGATAACCTTAACAGCATTCGGCGACAGATTCAGGTGCGATACTGCCATAATACCTCCCTATGATTGGCTTGTTTTCTCATAACAGGATGAATCTGATTTCTAAGTTTGAGATCCGTTTATATTGTATTGAATTTATACTTTCGAGTAATTAAACCACAATATATTGTGCCTGTCAATAGAAAAATGAGGGAAGACATAAGTCTTTGATTTGTCTATTCTTTTGTTGTGAATTCAGGTGTTAGCAGAATGTCAGGCCGGAAAAGCTAAGCAGAATCTTAACCCTAGACGATCCCCTTCTTCAATATGTCGTGTAGGTGGATGACACCCAGGGCACGGCCGTCGTCATCGGGGACGACAAGAGACGTGATGGCATGCCGCTCCATGATCGAGAGGGCCTTTGCCGCAAGCTCACTCCCTCCAATCGTCTTGGGTTTCTTTGTCATGACCTCTTCTGCTCTCATATCAAAGAGGGACTTTCCCCACTGCTCTATCCCTCGCCTCAGGTCGCCGTCGGTGACAACACCGAGGATCTTGCTCTCCGAATCCGTAACGAGGGTGATACCGAGCCGCTTGGACGATATCTCAACAACCGCCTCTATCATGGACGTGGCCGGAGATACGACGGGGAGGGCTTTACCGCTGTGCATAAGGTCCCTGACCTGAATGAAGAGCTTCTTTCCGAGGCTGCCGCCCGGATGAAAAAGGGCGAAGTCTTCCTCCTGAAATCCCCTCTTTGTGAGAAGGGCAACGGCAATGGCGTCGCCCATGGCCATTGCGGCTGTCGTAGAGGCCGTCGGCACGACTCCGAGAGGACATGCTTCCTCCTTTACAGATACATCAAGATTCACATCCGCTGTCTTTGAAAGGGTCGAATCGGGATTTCCTGTCATGGAGATGAGACTCACGTTGAAGCGCTTCAGAAACGGTATCAGGCCGACGAGCTCTTCGGTCTCACCGCTGTTTGAAATGGCCATAACCACATCATCGGCCGTGACCATCCCGAGGTCGCCATGACTTGCCTCAGCCGGATGAAGGGAGAAGGCAGGGGTACCTGTGGATGCGAGAGTCGCAGCGATCTTCTTGCCGACGAGCCCTGATTTGCCCATGCCCGTAACAACAACCCTGCCGAGGCTTCTGTAGATAATCTCCACAGCCTTCTCAAAATTGCTGTCGAGCCTCTCTCTCAGGGCAAGGACGGCATCCGCCTCTGCGCTGAGGACCTTCGCTGCTATGTGAAGAACGTCGTCCATACCATCTCTTCTCCTGCACTCAATTGTATCACATTCCGGCCCGTCTGTGGAAAACCGGACAATTCCACTTGTTAACAACGAACCTGACGAAGATGAAAAAGTCTTCATTCTGCTTTAATCATCTTTTCATTCTCAGGAACTAGACTTTTCTTAATGGATAGCACGGGATGTGGTGCTGATGAAAATCGTCCCGCAGGAGGTAACGGATATGTCACTCAGAGGATTTCGGCTGAAGAAGAACTCAACCCCCCATCTGGTGGATCACACAAGCCCATCACGTGAGCAAAAGAAGGAGACAAGGATGAAGAACAAGACTCTCGTCAATACCCTCCTGCTGGTTGCCGTGCTTATGGCGGCATCGATGAGCAACGCTTCCCAGTCAGGAGAAACGATGCCGCTGCCGGCTGGAGAACAGAGTTTCACCTATGATCCGGTAGCGTCACCTGTCCTGAGCACAGACCCTGCGCAGGCAAAGCCCATCGGCGTCGGGTCTGTTGCGAACGGTGGAGATACCTTCGATATTACGGTAGCTCTCGACAAACTTTCGGGGCCCGTCGATGTGGCCTTCGGCATCTATGCCTCGTCGATTAACCCTACAGAAGTCTTTTTCCTCGATTCCTCCTATTCCCTCAAGCCCTTCTCGAAGGCAGCAGTAGCGGTAGCGGCTGAGGACCAACAGTCAGGGAAGAGACCACATCCGATCAAGGTTAGAAAGCTTATTCTCTGGAAGATGAGGATCAACGACCTGAACGAGGGCCTCCTCGTCAACGTTCCTCTCTCTGTCCTTCCATCAGGCCAGTATACGCTGATTCTCGATGTCTCACCATCAGGGACCAACGGCGACGATAGTGATGGGAACGGAGAGGACACCTACTACCGGTGGATTACGAGCTTCGGGATCAACTAAATTCTTTCAGACGAGGACGAACTGCCTAATCCTGACGACAGCTCAGCACATGATGGAGGGCCTTCACCGTTGCGAGGAGTTTTTCAAGCTCATCCAGTCTCACCATGTTAGGCCCGTCACAGAGCGCCTTTTCAGGCTCGGGATGGACCTCGAGGAAGAGCCCGTCAACGCCGACAGCAACAGACGCCCTCGCGAGGGGCTCTGCAAACTCCTTCTGGCCTCCTGAGCAACTCCCCTGTCCACCTGGCAGCTGAAGGCTGTGGGTGACATCGAATATCAGGGGATAACCGAAAGAACGCATGACTGGAAAACCCCTGAAATCCACGACGAGATTGTTGTATCCGAAGGACGTACCCCTCTCCGTGATGAAGAGATTGTGATTCCCCGTTGACGTGAACTTATCGATAATGTTTTTCACATCCCAGGGTGCGAGGAACTGACCTTTCTTTATGTTCACCGGCTTGCCCGTATTTGACGCAGCAAGGACGAGATCGGTCTGTCTGCAGAGAAAGGCCGGTATCTGCAGCGCGTCCAGTACCTGCGAAGCGACCCAAACTTCGTCCACAGAGTGAACATCGGAGATTATGGGAACGCCGGTCTTTGTCCTTACGTCAGAGAGGACGCGCAGGCCCTTGTCGATTCCCGGTCCCCTGTAAGCGGAGAGAGAGGTGCGGTTTGCCTTGTCGTAAGAGCTCTTGAATACCAGGGGAAGCCCGATCCTGTTGCAGACATCCTTCAGTCTCCGCGCTGTCGAAAGGGTGGTCTCCTCGCTTTCGATCACACAGGGACCCGCGATAATGAGCGGCAGGTCATCGCCGACAGACACATTATGGATGGTAACCTTCCGCACGGCTCTCGGAGCTTACGTCTTCTCTTCCGTAACCTCGGGGAAAAGGGCCCTCTTTTCTTTAATGGCTGCCCCGATGAACGCCTTGAAGAGGGGATGGGGTTCAGTCGGCCTTGATTTGAATTCGGGATGGAACTGGCATCCAAGAAACCATGGATGGTTCTCTATCTCGGTGATCTCGACTAGTTCTCCGTCAGGACTCGTCCCGCTTATCTTCATTCCCAGTCTCGTCAAGATGCCTTTATATGCATTATTGAACTCGTAGCGGTGCCGGTGGCGCTCTGATATCTCCTTCGTCTGATATGCCCTGAAGGCCTGCGTGTCCGGCTGGATGATACAAGGGTACGCACCGAGCCTCATCGTACCGCCTTTCTCAGAGGACTGAGACCTCTCCTCCGTCGTTCCCTTCCTGAAGTCATACCATTTCTCCATGAGGTATATGACGGGGTCTTTCGCATTCAGGTCAAACTCGCTGCTGTTTGCTGAAAGGCCGCAGACATTCCTCGCGAACTCTATGACGGCACACTGCATGCCGAGACATATGCCGAAATAGGGTATCTTCTTTTCCCTTGCGTAACGCACTGCGTCGATCTTTCCCTCAATGCCCCGGTACCCAAAACCGCCTGGCACGAGTATCCCATCAACTTCAGAGAGGAATTTCTCCGGGCCGTGCACTTCGATCTCTTCAGAATCGACCCACTGGAGGTCGACCCTTGCGTCGTTGGCTATCCCGCCGTGGATGAGGGCCTCGGTGAGGCTCTTGTAAGAGTCCTTGAGCCCCACGTATTTTCCGACGATGGCGATGGTCACCTCTTCCTTCGGTTCCTTGATCTTTCTTACGATGTCTCTCCACGGGGTAAGGTTGGTCTCCCGGCAGGCCAGGTTCAGCTTCCTGACGAGGAGCTGATCGAGGCCCTCTTCGTTAAATGCCAGAGGAACCTCGTAGATCGTCTCGACGTCCCGCGCGGCGATAACTGCGTCGACATCGAGGTTACAGTGGAGAGCTATCTTTCGCTTCGCTTCAGGCGGGAGAGGAAGGTCAGTCCTGCAGAGGAGGATATCGGGCTGGATACCGATGGCCCGCAATTCCTTAACGCTGTGCTGGGTCGGTTTTGTCTTGAGCTCTCCTGCCGATTTTATGTATGGGACGAGGGTGAGATGAATATAGAGGACATTCTCCCTGCCGACGTCGTACCGCATCTGACGTATCGCTTCGAGGAAAGGCAGACTCTCGATATCACCGATCGTGCCGCCGATCTCGACGATCACTACATCGTTATTATTGCTGACCGACTTTATTGACCGTTTAATCTCGTCGGTAATGTGAGGCACCACCTGAACGGTGTCGCCGAGATAGTCGCCGCGCCGCTCTTTAGTAATGACATTGTAATAGATCTTTCCCGTCGTATAATTGTTCGCCTGGGAGGTCCTCATATGCGTGAACCGTTCATAATGACCGAGATCAAGATCGGTCTCTGCACCGTCGTCCGTCACGAACACCTCGCCATGCTGGAAGGGACTTAATGTTCCGGGGTCAACGTTGATATAGGGGTCGAGTTTCTGGATCGTGACCCTGAGCCCTCTGGTCTCGAGGAGGGCCCCCATTGCAGAAGCAGCGATACCTTTTCCAAGGGACGATACAACTCCACCGGTTATGAAGATAAACTTAGCCATGTTTCCGCCCTTTCTAGGTCCTGCGGGGTGTCGACCCCGATTATTTCGAACGCTGTCTCTTTCACCTTTATCGCGAAGCCATGTTCGAGCGCACGGAGCTGTTCCAGTTTTTCTATCTTCTCGAGGGCTGTCGGTTTCATCTCCGTGAGTCTGAGGAGCGCCTCTCTCTTGTAGCTGTAAATGCCGATATGCTTGTAAAACCGTGACCGGGCGGGCAGGGGGTTTTGGGAAGGGCGGACGTTCATACGGCTGCTCCCCGCCTCCATGAATCCCTGTCCCGGCATCAGCTCATGTCTTGCCCCGCTATCTCTGTGATAAGGGATCGGCGCCCTGGAGAAGTACAGTGCAAAACCGTTCTCGCCGAAGACCGCTTTCACAACATTGGGATCCATGATCTCTTCGGGTTCTTCTATGCTCTTTACAAGTGTTCCGATGTCGGCACGGCTGTCGGAAAGGAGGCTGATCACATCATCGATCATCTGGGGCCGTATGAGAGGTTCGTCGCCCTGAACATTCACAATTATATCATAGTCCATCGATCGTGCGACTTCTGCGACCCTGTCTGTCCCGGACGTATGGTCAGAGGATGTCATGACACTCTTCCCGCCAAAGGAGAGTACCCTTTCGAAAATGGTTTCACTGTCTGTAGCAACGACCACCTCGCCGGCAAGGACCGCCCCCAGTGAGTTTTCGTAGACATGCTGAATAAGGGGTTTTCCTTTCAGGGGGGCAAGAGGTTTTCCCGGGAATCGGGTTGAGTCGTAGCGGGCAGGTATTACGATGAGAACAGACATGGCTTGCGATAATTATATACGATAATCGTCAAATTTGAAACACCCCTACCCAAGGCCGCATTCACTTTACCTTTTCTCGTTCAATCTGACATAATAATAGCCCTTAAAGGAGAACTCCTTTGGATCTTACGAGCTTGATAAGCCATCTGCTCCTGGCCGCCTTGCCGATTTTGGTGGCAATAACCTTTCATGAGGTTGCCCACGGTTTCGCCGCGTATAAGTTAGGTGATCCTACGGCAAAGATGCTGGGCCGGCTCACGCTTAACCCCTTAGCCCATATAGATCTCTTCGGCACCGTCATCATTCCGGTCATGCTCTTTATCCTCTCAAACGGGACATTTATGTTCGGTTCGGCTAAACCCGTGCCGGTAAACTTTAACAACCTCGGGCATCCGAGGAGGGATTCCGCTCTTGTCTCTGCAGCCGGTCCTGCCACAAATGTCTTCATAGCCTTCGTCAGCATACTGCTGCTTGCATTGATCTTTAAGCTTTCTCCCCAGTCGGCGCCTGAGCTTGTCGAAAGAGTTATCAATCCCCTTCAGAGGATGCTGCAGTACAGCATAGTCTTCAATATCTTCATCGCAGCCTTTAATCTCATTCCCATTCCCCCCCTTGACGGCGGAAGGATCGCGGTAAGCCTTCTCCCTGCCCGGCAGGCCTATCAGTTCAGCAGGCTTGAACCTTACGGAATCGTGATCGTGATTCTTCTCTGGATAACCGGAATCGCTCAGTACATTATTGTACCGCTCCGGCTGCTTATCCAGGTTATCCTTAACATATTCCTCATACCCTTTGGGGGCCTGTTGTGAAGGACCGGGTGCTGAGCGGAATGCAGGCGAGCGGAAAGCTCCACCTCGGGAATCTCGTCGGAGCACTCCAGAACTGGGTCAGGCTCCAGGAACAGTATGATTGTTACTATTTTGTTGCAGACTGGCATGCCCTTACCACGGGGTATGCCCATCCTCAGGGGATACGGGAATCGACCCGGGACCTCCTTCTGAATTTTCTTGCCGCAGGACTGGACCCCGAGAAATGCACCATATTCATCCAGTCGAAACTCTCCGAGCATGCGGAACTGCACCTTCTCCTTTCTATGATCACCCCGTTGGGATGGCTTGAGCGTGTGCCGACTTATAAGGAAAAGATCCAGGAGCTTAAGGAGCGCGACCTTTCTACCTATGGCTTTCTCGGGTATCCCCTCCTCCAGACAGCTGATATTATCATCTATCGGGCAAAGTACGTTCCCGTCGGAGTCGACCAGGTCCCTCATCTTGAGATATCCCGGGAGATCGCACGGAGGTTTAACAACCTTTATCGGGAGGTCTTCCCCGAACCTGAAGCCCTGCTGACGGAGTTCCCCAAGGTTCCCGGTGTTGACGGGAGGAAGATGTCCAAGAGCTATGATAATGCAATCTATCTCTCTGATACCCCTGACGTGGTTGAGCAGAAACTGAGGACCATGATGACGGACCCTGCCCGCAAGAGAAGGACGGACATTGGAGACCCTGAACTTTCTCCTGTCTATCAGCTCCATAAGATCTTCTCTTCAAAGGAGGAACAGGAATACGTCGCCCAGGGATGCAGGACAGCGGGCATCGGCTGCATCGACTGCAAGAAGATCCTCATAAAGAATGTATCCCGTATCATGGAGCCGATATGGAAGCGGAGAGAGGAACTCATCAAGAATCCCGATACAGTGACCGAGATCGTCAGAAAGGGAACCGAAAAGGCGAGGAAGGCCACGGAGGAGACGATGAGCCTTGTCCGTGAAGCCATGGGTCTCTCTTAAGAAGACTTGCTGCGCCAGAAGATGGTCGCAGAGGCGCCTTTTGGGCGATGGTGCTTACTGAAAAGGACTTTTTCTCGCCCTGCAAAGTTCAGGACGTCGGGCAGTGCTGATATGGATTTTTTGCGGGCCGGCTACGTATAATAAGAAAGGTGGTTGGCCTCTTGTCTTGTCTCAAGATTTTTTCTTTTTCCCGAAGCGCACCCGTCATGATAGCAATATCTTGTTCTGGAGGAAGTGTGAATGAGTATCACGGTAAAGAATAAGAAGCTCAGTGCCTGGATCAAAGAGGTGGCGGATATGTGCCGGTCTGACAATATCTATGTCTGCGACGGTACCAGGGAAGAGTATAACCTCATGATGGAGAAGTTGAAGGCCATGGGCAGTGCCATCACGCTCAGGAAGCGGCCCAACAGCTATCTCTTCCGCTCTGATCCGAGCGACGTGGCCCGTGTCGAGGACCGCACCTTCATCTCTACATCATCGAAGGATGAAGCGGGCCCGACAAACAACTGGATCGATCCCGCAGAACTGAAAGAGACCATGAAGGGTCACTACAAGGGTTGCATGAGAGGCCGTACCATGTATGTCATCCCTTTTTCCATGGGGCCCATCGGTTCTCCCATCTCAAAGATCGGGGTCGAGATCTCTGATAGTCCCTATGTGGTCTGCAACATGCATATCATGACCCGCGTCGGTTCCCGGGTCATGGAACTCCTCGACGGAGGTGAGGATTTTATCCCCTGCCTCCATTCGATCGGAGCTCCTTTGGCGCCTGGACAGAAGGACGTGCAATGGCCCTGCGCACCGATAGAAGAGAAATACATCAGCCATTTCCCCGAGGAAAACCTCATCTGGTCATACGGCTCAGGTTACGGCGGGAATGCCCTCCTTGGCAAGAAGTGCCTGGCCCTCCGTATCGCCTCTGCCATGGCCAGGCGGGAAGGATGGATGGCAGAGCATATGCTCATACTCCGTCTGACGAACCCTGAAGGGAAACAGTATCACATCGCCGCTGCCTTCCCTTCCGCATGCGGCAAGACCAACCTCGCCATGATGCAGCCTTCGATTAAGGGCTGGAAATGCGAATTCATCGGTGACGATATCGCATGGATGAAGATCGGCGCAGACGGACGCCTCC
>Ga0335070_10003201_pt1 | contig 19039 bp, 17 predicted proteins | sample Lox_Sample_13_FD_206722 | JGI IMG/M metagenome (GOLD analysis project Ga0335070, IMG submission 206722) | Soil microbial communities from Loxahatchee National Wildlife Refuge, Florida, United States - Lox_Sample_1.3 | ecosystem: Environmental > Terrestrial > Soil > Wetlands | place: USA... | reverse complement strand
GCCAGACGGACCATCCGATTGCTAACAGCAAGATTGCGGCGATGAGCCCCTGCGAGATGACGCAGTAGAGGCACCAAACCCCGAGCACGTGCGCCTCGATGTTCGTGAGGTAGAGCGCGAAGGCCATGCCGATGAGCGAAGCCACCAACAGCAGGCCGCGGCGGCGCCACAAGGCAAGCAACCCTAGAAGGAAATATCCCGCTATTCCCATAGCGGCAACGGGCACTCCATACATAACCGCGTAGGGGCTGTGGTTGACGATGCCGCAGTCCCACTTCTCGTTGATGCTGCAAGGCGCGGTTGTTGTGTCGTAGTGGACGCGCAGCGCAAGAGACGAATCGATGATTCCAGCGAGAGCGAGCAGGGCGATGAGGTAACGCAAGAATTCCCTCCCTACGAGTTTTCCGCGATTTTGCGATCGCAGCCGGGATCTTGAATTCAATTTACCCTGTGTGGCATGTTTGCGACCAATCCATCACACGGTTCTGTGATGTGCTAGAATCCGCCTACCGATGAGGCGTGGGGTGTCCATTACGGTGCTGGCGGTATTGCTGAGCGGCTGGCTGCTGCCGCTGGCGCAGGGCAGTGACGCATCGCTACCGGCGTGCTGCCGCGCTCATGGCGCCCATCACTGCATGGGGATGACCGGGATGGACGGATTCCATTCCGCTGCCAGCAAATGTCCGTACCGCTCGGAACCTGCTGTCATTAGCGGCATTGTTGCGCTGGTGGGCTGCCGCCTGGGCATAGCTATCGTCGCAGCCGAGCCTCATTCGAGAATTCGACGAGCTTCCCATCTCACTTCTGCCGAAGTCGCTACGGTTCCCCAGCGCGGCCCTCCGCAGTCATAACTTCGACTCACCTCACAAGCTGATCGCGTGCGCGATGGTTGCGCAGATAACGTCTTGCCGTAGCGGGGTGACACACTTGGCCCGCGCAACGGCGGCGATCAGCATTTTCTGCGAAGTGTGGCATTGACTCGGTCGCGGCGCTTGCGGCCTGCGGAGATTTGGATGCCTTCCAGTTTCGTTCGGCGGCGGTGGGGTTTTGCCGGCCCGCTCGTCTTTCTTCTTTCTTCTTTTGCGACTCAGGCTTCAGCGACAGTGTTCGGCGCCGTGCGCGGGGTGGTTCATGACCCTCAGCATCGTCCTGTCAGCAACGCGCAAGTGACGCTGCAGGCGAACGACTCGCAATTCAAGCTCACGGAGCCGACCAGCAGCGACGGGGAATTTCATTTCGACGCCGTACCACTGGGCGTCTATACGGTAAGTGTGGACGTGGCGGGGTTCGCCGCGCAGTCGCAGGTACTGCAGTTAACATCGGGCTCGGCGCCAGTGATGCACTTCCAACTGGCGATTGCAACGGCCAAGTCTGAGGTAACGGTGACGGCGTCACCCGATGATTTAAATCCCGATTCGCCGCGACGCGACATTCTCATCGACAAGGAGCAAATCTCGCGCTACGCCGGCGTGGATGCGAGCAACAGCTTCAAGATCATCACCGAGTTCGTGCCGGGCGCGTACATGGTGCACGATCAGCTTCATGTGCGCGGAGGCCATCAGGTGACGTGGGCGCTGGACGGCGTGCCGATTCCGAATACCAACATTGCGTCGAACGTAGGGCCGCAGTTCAATCCGAAAGACGTGTCGTATCTGCAGGCCGAGACGGGCAGCTATGCCGCCGAGTACGGCGATCGCGTCTATGGCGTGTTCAACGTTGCGCCGAACAACGGATTCGAGCGAAACCGTGAAGCACAGCTCATTTTGAGTTATGGAAACTACAACCAGACGGACGACTGGTTGAGTTTCGGAGATCACACCGCAAAATTTGCCTATTACGTGAGCGCCGGTGGAAACAGCACGGACTGGGGCCTGGAGCCGCCAACGGAGGTTAACCTGCACAACCAGGCGTACGGCGGAGGGGCATTTGCCAATCTGATCTACAATCCGACCACCAACGACCAGATACGATTCGACGGGGGACTGCGGCTCGATTATTACCAAGTGCCGAACGATCCTGACATGCAGGCAGACAGCGTGAACGACCGCCAGCGGGAGCAGGACATCTATGCTACCGGTACCTGGGCGCACACGTTTTCACCCGGGCTGATGCTGACGACCTCACCGTTTTATCACTTCAATCGGGCGGCGTACGAGGGTGGGCCGAATGACGTTCCGATTACGACGGACAACCGGTCGTCGAATTATGAGGGCGGACAGATCACGATGGCGGCGATCAACCGCAGGAACAATGCGCGCTTTGGCATATACGCTTTCGCGCAGCAGGACACAAGCTACTTCTCGCTCGTCGCCAACGATGGTTCAGGGCAGCAGTTCAACCAGACCGTGCATCCGGGCGGATATCTGTTCGCCGGCTTTCTGGAAGACCAATTCAAGGCGACGAACTGGCTGACATTTACAGGCGGCCTGCGGCTGACCCATTTCTCCGGAGGCGTGACGGAGAACGCCGCGGATCCACGCGTTGGTGTAGCCGTACAGGTTCCGAAGCTGAACTGGGTGCTGCGCGCGGCCTATTCGTATTACTACCAGCCGCCGCCGCTCGACACGGTTACCGGCTCGCTCCTGGACTTCCTCGAGAACCAGGACCTGGGCTTCATTCCGCTACAGGGCGAGCGCGACATTCAGCAGGAGTACGGAATCACGATTCCGGTTAAGGGCTGGACCAGCACGCTGACCTGCTTCCACACCAGCGTGCGCAATTTCTTCGATCATGATGCGATCGGCAACTCGAATATCTTTCTGCCGCTGACGATACAAGGAGCGATCATCGAGGGCGAAGAAGCGACGCTGCGGTCGCCCCTGATCTTGCATCGCTACACGGCGCACCTGGTGTACTCGCATCAGATGGCGCAGGGCGTTGGCGCCGTCACCGGCGGACTGACAGACTTCGAGCCGCCGGAGGGGGGCGCGTTCTACCTCGATCACGATCAACGCAACACGCTGGCTGCCGGGTTCGAGGGAAGCCTGCCGTGGCGAACGTTCGCAGCGGTGACCATCAATTACGGCTCAGGCTTCCTAAACGGTGATGGACCGGACCATCTGCCGGGCTATTACACACTGGATTTGTCGGTAGGCAAGTCGTTAGGCGAAAACTGGATGCTGCGGTTCATCGGTACCAACATAACCAACCAACGCTACTTGCTCGACACCAGCAACACGTTCGGCGGAACCCATTGGGCCGATCCGTTGATGTGCGCGGTGCAGGTGAAATTTCGCTTTCACTACTAGCCAACGCAGCGATTAGTGCTCGTGGCCGTGACTCGCATGGGAATGCAGGTGGGGATGCGAATGCACAATGTCGCCGTGACGATGGCGGTGAGCGTGCACCAAGTTGGCGCGGACCAGTAGGGCGCTGTCCGACAAGATCTCGCGCGGTGGGGCGTCGGCAGTGACGCGGCCGCGCTCCATGACGACGAGGCGGTCGGCGAAATCCTCGACCAGTTCTATCTGATGCGTGGCGGTGATGACGGTCTTCGAATCGCTCTTCCAGTTCTGGATGAGGTCGATGAGATGGCTCTGGGTGCGGGGATCGAGCATGGCCGTCGGCTCGTCGAGCAATAAGACTTCCGGGTCGAGCACCAGAACAGAGGCGAGCGCCACGCGTTTCTTCTCGCCGCCGGAGAGACGGTAGGGAGGGCGATCACGGAGCTCAGTGATCTCCATCTGATCGAGTGCGGCGTTCACTCGCGCCGTGACCTCGGACGGCGACCAGCCCATCTGCAGCGGGCCGAAAGCAACCTCGTCGAAAACCGTGGGGTTGAAAAGCTGCACGTCGGGGTTCTGAAAAACCAACGCGACACGCCTGCGAAACGAGAGGAAGAATGCGTCGTCGCGCAGCCTTCCGGGGTTCAACAGCTCCCCGCAGAAGTAAATGGACCCGGTTGCCGGAAAGCACAGAGCGTCGAGCATGCGAAGTAATGTCGATTTGCCGGAGCCGTTGGCGCCCATCAGCGCGACCGACTGTCCGCGAAGGACGTTAAGCGACAGATCGTTGAGCGCAGGAATGCGATCGTAAGCAAATCCGACGCGGTCTGCGACAAAGACTGGCGGTTCGCTCATGACCGTCCCGCCCAAACACAGAGGGTCGCGAAGGCTAAAAACGCGGCCATGCCGAGGAAATCCTTCGCTCGCAGTCGGCAGCCCACGAGAGCCCGTGCGTTGCCGCGAAAACCGCGTGCCTGCATCGCCAGGAACACTTCACCGCTCAGTTCCATGCTCTTGCTGAGAAGCACTCCGGCTGTTCGCGTGGTGACATGGCGCTGCGTAGCACGATCGAGTGAGCCGACGGTGCGACTCTGGCGCGACTGGAACATCTGGGTTGCAGTCTCGGCCAGCAGAAAAACGTAACGGTGCGTCATCGCCAGGATCAACACGATTTCCTGCGGCACTCGGAACGACCGCAGGGCGTTCAAGATGTGCATCCACGGCGTGGTAACAACCAGCAATGTGGTTAGCGTGGCGGCTGCTTCGACGCGCGAGATCAGGAGAGCGGCGGAGTTGAGGCCCTGATGGGTTGCCTCAAACGCCAGTGCGTCAATAGAAAACGCAGGAGAACCGGGAGTGAGGAAGACTGCGGGCAGCGCGACGATAGCCGAAAACACAAGAACCGGGAGCCATACTCGCTTCCCGAGCAACAAGATGCCGACATGTGAGAGCCGTGCCAGCAGCGCTCCCGCGGCAAGCAGAAGGAGAATTGCGCTGAGCCGATGCGCGAGCGTTACCGCCAGGACGAGCGAGAGCAGTCCCACCAAGCGAGCCCGCGGGTCAAGGGACTGAAGGAGTCCAGGCCGGTGCGCAAGGTCCTCGTACACCATCGCATCTGCCAGAGTGCGGGAGATGCCCACAATGGTGCCGGCAAAGGTTCCACGCGCGCTCACTGCGGCGGCCCCAACGAGCGCCGGCCTCGGAGCACGGCTTGCAGCGCCAACGACGATGCCAGCACGCAGCCCACACCGAACATGGCGCTGAGGAAGTAACCGAATCCGGCGCTTTTAATAAACCGCGGAGCGTAGGCGGGGAGCGGAGCGGTCCAGATGGTTGAGAGGCGCCGCAAGCCGGCTGGGCTGGCGGCTGGGGGCGCTTCATCGCGCGAGGCGGCCTGGATTCGCGCGCGGCCTCTCGGCTCAGAGAATTCGTGTATAGACCACTCGCCCCACGCCTTGCCTGCGGCAAGGATGCCGAGCGGTGTCAACAGCAGCAGCAGAGCAACCGTAATCCAAAGGTGACGCAGTGAAGTCGGCGTCAGAGCAGATCCGTCGGTGACAAGGCCGGAAGTCGTCCGCAGCAATGCGGGATCGGAGGACTGGAGATAGGCCACGAGTCCGGCGGTGATGACCGCCTCTGCCACGCCCGCAATGGCGAGATGGCCAATCATCATGGCGGGAACCGCGATGCGCAGAGGGTAAGGCGCGTAGAGCGGAGCGCCGCCGGTGTCATGAAAGAACATCGGCTGGATGCCGAATTCGATGGCGGCCAGCAGGGCCGAGAGGTTAATCGCCACGTATCCGGCGATGGCTGCGGCGATTACCCGGCGATGCGAAGTCAGCGCGGCCCCGCCGGCAACCAGGCGGTACGAAGCATAGGCAAACAGCGAGCCCACCACCGCCATGTTGAAGCAGTTCGCGCCGAGCGCCAGGATGCCGCCGTCGCCAAAGAAGAGCGCTTGGATGGCGACTGCGACGGAGACGGACAGGATCGCGCCGGCAGGCCCCAGAACAATGGCGGCGACGGAGACACCAATGGCATGTCCTGTGGTGCCACCCGGCAGCGGCAGATTGAACATCATCACCAGGAACGAAAATGCCGCGAAAACAGCGATGAGCGGCACCATGCGCGCATTGAGTGAGTGGCGCACCCGTCTCAGCGAGGTGTACCAGGCAATGCCCGATCCGCCATAGAGGACGGCGCACGTCGAAGGACTAAGGTATCCGTCGGGGATGTGCATGGTGTCGCGAAGGAGTTACTCAGGGCGATTGTAAATGAGGAACGAAGGAGTAGGGCGCGCAGCCTCGCGCCCTTGTAAGTACCGGTAGAGGCGTTCGCTAGTTGCGGCTGGCAGGCGGGATGATGTCGTTCATGCGCAGGTATTCGACCATCTGGCCGTAGTGGTCGAAGGGATGACTGATTCCGATGACCGCCATGGCGAGACGGGTGGTGGGAGCGTCGCCCCACGGAGCCTTGATCGGCGTAAGTACGTTCGTCTCGGTTATGGTACCCATCGCCTTGTGCAGGTAAGCGAACGAGTCTTTGAGGTACTTTACGATCTCGTCCTTCGACTTCACGTTGGTGGGGCCGTTCTCGCTATCGCCCGCCTCGGCCGGCGGCTTCACGCCTAGAATAGCTGCGCCGACCAGGTAGTTGACCGAGGCGATGTGCTTGATCTGAGTACCGAAATCACGAACGCCTTTGAATTCGCCCTGAGTGGGCACGAACGTGAACTTGTCGCCGGGCATGGCTTCAGCCGCAGGTACCACCTCTTTCTCGACGCCACTCAATTGGCGATCGAGGACTGAGGCAAAGGTAGGCTTCTCGGCAGACTTCGCCCGCGCGGCAGATCCGATCGACAGGGCGGTCCCAGTCAGGGCAAGCGACAGTCCGCACATCAAACTCCGTTTCATGTAAGTTCTCCTGTGAGGCTTCGAAGCTCCGCGGGCGAGGAGCCTAGGCATTGTAGCTCAAGTGCCCGTCTCCCGGTTGATGCCACGCTATGTCGCTACGGCTTCCCCGAAAGAATGCCGAATGGCCACTCGCTACGCCGCCAAGCGCGAACAACATAAACCAGCAAGCCCATGACCAAGACGACGACGGCGTACTTGATCTCGCGCTGGAAGTTCCGGCGCGCTACCAGTATGTAAAGGAAACCCGCAATAGCCAGCAGCGCCGGCACGGGGTACAACCATATGCGGAAGGGTCGCGGCAAGCCGGGTTGTCGACGTCGCAGCACCATCACACCGATAGCCTGCACGATAAACTGCAGCAGGATGCGAATGACGACCAGTGCGGCGATGATGTCGGCGAGCCGCAGCGTACAGAACGCAATGGCGACAACCCCGAGCGCCACCAGCGATACCGTGGGAAAGCGTTTGACGGGATGAACGCGCGCGAAAGCGCGAAAGTAGTTGCCGTCGAGAGCGGCTGCGTATGGCACGCGGGAGTAGCCAAGCAGAAGCGAAAAAACCGACGCGAACGCCGTCCAGATGATGAGTAACGCGATACCGCGACCAGCCCAGGAGCCGTAGATGCGCTCCATAAAGACGGAAATGATGTAGTTGTTCTGCTCGCTGGTGTGGGTCAGCATCTCACGCCACGGCACCACGCCCAGCACGCTGATGTTCATCACAATGTAGATGGCAGCCACCGAAACGATGGAGATAATCAGGGCGCGCGGGATGGTGCGGCCGGGATCTCGCACTTCGCCGCCGAGAAAGCAAACGTTGTAGTAGCCCCAATAGTCGTACGTAGCGATGAGCATGGCCGCGCCCATACCAGTAAAAAATCCTTGCGACAGATGGAACGCACCCTTTGGGAAATCGAATGCACGGGCAGCGTTGAAGTGAGTGAGCCCGGCGAAAATAATCCATCCGATGGCGAGGGCGACTCCGACCCACAACAACTCGGCTAGCTTGGCAATCGCAGTGATGCGCCGGTACAGCAAGAAAACGATAAACGCGCAGGCCGCCATGGCCAGCAGCGTGCCGGGAGCGAGTCTGGTACTAACTTCGAGCGAGCCCAGCAACGGAAGGTTCACGTGAAACGTCTGCGCAAACCAGATGTGATCGAGTTGCGGCCAGAGGTATCCGGCGTAGTGCGCCAGACCCACGCAGCCAGAGGCGATGGAGAGCGGCGCGCTGAACGACACCTGCCAAATGAAAAGAAACGACAACAACCGTCCGAGCGAGTTGGGACCGTAAATCTGCTTGAGGTATTGATATGAACCGCCTGCTTCAGGCATCGCGGCGCCGAGTTCTGCCCATACGAGGCCGTCGCACAGGGCAAATACGGCGCCGGCAATCCAGCCGAGCATGGCTTGTGGACCGCCGGCTGCAGTCACGATGAGCGGAATGGTGATGAATGGGCCAACGCCGATCATGTCGATCATGTTCAGCGTTGTGGCTTCAGCGACCCCGATACCGCGAATCAGCTCGGGGTTTGCGGAAGCGTCACCTCGGCTCATGTCCCACGCTGAGCAGGTTGACGTATAGTCGGATCGCGCCCGGCACGCCGAACGGTAATTGCCGGAAGAAAGCGTAGGCGTTGTAGATGTAGTAGCCCTTGCCGAGCGGGGCCACCAGCAATCCGCCTTTCTGCGGTGGCTCTCCCGGATCGTTGCACGCCAGCAGCGGAGTGAAGTGATTGTCCCATTGATCCATGAAATAGAGACCACGCTCCTGCACCCAACCGTTGAAGTCAGAATCGCTGATCGGGTTCGGGTAATGAAACACCGGGCTCTTCGGGTCGAGAATGGTGACGGGCGATTCCTCGATGGTAACGCGCGCACGGCTTAACTGCGCGGGATAAGGTGTGTAGTTTCCAGGATTGAAGTTGGCCGGCTCAGTGTTGTACTGCACCATGATTGTGCCGCCGTTGCGGGCATAGTCGAGCAGCCTCTGGTTATTCTTCTTTACGTCGTCGCGCGTGTCGTAGGCGCGAATGCCCAGTACGATTGTCCCGAACGGCTGCAGGTTACCGTGTTCGACGTCATCAGGCGTTAGCAGGGTTACGTTGAGACCCAGTTGGCGTAAAACCTGTGGAATATCGTCGCCCGCACCCATGACGTAGCCGATTTTCAGACCTTGCGGCACCTTCACGTTTACGATTGCCGAACGCTGTGTCGAAGGCTGGTAGTAAAAGAAGCCACCGATATCCGGCCGGGTTACCAGACTGTAGCCTTCACTGAATTCGTGGGCCGCGGATGCGGCCACGGCGCGCACCAGGTAACGCCCTTCTTTTGCGCCGTCGGGCAGGATCTTGAAATCCACCGACCGCTCGCCACTCTTAGCAAACGCAATCGGCACTGACTGCGGATCAGACTTCCAACCGTTCGGTACCTGCGCGTGAACGATAGCATTGGAGCGATCGGCGTTAGAGCGCAGCACCACTGCAAGCTTGTCCACCGGGTCAGTACTTGTGGGAATGATCTCCGTCGAGGGATCGGCGTGCACAGAGAGGGCGGGCACCACTGCAAGCGGCATTGACCAGGCTCCGCCTTGGGTATCATGCATCGGCGTACGCGCTACAGAGCGAATCGTTCCTTCCTGCCCGTCGATCGCGTAGACCACCCTCACGCTCACCGGCGGCGGAGGCAGCGGAAGCGTCTGATATTCGGGCTGGTCGATTTGATAAACCGAATCCGTCTCGGGGTCGTTGCGATGAAAGTACGCCTCGGTCGGTTGCGCGTTCATCGGTGGCGACACACGAAACGTCAACGCGCAGCCTTCACCAGGGTCGATACGCGCAGGTACTCTCTCCATGAACAGCTCGTAGTGCCATCCGATGGGTACATCGAGTGCGAACTGCTTGATGTCCATTGGCCTCGTACTGCCGTTGTGGAGCTTAGCAAGCAGCAAGAAAGGCTTCCCTGCCGTGATTACCGCGGCCAGAACTTTTCCGTTCGATGTCTCGAATTCCTCCGCCATCGGGCGACCGTCCGGCGTGCCGGGACCGATACCGATATCTACGGAGTACGCCAGGTTCGCGGCCCGCGCAAACTGCTGCTCTTTGCTGCGAAGCTCAACCAGCAAGTCGGCTTTCTGCGCCGGCGTCAGGGTTGAACCGTCAACCCTGACAATCAGATCGCGGGTGATGCTCAAGCCCCCAAGCAGCGGCTTCCCGGCTGACTCCGGATTCCTATCGACTTCGAGTGTGGCTTGATTTACCAGTTCGGCCAGCTTTTGCAGTTGCGGACGCAGCCACGAAACCTTCGACTCATCCACCCCGAGGCGCGAAGCAAGCCCGGGCAGCGACGTGTCGATTCCGTCGAAGAAGTCTTTTTCGTGCGTGGCGTTCACCGACACGTTAGGCAACACCGAATCAATTAGCTTGTAATAGCTGGTGCGGCGGCCTTCGGTGAGCCGCCATCCACCGGCTCCTTGCGAAAGTTGGTGCTGTAAACCTTGAAAGGCAAACTTTACGTACGATTCGCCGAGCAGCGGATCAACCTGGGAGGTCTCCAATTCGACGTTCCACTCCTCATTGGAGCGAACGTTGTCCATATACAACTTCTTCGCCTGCCAAGGCTGCAGGCCTTCGCGAATCTGCTCGGGAAACCTGGCGGGATCGGCCGCTGCGCGAAACGCCTCGCGCGTGAGGATGCCCGAAGCCTGGTGATTGCCATGCCCGTCGCGCGATGCGCCTTGGAAGCGGGTGCAGATCACGTCAGGCCGGAACGTACGAATGATGCGGACCATGTCGGCCAGCGCCACATCGTGACCGCCCCACTTGCTGAACGTTTCTTCCGGCGTCTTCGAGAATCCGAAGTCAGCCACGCGCGTAAAGCGTTGTTCCACTCCGTAATAACGGTCGGCGCCAAGCAGCTCGAGAGTCCGCAGGATACCTAATTCGTCGAAGAGGTTGCTGCCGACTCTATTCTGTCCACCTTCACCGCGGTTCAGCGTCAACTGGAGCACGGAAGCTCCATGACCACGCGACTCAAAGGTCAGCATGCCGCCGTCTTCGTCGTCGGGATGCGCGGTCGTATGCATCAGACGCGCCGTGGTGTGTAGTCGACGGAGCGTGAGCTTGAGACCGACCACGCCGGTGTCGATGGCAAGCGGCTCGGTATCAACCCAGGGCGAGGCAATCTGCGCGTTTGTTGTGGCCAGCGCTGCCAGCACAAACGTCACCACGCACCGAACGACACACTTCTGTTGGAGTTTATGGAAGTTTCGCATCAATTGGTGGGACTGCCCATGCGCGAGGTCCAAAGCTGCTTTATCAGACTACACAATTGCCCCAAACCGCACGAAGCCCTCGGCGGCGGCTGTGACTGCAGATATCTCTGGTGCACGTAGCACCACGCCCAATCGCCATTCCGCGGCCGCATCACCGGGTGGCCGGTTTGCTGGTAATGCTGCGTCGCGTGGCGCCCTGACGACGAATCGCAGCATGCGACGTTCCCGCAGATCAGGCAAACTCGCAAATCGATCGATGTCATTCCCAGCCGGGCGCATTCGCGGCAAACTTTGCCGCCAGGCTTGATTTGCCAATTGGCCTGCGCGATGTGGTCGCAGTGCGTCATCGAAGTCTCTAAGTAACTGCTCTTAGATGAGGCACTTGCAAGTCTAGATTCACGAATCGAGTAACGTCTGTCGCGGTACCGACGACTATAATGGGAGTTTAGCGCCCACCCTCGCAACTGCCGTTGGTCAATCTCATTACCTGCGTTGGGCCGCGACGGACTCATCGATGATTCAGACCCTTTTCGGTAGCACCGACGAAAAACCGAGTTTCCTCGAACGAATGAAGCAGGCAGTCACGCGCACACGTGAGAGCCTGAGCGAGCGCATCGAGGACCTGGCTTCCATCGGCAAAGAAATTGATCGCAACACGCTCGACGAACTTGAAGCAACGCTGATCGGCGCCGACCTCGGCACGGCGACCACTTCCGCCGTTCTCGAAGTGCTTCGTAACAAGGTGGACCGCCGCCAAATCGGCGACATCAACGAACTGAAGCGCATCCTGAAGGAAGAATTGCTGAAGATTCTCGAGGTTGCCGACAAGAGGCCGGTACAGAAAGTGGACAGTGAGCCGGAGGTAATTCTTGTCGTCGGCGTGAACGGCACGGGTAAAACAACGTCCACGGGCAAGCTGGCCTATGCTCTGCGCGGCCAGGGCAAAAGTGTCTTGCTTGCCGCTGCCGACACGTTTCGCGCCGCTGCCATCGAACAACTCGAAGTGTGGGGCGATCGTACTGGCGTGGAAGTCATCAAGAACAAGCCCGGCGGAGATCCTTCGGCGGTGCTCTTCGACGCGCTGCAGGCCGCCAAGGCGCGCAACATCGACTATGTCATCGTCGATACCGCCGGTCGTCTGCACACTAAGAGCAGCCTGATGACCGAGCTCGAGAAAATGCGCCGCACAGCGCAGCGTTTCATCCCCAGCGCGCCGCACGAGACGCTGCTGGTGATGGACGCCACCACCGGCCAGAACGGGCTGCAGCAGGCGCGGTTGTTCACGCAATCGGCAGGCGTTACCGGTATCGTGCTAACGAAGCTCGACGGAACGGCCAAGGGAGGGGTGGTCGTGGCCATCAGCAAAGAACTGGGACTCCCGGTGCGCTACGTCGGTGTGGGTGAGAAAGTGGGCGATCTGCTTCCGTTCAACTCGAAGGACTTCGTGGACTCGCTCTTCAACTAACGATGCCGACCAAACCAAACGACGCACGCTATATGCATCAGGCCCTTGAACTGGCCAAGCGTGGAATCGCTTTGGCGTCGCCCAATCCCCGAGTTGGCGCCGTGCTGGTTTCAGCGGAAGGCAAAGTTGTCGGTCGAGGTAGTCACTTCTATGAGGGCATCAAGCACGCCGAAGTTCTGGCAATGGAAGCGGCGGGCGAGCGAGCGCGGGGTGGAACGATGTACCTGAATCTGGAACCCTGCTCGCACGTCGGACGCACGGGACCATGCACGGACGCGATGGTTGCGGCAGGAATTAAACGCGTGGTGGCCTCTATGCGCGACCCCAACCCACTTGTCGCGGGACGAGGATTCGCGCGGCTGCTCTCTGCGGGAATCGAAGTGCAGGAAGGACTTTACGAACCCGAAGCCCGTAAGCTGAACGAAGCGTTCGCCAAATACATACGCCACAAAGCGCCTTTTGTAACCCTGAAGACGGCGATGACGCTCGACGGCAAAATCGCTCCCCCGCCTGGTGATGCGCTTATCCCCAGCACGATGAGTACGCTCGCGTCTACGGGCGGCTGGATCACCAGCGAAATCGCCCGGGCCCATGTACACGAAATGCGCCATGCTAATGACGCCATCATGGTTGGCGTGGGAACGATTATCGCCGACGATCCCCTGCTCACCGACCGGACCGGGTTGCCTCGCCGCAGGCCGCTGCTGCGGGTGATCCTCGACTCGCGGCTGCGCCTGCCGCTCGCTTCGCGCGTCGTCCGCACTGCCGACTATGACGTTGCTGTATTTTGCTGTTTCGCTGAGGAGCGCAAGCGGCGCGAGCTTGAGGAGCGTGGCATTATCGTCGAGCAGGTTCCCATGCGGCGTCCCATGACCGACGGAACAATTCCCTTTCCCAGCGGCACGAACGCGGCCGACGGCCGACCCGATCTGGAGCGGGTGCTCGCGAAACTCGGCGAGCGAGAGATCACCAGTCTAATCGTCGAAGGCGGCGCCATGGTGAACTGGGCGGCGCTTTCGGCCGGCATCGTGGACAAGATTTTCTTTTACTACGCTCCGAAGATTCTCGCCGGTACGGGTTCAATTCCGCTGGCGCTCGGCACGGGATACCGGCGCATCAGCGACGCGGCATATGTGCGTTCGATGACGCTGCACCGCTTCGGAGAAGACTTCGCCGTCGAGGGTTATTTGCGCGATCCCTACGCGGACGAGATTCATGTTGTACCCAATCAGTCATAACCCGCCCTGTCCGATAGGGCTTCTATGAGGTCTTCATCATGTTTACCGGTTTGGTCGAAGAAGTCGGCACCGTTGTCAGCATCGTTGAAAACGGAGGCAACCACAGGATCACTATCAACGCGCCGCAATCGGCAAAGGAACTCAATGAGGGCAACAGCATCGCGGTTAGCGGTGTCTGTCTCACAGCGCTCGACATCAAGCGCGATAGATTCTGCGCAGATCTCGCGAAAGAGACCTGGACGCGCACGTCATTCTCACGCATCATCGAAGGCGCGCAAGTAAATCTCGAGCTGCCGCTCAAAGTCGACGCCCGCATGGGCGGACACATCGTACAAGGCCACGTGGACGGAACAGGCCGTATCGCCGGGCTTGACCCGATCCCGAACGCCGACGACTACTGGCTGAACATCGAGATTCCGGAAGATCTTGAAAAGTACGTGGTCTTCAAAGGCTCCATCGCCATCGAAGGCATCAGCCTGACGGTCGCGAACCTAAAAGGGTTGCGCCTGACGATTGCTATCATCCCGCACACCATCAAGATGACGAACCTGAACCTGCTGAAGCCAGGCGATCCGGTGAACATCGAGACCGACATTGTCGCCAAGTATCTTGAGAAGTGGACCAAGCGCGACGAGTCGTCAAGCGCAATAACTATAGAACGTCTGGTAGCGCAGGGATTCTAGGTCAAAGTGCGGCTTCGTGTGGCGGCCGCTTTGCGCCGAAGTAGTGCTCGAAGTCGAGTGAGTCGAGCTCGAGGAACTCCTGCACGATCGGCTCGTTGCATTTCTGCATCTCGTCGAACGTACCGAAGAACACCGCCCGGGCTTCATAGAGGAACAGCACACGGTCGGCCAGTTTTTTCGCTAACGCCATGTCGTGCGTCACCACGATGCTGGTGAGCTTGAGCTGCCGCTTGAGCTTCTTGATGAGATCTCCTAACAGGTGCGCCATCAACGGATCGACCATCGTGGTCGGCTCATCGTAGAGCACCGCTTCCGGTTGTGCCGCCAACGCGCGTGCAATCGCCACCGAGCGCTTCATACCGGTGGAAAGGTCCGACGGCAACTGATCGCGAAACTCGCGCACGCCCACCATGTCGAGCAGTCCGTCGATGATCTGATAAATCTGTTCCTCTTCCAATCCGCCGCGCTCGCGCAGCGGAAACGCCACATTTTCCCCGACGGTCAGCGAGTCGAACAGCGCACCGTTCTGGAACACCATCGTGACTTTCTTTCGGATCTGCTCCATCTGCTCTTCGGTGAAGTCGGTCACGTCCTCATAGGCGACATGGATGGTTCCGCTGTCGGCCCGCAGGAATCCCATGATCATTTGCAGCGAAACGGACTTTCCCACCCCGCTTCGCCCGAGGATACACACCGTCTCACCCGGCACGACGTCGAAGCTGACGTCGTTGATCACGACGTTGTCGCCGAAGGCCTTGTGGACGTGCTCGAACTGGATGTAGGGTTTGCGCTCGTTCATCGGTTCTACTCCTTTGCCGGCGCAGAAACGGTCGCCGGTGACGTCACGAGCGATTCGTACTCGCGCGGGCGGTTGATGTTGCGAAAAATGGCAGGAGAAAAGCCAGCGTTCGTCAGCTCGTCCTCTCCTATAACTCTTGCCCGGGAAAATGCAGCTTCCACCTTGTATTGCTTCCGCGCCAGCGCCATCCTGACCGCCTCTAGCATGCCGCGGCGATACACTGCGCTGAGCGGCTGAAGGCGACCTCCGCATCTTGGAACGGTAACCTGTTCCGGACTACCTGCCGCTTGCAAAACAAGCCACTGCAGGAACCTTGGATTCATCAAAGGCATGTCCACTGAAAGTACCAGATTCAATTCTGAGGTCGTGGCAGACAGCGCTGCATGAATCCCGCCTAACGGACCGCACCCCGTGAATTGGTCTTCGATGACCTCACCGTATTCAGAGTAGAGGCGGCGAGATCCCACGACGATAGGCCGTGGGCAGACGACTCTTGCATTTTCCAATGCGATTTCGAGGAAATTTCTCTCGCCAAGCCGGAGCAGGGCCTTGTCCGCTCCCATGCGCAAGGACCGGCCACCTGCGAGCACAAATGCCGTAACGTCACCCACGCCGTCATCATACCCGACCGTGCCGTCACCACGGCACTCATGTTCAGGCGTTGGCTGGCTTGAAGGTGGTTGTGTGAGGAATGCAGCCGTTGATTTCGATCGCCACAATCCGGCCCGCCTTGTCGAGTTCGACCGTGCCCGGCGCCGTAAGCACGGTGTCGCCGCTCAAGCCTGGAAGGGCGACGAAGACCCGGTTCTCGACACAACTGGCCGTGGCGTCTTTGCGGATGTAACTGAGTGAATAGTCGTTGCGACACGCTTTCGGCAGTACGAAACTCAAGTCAGCAACATCGCCGGTTTCCGATACCGAAACTGCCACTTCAATGGAGATACGCGCCGTTACTTCGTCGCCCTCAACCTGGCTGGGCGGTTTGAAGCAGATGTAATACTCAAAGCCCGAATCAGGATCGAACTCACTTCGATCCACCTGAAACGCCATTATCATGCCCCCCGGTAATCACGGAACCGCTGCTGAGTTACGATAGTAACTCACCAGGCAACGGGGCGCAATTCGCCCTTAATAACATGCTAAAGTGCGGTCAACTCCTGCATCCCACCACAATCACATACCGCAATGCAGCCGTGCCCTTCGGGGTACCGGGCCACAAGCTATGTGTCCGCCACGCCCGGACCCGCCTCCAGGCTCTGCTATATTTTCGTTTCGGCACTATTTGGGTAACCACACGTGGCTATTTCCTATTTCTCCGGTGCAGTGAAGGAAAAACTCGTCGCTGTCCAGGATTACTCGCTGCTGGCGGGTCGCTCCCTCTCGAACCTGTTCGGGCAACCGCGCTACTACGCCGACACTCTTTTGCAGGCAGACCTCATCGGCGTCGGTTCCCTGCCGATCGTTGTACTAATCGGGTTCTTCACCGGCGCAGTGCTCGCGCTGCAAACTTCCAGCACTCTGCAACAGTTCGGCTCGCTTTCCCTCACCGGTAAGCTCGTCGCGCTGTCGATGGTCCGCGAGCTTGGTCCTGTGCTAACCGGCATTCTCGTCGCCGGCCGCAACTCCAGCGGCATGGCCAGCGAGCTCGGCTCCATGAAGGTCACTGAGCAGATCGACGCTATGCGGGCCATGGGCGTCGATCCTACCAAGAAGCTAGTGACCCCGCGCGTGATTGCTACAGTGGTGATGCTATTTTTTCTCAGCATCATTTCTGATCTGGTCGGCCTCGCGGGCGGAGCGGTAATCTCCTACTTGCTCCTTCGACTCGACATGAACCAATATTGGACCACCGCCTACCAGGCGCTGCGCTTCGGCGACGTTTTTATGGGATTGAGTAAACCCGCGGTGTTCGGGTTCATCATCGCCTCGGTCGGCTGCTACTACGGTATGTCCGCCAAGGGCGGCACCCAGGGCGTGGGACGCGCCACCACACAGGCCGTCGTCGCCGCGTCGGTGCTAATTGTCGTCAGCGACTTTTTCCTTACGAAGCTGCTGATGGGGATGTTCAAGTACTAGTCATGTTCACTTCCGCGCCCCCGAGTGCAGCTTCGAGCCCTCCCCACGAAAAAGCAGTGCGTCTGCTTCGCTTTGAAGATGTTTCGATTGCATTCGAACGGCCAGTGCTCGAAGGCATAACCTTCGAACTCGTTCGCGGCGAAACCAAAGTTTTATTGGGCGAAGCCGGCACCGGCAAGACGCTGATCCTCAAGCTCGCGCTGGGACTGATCAAGCCGGATTCCGGCCGCATCACCGTGCTTGGCGAAGAAGTCTCTTCTATGCCGGAAGTGGAGCTTTTTGCCCTGCGCCGCCGCATCGGCATGGTGTTTCAGGAGAGCGCGCTGTTCGATTCCCTCACTGTGGAAGAAAATGTCGCTTATCGCCTCATCGAGGAGACCGGCAAAATCACCGACGAGATTCACGCCCGCGTGCTCGAAGCACTGGACTTCGTGGAACTCGCGCACACCTACAACCTGTTTCCGGCAGAACTGTCTGGCGGCATGCGACGCCGCGTCGCCATCGCTCGCGCCATCATTACCCAGCCCGAAATCCTGCTCTACGACTCACCCACCGGCGGCCTCGATCCAGTCACTTCGAACACCATCATTGAGCTAGTGGTAAAACAGCGCGACGTGTATCAGACTGGCTCATTGCTCGTGACGCACCGGTTGCAGGACGCGTTCACCATGGCCAGCCACTACTTCAATCGCGAGCTCAACAAGATGGTGCCGCTGGAAGATGGTTCGACAATGAGTGTACACACTACGTTCGTCATCCTGCGCGACCGTAAGATCATCTTTGAAGGCACCGCGACAGAATTGTTGCGCTGCCGTGATCCCTACATTCGCGAGTACCTGAGCTAGGCTCTCGCACGTCAATCTTCGGAAATAGACTAGAGCCTCGCAAAGCGACACTCTCGCAGCCAACGAGTGCTGGCGTGAATATTAGTTCTTATGGGGAGTCTCAGCGGCGAAACGCGCAGCGATGCGCGCGCTCACCCGCTCCACGCGCTCTCGGCTTTCCGCGGTTCCTTCCGCCCACTTCTCGGTGTTCTTCAGAAAGTCCGGCGAATTCGTCATCTCGCGCAGTTTACCGAGATACGGCTTCACTTTCGCATAGGCGAAGTACATCTCCTGCAGTGTGTCGAACGCCAGCTGCGAGTTGATCACGCCATAGACCAACAGGCTGGCAGTCATCTCCCAGTATCCGAGCACCTGGCGTACGTAAGAATTCTCCTTGCTGTTAGGGTTCGCCAGCACCTTCAGGAAGCTCTCTTCCGTCGGCAGCATGCTCGCGAAGTACGCGCGCGCCTCGCGCATTACCGGCTCGCGCCGCAACTCGTATAGCTTTAGGATCAGCTCGCCGTCATGAAACGTGGCACCAGAATCGCTCATGCATTCTCCGTTCTTTACGCAACCGCCTCAGGAACACTCACCAGCCGCGAGTAGTCGCACTTGACCGCGTTCTCCTCGGCCTCTTTCTTTCTCTTGCCGCGGCGCTTGGGCTCTTCCGTCGCCGTGCGCTTGTTATTAGGGCATACCAGGTACACGCCGTCCTTCAGCGTCTTTTCCAGCAGGTACGGACTCTTGCACAACGGGCATTCTTCGGCCACCGGCTTATACGCCGAGGTAAATTCGCACTTAGGGTAGTTCGTGCACCCGTAAAAGATATTGCCGCGCCGCGCTTTCTTCTCGGCAATGTCGCCATCCTTGCACTCCGGACACTTCACGCCCACCAGGTTCTGCTTCACATATTTGCAATCCGGGTATCCGCTGCACGAGACGAACTCGCCGAACCGGCCGTGCCGGATCAGCAGGTTCCGTCCGCACTGTGGACATTTTTCGTCCAGCGGAATGTCCGGAACTTTCTTTGCCTGGTCCAGCCGCC
>Ga0335070_10003200_pt1 | contig 19040 bp, 16 predicted proteins | sample Lox_Sample_13_FD_206722 | JGI IMG/M metagenome (GOLD analysis project Ga0335070, IMG submission 206722) | Soil microbial communities from Loxahatchee National Wildlife Refuge, Florida, United States - Lox_Sample_1.3 | ecosystem: Environmental > Terrestrial > Soil > Wetlands | place: USA... | reverse complement strand
TGGCTCCAGCGTCGCTGGTGCCGGTCACGCAGATCGCCTCGACCACTGTCGGGTACGTGTTTTACACCGACGCCTTTGCAGTGCCAAGCTCCGCTGACGTCATCATCACCTCGGCGGACGTTGACCCTGCGACCGGCTGGATCGGCCCCATCCTGGGCCGCATCGTTTCGGTGGACATGCACGATGGCACCACCTCCAACGTGACCATCACCGACCTGAACTTCCTGCGCACCGATGAGCTCATAGTGATGAACTCCGCGGCCATCACCGCTAAGCACGCCGCCAAGCTGCCCGGCGGATTGCCCCAAACCCAGGCCGGACGCGCCTTGCTCGACACCGAAAAAGAACCCATCCGCCGCTACAAGCTGCAGTTCGAAGTGCGTGACGCCAGCACTCTGGTCACTATCTTCACGGACGCGCTGAGCTCCATCATCCTGAACAACAGCTCGGCGATTCTGGCTCTGGACATGGAAGAGCTGTTCCTGAATCTGTGCAATCCGCTGGGAGGAGCGAACACGGCGCATGTACTTTACACCGTGGACCATCCTCACCTCGGCAAGTTTGCTCTCACCATCAGCAGCAACCTGGGCACCGTGCACCCGTCGTCGACGGCGCCCGGCCCGCCGACGCCGAACGGTTTCCTGCAGCTTCCGGAAGGTGACTTCCCACCGGGTGGCTTTTTCTTCCGTGGTGGCAACAGCGGACCGCACAACGCCAGCTTCACTGGAGGCTTCCCCGTGGATATCTCGGGCGATCCAAGCTGTGCCTATATTTGCCGGATCACCTGGAACACGCGGCACTATCCGCAGGCCCTGGGCGACAACCTGCCCGAGATTCTCTACTGCCGGTGAACCCCGGCAGAAGCGGCGGTGTGATCAGCCAAGGAGGCGGCCGGCCGCCTCCGGTTTCGCTTTGTTTGGAGCATCAGAACCAGGACTGATGCTGTGGGCGGGTAAACTTGTAGGCGAGATCCTAGAATGCGGTTTTATTGGCTCACCTTGGGAGTGCTCGCCGTTTGGCGGCTCACTCATCTTCTGCAAGCGGAAGACGGCCCCTGGTACCTGATTGTGCGGCTGAGAAGATTAGCTGGCAGCAGCTTTTGGGGACAGTTGCTCGACTGCTTCTATTGCCTCAGCTTATGGATTGCCGCACCGTTTGCCTGGTTCCTTGGGCAAGGCGTAAGAGAGCAATTCCTGCTATGGCTGGCGCTCTCCGGCGGAGCCATTTTATTGGAGCGAATGACGAACACGGAAAAGACACCGTCAGCTCCTTATTGGAAAGAAGAGGACCTTGAACAGGAGGACACCGATGGCATGCTGCGGACAGAATCGCCGGACACTGAACACCAGCGCGGCGCACGCCAACAATCGCGGTAGCAGCATCACCGGGCAACCCGCGAAGCAGTTCACCCCCTCGCTATTGCCGCCGGCAGTATTCGAGTACATCGGCGACCGCGTGCTCACGGTCGTCGGCCAGGGAACAGGCTTTACGTATAACTTTTCGGGACGCGGCGCCCGTTACACCGTCGATGGCCGCGACCGCGCATCGTTGGCCCGTGTTCCGCAACTGCGCCAAGTCGCAGGGGGCGCGCGAGGTGGAAGCATCTAGGTTGAGCGGAAGATGGCCGGCGGAATTGCATAAGTTCCCTGAGGGCATCTTCTTCCAAGCACGAGCGGCACGGATTGTCGTGATCGCGCGCTCAAACGGCAAGCGAAATCCCAGCCCGCGCCGGACCCCTGCCAGAGTTTTCCAGGATGGGGAACATGGCCGCCGTTGGTTATGCCGATTTATGGCGCAACTTGCGACTGCCGGTGCTAAAACTACTCAGTCCGCCCCCAGAACCAATCTGTCAGGAGGAGCAAATGGTGAAATGGTGTAGTGTACTCGCAGTGTCTCTTCTGCTGCTGTTGGGGACGAACGCATTCGCCACGAACGTTCTGGTGAATCCGGGTTTCGAAAGCGGAGCGCTCGCACCGTGGTTCAACTCAAACGACTTCTGCGGCGGTTGCACGTGGTCTGTGACCTCTACCGATGCGAACTCTGGAACGTACAGCGCATTCGTTAGTGGCAACCGGCTGCTCGAGCAAGACTTCGCACCAATCCCGGTTTCGATGATCAGCGAAGTTTCCCTATGGCTAAAGATGCCGGATACCGGCATTGCGGCCGTGTACTTCCTCTATGGAGACTCGACCACCGCAGAGAATATTGTCACGGTGGGTAATTCCTGGACCTACTTCGACATGACCTCGTATCTGCAATCCGGGGAGACTCTGGCCGGCTTTGGAGTCTACGGCTGCACGGGTTGTCCCGGGAATAGCCTAACCTTTGCCGACGACTTCGTCGTGAATTCCGGCGCCGTACCGGAGCCGGGTTCGTTGATTTTGATGGGAACGGGCCTGCTGGGATTGGCTGGCGCAGCCCGTCGCCGCTACTTCTAGTCCCGGTCGCACTCGCCCTCCGAGTCGCGTAACCCATTGCCTTCGCCGGAGCCACCGAGCTCCGGCATTTTGTTGAGCAAACCCCGCGTCGAAACTATCGGACGGTGGCGTGAGCTATTCCGCACACTCACGCGCGCGGATCACACAGATGGCGCCCCGCGGGCTCGGTTCGTGTCTGAAATTGTGCGAGGTCGAGACGGAAACCCCCATCCCGCCAAAAGAAGGCCGAGGGGCATCCGCCTATAGCTTTATTTACTCCAATGAATTAGCCGCGCGCGCCACCAGCTGATTTTCGCTGAATCCTGCCCCTTCGACACGCTCAGGGCAGGTTCTGAGCGAAGTCGAAGGGGGCGTCTTTTCGTGCATGACTCGATGATCCCTGCTTCAGCCAAAGGTGGCCGCCGCTTGAATGGGCAACCAGCACCGTTCCACTGAGGTCTCCTGTCCCATTGAACGGGTTGAGCCAACATCAAGAAGGGTGAATCACCAATTCCGGAAAATGAAATACACTGCTGCGACCAGAAATGCGAAACCAACGAGGTAGTTCCATCGCAATTCGAGTTTGAAGTAGAACACCGAGAAGACGGTGAACACCGTGAGGGTAATCACCTCCTGGATGGTCTTAAGTTGCACGACGCTGAACTCGTACGAGCCGATGCGGTTGGCGGGGACCTGGAAGCAGTATTCAAAGAAGGCGATGAGCCAACTGATGACGATGACCTTGACAAGGGAGGTGTGTCGGTACTTCAGGTGACCGTACCACGCAATGGTCATAAAGATGTTCGAAATGCATAAAAGCAAAACGGTTCGCATGTGCGTCCTTTGGCAGGCCGTTGCGCTGCTCGGTTAGCTGCGCTCGCGTCAGCGCCACACTACCTTCCGTGGCTTGCGGCCACACGAACCGACCACGCTCCAGGCGCTTGGCAAATAGGCAAAGACCGTCGCCATCCCACCACAAAATCTTGATCAGATCGCCGCGTCGCCCACGAAAAGCAAACACGTGGCCGGAGAGCGGATCTTGTTCCAACACCGTCTGTACGAACGCGCTCAGCCCCGCCGAAACCGCGCCGCAGATCTGTGACCCTGGCTGCGATCCAGATCGGGAAGGCCGAAGTTTTGTCTTGGGCCGCATTGGTTTTTTGTACTTTCCTTTGCCGTGTCTGCGCATTCCAGCCGCCACCACCGCCTCTGGCCAAGAGCCTAGTTCCGCGCACGTCAGTCAATTCTCTTGAACTTGCCAGTGCCTTGCCCAACCTCCTGCTGGTTCGTCTTCGACAAAAAGGATGTTTTACGATGAGGCGTTGGCGCACCATTACTGAGGTTGCAAAGAGCTCCCCAATAAGACATCGTTCCTCGTCGAAGCGGCTGTCTCAACATCGCTGAGAGTGAATAAGACAGCTTTTCTTGTGAAAGGTTCTTTAGCACTCGGCTGCACTCTACCACCGCTAATCGTCGTGCGCTGGCTGGCTGGAAACGATCTCCCAGAACAGCTCGGAGATGGCCAACCGTTCACCCCTCACATAGCCCAGGTCTCGCGAGCGAACCTTGCTTATTAATGAGAGATGGCGAAGCACCTGCAATGCACGGCTCGCGTACGGCGTGTTCGAGACTGTCGCACGCAGCACTATATGCTCGCTCGACAGCGCTCGGGCTGGTGCCAAGCTGAGCAGCAGCTTCGTCGAAGGAACTCTTGGCAATGCCGTTTAGCACGAGCACAAACCGGCACAAAGGATCGAAGCAACTACGGAGTACCTCGGCGTTCTTGATGAGGAAGAGGAAGTTTTCTCTCGACAGGGGCGCGTGCCGCAAATGGCCTGGTTCGCTTCTTTCATATTTAGAGGCAAGCTCCGCAATGACCGCGTGCTGTTCCTGGAGCGCGTGCTGAATTGTGGCTCGAGCAGCCCAGAGTATGAGCCATTCGTGAAAGTCTTGGGTTTGGGTTTCGGCGATGGTGCAGGCATCGACGATATACGCATCTTTGCGCTTTTCGTCTGCGGTCAGGAAAGCGGCTAACCAGCTGAGCAAGTTGTGGTAATCGCCAAAGGCTCGGCGGATGTCGTCCTCGGTTACATCGTTCTGCCTGCCGCGGAGTTCTTCCAATATTGCCGTCAGGTTCATCGATTCTGTCCCCTTCCCTGTAATAGACCTATCACAATACGAGCGACACACGTTCGTTTGGCAGGGCGCGAATTGGGCTGGCATGCCTTGTTCGCCCAGAAGACGTGGCTCCATTGTGCCGAAATGTGGGCAGTGCCTGGGAGACCTCCACGTCAGCTGCGTTGCGCGAGAGACTTGATGCCTTCATTCGACCGCCTTCAGCGGTCCAGGATGCACCGCAGAACCAGCCGATAGGTTCAACGCCAGGATCTCGCTCCGCCGACGCGAGCCGAACTCGTACGTCAGCCGATATCGCCGAAGCAGACGACGGCCCCCCAAAATCAAGACTGCCGCAAACACGAGAGCTCCAAAGAGGGTCCCTACCTTACCGGCATAGGCAGCGGCGCGATCCAAATCGTCGCTAAAAATGTAACCGAGTGTGAAATAAGCAGATGAATAGAGCGCGGCACCTACTCCGTCGAAGGCAAGGAAATGAAGGCGGCTAATTCGGGACGTTCCGGCGAGTGGAGGTGTTACCGCGTCCAAGGCAGGTACGAAATCCGCAATAACCAGAAGCGCGGTCCCATGCCGGGCGAATGTCGCTTTCGCTTTTTCGTCATGGGCGTCAGGGTCTCGCGTAAGACGATGTATGAAATGCAAGACCCTGTCGCCCTGGCGGCGCCCGGCCTCGTACCAGGCCCAGTCGCCTATAACGCAAGCGGCTACAGCGAGGATGAGCGCGGCGGAAACCGCCAGCTTGCCCGTCGCTGCGAGCGCCGCTGCGGCTAACAGAAACAGAGGTCCCGGAATCGGCAAACCTAAGTGCTGCGCGAGTAACCCGCCGAACAACACCGAGTAGCCATGCTTCGTAACGAACTGGAGGACAGCGTGCATCTCATTTCTGCCAATCACCGACCCAACACACGGAGAGCTGCCCCCGTTTACTGCAAGTACTGCACCTTTGTGATACCCAGCCGGCGCATCTTGTGTTGCAGGGTGGTACGCTTCAATCCCAGACGTTCGGCCGCTCCGCCGTTGCCTGCGACTCGGCCTGACGCAGCACTCAGCGCATTCATGATTGCTTGTCGCTCGGCTTCTTGAAACGTAGAAGTCTGTGCCGAAGCAGTGCTGGATGGTCGCGCCGAAGAATGGCATGAGTGCGCGACCGGGAGTCCGCTGGCGGGAACGATCAGTTCCTCTCCGGGTGAGAGTATGACGGCGCGCTCGATGAGGTTTGCCAGCTCCCGCACATTGCCCCGCCACGGGTTGCTCGTCAGAGCTGCCAGGGTTGCGTCAGATATGAACCTGATCTGCTTCCGCATCCGCTGGGAGAACTTCGAGACGAAATAGTCCACCAGGAGTGGAATGTCTTCGCGCCGGTCGCGAAGAGGCGGGATCTCGATCGGGAAAACATTCAAGCGATAGAAAAGGTCTTCGCGGAACTTCTCCTCGCGAATCATCGCCGATAGGTCGCGATGGGTTGCGGCAATCATCCGAACGTTGACCTGGATCGTCTTGGCGTTGCCCAGCCGTTCGAATTCCTGCTCCTGCACGGCGCGTAGGAGCTTCGGCTGCAGCTCCAGGCTTATATCGCCGATTTCATCCAGAAACAGCGTGCCTCCGTCCGCGAGCTCGAATCTGCCCTTTCGTTGCATCAGCGCTCCGGTAAAAGCTCCTCTCTCATGACCGAACAGTTCGCTCTCCAGCAGGCCTGAAGGAATGGCGGCGCAGTTGGTGCGCATGAAGGCGCGTCCGCGCCGGGAGCTTAGGTTGTGGATCGCATTCGCAACCAGTTCCTTACCCGTGCCGGTTTCTCCGTGCAGCAGGACGGTGGCATCGGTGGGGGCCACGATCGAGACTAGCTCCAGCACCTTTTGAATTGCCCGGCTCTTGCCGATTATGCCTTCAAAGCAGTGCTTTGAGTAAGTTTCCGATTCCAAGTAGCGCCGCTGGTCCTCGACTTCGTTGATACTGGGGAAGCCTGCTCCTGGGAGGTGTCCCATGTCCGAAAAAGCAACGCCCACGTAGCCCATCTGATCCTCCTGATTGTCGATCATCGGCGGTTGAGATATACAGTGAGAAAAACAGCTCTTCTTGATATAGCGGTTACTGGTTCGTCTCGAGCCTAACGTCAGCCAATCCCAGACGACTGCGGATCTCCGCCAGCGCAGCCGTTAGGTAATGGTCTATCTGACACGCCACGTCGTTTCGCTCGGAGATCGGCATCGCGAAGAATTCTCCATCCGGAATGTGCACGACGATGTCCTTTGCGTATAGCTTTGCCATAGTGTTGCCTCCACTACTCCCTACAGACTTACGCCCAGAGCGTGCGCTAAGATTTCGTCATATTTATTGGTGGTCAACAACTCGAATGCTTCTAGAGCCACATCCTCTTCCAACAAGAGGCTCAGTTTTGCGACGTCGAAGCAATGCTGAACGGACTCTTGAAAACTCTCTATCTGCGGCATGGTGCCTCCCATCCAGTACTCCCGATTCGCGGGTACGATCGCAACCATGCACGCATTAAACTCCGGTAGGCTCTCGCCTCGAAACCCTAGATCGATTCCTTCGTGAGACTTAATGGAGGGAGTTCAAACCGCCGTGTGACGAGGGACTCAGACTCGATTGGGGGAGGAAATTAGCTCTTTCGGGCGGGAATTTCGAGCCGTCTCCAGCCGTAGAGGCGGGCATCGAGCGACCAGACTCCGGGGCCAATCATCGCCAAGCCGATGCCGAAGATGGCCTGTAGAAAATGCAGCCGCAACTCCTGAGGCAACAACAGAACCATCCACAGCTCAGTCACGGCCACAATCGCCCCGACGACAGGTGTCCATAAACCTATCAGGAGAAATACTCCTGCGATCGCGGCCAGCGCGTTTGCAATGGCCGCGATGATCGACCCGTGCAGCACTGCCCCAATCGCACCTAGGATTAACGCTCCGCCCAGAAAGAGCCGCAGAACTAGGAGCCCAGCCCCGGGCAGGCCATCCGCGAACGTGGAGAAGAGACGACGCACAACACTTCATACTATGACTTCAGGGCACAGGCCGATACCCCCGAAAGGATGCTTAGTAACACTCTTTTGGGGGGTTACAGCTCAACCATTCCGCGTGCGACGCCGATCATCGCCGCATGAGTGCGGTCGTTGGCACCCAGTTTCGAGAGGATATTCCGCACTTGCCCCTTGACCGTCTCTTCGCTGATGGAAAGTTGCGCCGCGATCTCCTTGTTGGCTTTACCCTCGGCGATAAGGCGCAGCACTCGCAGCTCGGCGGGCGTCAACGGATCATCGGTAGCATGCTCAGCGATCTCGACGGAAGCCTCAGCAGACAGCGCCTTCTTCCCCGCATGAACAGCGCGAATGGCTCCCATGAGTTCCTCGTTCAGCGAGTTCTTCAGCAGGTAACCGCGGGCTCCGGCCTGCAGCGCTCGCATAATCTGCACGTCGCCCTTGTAGGTGGTCAACACAAGAATCCGCGCGTCAGGAAATTCATTACGGATCGCGATCAGCGCGTCGAGTCCGCCCATCTCCGGCATTTGCAAGTCCATCAGTGTGATGTCGGGATGATGCTCCCGAAACTGCTGGATCGCCTCCCGTCCATTCGACGCCTCGGCAACTAAAGTCATATCAGGTTCCAGTTCGATCTGCCGGGCGATTCCCTCCCGCACCAGCGGGTGATCATCCACCATCAGAATGCGAATCAACTCTGCATCATCCCTCATGACTCGATCTTCGTCTCCTGCACATCGCTCTCTTTCCCCGAGAAACGTTGCGCCCACCATGAACTCCGCGGCGCCTCCTCGTAAGCATTACGCGCTGGAATCGTCAGCTCAACCTCCGTCCCGCCGCCGTTGATTTCGCTCCACACCGCCAGCTTTCCACCCACCAACTGGGCGCGTTCCCGCATTCCGCGCAAACCATAATGACCCTCTCGCCCGGCAGCGTTCAGAAAACTAGCATCAATCCCCTTACCGTTGTCAACCACCCGCAGCCGGAATTGCTTCTCCCCATAACGGATTTCCGCCTCCACCCGGCTGGCATTCGCGTGCCGAAAGGCGTTACGCAGGGCCTCCGTCGCTATGCGGTAAACCTCATCGCGCAGTAGCGGCCGCAATTCGCGCGACGCTCCCTCCACCCGCATCGCAAAGCTCGCCGCATTCTGGTTGGTCTCCTTACCTGCCAGCTCTTCTCCTATAGTTTGTATCGCCCGGACGAGATCATTGCTCTCCATCGTCGAATCGCGCAACCCTTGCACCGCGTCGCGTCCTTCGGTGATCGCCGTCGTCGCCAGCTCCATGGCTCGTCGTAGCTCGTTCTTGGCCTCTTCTGCGTGGCCGGGAAGAAGCCGGTCCACGATGCCAAACCTGAGCAGCAGCCCTTGAAAACTCTGCAGCAGCGTGTCATGGATGTCCCGCGCCACCCGCGTCCGTTCCCCGACGCGCGCCTCCAGCGCCGCATTGAACTCCCGCTGCAGTTGCAACACCCGCAGGTGATACAGCCCCCACACCATTAACACGAATGTCGCCGCACACAGCCCGTAAAACCACCTCGTCTGGTACCACGCCGGAGGAATCACGAACTCCAGTGACGCGCCCTGCTCATTCCACACCCCGCTGTTATTGCATGCCAGGACGCGAAAGCGGTAACGCTTCGGCGCCAGGTTCGTGTACTGTACCACGCGATCGTTCCCCACTTCTCGCCAGTCCGGATCCTGCCCTTCCAGCATGTACTTGAAGTGGACCTTCTCCGGTGCGACGAGGCTGAGAGCGGTGTAGTCGATTTGAAGATCGCGGATCTGCGCAGGCAGCCGGACTGGCGCAAGGGCCCCACCTCCTGCGTTACGCCAGTAAATCTTCTGGTTGGCGACTACCTGCTCAATGAAGACCGGCGGAGCGAGTCTATTGAAACCAAGATGACGCGGATCGAAAACTTGGAGGCCTCCTCCCCCTAGGAACCACAATTTCCCGTCACTGGATTTTGCCACCCGCGGACCGAACGGGGTGGCTGCCACGGCACGCAGAGGGACTCCGTCCGCCACATCCCATAGGCTCGTTTGAATTTTGTGCTTAGGGTCGGCGATCCACGCGTCTACCTCTGTCCGCGCTGTACGCACCAGTCCGCAGCTTGTGTAGAGCCATACCCAACCATCCTCGCCCTCGATTGACCAGTGAACCCTGTCGCAGGGCAAACCATTCTTGCTTGTCAGCGTGTTGATGCGACCGTCTTTAATCCTGCTGAGGCCGCCACCAGTAGCGGCCCACAGTGCTCCGTCCCGATCCAGTCGCAGATCGACCACGGCACCATCTCCGAGTCCATTTTCGGCGGTGTACGATGCTCGGAGCTCGCCATCCCTGAAGTAGTACACGCCTCCGCCGCGCCAGAATCCCAGCCACAATCCGCCAGGCTCACTGCTCGAAAGCAGAACGGAAGCGCTTTCAAAACCTCCCACCTTCGACCAGGGGATGCGCTCGAGCAAACGCCCCTCTCGCAAATGAAGGAGGCCCTCATTTTGAGAGGCCCAGAGGCTTCCCTCTTTGTCGCCTGTCATGAAGTGGATTTCTCCAGCGCCTGCTGCAGGTACAGCGACAAACCTCCCGTCGATGAAGTAAGCAAGTCCGCCAGTGGTGGAGACCCAGATGCGTCCGCCATTATCCTGAGACAAAGATTGCACGGCATCATCGGGCAATCCATCTTTCTTTCTAAAGACTTCAGTTTCTCCGCTTCTTAATCGAGTCACACCTTCATGAGTGCCGATCCAGATGCTTCCATCCTTGGCTGCGAGCACCGACCCAGCGGCATCGCTGGACAACCCTTCTCGTACAGAAATTGTGGTGACGGGGAGTTCCCGAAAGCGGTCGAGCCCTCCCATGGTAGTGACCCAGATGTTGCCTTCCCTATCCTCGAAGAGACTGAGCACAACGTCGCCCGACAGGCCATCGGCATGCCGATATACGTCGGTTCGCCCACGATGCAGATGGAGCAGTCCCTGCGACACGGTTGCGATCCATAGGCCTCCATCATGGTCCAGCAGCAGCTTGTTAGAATCGAGCTCGCGGTCTTGGAGCGGCTTGTTCGCATGCACCCCGGTTCGAACGGGATACGGCTCCACTTTGTCGCCAGCCAGTTGCAGCAGTCCGGCTCCATACCTGCCCAGCAATAAACGGCCATCGGGCGCTCCGGCCAAAGCGCGTGTTGGGGGCGCCGCATATTTCCTTGGAGAACCTGGCTTCCAGTGCCAAAGCCCGGATTCTGAGCTGGCCCAGAGACTGCCTGAGCCGTCCTCGTAGAGGGCCCAAATGGCTTTGCCGAAGGCGCCATCCTCGGTATAGCACTGCACCACACCATTTCGTATTGCGCAAAGCCGGCCCGGCAGCGGGCCGGGCCACGTGCCAATCCATATGGTTCCCTCGCGGTCCTCTAGCAACGAGGTCACGAACTTGCCATCGAATTCCGGGTAGCGGGTCAGCTTGCCGCCACTCCAGCTTGCAAGTCCGCTAAAGGTCCCGATCCAAAGAGTTCCATCCGTCGCGCCGAGTAGACTACTCACCGGCTCTCTGGGGAGAGCCTGGCCCGCAGGTGGTTGCCACGCTGTGTAACGAACTCCGTCGAAGCGATACACGCCGAATTCTCCGCCTAGCCAGAGATATCCATCGCGCGTTTGAGATGTCGCGTAGATGTTCCCGAGCGAAAATCCCTCCCGCGCCGTCCAGGCGGTGTGCGCGTACTGGCTGATGTCGAGCGATGGATTGAGAGCGGAGGCGCAAGCGCACCACGCCAGCAGGACGCCCGCCAGGATGGCCGCTCTTTCCCGCACCTTCCGCATGGAGTTAATGTTAGAACACTGGACAAAATCGGGGGAGTTGCAGCGACATTGTTGGAACGGGCGCAGCTTCAGCTGTGCCGTCACCATGCCTTAATTGGGCTTGTCATCCGAGGCGCATCATCCCTCATGACTCGATCTTCGTCTCCTGCACATCGCTCTCTTTCCCCGAGAAACGTTGCGCCCACCATGAACTCCGCGGCGCCTCCTCGTAAGCATTACGCGCTGGAATCGTCAGCTCAACCTCCGTCCCGCCGCCGTTGATTTCGCTCCACACCGCCAGCTTCCCTCCCGCAAGTTGAGCACGTTCGCGCATTCCGCGCAGCCCATAGTGCCCTGCGGGCCCATCACCAGTCAGAAGCGTGGGATCAATGCCTTTACCGTCATCCACAATGCGCAGCCTGAATTGCTTGTCCCCGTAGCGGATTTCCGCTTCCACCCGGCTGGCATTCGCATGCCGAAACGCATTCCGCAACGACTCCATCGCGATACGGTAAACTTCGTCCCGCAGCAACGGCCGCAGCTCCCTCGAAGCTCCTTCCACTCGCACCGCAAACTTGGCCGAGCTCTGATTGGTTTCCTTGGCCGCAAGCTCTTCCCCGATCGTTTTGATGGCAGCAACCAGGTCGTTGGTCTCGATCGTCGAATCGCGCAACCCCTGTACCGCGTCGCGTCCTTCCGTGATCGCCGCCGTGGCCAGCTCCATCGCCCGCTGTAACTCCTTTTGTGCCTCCTCTACACGGTTTGGAAGAAGCCTCTGCACGATGGCAAACCTGAGCAACAGCCCATGAAAGCTCTGCAGGAGCGTATCGTGCAGGTCCCGCGCCACCCGCGTCCGTTCCCCGACGCGCGCCTCCAGCGCCGTATTGAACTCCCGCTGCAGTTGCAAAACCCGCAACTGATACAGCCCCCACAGCATCAACAGAAACGTTGCCGCACACAGCGCGTAAAACCAGTTCGTCTGGTACCACGCCGGAGGAATCACGAACTCCAGCGACGCGCCCTGCTCATTCCACACCCCGCTGTTATTGCACGCCAGCACGCGGAAGCGGTAATGCTTCGGCCCCAGGTTCGTGTACTCCACCTCGCGCTTGTTGACGACCTCTCGCCAGTCCTTGTCTTCGCCTTCCAGCTTGTAGCGGAAGCGCACCTTCTCCGGCGCCACCAGGCTCAGCGCCGTGTAATCAATCGTCAGGTAGCGGACGCGCGGCGGCAGGCGCAAGCCGTTCGCAGCGTCGTAAGTCTTGTCATCGGCGGTGACCTGCTCGATGTGCACTGGCGGCGGCAGCTTGTTGACGGCAAGATGATGCGGATCGATGATGCTTACGCCGCCGATGCCTGCGAACCATATCTTTCCATCCGGGGACTTGGTCACAGTCGGCCTATCGGCGGCGTTCGAATTACGGCTCAGCACGCCGTCAGTGATATCGAACCTTGTTGTCTGGATACGTCGTGTAGGATCGCCGACCCATGCATCAAGCTCGGAGCTGTCAATCCGCACCAGACCGCACGATTCGTTTAGCCACACCGAATGATCATCATCTTCTATACTCCAGTGAACCGTGTCACAGGGTAGTCCATTCTTGCTGGTGAGCGTCGAAATGTGATCGTCTCTGATTCGGCTGAGCCCGCCTTCAGTGGCGGCCCACAAGTCACCGTTGGCCCCGAACCGAAGGTTTTCCACTATGCCCGCTCCCAGTCCATTTGCCGCAGAATACGACTTCTGCAACCCACCGCCCGCGAAATAACCGACACCGCCGTTCATGAATCCGATCCACAGCCCCTCCTGCGAAGGATCAGTGGCTAGTGCAGTTCCGATGTCACTGTGTCCCAGTCCAGCCCAGGGAATCCGCTGGACCAACTTCCCTTGAAATAAGTGTAGAAGCCCATCTTGGTGACGGATCCAAAGGTGCCCTTTCCCAACCTCCACAATGTCACCGACGATAAGGCCGGGAACGTCGGGAATCGCACGAAACCTGTCACCTTCCAGGTATCCGAACTCCCGATTCGTGGAAACCCAGATTCGTCCGCTGCTGTCCTGAAAAAGAGTACGGGGTGGAAGGCCATTCAGCTTTCCGTCTTGGTCGCGCGAGCCGAAAAGCGAGACTTGTCCGTCCTTCCATCTGCTTAGCCCACCGCCCGTTGCTATCCAGACACTGCTATCGTTGGAAGCCAGCACTGCGTTCACTACGTCGTTATTCAATCCCTGATCTATAGAGATGTTCGTCACCGCATAACTTCGAAATCGGTCAAGGCCATTGCTGGTGACAACCCAGATGTTTCGTTCCCGGTCCTCGAACAGGTCAGCGATGAAGTCCCCAGAAAGGCCCTGAGCCTGTGAAAACCTGTCCGTCCTACCTTGATGTACATGAACAAGACCTTGATCGGCTGTAGCGATCCAGAGGCCGCCGTCATGGTCACGAAGCAGTTTGGTCACCTTCGGAGGGTTCGCAACACCCGGCAGCGCATAAGGTTCGATCCTGCCATTTGCCAGTCGGCTCAGCCCAGCGCTGGTACCAATCAGAATGCCGGACTGGTTGTCATCGAGGAAGCCTCCAAATCCGGACAGCCTACCGTTCAGTTCGAAAAACTCGGAGCGGCCTGGTTTCCACCTCCAAAAACCATTCGCTGTTCCCAACCAAAGATTGCCCGCTCGATCCTCATACGACGTGAGAATCATCGCCCCAAAAAGGTTAGCCTGGCACTGAATTCCGTCGGTCCGATAAGCACACAGCTTGGCAATAGAAGGTGGCTCCAACGCGCCGACCCAAACTGTGCCATCACGATCTTGGAGCAAGCTCATGATCCGTTGGCCGTTCAACTCGGAGTAAGTTGCGAGCTTCCCGTTTTTGAAACTAGAGAGCCCCTTCTGGGTTCCAATCCAGAGCGTTCCATCGCGGGCAACGAGCAGGGTTCGAATAAATTGGCTGGGAAGTCGCTGTCCGGCTGGCGGCTGCCATTCCGTAAGCCTAGCGCCATCAGAACGCACCAGGCCAAATTCCGTGCCCAGCCACAGATAGCCGTCAGGCGTCTGTGCAATCGAGAAAATTATGCCTTTTGTGAACCCGTCGCGGATCTTCCACGAAGTATGCGCGTACTGGCTGATATCGAGCGAAGGGTCGAGAGCGGCAGCGCAAGCGCAGCACGCCAGCAGGACGCCCGCCAGCATGCCGGCTAAGACGCCCGCCCTTCCGCCCACCTTCCGCATGCCCACAATCTTAGAACAGAGGACAACTAGGAGGAATTTGGTTTTATCTGGCCTGGGGTGCAAACAAGTCAGGCCTTGAAAGGGCACGGCTTCAGCCGTGCCGTAAAAACCCTTTCAAGATTTGCGTCGGGCACGACCTTGGTCGTGCCGCAACCAGCCGTTTTGAAAGGGCACGACTTTAGTCGTGCCGCAAGAACGCAAAAAATGTTTCGGGCTTTAGCCCCTGAGGGAATTTGACGAAAACGAAAAAGAGGCTACCCACTCCTTTTTCAAGGGGTAATCCTGAGCGAGCGCAGCGAGTCGAAGGACCTGCTTTTCGACCCGCGCAACGTGCCGTTTGCAAACGCCCCGCACAAAATTCCCTTGGAGTGCTCCTACTCTTCCGCTACACTGCTCCTGAGGAGCAGAGCCTGCCCGCCCCCATGGTAGGTCTTGCACATTCTCGTTTTCTTACCCATCTCCTCGCACCTTCATGCCTAGAAAAACTCCCTGCTAACTCCTTTATTTGCCCGACTTTACCTGTAACCCCTTTGTTTGCCCGACTTTGCATGCTGTTCGCGCAACAACTCCTTTGTTTCTGCGACTTTGAGAAAAAGAGGGGGAGGGGGGTACCCCTCCTCGCCCTCCTGCTCCTCCCCATCCTCGCCGCTGCCCAGGGCACCCCCGCCGGTACCATCTACGGCTACGTCCTCGATCCCGACCAGCGCCCCATCCCCGGCGTGCGCATAACCATCGAGGACCCCAACACCGCCGCAACCCGGACCACCTCCACCAACCAGCAGGGCTTTTACTCCGTGCCCGCGCTCCAACCCGCGCCCTACAACCTCACCATCCAGGCCAACGGCTTCGCCACCATCCGCCAGAACGGAGTGGTACTCGAGGCCGACCAGCAGGCCCGCATTGACTTCAGTCTGAAAGTCGGCAGCACCACCGAGACCATCACCGTCGAAGGCAGCGCGCCGCTGCTCAACACCTCCGACGCGACCGTCAGTACGCTCATCGGCAACCAGTTCGTAACCAACATGCCGCTGAACGGCCGCAGCTTCAGCACACTCATCAATCTCACGCCTGGCGTGGTGTTGACGCAAACCAACTCCTCCGAGCAAGGCCAGTTCAGCATCAATGGGCAACGCTCGGATGCCAATTACTTCACCGTGGATGGTGTGAGCGCCAATTTTGGAACCAGCGGCGCGGCGAGCCCTGGACAGGGCGGAGCGGGTCAGCTTCCGGCGACGGATGCGTTCGGCGGGATGAGCAACCTGGTGTCACTGGACGCACTGCAGGAGTTCAGAATCCAGACCTCGACCTTTGCGCCGGAATATGGCCGCACTCCCGGCGGCCAGGTTTCGGTCGTAACCAAGTCCGGCACCAACGACTTCCATGGCACCGCATTCGAGTACTTCCGTAACGACGCGCTGGATGCGAACAACTGGTTTGCCGACAACCAAGGTCTGAAGAAGCCGGAACTACGCCAGAACGATTTCGGTGGCGTCCTCGGGGGCCCGATACTCAAAGACAAACTGTTCTTCTTCGCTTCTTACGAGGGCTTGAGGGTACGCCAGCCTCAGGTGGCGAATACCTACGAGCCAACATTAGCGACCATTCAGAGTGCTCCGCCATCCACGCAGCCGCTGCTCAACGCCTTCCCTAAACCGAATGGAAAGGACTTCGGAAACGGTACCGCTCAGTTCATAGGCGACTACTCCGATCCCTCCTCGCTCAATGCCGGGAGTGTTCGCCTTGACTATGTGGTCACGAGAAAAATAACCATCTTCGGCAGATACAATGACGCGCCCTCCGACATCACGCAGCGGGGTGGGACTCAGCAAAATTACAGCACCATCTTACTTACACAGTATGGGTTCCAGACCGTGACTGCCGGCAGCAACCAGGCAGTAAGCCCGCACGTGACGAACGAGTTCCGGTTTAATTACAGCCGAAGGCGCACGAACAGCTTGCTCGCACTCGACAATTTTGGAGGCGCAGTTCCTCCTCCAAATTCTGTCCTGTTCCCTTCATTCGCTCCCCAAAGTTCAAACTTCGCCTTCGTTGGCGACACAAATCCCTATGGGCTTAAGTTTAACGTTGGTCGCCTCGGAAATAACCTGCAACAGCAAATCAACATAACTGATGCTTTGTCCTACACCGTCGGAGCACACCAGCTAAAGTTTGGAATGGACTACCGCCGACTCAACTCCGATGTGGATCTTTACCCGTATCAATTGCAATATGGTTTCTTATCATTGCCGAACGTCATCGCCAATAAGGTGCCAGTCGTATTCGTAATTTCGAGGACTCCGGTTACCCTGATTTTTCCCAACTGGAGTCTTTTCGCCCAGGATACATGGAACATTACCCGAAGTCTGACCATTACCTATGGCCTGCGCTGGGACTACAACGGCTCGCCATCATCGCCGAATGGCACGTTGCCCTTTACTGTGAATCAAGTCAACAATTTCAAAACCATGACACTGGCGCCGGCGGGCACGCCGTTGTGGCATGCGCAGAAGGACGACTTCGCTCCGCGTCTCGCCATCTCGTGGAATGCGCGCCCGAACCTGGTTCTCCGGGCGGGAGCAGGAATCTTCTACGACCTCGGATATTCGCTCATTGCCGCTGGGGCGATCGCATTTCCATACGGGCAGCAAAACCTGATAGTCAATACTTCGTTTCCGTTGAGCAATACCGCCGCGGCGCCGCCGCCCTTCAAGACAACGCCGCCCGCGACCTTTCTTGCCGTCATGGATCCCAATCACCTCTTGCCCCGCACTTACGAATGGAATGCGGCGCTGCAGCAGGGCTTCGGGAATGCCGATGTGCTGACAATGACATTCGTCGGGGCGGCAGGCCGCCAGCTTATGCGCCGCGATTTCTACAATGCACCAAATCGAAGCGTCGTTACGGGTGAGTTCGACGTCTTCCGCAATGGAGCCGATTCCAGTTACAACGCCCTTCAGGTCCAGTACCAGCATCGGCTGACGCATGGCTTGCAGGCGCTTGTCTCCTACACCTGGTCGCACTCCATTGACGATGTCTCCTCCGACGCCAATTTCAACAATGTGCCGCCCGGCGCATTAGCGATATCAGATCGCGGCCCCTCCGATTACGACATCCGCAACACCTTTGCCGGGGCTGTCTCCTATTACATGCCCGGCCCAAAGCAGGGATGGGCGAGATCGCTGCTGAAAGATTGGTCGGTGAATACCATCGTCTACGCGCGCAGCGCTCCGCCAGTGAATGTCGTAACGGGACTGAACCCTTTTCCTGGCACGGCCCTGTCCGGAGCCAGCAGCGTGCAGCGGCCGAATGTCGTGGCCGGCGTGCCTCTCTACCTCTCCGACCCGACCGCGCCCGGCGGGAAGATCATCAATAAAGCCGCCTTCACCGTTCCCGCCAGCGGCCAGGGCGACCTGGGACGCAATGCCCTGCGCGGCTTCAACGCCTCGCAGGTGGACTTCACCTTGCAGAGAATGTTCAAGCTCAGCGAGCGCTTTTCTCTGAAGACCAGCGCCGATTTTTTCAACATCTTCAACCACCCGCAGTTCGGCGCGCCTATCAACTACATGACCTCTCCGCAGTTCGGCTATTCCACCCAGACGCTGAATAGCTGGCTCGGCAGCGGCGGCCAAAGCGGCGGCCTCAACCCGCTCTACCAGATCGGCGGCCCGCGTTCCGTTCAGTTGGCGCTCAAGCTGCAGTTCTAGACGATACAACTCGGCGTTCTAACGAAAGCGCCCTCTTCAGTGCCACGGCATTAGCGCTCACCTGAAACGTCTGTACAGTCCGTTGTTTTTTGCTTCCGACGTGCGCCACTGACCCTTGCCGCTCATCTGATAGCTAGCTGTGCGCGTTCCGGCGTCCGTCGCCTCACAGTCGTAGCAAAAGGGCCGCTGCTCAAGGCGCACAACCGAGTCGTTGGAGAACAGCCGTGCAACTGTACCGAGACCTGTAATGGGCAGCTGCCCAAATTCAGGCAAACAGTTCATCTCTGCGAGATGCTTGTCATGGTTAACCAACGACTTGCAGCAAAGGTGGATGGTATTCCAAATGCTCCATCTTGACTGGGAAACTTTGGATGCTGACGGCTGGCAAATTGGTCACCGGCACGCGGGCGCATACGGATGCACTCAAACCGTCCACTCTCCGGAGAAATCTGTCTCACTGAAGGAATAGACGGCGGAATTTCCATTCTGGCAGCTACAGTGTTCAGAATTCATCTCTGATGAGGCGATCAGATGTTGCAGACGAAGACATTCACGAGCAGATTGACTGTAGTGTTATTTGCATTGTTCACACTGGCGCAGTGCCTCCATGCACAAGATGCCCGGCAGGAGGCGTGGACAGTACTCAACGCGGGACTGGCTGACAAAACCGCGAGCGAACGTGCGATCGCGGTGCGCGTCCTGGGATTAATCGCGAACGATCCGCAGGCGCCGGAGCTGGCTTTGAAGGCGCTGGATGATCCGAAACCCGAGG
>Ga0335070_10003199_pt1 | contig 19040 bp, 16 predicted proteins | sample Lox_Sample_13_FD_206722 | JGI IMG/M metagenome (GOLD analysis project Ga0335070, IMG submission 206722) | Soil microbial communities from Loxahatchee National Wildlife Refuge, Florida, United States - Lox_Sample_1.3 | ecosystem: Environmental > Terrestrial > Soil > Wetlands | place: USA... | reverse complement strand
TCCCGCATGAGGGCACTCGTACTTTTCTGAAGCACGCTTCCGGAGGTTCCTCAGTCCGGGTCCGGATTGGCTTTCGCCGGGCATCACGCGTCCTGGCGTAGAGCCTTTAGCTGGTTGGGGTCGGCGTTGGCCACGACGGCCAACTGGTTCTTGATGATCTCAGCCAGATCCAGGATGGCTTTTGAAATCGGCTCGTCTTTCTTCTCCAGGACGAATGGCCGGCCTTGATTCTCGGCGCGAAGTGCTGTTTTTATATCGAGGGGAATGACCATGGTCACTTCCTGCTTCAGGTTTTCCCCAATTTTTTCCGGGGAGATCGCCACCTGGCGGTCGTAGCGGTTCATGGTGAAGACGATCCGCTGCCGGTTGATGTGCAGGCCATCCAGAATGGATAAGAACAGGCGAGTGTTCTTCACTGCGGGAATTTCCTGGGTGGTGACCAGGAGCAGGATGTCCGCAGCATCCAGGGTGGAAAGGGTGATCTCCCCCAGCGCCGTGGGAGTATCCACGACCACATAGGAGTACATTCTGCGCAGGTACTGGATGACTTTGAAAAATTCCTCCCCGCTCACTTTTTCGGCCATCTCCGGCCGGTTGGGGGCGACCATGATATCCAGTCCGGTCTGTGCGTGGGTGACCAGCACCGTCTCCATGGTATCCGGGTCCAGGTCGTTGATCCGGGAGGTCAGATCGAGGATGCTATGGTAGCCGACCTCATTCAAATAAATCGCTACATCGCCGAATTGCAAATTCCCATCGACCAGGACAGTTTTACTTGTGGGCGACTGCAGGGCGATCGCCAGGTTGGTCGCCAGAGTGGTCGCGCCAACGCCACCCTTCGCGCCATAGACCTGGATCACTTTCCCGCGGGCCATCGCCTGGGGCTTGGTCGGTTCACTCTCTTTGCTTATGTGGGGGAGAATACGCAGCGAGCTGGCCCGTCTTTCCTGAGCCAGGCCACCGGCGCGGTACACCGCGGAGCGAAGCTCATCCGGCAACGGCGGCTTGACGATGAAATCGCGCGCGCCGGCTAGCATTGCGCGGCGCATATAGTTCGGATCGACCTGGACGGCCAGGATCAGGATCTGTGCGAAAGGAACCCGCCGGCAAATGGCCTCGGTGATCGCAATCTCGTCCATGTCCGGCGTGTTGACGTCCAGCACGACTACATCGGGTTCGCTGTCCTGGGCCAGGTCGATAGCTTCGCGGCCGGTCTTGGCTGCGCCCAGAATCGTGATATCTTTTTCTTTTTCCAGCAGGGTACGGGTTTTCTCGCGGGTTTCCGGATTGTTGTCGACGATTAATACGCGAATTTTTTCGATTTGTTCGCCATCTTCGAAAGGCAGTCTATCCATACCGTCCTCCGTTGAAATTCTCGATGTCGGTCATCGAATGAGACCTTGTGGGGCCCAGGAACGCTGCAACCCCCAGAGGACCGTGAGCATTCCACAATAAAAAAAATGAGACTATAAAGGAAGAGCATAAATGCGATTGTCCGTCGATCCGAAGTATAGCATACGGCGGCTCACCACGGCAGACCCTGTGATTGGTTTTCCGGTATCGAATTTCCATCGCAGATGACCGGTGCGGCTCTCCAGGCAGTACATATTACCATCCACCGAGCCACAAAAGATCATCCCCATATCCGCCACTGGCGAGCCAGTCACCTGGTGATCGGTATGGTAGGACCAGATCTCGCGCCCGTTGCTCCTGTCCATGCAGTAGATATAGCCATCGATCGCGCCGGTAAACACTAGGTTCTCATCCACACAGGGTGAGGAAATAGACCCTTTCCCCATCCGCCGGCGCCAGATCTCCCAACCCATGCGGGCATCGAAGGCATAGAAGGTCCCATCCATTGACCCAAAGTAGGTCAGCCCATCCCTGATGACCGGAGAAGAGGTAATCGCCCGTTTGGCGCGGTAATGCCATTTCGGCGTTCCAAACAGGTCCAGGCAATAAAAATCGCCATCCTCGGAGCCAAAATAGATCAGGTTATTATATAAAAATGGGGTGGAACGGACCGGAGCGCCTGCCTCGAAGCGCCACAATCTGCGCCCGGATTTGAGGTTGATGCAATGCAGGCCACCGTCGTCTGAGCCAACGAACAAATACTCCCCTGCCAGGCGCGGCGAAGAGCGCACAGGACCATCGGTCCGGTAGGTCCAGATCAACCGCCCGGCGACCGGGGAGATCACGTGCAAGTAGCAATCTTCCGATCCAAAATAAATAAAGCCCTCCGTCAGGAGCGGCTTGCCGACAATGGCGCCGTGGGTTGGATATTTCCACAGAAAACGGCCCGTTTCCGCATCCAGGGCGTAAAGGTTTTGATCGTAGGAGCCGACGTACAGGGCATTTTCGTCGAGGCTGGGCGTCCCGCGGATCTCGTCCTCGCATTCGAAAATCCAGACGGGTTTCTGGCCGGGGTGCGCCGATACAGGAACGCTACCGGTCAGCGAGACGGTCGGGGTGACACCCGTGCGGCGTCCCAATGCCAGCAGATCTTGTTTCATCTCCTCCGCGTTCTGGTAGCGGTCTTCCGGGAGATAACCAAGGGCTTTGGTCACTACCGCCACCATTTCCTCCGAGACTGATGGGTTATATTTGTAGATCGGCCGCTCGGCGAAGGTAAAGGGTGGTTCGAGCTGAGGATTATGGCGGGTCAACAGGTGGTGCAGGGTAGCGCCCATCGCGTAGATATCTGCCAGGGGAGAAGCCTCGCCGCGGTATTGCTCCGGGGGCGAATATCCCTCGGTGCCCATCATCGTTCCCCGCGCCGCCACATCGAACGTCTTGGCGATGCCAAAATCGACCAGGACGACGTGGTTGTACTGGTTGATCATGATATTAGAAGGCTTGATATCCCGGAAGATGATCGGCTCGGGTTTGTGGGTATGGAGAAACTGTAAAACGTCGCACAACTGGATCGCCCAGGCGACAATTTGAGCTTCGGGAATGAAATCCGTCGATTTGCGCAGGATCGCTTCCAGGTCTTCTCCGAAGACGAACTCGAGCACCAGGTAAGATCGCTGAGACTGGGTAAAAAAGTCGTAGATGCGGGGAATGGAGGGATGGCTTAAGGTGGCGAGGATATTCGCTTCGCGCTCAAAATTGCGCACCAGCAGGTCGCGCATCGAGGGGTCGTGGGAGGGATTGATCATCTCCTTCACGGCGACCCACTTTTGTACGTTGGGGAAATGCAGGTCGCGGGCGCGATAAACCGCACCCATGCCGCCAACCCCGATGATTTCATCAATGGTATAACGGTCCGCCAGGGTGGTTCCGGGTGGTAAGCGCCGGTCAAAATCTGGACCTTCTTCAGTTGGTTTTGTTGTGTCCTCGGGTTCCAGGTCTACCTCTATCTAGCAGCGGGATCGTTGGTTGCAATAATTATATCTGCCAACACCCCCTTTTTCAACGGTCGGGCGCTTTACAGAATTGCAGGGCTTTCTGGAGTGTAAAAGGGAAAATGGGATTTAACAATAATTTCACGCATTTGATGGCGCTCAGCTTTGTTTTTAATCAAATCTGTTATATAATGTTTTATACTCCTTCCAAGTTCTGCCCGGGCACCTGTCCGGCTGGGAGTTATTATCTATAGCTTATGTGGTAAGAATCAAATCGAATGGTAGCCAGAACTACGGATTATCCGAAGCGCGGGGGCAAACCAATTGGCGGCATCGATATCGGTTTCGGCGATAAGGCATCACGGAGGGAACAACGTTGGAAACTCTGCCTGGATCTTCATCCAACATTGATATCCAGAATCCGGCTGAGGACACTTCTACCCAAACACTCTCTCAATCAACGAAGAGACCTGCTACCAAGGCGTTAGATCGTTCCGTTGTGAACCGGAAAGAAATCGTTCGGGAAGAGAGCCCAGACCAGAAACCTGTGAATGCTGCCGGAGGGGGCATTGACCTGTTGCTCGCGGCAGTCAGGGAATGGAGGCTCCTCCAGATGCAAATCCGGGCCCACATGGCTACCGCCGGAAAAAACGAGCGCGATGTCGTCGAAGGAATCCATTCGTACCGGATGACTGTTTCCGGGGTGTCGTTCAAACCGATTAAGGTCGACGAAGAAATTTGGGGCACCTATGCGGAGCTCGAAAAACAGATCCCGGCTTTAACCAACCAGACCCGCCGTTGGCCTCTCTCCTTACGTTCCCGCAAAAAATTGAAAGATCTCAATCAGTCCTGGTCTGAAATCCTGGACCGGCAGCATACCCTCATGGACGTGCTCACCAAGGCACCTAAATCGGTCGAGTTTTATAACCGCATCCACCTGGCCCGGATCAAAAAGCGCGAGCAGGAGCTGCGCGACGCCGAAATTGCACGCAAAAACGCTGAGGCCAAGGAGGCAATTGAAAAAGCGATCTCGGTGATCGACCAATCTAAAGAAGGCGGTGGGGTGGCAACCCTTGGCTCAACCATCCTGCGCCTGGACGATGCGAGGAAATACTGGGACGAGCGGCTTCAGGAAATTACCAGCCTCGAGACCAGCGCACACATGGATCCGGAAGAGTTGATCACCGTCTTCAAGGGGCTGGAAGATACCATCTCCAACGCCCCGGCGATGGCCGAGGAAGTCAAATCGGTCGAGGCGATGTTTATCCGGATGATGTCGCAGCACGAGGAGCTGGCCACCTATGGCAAGAGCGTCATTTCCCCCGAGGATCTCTCGCGAATCCTGATCATGGTTCAGGAGGAGATCCCCAGATTGTGGGCAACCGGCGCCTGGGAAAAGCTGCGCCGGTCGTTGAACGAAGTCTCCAGCTTCGTGAAATTTTACGACCTCCCCATCCGTTCAGAGCTCTCTCTGGCCGAGCGGCGCAAGCCCGGACTGACCAGGGCCATATTGATGGGCGCCAACAATCTGCCACTCAACCAGGCTACCCCACTGCTCCGCTCGCTCGTCAGCGCAATCGATTCGCGCGATCGCTTTATGCGCGGCCATTCCGACACGGTCGCCCGACTGGTCACGCAGATTGCCAGGAAAATGAACTGGAGTGGTGAAGATCTGGAGATGGTCGAAATCGCCGCCCTCCTCCACGACGTGGGCAAAATCGCCATCCCGGAAAACGTGCTCACCAAGATCGACCCGCTCACCCCGGAAGAGTGGAAGACGATCCAGATGCACCCCTACCACGGTGCACGGATCGTCAAATCGCTGGAAACCCTCAATCGGATCATCCCCTGGATCTACCACCACCAGGAACGCTGGGACGGCGGCGGCTATCCCGACGGTCTTTCCAAAGAATCGATCCCCGCGGCTGCTCGCATTATTGGGGTCAGCGAAGCCTATACGGTTATGATCACCGACCAGCCCAAGCGCAAAGCCCTCACCATTGACCAGGCGGTCAATGAGATCCAGAAAGGTGCAGGGACCCAGTTCGACCCAGAGGTCGCCGAAGCATTTTCCGAGGCAGTAACCACGGCCATCAGTGAGGAAACAACTCCCAAACAGAGTTAATCGATAATGGCGGCGGCCGCTGCCGCGATGGTGAGATCTACGATCGCTGCAAAGTATGCGATGGACTGGGCACCGTCCTGGTCGCCCAGGTGGCCAAAAAATGCGCATTCTGCCATGGGGATGGTGGGGGCTCCTGCCGGGATGGATTTATTTACGACATCTGCCCGGTGTGCAAGGGCACCGGCTGGGCCTACGTCCTCATGGGAGCGGATAATCCCTTCCAGGGTTTCTAATTCTTTCTGGATCAGAATACTCAGGCACAATAAAAACCCCGAGCCTGGATTTCGGGGTTTTTCTCATTATAAAAAACAGGAACATCAACGAAGACCCAATGGCTCAAACTGTGGATCACCCCATCTGTCGTCAGGCGCGCCGTATGGACGGCGCTGGTTGTGGGAACGATCTCGATAATCATCAACGATAATGACGCCATTCTTCAGGGCAGACTGACCCGGTCGCAGATCTTCCGCATGGTGCTCACCATGATGCCCTCGTAGTTCACTTGGCCCAGGCGCTGACCGATGCCGACCAAATCACAATTACATCGGCATCGGTCAGGTCCGGTTTACCCCCGGCAATGATGCGCATGTGCTACACAAAGCGCATGCCTTGGTGGAATATTTGCTTACGCAACAGCGACTTCTTTGGCGAACACCTGTTCCTTCTTTGCCAGGGGTCTCTTCAAGATGAACAGCATTCCCGTAGTTACCATGGAGCCGGCGAGGATCGCGATCATATACCCTCCCAAATTCACCACCGCATGGGGGATGGGCAGGACAAAGATACCACCATGTGGCACCAGCAACTGGCAGCCAAAGGCCATCGAAAGGGAACTGGCTACAGCAGACCCGACCATCAGGCTTGGTATCACACGGAATGGATCGCGGGCGGCAAAGGGGATCGCCCCTTCCGTGATGAATGAAATTCCCAGCACCGCAGCCGCGCCAGCAGCCTCCTGCTCTTCGGCGGTGAAGCGGTTCTTGAACAGGTATGCAGCCAGCGCCAGGCCGAGCGGAGGGGTCATCCCGGCCGCCATAACCGCTGCCATCGGTGCGTACACCTGGCTCGAGAGCAGCCCTACTGCGAAAGTATAGGCCGCTTTGTTGACCGGACCACCCATATCAAAAGCCATCATCGCGCCCAGGATCAGGCCCAGCAATACTGCGCTACCCGTTTGCATGCCCTTCAACCAATCCACCATGGCGGTATTGACCACTTTCATCGGCGGCCCAACCACAAAGATCATTGCCAGGCCAACGACCAGCGTGGAAAGCAACGGTAGAATCAAGACCGGTTTGATCCCTTGCAGGTTTTTCGGCAGTTGAATCGCCTTATTCAACCAAAGGGTCAGGTAACCGGCCAGGAAGCCAGCAATAATTCCGCCGATGAACCCGGATCCCACCGTCGTGGCCAGCATACCACCGATCATTCCTGGAGCGATGCCGGGCCGGTCGGAGATGGAAAAAGCAATGTACCCCGCCAGGACCGGCACAAACAAGGTAAACGCGGTACCTCCGCCGATCTGCATCAACGCCCATGCGAGGGTGCCCGGGGGATATCCCTCGGGTTTGATCCCACCGACGGCAAACGACAGGGCGATCAAAATGCCGCCGGCTACCACGAAGGGCAACATGTAGGAAACGCCGGTCATTAAATGTTTGTAAGCCCCTGGCATCTGGGCAGTGCGGGCTTTCTTCATCTCCTTTGCCAGGTCAGCCAGGTCAGCGCCGCCAGGTTCCGGCAAAGCGAGGGCTTTCTTGATCACCCCCTGGCCTTCTTGCATGGCCGCTTTCGTCGAAGTCTCGTACACCCGTTTTCCAACAAAGCGGGTCTTATCCACATACGCATCCGCAGCGATGATCACGGCATCCGCCCGGCCGATGTCCTGGAACGTCAGCGTGTTTTGCGCGCCGACCGAGCCCTGTGTCTCAACCTTCATCTCATAGCCCAGCTCCCTGGCCGACTTTTCCAGGCCTGAGGCCGCCATGAAGGTATGGGCGATACCGGTGGGGCAGGATGTGACGCCTACCAGGAACTTCGATGCACCGGGCTCGGGTACCGGAAGCGGGGTGGCCAGCGCGGCAGCCGTTGGCGCCGCGGCGGCAGCCTCCTTCGCCTCCTCCGCCTCCGCTAATGCTTCCTCGATCACAGCCCGGGTTTTGCGAATAGCGTCGCTCGTCGAGACCGCATAAACGGGTTTGCCTCCAAAACGGTCCATCTTGATGTGGATATCGGTTGCGATGATCACGACATCCGCATCGCGGATCTCTTGCTCGGTGAGGACATTCTGAGCCCCCACCGAGCCCTGCATTTCTGCCCGCAGGGTGTGGCCCATGGCCTGAGCGGTTTTTTCAAGGGCTTCCGCGGCCATCACGGTGTGGGCTATCCCCGTCGGGCAGGCCATAACTGCTACTAACCTGGCCATATGTTTGCTCCTTCCTGCTCCTGCTAGAAAGATTTCCTGGATAATTCACGGATGGTTACCTGTTCCCTCGCCTGTTCTACCGACTGAACTGAAGGCAACCCTGATCCGATATGACTGATGGCAGTTACCGAGAAGGCGGTGGCCAGCCGGGCGCACTCGCTCAGGGAAAGACCACGGATCTTCCCGGCGACAATGCCAGCAACCATTGCGTCACCGGCACCCACGGTGCTCTTCACCTCGACCGGCGGGGGCACCACCCAAATAGTCTCATTGCTCTCGACGAATATCGCTCCTTCCTTTCCCATGGAAATCACCACACAATGGATGTTATTACGGCCCATGATGGAACGGGCCTCCTCGAGGATGGCTGCAGGCGAATCCAATTGTCTTCCAGCATATTCGCTCAGCTCATCCACATTGGGTTTGATCAGCCACGGCCCTGCCGGCACCGCCTCACGGAAACCCTTGCCGCTTGTGTCGAGCACGACTTTCTTGCCGGCCAGGATCCGCACCATTTCCGCGTAAATACCGGCGCTGACGCCTTGAGGAATGCTGCCGGACAGCACAAACCACTCGTGCGTGGGGGCAAGCTCTGCCAGGATTTCGAACAGATGGGTGATATCCGCCTCGCTAGGCTCCTCACCAGGGAAGTTGATGTCCGTGGTCTGGTGGAGGACCTGGTCGCTGATCTTGACGCCGATGCGGGTCTGTCCGGCGATCCGGACGCAGCGGTCGGTGATCCCTTTCCGCTCAAAGAGATTGCGGAAGATTTCATCGTTCTCGGCTCCCAGGAATCCGGTGACCGTGGCGCGCTCGCCAAAATCGGCCAGGAACGAGGCGACATTAATTCCTTTGCCGCCTGCGTCCATTTGTGACGATTGGACGCGGTTCACAGCACCGGCGGTAAAGTTCGGAATGGTGACCGTCTGATCGATCGCGGGATTGATGGTAACGGTGACAACACGGTTCTCTTGGCTCATAGCTTATCTCCCTTTTTCGTATCTCGAGGATCCAGGTACCCGTTTTTTTACCGATCGATCCGCCAGAAAGGCAGGTTGCGGACCTCGGCAACCGTCCGGCAGGCGAGAGCCTGGCGAGACAGCGCCTGTGCCTGGCTCAGGGAAAGGCGACGGATCTGGGCTTTGATCGCGGCAATACTGGGGATCGACACGCTGAGCTCGGCGACTCCCAGCCCGGTCAGGATCGCTGCGCCTTGCGGGTCGCCGGCGATGCCCCCACATACGCCCACCCATTTCCCCGCCGCCGTCGCTGCCTGGACGGTGCGATCCACCATGCGCAGCACAGCCGGGTGCAGCCCATCCGCCTGTTTCGCCAGGATCGGATGGCCGCGGTCCATCGCCAGAGTGTACTGGGTGAGGTCATTGGTGCCGATCGAGAAGAAATCCACCTCCTGAGCCAGCTCATCGGCCATGACGACCGCCGAAGGGACCTCTACCATGATGCCGATTTCTATGGCTTTTGCACCCAGATCCCAGCGCACCCCTGCGGCGATAGATTTGGCCGCCTCCAGGTCTTCCAGTGTGGAGACCATTGGGAACATCATCCTAACCAGCCCGTATTCGGCCGCCCGGTAGATCGCGCGCAGTTGGGTACGGAAGAGCTCTGGCCTGGCCAGACACAGGCGGATGCCACGCACGCCCAGGAAAGGATTGTCCTCTGCCGGCATCTCCAGGTACGGGGCAGCTTTATCGCCGCCAATGTCCAACGTGCGAATGATGAGCGGAAGCCCGTTCAGAACCTGGGCCATATCGCGATAAGCGACGAACTGTTCCTCTTCGCCGGGGGGCGAAGTCCGGTCGAGGAAGAGGAATTCGGTGCGCATCAAACCGACGCCTTCACCACCTGCGTTTACAGCTTGAGCCGCTTCCTCGACGTGGGCAATGTTGGCGACCACCTCCACACGGTGCCCATCGGATGTGAGGGCCGGTTCGTAAGAGCGTAACTTCTCAACCTCACGCTGTCCCTCCATGGCCTGTCGCGCTTTTTGGGCAGACGCGCGTGTAGCCGGGCTGGGCGCGATGTACAGATTGCCATGGTTGCCGTCCAGGATGGCCTCGACCCCTTCCGGTTGGTTCAGCAAAGCCGGCCCGACACCGACGACCGACGGGATGCCCAGCGCGCGGGCGATTATGGCGCTGTGCGAAGTGGAGCCGCCGCCCGCGGTGCAGAAGCCCAGGACGAGGGCCGGATCGAGACCGGCAGTATCGGAAGGGGTCAGGTCTTCGGCCACCAGGATGACAGGCCCTGCCGGCATGAGCGGTCCCTCTTCGATGCGCTGAGCCAGGAAAGCCAACACCCGGCTGCCGACATCGCCCAAGTCGACGGCCCGGCCCGCAATGAGCGGGTCGTCCACCTGCTTTAATTCAGCGACCCGTTCATCGAGGGTGGTTTGCCAGGCCCGCCCAGCGCTCATGCCGCTGTCGATTTTTGCCTCTACCGCCTGCAACAGATCGGGATCGTCCAGGAACCCGGCGTGCGCCAGGAAGATCGAAGCCTGGCTTTCGCCGGACCGCTCCTTAACACCCTGGTAGAGGTCTTGCAACTGGGACCGGGCAGCCGCGATGGCCTCTTTGAGGTGCGTTTTCTCGGCGTCCAGGTCTTTGGCGGTGGCGGCGACTACGTACTTGCTGCGTTTGAAGAAACACAACGGGCCGATGGCCAATCCCGGCGAGGCCGGGACTCCAGGCAGGACCGTCTGGCCTGGTTCAGCTTCCCACTCATCGACCGGCCGAGTCACCGGCGCGGCTGGCGCGGTTTCTTCCTCGCCTAACTTGCTTTCCACCGCTTCCTTAAGGGCCTGCACTGCGGCGGCCTCGTCTGGGCCTTGCGCCATTACCCGGATCACACCACCGCATTCGACGCCTAGCGTCAGCAGGGAAGCCAGGCTCTTCCCGTTGGACACCTTGTCCCCGTAGCGCACCCGCACGTCGGAAGTAAACTCCTTCGCCCGGCTTGCGAAGACGGTCGCCGGGCGAGCGTGAAAACCAGTAGGGTTATGGATAGTCAGGTCAACAAAGTTCGGGAAATCAACAGGCGGCCCCGCAGGAACGGCACGCTCCGGCCGTGGACCGCTCAGGGCTCCGATGATGTCGTTGGGGTCGCTGGTCGTGGCAAGGCGGCGCACCGTGGCTTCGTCGGTCAAAATGTTGGTCAGGTTGGACAGGATGCCGATGTGCTCGTCAGATCGGGCGGCGATCGCCACCACAAGATAGACTGTTTCCCCCCGGTTCCACTGCACTCCGCCGGGGATCTGCAGGATAGAGATCCCCGTGCGCAAGATCAGATCGCGATCCTTCGGCAGCCCGTGAGGGATCGCAATGCCATTCCCCAGGAAGGTGTCCGCCACCTTTTCGCGGGCCAGCATGCTGTTTGTGTAAGCGGGCTTGATGTACTGGCTGCTGACCAGCAGATTGGCAGCAGCCTGGATTGCATCGGCTTTGCTGGCTGCCTTCGAATTGAGCAAAACATTACCGGGATCTAACTCCATTTTGCTTCCCTCCTTCATCATGCAAGTCTTTCGATAATGACCATTGGATCGCTGGTGTGGGTCAGTTGGGTGATGGCTTCTGGCATATGCAAAATATCGACAGGTTGGCCAGCATTTCCCTGCTTGCCGGTTTGCGCCCAATTTGTCGGCGGCGCACGCACAAAACAATCGTTTCGTGGGGCAAGACATTCATCTTGTGAAATCAGGCTTTTAATATTCTGTTGACTGTTATTGATTGCTCACAGCCTAATTGTAATCGTTTACAATAGTTTTGTCAAGTGTTTTTTAGTAATTCATGGAATCATATTTGGTTATCTGGCGGAATCTGCTCTATTACGGGTATAATGGCAGCATACCAGGATGAATTGACAATTTAGTTGTTAACGATTACAATGATCCGAGACTCTTTGACCATTAAACCGCATGAGGTGACCATGTCCAGTGTAAAAAAAGTGGCCGAAAGGGCCGGGGTTTCTACCGCAACCGTCTCCCGGGTATTAATGGATAAGCCGCATGTCCGCCCGGAGCTGCGGCAGCGCGTATTGGCTGCCATGGAAGATCTGGATTACCACCCCAATCTGGTGGCGCGCAGCCTCAGGGTGCAAAAATCGAATATTATCGGGTTGATTGTTTCGGATATCCGCAATCCATTCTTTACCTATGTCAGCCGCGCCATCGAAGACGTGGCGCAAACCCAGGGGATCAGTGTATTCCTGGGTAATTCAGATGAAAACCCGGAAAAAGAGCTTACCTATCTGGAGCAGATGCGCGGCCAAAAAGTGGCTGGTATCATTTTCTCCCCGACCCGCCACTCCGCGGACAATTTCTCTGATCTATTTGATTTAAACCTGCCCATGGTCATTATCGACCGCCGTGTGCGCAATGCAGCCGTGGACAGTGTTCTGATCGACAACGTGGAATCATCCTATCGATTAACGGAGCACCTGATTACGCACGGTTACCGGCAGATCGCAGGCCTTTTCGGTGAGGCCAGCACTACCGCCAGAGAGCGGCGCGAGGGATTTGTCCAGGCGCTTGAGGACCACGCTCTGGAACCAGACCCGGAACTGGTCAGGAACGTCAATGCCACGGAAGAGGATGGGTATCAGGCTACGCGAAAGCTGCTTGCGGCGCCTGACAGACCCCGAGCGTTATACACCAGTAACGGACTGCTGGCGACCGGCGCTTTCAGGGCCTTGCGCGAGAGCGGTCTGGCAATTCCCGGTGAAATTGCTTTTGTAACCATCGATGATACTCCCTGGACCAGATTGGTCAGCCCTCAGATTACAGTCATACAGCAGCCAACCTATGAAATTGGCAAGACGGCGATCGAGCTCTTGCTGGAGCGAATCCAGGATTCATCCCGACCTACCCGCCAGGTTGTTTTGCAAAGCCATCTGGTCGTGCGTCACTCTTGCGGGTTGCATGATTAGCCATTCATCTGGTCCTTACCCACAACCGCGTGGGTCAGCCGAATCAAGGGAAATCCCAATGAGACCAAAAACTGTATATTGACTCTTCTTTCAAACGACCTATAATGACTTTTGAATTTAAGGCCCTCGTTAGGTGAGGCGTCTGCGTGAGACACAGGCCACTGTCCCGAAACATCCAAAGATGCCAAGGGATAGACCAGGCCAGGCCGGATTAAGGCCTTGCTCAAAGTGGCTGGGAGGAAAATCCCTACGACCCGCAGTGCCAAAACTCGACCAGGGGGGTTGTTGGACCACATCCAAGGTCCGAATATATGCTGGACTCCAACCTCCCTGGTATCCGCCGGGGAGGTTATATTTCTCCCCCGGAAAATCGGCTTAAATACGAAAATCCTGCGCTCAAACCGCCAGGATTGAAAGCAGGGCCCAATTCAAGGATATGAGGAGGTGCGTTATGTCTGCCGTTAAAGTAAATCCAACCCCAAAACTGGATCGGGATGGGATCAACCGCATCATTCAGGTGCTCGGCTTCCTGCTCGTCACGGGAGGGATCCTCTTCGCCTGCGCCGGCCGCCTGGCCTGGATCGAGGCATGGGTGTTCCTGAGCATCTACCTGGCCGGCGTCCTGCTCAACGGTCTCTGGACCCTGCGCCACGATCCCGGCCTGATCAACGAGCGGGGCCGCATCGGGCCGAACGCGAAATCCTGGGATAAGATCATCGGCCTGATTTACACGGTCCTTCTGTTAGGCACCATGATCGTTTCTGGCCTGGACGCCCGCTTCGGCTGGTCGACGGCCCCACTTTGGGTGAAAATCATCGGAGGGATCGGGGTTGCTCTGTCGTTAGGCATGACTTTTTGGGTCATGACGGCGAACACCTTCCTGTCCTCCATTGTGCGTATCCAGGACGACCGCGGCCACCAGACAGTAACCCAGGGCCCTTACCAGTTCGTGCGCCATCCAATGTATGCGGGGTTATTGTTCATGTTCTGGAGCATCCCCTTGCTGCTCGGGTCCTGGTCGGCGTTGATCCCGTCGGCGCTGAACACCATCCTGTTCGTGGTTCGCACCGCGCTGGAGGATCGGACCCTCCAGGCCGAGCTGCCCGGCTACAAGGAATATGTCCAGCAGGTTCGCTGTCGTCTGATCCCGGGGATCTGGTGAAGAGAGGCAGAATGCGCAAGAATCAATCCAGCCTGACCGCTTCAGGCATCGGTTTGGTCCGCGCCATAGAAAGCGAAAAGCCGGAAGATGTGCTCAAATCCAGCCATGCGAACAGCGAGGTGCGCAGCATGAACCGCTACTGCATACCGAGTTGAGTAGCATTGATGACTCTACACTGCCCTGAAAATATTCTGGTGCGTTCCTGGACCCGCCATCCGGTATCTGAATTACTTCTCGCCTCAACAGCGCGGCCACCTCATCCGCATGCCCCTGAAATAGAATTGTTCCAGACCAATCAGAAGGGCGCCGTAGGATTGCCTTCGTCGGATGGCCCAATCATCGATCCCAAGGACACGCGGAGTTTCAGTTGCGGGATCAGGGGTCCGAATGACCTGCAGAGGAACGTATCCGGGTTAATGAATAGATGAAGATTGCGGAACAGCCGGACTCCGGCATCGCCAACCAAATCCGACCCAATCTGGGGATACAAGTTAGAAAATTGCGGAGCTGCAGCTCGCAATTTTCAAGTAATTCACAATCTTTTATCCCTGGATCTGCGCCGAACGAATGATGTATTGAAAGACCGGGATATATCGCTCTTCCAGGAGCTTGAGGGTTGCCGCGTTGAAAATGTAGAGGAAACCGTCCTTCGTCAGACGGAGGGCCTGGATTTGTGAATAGGCGGCGCCCGTTTTGGGATCCTGCCAGCGGTACCAAAGCGAATAGGTGGGCAAACCGTCGCTGCCGGTGAAATAATTTTCCTGCAACGGCCGGAATCCTTCCATCTCGCTTTTGAGGTCATCCCTGGCCTGGGCGGCGAGTTCTTCCAGGGCCTGCTTACCGAATCCAACCTGCCCCCCCTGGCCTATCCGCCAGGACAGGCGGCCTTGCTGGACCTATTTCAGCAATAGGTGGACGCAGCGCTCCGGCAAATTGGTTTCCACACGGTTCATTTCAAGTCGCTGCCAGGATATTGGGATTTCTTCATGCTGGCCGTAGAAGCGTCGGGCGATTCGATCTATTACAATTAAGTCTGCATTTGATCCGCAAGATGGCCACGGCACAATCATTGAGGATTGGTGAAAGACCTCGGATCAGATTGTCTCTGAATCCCACAACTGGACTACCTGATCGATCAACTCCAAGGTCGCCAGACTGCCATTAACGTCGCCTTTTTCAAAATCGTTTTCAACACTGCCCATACAGTTTGTGATCAGGGCAAAACAGATTATAGATTTTTTGCGTACCTGGGCAAATGCATATAAAGCAGCTGCCTCCATTTCCACTCCCAGGATTCCCTGCATCCGAGCATAGTCGATGGCGGCTGCGGTCTCTCGAAACGGGGCATCGGTCGTCCAAGTAGCGCCCACTAGCACTTTGTGTGTGGGCCAGGAGAGGAGCGGAGAAAGACAGCTCAACAGGCCGGGATCGGCCTGGCAGTAATCGGATGGGGGCAAATAATGATAACTGGTCCCCTCGTCGCGCAAGGCCTTCTCGATCAGGACAAAATACGGCGGTGGGGCGACGTCCAGGATCTGCCCGGCAGAAGTAATACTCACGAGCAGCTGGCAGCCTGAGGCGAACAGTTCTTCGGCGACCAGGACGGCGAAAGAGGCGCCCACCACGTTGGGGACGATCCCAAAAGCGCGCCTGTTATAGCTGAAATCGTATGAGGTGGTGTGGTAACAGGCCCAGAGTAGATTGCGCCGCGCCAGACCGGTCTCGACCAGGTTCTGGACGATGTCGCCATCCGGATCGAGAATGCAAAACCGGGGGACCTCGCCTTCCGCCAATCCTTGTTGGCGGCGCGCTTCGCGCAGCAGCTTCTCGGGGGTAAAGACGGACGGCGCATCATGGCGCTTGTTGGCGAGGATGGGGGGTTGGCCTGCTTCAGTCATGCGGCTCGCGCTCCTCTTTCTGCCCAACCATCCCATAATGATAGGGAGGTAATTGGATCAGCGGGCGGATCAACTGAAACCCGGCAACCTGGATCCAGGCCTGGCACTGCTCCGGTCGCGGGCGGATCTCCATCGAAGGGCCGCGCGGGGTGGAAGGATCGTACTTCCAATGGATCACCCCCACCCGGCCTCCTGGGGCCAGTATGCGATGGGCTTCCCGGAGCAGATCCACGGGGTCCTCCGCGTGCAGGATGTTGAAGAGCATGACGAAATCGGCCGAGCCATCCGCGAGCCCCGAGCCTTCGGCAACGAAATCGCGCTGCTGGCAGATCAGGTTGCCCAGCCCCGCATCCTGCGCCCTCTCCTGGGAGGCAGCGACCATTTGCGGATCGATATCCATGGCCATCACCGTTCCAGCGATCCGCCGGGCTGCTGGAATAGAAAACGTTCCGTACCCACAGCCCAGGTCGACGACCAGCCGGCAGTTTTGAACCAGGCCCAGTGCATCCAGGATAAAATCCGGGTCGAAGAAGGAGTCCCAACGCTCCGCATCGGGCATCCCGCTTTCACGCGTTTTCAACCATCCTCCTAGAATACCAATACCTTATCCGCCTCGACCGTCCATTCCGTTTCCAACTGAAGGGAACCCATCTCCACACACTCGATCAGGTCTTCAAGCCCGAGCCCGCGGGCTTCGCAGCAGCTTTTTCAGGTAGCCACCTTGCCTCTGGCCGCCAGAAGCCTGATCATGCGCTCGATGTTATAGTAACCCTCCGGCGTCTTTTGCCCTTTCCGAGCACAAACCACGCCATCTGCGCTAAGGAACACCTTGACTTGGGTATCTTCCCGCTTGGCCAGGTTCATGGCCAGGCGCAGGGCGTTGTAAGGCCGCTCGTCCCCGTAAGGGGCATTGTTGATGATGAACAGATAGCTTTCCATCCCTTAGGCTCTCCTTCTATGTAGGTGAGTGGTTGAACCGCTTGACAAATTCTATCACTTCTATACAATATTCAAGTAATCTATTGAATATTGGAGCAATCATGGATCTGACCAATTCACCTGCTAATTTCGAGGCATTGCGATGAATTCCCTGACCCTATCCACCGTCCAGGCGCCCAATATGGATTTCTTCTGCCGCGATCTGGCGGATTACCTCTCCGATCACCTGCACATTCCCGTCCATTTCCTCATCGACCTGCCCTGGACGGAGCGCGACCACCTCCTCGATGAGGGCAAAATCGATCTGTGCTGGATCTGCGGCCTGCCGTACGTGCGCAAAGCCGACCGATCGCCCGGAGCGATCACGCCCATCGTCGCCCCGGTGATGGTCGCCAGCCGCTACCAAGACCGGCCGATCTATTTTTCGGACGTGGTGGTGCACCGGGACAGCCCTTTCCAGACGCTGGACGATCTGCAAGGCGCGGCGTGGGCGTACAACGAGCCCGGTTCGCAGTCCGGCTATGGGGTAGTGCGCTACGCGCTGGCCGTGCGCGGTGAAACGCTCGGGTTCTTTGGGCGCGTGATCGAATCCGGCGCGCACCAGACCTCGCTGCAAATGATCCTGCGGCGCGAGGTGGATGCCTCGGCCATAGACAGCACGGTTTTGGAGCAGGAGTTGAACGACGATCCGGATATCGGCAGCCGGATCCGGGTCATCGATACCTTCGGCCCCAGTCCGATTCCACCCTGGGTGGTTACAGAGCGGGCCTCCTTGCAAATGCGCCAGTCGCTGCAAGAGATCCTGACCGGTATGGATTCCCGGCCAGCCGGTCGGGCGATCCTGGAAAAAGCATGCATTGCCCGGTTCGCTCGAGTCGACGACCGGGATTATGACCCGATCCGCGAGATGGCGCGCATCGGGCTGGGAAAGTGAGCGGAGTGGCATATGGCAACATTCAAAGAAGACCAACGCAAAAACAAAGAATTGTTATTCGAGCTCTTCGCCCGGGTCGGGAGCGCCCTGGCAAATCCGCACCGCCTGGAGATCCTGGATCTCCTGGTCCAATCCCCGCGCACGGTCGAGGAGCTGGCGTCCCTGGCGCAAATGAGCGTAGCCAATACCTCCCAACACTTACAGCGGCTCAAGCAGGCCCGCCTGGTGGTGGATGAGCGGGATGGGCAGCATATCTATTACTGCCTGGCCGATGCGGCCATCGCGAGGCTGTGGATCGAGCTGCGCCGGGTAGCCGAGCGCCAGCTGGCCGAGGTGGAACGCGCCCTGGATCAATACCGTTCCCATCGCTCCGCCTTCCAGCGGATCTCGGTCGAGGATTTGTTGAGTGGGTTGAACCGGGATGAGATCCTCTTGATCGATGCTCGCCCGGAAGTAGAATTCCAGGCAGGGCACTTGCCCGGCGCAGTCTCCATCCCGGTACAGCAGCTTCCGGCTCGGATCGACGATCTACCAGACCACAAAACCCTGGTAGCCTACTGCCGGGGACCTTACTGCGTGGATGCCGACGAGGCGCTGATCATCCTGGCCGCACACGGCTATACGGTCAAACGGTTAGAGGAAGGGGTCGCCGAGTGGCATGAAGCGGGGCTATCGATCGAACGGATGAAAGTGGAGGAATAAGCATGTTTTTTCGACAGTTCTTGCACGAGGAACGGGCGTGTTTATCGTATCTGGTCGGCTGCCCCACCAAGGGGCTGTGCGCGGCCATCGATCCCCAGGGAGACCCGGCACGCTACATTCGCGAGATGAACCAGCATGGGATGCAGATCAGCCATATCCTGGAAACCCACATCCACGCCGACCATCGCTCGGGCGCGCTCCAGCTTCAGCAACAAACCGGCGCTCCCATCTATCTGGGTCCGGGAAGCGATGTTTATTTCGAGCATAACGAACTTGTAGATGGCCAGGTTCTGGAAGTAGGCAACCGCCGGATCCGCGTGATCCACACCCCAGGACACACCCCTGAGCACGTCTGCCTGCTTGGAGACGACTGGTACCTCTTGACCGGGGATACCCTCTTTGTTGGCGACGTTGGGCGGGTGGATCTAGCCGAGGGGACCCTATCCACAGACGATCTCGAGAACCGCGCCAGCCAGCTCTACCAGAGCCTGCAAAAGTTGCTCGGACTGCCCGACTGGACCGAGGTTTATCCGGCGCACTACGCCGGTTCGGTGTGCGGGCGGGGAA
>Ga0335070_10003198_pt1 | contig 19045 bp, 16 predicted proteins | sample Lox_Sample_13_FD_206722 | JGI IMG/M metagenome (GOLD analysis project Ga0335070, IMG submission 206722) | Soil microbial communities from Loxahatchee National Wildlife Refuge, Florida, United States - Lox_Sample_1.3 | ecosystem: Environmental > Terrestrial > Soil > Wetlands | place: USA... | reverse complement strand
TCCGAGGCGGTGCGGCCGCACGGCCTGTTCTACGCCCCGGATCCGTCCAGCCAGGCGGCATGCACGATCGGCGGCAACGTCGCCGAGAACTCGGGTGGGCCCCATACACTGAAGTACGGCACGACGGTGAACCACGTGCTCGCGCTCGAGCTGGTGCTGCCGGACGGCGAGCTGACGCGCCTCGGCTCGGCTACCGGCTGGGCGCCCGGCTACGACCTGGTGGGCGCGGTGGTCGGCAGCGAGGGAACGCTGGGCATCGTCTGCGAGGCGACCGTCCGGCTCGCCGAGATCCCCGAGGCCACCGAGACGCTGCTCGCGATCTTCCCGGACGTCGTCTCCGCCTGTCGGGCGGTCGGCGGCGTCATCCAGCGCGGCCTGGTGCCGGCCGCGCTCGAGATCGTGGATCGCCGCACCATCGAGGCCGTCGAGGCGAGCGTCTACGCTGCGGGCCTCCCGCGCGACGCGGGCGCGGTGCTGCTGGTCGAGCTCGACGGCCCCGCGGTCGCGATGCCGCGCCAGGTCGAGCGCATCCGCGAGATCTGCGGCGGCGCGGGCGCGCGGCGCATCGAGGTGGCGCGCGACGCCGCCGAGCGCGAGCGCTTCTGGCGCGCGCGCAAGGGCGCGTTCGGCGCGATGGGGCGCCTGGCGCCCGATCTCTACGTCCACGACGCCGTGGTGCCGCGGGCGCGCCTGCCCGAGGTGCTCGCCAAGGTCGGCGAGATCGCCGACCGCCACGGGCTGCGCCTCTCGAACGTGTTCCACGCCGGCGACGGCAACCTGCACCCGAACATCTCCTTCGATCGCCGCGACGCGCGCGAGCTCGAGCACGTCGTCGCCGCCGGCCGGGAGATCCTCGAGGCCTGCGTCGCGGCGGGCGGCGTGATCAGCGGCGAGCACGGGATCGGCACCGAGAAGCGCGAGTACATCCGGCTCGTGTTCGGCGACGACGACCTGGAGGCGATGTGCCGGCTGCGCGGCGCCTTCGACCCCGACGGGGTCTGCAACCCCGGCAAGGTGTTCCCGACCACGCGCTTCTGCGTGGAATCGGACCCGAAGGCACGCGGCTACGACCGCGTGCCGCTCTGAGACCGCCGATGCGCCCGGAGGACGCCGAGGCGCTGCGCAAGGCGGCCGGCGACGCCGCGCTCGAAGCGCACGCGCCGCTCGACGCCGACGGGCTCGCGCTCGGCTACACGCTGCGCCCGCCCGACGGCGCCGCGCTGGCTCGCGCGGTGCGCGCGATGGCCGCGCTCGGGATCGGCGCCGTCGTGCGCGGCGGCGGCAGCAAGAGCGCGCTCGGAAACCCGCCGCGCGGCGCGCAGCTGCTGCTCTCCACGTCGTCCCTCGCGAACGTCATCGAGGTCGACGCCGACGAGGGCGTGCTGCGCGCGCAGGCTGGAGCCCGCCTCACCGCGCTGCGCGATGCGCTGCGCGCCACGGGCTGGGAGCTGCCGTTCGACCCGCCCGGCGCCGGCGCCACCCTGGGTGGGACGCTGGCCAGCGCCGCGATCGGCCCGCGTCTCACCGGCTTCGGCCGGCCGCGCGACCTCGTGCTCGGCCTGGACGCAGTGCTCGGCGATGGCGTGCGCGCGCGCTGTGGCGGGCGCGTCGTCAAGAACGTGACCGGCTACGACCTGATGAAGCTCCAGATCGGAGCGCTGGGCACGCTCGGCGTGATCGAGGCGGCGTGGATCCGACTGCGCGCACGGCCGGAGTGCGAGCGCGCGCTGGCGGCGCCGCTCGGAACCCGCACGGACGCCTGCGCCGCCGCCGTCGCGGCGGCGCGCAGCGCCTCCGCGCGCGCCGTCGCGCTGGTCGACGCGAGCCTCGCGGCGGCGGTCGAACCGAGCCTCGCCCCGCGCGCGGGCTGGCTGCTGGTCGCAGAGCTCGCGGGCGACGACGCGGCGGTCTCGCAGGACGCGGCGCGCCTCGGCGCCGAGCTCGGCGCCGTCGAGGGCAGCCCGGGCGGCATCGCGCGGCTGCGCGCGCTGCAGGGCGAGAGCTTCGGCCCGATCGGCCTGCGCTTCCGGCTCGCCGTGCTGCCCGATCGCCTCTCCGAGGTGTCGGCCGCGCTCGCACGGGCGGGCGCCGCGCAGCTGCTCTACCCGGGCAGCGGCCTCGTCTTCGCGCGCTTCGCGCTGGCCGAGGTGGACGCGGCCTGGGTCGACCGGCTGTGGAGCGCAGCGCGGCGGGCGGCGCGCGCCGGGGCCGGGCACGCCGTGCTCGAGGCGGCGCCGACCTGGGCGAAGCACGCCCGCGACGTGTTCGGCGAGCCCGGCGACGGCCTCGCGATCGCGCGCGCGCTGAAGTCGCGCTTCGATCCGGCCGGCGTGCTGAACCCGGGTCGCTTCGCGGGAGGGTTGTGATGGCCGAGGCGCCGCCGACCGCCATCGCGGGTGGGCCGCTCGCCTCCATCTACGCGGGTACGCTCGATTGTGTCCATTGCGGGCTGTGCCTTCCGGTGTGCCCGACCTACCGCGAGACCGGCCGCGAGATCTCGTCGCCGCGCGGCCGCGTCTACCTGATGCGAGCGATCGCCGAGGGGCGCGCCGCGCTCGGGCCGCTGCTGGCCGAGGAGGCCTACCTCTGCCTGGGCTGCCGCGCCTGCGAGACGGCCTGCCCTTCCGGCGTGCGCTTCGGCGAGCTCGTCGAGGGCGCGCGCGCCGCGGTGGAGCGCGCGGAGCTGCGCGGCGGGCTCGCGAAGCGCGTCGAGGCGCTCGCGCTGCGCGAGCTGCTGCCGCGGCCGGGACGCCTGCGGCGCGCGGTCGACGCGCTCGCGCTGGTGCAGCGGCTGCGGCTCGATCGCGCGCTGCGGCCGCTGTTGCCGCGCCGGCTGCGCGAGCTCGCCGATGCCGCGCCGCGCGTGCCGGCCCGCCGCGAGCGCCGCCCGCTGCCCGCCCTGGTGCCGGCGCAGGGGGAGCGGCGCGGGCGCGTCGGCCTCTTCGTCGGCTGCATCATGCCGGAGCTGTTCGGCGCGGTGAACGCGGCCACCGCGCGCGTGCTGGCTCGCAACGGCTTCGAGGTCGTGGTGCCGCCCGGGCAGGGCTGCTGCGGGGCGCTCCACGCACACGCCGGCGATCCCGAGTTCGCCCGCGCGCTGGCACGCCGCAACGCCGAGGCGTTTCGCGCGGCCGCCGTCGACGCGGTCGTCGTGAACTCGGCCGGCTGCGGCGCCGCGCTGCGCGAAGCCGGCGCCTGGCTGCCCGGCGAAGGCGCGGCGCTCGCCGCCGCGACGCGCGACGTCTGCGAGTGGCTCGACGCAGCGGGGCTGCGCCCGCCCGCGGGTCGCGTCGCGGGCCGCGTCTGCTACGACGATCCCTGTCACCTCGCGCACGGCCAGCGCGTGCGCGAGGCGCCGCGCCGCGTGCTCGCGGCGATCCCGGGCCTGGAATGCGTTCCGCACGCCGACCCGACCAGCTGCTGCGGCGCCGCCGGCATCTACAACCTCACCCATCCCGCGATGTCCGAGGCGGTGCTTGCACGCAAGCTGCGCACGCTCGCCGCCGTCGATCCCGACTGGATCGCGAGCGGCAACCCGGGCTGTCTGATGCAGCTCGGCGCCGGCGCGGCGCGCTCGGGGCTGCGAGCGCGCGTGGTCCATCCGGTCGAGCTGCTCGACCTGTCCTACCGTCAGGAGCAAGCCGCTGCCGGGAGGTCGGAGCCGAGATGGACCTGAAGCTCTTCGCCACCGTCTTCGCGTCGGTCTTCGTCGCGGAGCTCGGCGACAAGACGCAACTGGCCACCGTGCTGTTCGCCTCCGAGGGACACCACCCGAAGCTCACCGTGTTCCTCGGCGCGGCGTCCGCGCTGGTCGCGACCTCGGCGATCGGCGTGCTCGCGGGCGCGCTGATCTCCGACTCTCTGAACGAGCGGGTGCTGCACTGGGCGGCCGGCCTCGGCTTCATCGCGATCGGCGCCTGGGTGTTGTGGCGGTCCTGAGGAGATCGGGGACGCGATGCTCGCGCTGGTGACGCAGAACAACCTGCCCCGCATCGTCGCGACGCGGCTGCTCGCCGCGCTGACGCCGCGCGCGTTCGTCGGTCCGACCGCGCCGATCCGGCTGCGCGAGATCCCCGATCCGCCGCTTCCCGCCGACGACTGGCTCGTGATCCGAACGCGCCTCACGGGGATCTGCGGGAGCGACGCGAAGCAGGTGTTCCTGAAGGGCGGCTTCGACAACCCGATGACGTCGATGATCTCGTTCCCGCAGGTGCTCGGCCACGAGGTCGTGGGCACCGTCGAGCGCATCGGCCCGGGGGTGCGCGCGCGGCGGCCCGGCGAGCGCGTGGTGCTGAACCCGTGGCTCTCGTGCGCGACGCGCGGGCTCCCGCTCTGCAGCTGGTGCCAGCGCGGCGACCTGGCCCAGTGTCTGTCGTTCCGGCGCGGCGCGCTGGCGCCCGGCATCCACCACGGCAACAGCCGCGAGGCGACCGGTGGCTTCGCGACGCTGGTGCCGGCGCACGAGTCGCAGTGCATCCCGATCCCCGACGCGGTCCCCGACGAGGCGGCCGTGCTCGCCGATCCGTTCGCGGTGTCGCTCCACGCCATCCTGCGCCACCCGCCCGACGGAGAGGTCGCGCTGGTCTACGGCTGCGGAACGCTCGGCCTGCTCGCAATCGCCATCCTGCGCGCGCTCCACCCCGCGACGCGCGTGTTCGCGGTGGCGCGCTTCCCGCACCAGGCGGAGCTCGCGCGCCGCTTCGGCGCCGAGCGCGCCTTCGCCCACGCGCCAGCGCGCGAGCTGGTCGCCGCGCTCGGCGAGACGCTGGGCGCCGAGCAGCAGGTGCCGTGGTGGGGCCTGCCGATGCTGAACGGCGGGGTCGACGCCGTCTACGACACCGTCGCGTCACCCCAGACGCTCGAGGTGGGCCTGCGCGTCACGCGCTCGCGCGGGCAGATCGTCGCGCTCGGCGTCGAAGCGCCGCGCCGCTTCGAATGGACGCCGCTCTACTTCAAGGAGATCGCGCTGGTCGGCTCGAACGCCTTCGGCGTCGAGGAGCACCAGGGGCGCCGCCAGCACGCGATCGAGTGGTACCTCGAGTTCGCGGCGGGCGGCGTCGTCGACGCGACGCCGATCCTCACGCACCGCTTCCCGCTCGAGGCCTGGCGCGAGGCCTTCCTGAGCTGCTTCGATCAGGGCCGCAGCGGCGCGGTCAAGGTGCTGTTCGAGTTCGATCAGCGGTAGAGCATCGCGTCGGGCGTCTCCTTGGGCGTGCGCAGGCGCGGGAACGCCCCGAGGCCGAGGTCCGGCAGCGAGCCCGAGATGACGATGTCGACCGGCAGGATCGACTCGCGGCTGCGCACCAGGCCGTACTTCTCGCGCACGCCGACGAACGCGTAGCTCGATGCTGCCGTCGGGTCGTCGTCTCCGCCGACGTCGCTGACCCCCAGCCGCGCGCGCTCGAAGAACAGATCGCGCTGCGGGTCGGGCCCCACGTCCGCGAGCGGGTCGAGCAGGGCATTGTGCTGCGCGGTCTCCTCGAGCAGCGAGACGAGCCGCGCGAGCCGCTCCGCCGACACGGTCTGGCGCATCAGGCGCGGCGGGTCGCTCACCTTGCCGCTCTCGGCGAGCAGCGAGAACTCGAGCGTGCGCCCGCCGATCAGCATGACGCCGTCGGGGTGCAGCTCGCCGTTGCTGCGGTTGCCGTCGAGCAGCTCGGGGCGCAGCCCGAGAGCCGCCGGGCCCGCGATCCGCGGGTTCTCGATCAGGAAGCCGCGCGAGATGCGGATGCGCTGCGCCGTGGCGTTCTCGAGCTCCTCGTGCACGAGCTGGTTCGCCCGGTGCGCCGACTCGGTGTCGGGGAAGCGCCTCGCGATCTCGGCCAGCATGGCGAGGCGCAGGTCGCGGCGCTTCTGCTTGTTCGCGACCTGGAGCGCCTGCTCCGCGGCGCCGCGCTCGAGATCGGCCAGGCGTTCGGCGTCGAACCCCTCGGTGGCAGCCGCCAGCTCGTAGGCGTGCACGTGATTGCCGGCGGCCTCCTCGTGGTCGATCAGCCATTCGCGCAGCTCGACGGCGTGCTCGCCGTCCGGGTAGCGCGCCAGGTAGTTCGCCGCGTGCACCGCGGGCGCCTTCGCAGGCGGCGCCGCCACCGTCTCGATCAGGCGCGCCGGCATGCCGCTGACGGTTCCGACCAGCGAAGGCGCTTCGAGCAGCCACTCGACCGGCCGCGGCAGCTCGCGGTCGCGCGCGCCGTGGGCGAGCGAGCCGAGCAGCACGTAGCCCGCCTGCTCCTCGTGCCCCTTGCGCCGGGCAGTCTCGAAGGCGTCGTAGGGGTTCTCCTCGGGGCTGGTCACCAGCTGGCGCGCGTGGCGCGCCATCGGATGGGTCGCCGGGTCCGCGTCGCCGAGCTCACCGAGCTCGTCCCACATCGCCGACTCGTGGCCGCGCTCGCCCTCGGCGAGCGCCTGCGCGAAGCGCGCCTCGCTGGAGAGCGGCGCGTCGGGGGGGCCCACGAGCAGCGGAGCCGCGGCGGCGCCGGGATCGCCGCTGGAATCGAGCAGCGCGACGGCGAGGGGACGCGCGCGCGGGTCGCTCGCGTCGGCTGGCGCCTCGCGTGGCGGGGCGAGGCTGCGCGCCAGATCGGCCCGGCGCGCCTCCACCCGGCGCTCCGCCTCGGCGCGCAGCGCGGAGGCCTTGCCGTCCTCGGGTGCGTAGCGCAGCGCGCGGTCGGCCAGCACCAGCGCCACCTCGTCCTCGCCGGCGGCCAGCGCCTGCTCGGCCGCGTGTACGCTGCGCTTGCGCTTCGTCGCGAACCAGCGCGCCTGCATCGACTCGATGCGGGCGAGCAGCGCGCGCGACTCCGGCGCCTGCGGCTGCGTCTCGACGAACTCCTTCCAGTACGAGAGCGCCTGACGCTCCTGCAGGCTGATCGGGTCGTCCATGTGCTCGGCGACCGCGACGCCGATCGCGGCCTGCGCCAGGCGCATCGGCAGGAGCGCGACGGTGAGGACGGACTTGCCGAGCGCCTCGGCGAAGGGGTTCAGGTCGCGCGCAAGACGCGCCATGCGCGACTCGCCGATGCGGATCCGCGCGAGGCGCAGGGGATCGCCGTCGACCTCCTCCTGGAGCTGTTTGCGCAGCGCCGGGTCGACGTCGTCGCGCTCGAGCAGCGCCGCGCTGGCCCGGCGGTACGCGATCGGGTCGGGCTGTGTCGCGTCGACGAGGTGCTGGCCGTACGCCGCCAGGCCGCTCGGCGGCTCGCCAGCGTCGCTGCGCTCGCGCTCCGCCTGGTCGAGCGGCGCGAGGCGCGCACGCGCCTCGGCGGGCGAGTCCGCCAGCGCGGCGACGGCGAGGTCGCGCGCAGCGTGGTCCGCGTCGTCCGGCACCGGCGTCGCGCGCGACGGCAGCAGCTCGAGCGGCGACTCGGTCGGCAACCCCGTCGGCCCGCGACAGGCGATCGGCCCGAGCAGCAGCAGCGCGGCCGCGAGCAGCGCGACGCCGGGCCGCCGCGAGAGCAGCCAGCGCTGCGCGCGGTTGCCGAGCGCGATCGACGGCCGCTCGACCCAGCGGAAGCTCGCCGCCGACAACGCCAGGCTCGCCCCGAGCACTACCGCCAGGAGCGCGAGCCCCCGCCCCGGAAGGAAGGTCGTCATGACGTACGGGGCCAATAGCAGCAGCACGGTGAAGTGCACCAGGTAGAGACTGTACGAGACGCGACCCAGGAAGCGCAGCGGGCGCCAGGCCAGCGCGCGCTGCAGCGACGGCAGCGAGGTAGCGGTCGCCACGAGGAGGACGGCTCCCACCCCCATCATCAGGACTTCGCGCGGAGCGAAGCCGCTCACCAAGATGCCCGCCGCCGGCCTCGACCAGCCGAGCAGCAGCGGGCCCGTGAACAGTACCAGTCCGAGAGCGACCGCGGCAGCACGCGCCCACGCCGGCCGCGCCGCGAGCGCGCGGGCGAGCGTGTCACGCTCGCGGTAGGCCACGATGCCGAGGGCGAAGTCGAGCGAGTACCAGAGCAGATGGTAGGTCTCGGGGAGGGCGAGGAGCGCAGCCGAGGCGAGCAGCAGCGGCACGCCGCGCAGCGGCCGAGCGGCGGCCACGAGCAGCGGCAGCAGGAACGAGAAGATCATCTCGACTTCGAGCGTCCAGCCCACGGGAAGCAGGCCGTCCGCATGTCCGGGGAACGACAGGCTCGCCAGCAGCGCCTGCGGCCCCAGGCGCACCGCGGAAGCGAGGCGGAACCAGAGCGTGAGGCCGTGGCCGACGGCGGGAGGCGGATACCAGAAGCTCGCGGTCCAGGCGAGCAGCACGCCGAAGACGTAGGGCGGATGGATGCGGAAGATGCGCCTGAGGTAGAAGGGCAGCCACGGAGCGCTCTCGCGGCTGCGCTCGAGCGACGCGGCCAGCACCCAGCCGCTCAGCACGAAGAACATCTGCACCGCGCCTTGGCCGTTCAGCAGCAGCGCGAGCGGGCTCTGCAGCAGCGCGCGGCGCAGTGCCAGCGGCATCACCACCGCGTTGAACACGTGCCGCATCACCACGCTGGCCGCAGCGAGGCCGCGCAGCGCGTCGAGCTCCGCCACGCGCACCCGCTCATTCGCTGAAGCGATCACGATCCACCCGCAGCGTGAAGGCGAGGAATGCCTCGAGGCGCCGGGCCGCTTCCAGCTTCTCGGGCGTCCCGTCCTGGTTGGCCACGGCTTCGTACAGCTTCGACGCCGCGTCGACGAACTCCTGGAAGACGGGCGGATCGAACCACAGGCTCTCAGGCGGACGCGCCTCGACGTACTCGGCGGCGAGCGCAGCGTAGAGATCGGCCAGCTCGAGCAGGTGCTGGTTGGCGTTCTTGCTCTCGCGGTGGCGCGTCACCAGCCGCTGCACTTCGGCCAGCGCGCGCACGTCGCCGTCCGGCGCGAGCTTGCGCCGCGACTCGAAGTAGCGCGCGCGCGCCGCGTCGGCGCGCTCGATCTCCTCCGCCACGACGAAGCGGTACTGCGTCTGGCCCGCCTCCTCCCCGAGCGACTCGAGCAGCGCGACGCGCCGGTCGAAGTCGGCGATCGCGGCGTCGGGATCCGCCGGCGGCGGCACCACCGGCTGGCCGGGCAGCACGGGTCGGTCGGGCTCGTAGCCGATCGCCGCCGCCTCGCCGAGCCCGTCGCAGAGCGCCGCGCTGCGCAGCGCCTCGCCCTTGAGCTCGCCTTCGCGCTCGGCCGCGCGCCGGTAGCTCGCGGCGGCTAGATCGTAGGCGCGCAGGCGTTCGAGGGCGCGGCCCTTCGCGAAGGCGATCACGTCGTCCATGTGGCCGGAGCGCAGCGCGTCGGCGTGCACGCGCTCGATGCTCTCGAGCCGGATCAGCGACGAGCGATACACGTTGCGACCGGTGAAGTCGCGCGCCGGCTCGAAGCGATAGGTGTCGTCCGGGACATGCTTGCGCAGCGTCGCCACGACCTCGAGCACGCTCGCCGAGGGCTGGTACTGCGGATCCAGGTGCGGCGCCGAGGCGCATCCGACCGCGAAGCCCGCCGCCGCCGCGAAGCCCGCTGCCAGGCCCAGGTTGGCCGCCAATCCCGCTGCGCGCCTCAACGCGCCTTCCGCGTCGCGACGGCGTTCAGCATCTTCTCGGTCGCCAGGACCGCCGCGGCGAGCTGGTCGGAGTCGACGGCGAGCGTCGAAAAGGTGCCCTCGCCTTCCACCTCGCCTTGCCAGGTGATCACCGCCTGCACCAGCGCCCCCGTGCGCCCTCCGGGCGGGATGCGCACGCGGTAGTCGACGAGCCGCGGCAGCTCGAGCCCGAACGGCTTCACCGCCTTGGCGAGCGCGCGCATGAAGGCGTCGTAGCCGCCGTCGCCGTGGGCGCGCGCCGAGGCGCGCTCGCCTCGCATCGACACTTCGACGGCCGCCTCGGGGAGCGCGCCGCTCGCCACCACCACGCGGTAGGACTCCACGCGCACCGGGCGTTGCTCCGGCCGCCCGAGCACGTCGGCGATCAGGTAGGGCAGGTCGGCGGGGCCCACGTTGTGCTTCTTGTCGCCGAGCTCGACGATGCGTTCCAGCACCCGGGCGCGCTCCTCGTCGGTGAGCTCGATGCCCTGCGCGCGGAGGTTGTGCAGCAGCGAAGCCTTGCCCGAGAGCTTGCCGAGCGCGTAGTGGCGCTCGCGGCCGAAGCGGGCGGGGGCGAGCGCGGTGGTGTAGAGCTCGCCCTTGGCGTCGCCGTCGGCGTGGATGCCGCCGGTCTGGGTGAAGACGTCGGTGCCGACGATCGGCGCGTTGGCCGACACCAGCTTGCCGGTGAAGGTCTCGACCAGCCGCGAAACCGTGGCGAGGCGCTGCTCGTCGACGCCGGTGCGGAACGGCGTCTGATCGTGCAGCGCCGCCACCACCTCCGCGAGGCGCGTGTTGCCGGCGCGCTCCCCCATGCCGTTGACGCTGGTGTGCACGCCCCGCGCGCCGGCGCCGACCGCGGCGAGGCAGTTGGCCGTGGCGAGGCCGTAGTCGTTGTGGCCGTGGAACTCGAAGTGCAGGTCCGGCCAGGTGGCCGTCATCAGACCGACGTAGCGCGCGGTGTCGTCGGGCGAGAGGATGCCGAGCGTGTCGGGCAGGAAGATGCGCTCGACCGGCAGGCTGCGCAGCCGCTGCACCATGGCGAACACGTAGTCGAACGACTCGCGCACGCCGCTCGACCAGTCTTCCAGGTACACGTTGACCTTCACGCGGGCCTTGTGCGCATGCGCGATGGTGTTCGCCACGGCGTCGCGGTGCTGCTCGGGCGCGACGCGCAGCTGCTCGCGGCAATGCCGCTCGGAGCCCTTCACCAGCAAGCTCATGACCCGGCCGCCGACGCCCTTGATCCACTTCACCGAGAGCTCGCCGTCGCAGTAGCCCATGATCTCGATGCGGTCGGCCAGGCCCTCGCGCCGCGCCCACGACGCGATCCGGCGCGCCGCCAGCCGCTCGCCCTCGGAGACGCGGGTCTGCGCGACTTCGATGCGGTCGACCTGCACCTCCGTCAGCAGCATGCGCGCGAGCTGCAGCTTCTCGGTCGGCGTGTAGGACACGTCGGGCGTCTGCTCGCCGTCGCGCAGCGTCGTGTCCATCACCTGGATCCGGGAGGCCTGGATCCGTGAATCCTGGATGCGCGAACTCGCCTCGGCCACGGGATCAGGCTCGCGAACCTCGCCGCGATGGGCAAGCTACCCTCGGCGCGTGGCCCCCGGGCGCGGCGCGCGGTCGTTCATCGTCGAAGCTGCCGATGCGGGCAGCCGCGTCGATGCCTTCCTGGCCGCCCGGCTCGGCGTGGGCCGTGCTGCGGCCCGCGCCCTGCTCGAGGCGGGCGCGGTGCGCATCGACGAGCGGCGCCTGGGGCGCCGCCACAAGGGCGTGTGCGTCACGACGGGGAGCTGCGTCGCCGTCGAAGCCTTCCTGGAGCCCGGCGCGCAGCGCGCGCGTCCGGAGCCCGAGCTGCCGCTCGAGGTGCTGGCCTCCGGGAGCGACCCGAGCGGATCCGGCGGGCCCGGCCCGATCGGATCCAGCGGGCTGCGCTGGCTCGCGGTCGACAAGCCGGCCGGGCGCCCGGTGCATCCGCTGCGCGAGAAAGAGGGCGGCACGCTGCTGAATGCGCTGATCGCCCGCCACCCGGAGCTGCACGGCGTCGGCGAGGGCGGCCTGCGCAGCGGCGTCGTGCATCGCCTCGACGTCGACACCTCGGGGATCGTGTTGTTCGCGACCGAAGCGGCGACCTGGACGCGGCTGCGCGAGGCGTTCCGCGCGCACCGCGTCGAGAAGGTCTACCGGGCGCTGGTGGTGGGTCGCATGAGCGGCGAGGGCGCGCTCGCGGTCGGGCTCGCGGTCGTGCGGCATCGGCCGGCGCGCGTCGCGGTGGTGGAGCCGGGCCGACCCGGCGCGCGCCTCGCCGAGACGCGCTGGCGCGCGCTGGCGCACGGGCCCGGCGTCACCCTGCTCGAGCTGCGGCCGCGCACCGGCTTCCTGCACCAGATCCGCGTCACGCTCGCGCACCTCGGCCATCCGGTCTGCGGCGACGCGCTGTACGGGGCGCCCGGCGATCCGAGCGGCGCGCCGCGCCAGCTGCTCCACGCCGCGCGCCTCGCCGTCGACGAGGTCGAAGCGGCGAGCCCCGATCCGCCCGATTTCGCCGCCGCCTGCGCGCGGCTGCTCGATTCGACGTGATAGGCTCCGGCGCCATGCGCGTCCTGGTCGTCGTCGCCTCCGCCAGCGGCCGCACCGCGCGCATGGCCGAGGCGGTGGCGGCCGGCGCCGCGGAAGCCGGGGCCGACACGGTGACGCGTCGCGCCGACGAGTGCGGCGAAGCCGATCTCGCGGCGGCGGACGCGGTGATCCTCGGCAGCGGCGTGCACATGGGCGGCATCGAATCTTCGATGCGCGTCTTCTTCGAGCGCATGGCGCCGCTCTGGCTCTCGGGCGCGCTGGTCGGCAAGCTCGGCGCCGCCTTCGTGAGCGCCGGCGCGGGCGCGCGCGGCGGCGGCGAGCTGGCGCTGCTCTCGCTGCTCGCGAACCTGGCCGAGCACGGGATGCTGCTGGTGTCGATGCCGAACCGCCTGCCGGGCTTCGGGACGGGGGGCTGCCACTGGGGCCCGGTGGCGTGGACGAACCTGCGCCGCGGCCGGCCGGGGCCCACCGAGGAGCATCTGGCGGCGGCGCGCGCGCACGGTCGCCACGTCGCCGAGTGCGCGGCGCGCTGGCTCGCGGGCGCGGCGCGGGAGGACGCATGACGGTGTCGGTGCACAGGATCTGCCCGGGCTGTGGGGAGGAGTACGTCGCCACCGCCCAGACCTGCGTCGAGTGCGGCGTGCCGCTCGGCGACGAGGCACCCGCCGCGCCGGCGGCGCTGGCGGAGCTGCCGCCGCTCGCGTCGCTGGTCGCCGTGCGCAACGCGGAGGTCAGCTGGATCGACGGGCTCGCGCAGGCGCTGGCCGAGGCGGGCATCGCGTCGCGGGTCGAGCTGCCGGAGCAGGACGACCGGCGCGTCCAGGGCCGCGGCATGGGCGCGGTGCGCTGCACGCTCTACGTGCGGCCCGAGGACGCGCAGGCGGCGGGCCGGATCGACGCGGAGTACGCCCGCACGCAGGTGCCCGACCTGCCCGAGGAGACCACGGTGGGCTGGGCGGAGGCGGAGCGCTGTCCAGGCTGCGACACCCCCGTCGCTCCCGACGCCGAAGAGTGTTCCGAGTGCGGCCTCGCCTTCGCCGCCGGGGAGTGAGCGCGAGCTCAGCGCGGCGGCCGCCAGCTCGGCGCGCGGAAGCGCACCTCCGCCGCGCCGCGGAAGGCATCGTGCAGCACCAGGCGCGCCCACGGCGGGAGCCCGAGCGCGGCGAGCTCGGGCTCCGCGAACCAGCCGAGCTCGACCGTTTCGACCCCGTCCGCGCGCGGCTCCCCGCGCGCCGCCTTGCAGGCGAACGCGGTCGTCAGATACGAGACGCGGTCGCCGTTGCCGTAGATGACCTCGAACTCCGGCCCGCCGTAGACGCCGAGCACGCGCTGCGGCTCGACGAGCAGCCCGGTCTCCTCCCAGACCTCGCGCACCACCGCGTCGGCCGGCGCCTCGTTCGGCTCGACGGCGCCGCCGATCGTGCTCCAGGCGCCCGACTCCGCGTGGCGCGCCAGCAGCACGCGGCCGCGCTCGTCGCGAATCACGGCCGTCACCGAGGGCACGAGCAGCAGCGTCTTGCCGACGCGCCGCCGCAGTCGCTCGAGATAGGGTGAGATCGGCATCGCGATTCACGCGGCTTCGGGGTGGTCGAGCGGTCGGCTCGTGGCCAGCGCGGGGTAGGCCGGCGGCCGGCGCAGCAGCGGCACCAACGGGATCAGCAGCGCGAACAGCGTCAGGATCACGAGGTAGCAGTCGCGGAAGGCGAGCACCGTGGCCTGGGCCGTCAGCACCCGGTCGAGCACGCGGTGCGCGCCGGCGAGCGCGTCCGCGGGGGAGAGCCCGCGCTGCACGAGTCCCGCGCTGAGTGCGGCGAGGCGCTGCTGCGTCGCCGCCGAGAGCGACGTCACGCTCTCGGCGAGGTACGCCTTGTGCAGCGCGCTGCGGTGGTCGACGAGCGTCGCGAGCACCGCGATGCCGAGGCTCCCGCCGGTCTGCCGGAACAGGTTGTAGAGCCCGGCGCCCTGGAGGATGTCCGGCGGCGGCAGCGCGCGCAGCGTCGCGACCGAGAGCGGCGCGAACATGAAGCCGAGCGCGACGCCGCGCCCGATCTGCGGCCAGAACAGATTCCACCAGCCGCTCTCGAGCGTCCAGTGGCTCATCCCCCACAGCGCCGGCAGGAACACCGCCAGGCCGACACCGAAAAGAGGCGCCGGGCCCAGGCGCCACACCAGGCGGCCCGCGAAGGTCATGACGATCGCGGTGGCGATCGACGAGGGCAGGATCGCCATCCCCGATTGCCACGAGGTCCAGCGCAGCAGCTGCTGGGTGAACAGCGGGAACAGGAAGATGCTGCCGTAAAGGCCGACGCCCATCGCCGCGCCGTAGATGCAGCCGACCTGGAGCGCGCGATGGCGGAACACGCGCAGGTCGACGATCGGGTGCGGGGTGCGCAGCTCGTGCCAGACGAACGCGGCGAGGGCGACCAGCGCCGTCGCGGCGAGCCCGGTGATGAAGTCGCTCTCGAACCAATCGAGGCGATTGCCGCGCTCGAGGAAGGTCTGCAGCGCTCCGATCCCCACGACGAGCAGCGCGATCCCCGGCCAGTCGACGCGCTCGGTGCGCCGCACCGTGCCCGGGCGCGGCGCGACCAGGTAGCTCGAGCAGATCAGCGCGGCCGCGATGCCGAGCGGCACGTTCACGTAGAAGATCCACGGCCACGACCAGCGGTCGGTCAGCCAGCCGCCGAGCGTCGGCCCGAGGCTCGGCCCGAGCATGGCGCCCATGCCGAAGATCGCCTGCCCCGTGCCCTGGCGCTGCGGAGGGAAGGTCTCGACCATGATGGTCTGCGCCGTCGCGAGCAGCGCGCCGCCCCCCACGCCCTGGATCACGCGGAAGGTCACCAGCTCGGGCAACGTGCGCGCCAGCCCGCATAGCGCCGAGGCCGCGGTGAAGAGCAGGATCGAGCCGACGAAATAGCGGCGGCGGCCGAAGCGCGCCGCCAGCCAGCTCGTCATCGGGATCACGATCACGTTGGCGATGATGTAGCTGGTCACGACCCACGAGATCTCGTCCACGGTCGCGCCCAGGTTCCCCATCATGCTCGGCAGCGCGACGTTGACGATGCTGGTGTCGAGGATCTCGAGGATCGTCGCCAGCATCACGCCGACGATCATGATCCAGGTGCGCGCGTCGAGGCCCTGGTCGCTCCGCGCGCTGGCGAAGACCGTCTCAGCGGACGCGGACACTGACGTACACCGAGAGGCCCACGGGGAGCCAGGGCTTGGCGCCGCCCTTGGCGCCCTCCACGCCCTCGAGCGCGATCCGCACCGGAACGCGCTGCACGACCTTGGTGAAGTTGCCGGTGGCGTTGTCGGGCGGCAGCAGCGCGTAGCTGGCGCCGGTCGCGGGCGCGATCGATTCGACCCGGCCGCGGTAGACGGCGCCGGGGAAGGCGTCGGCCGTGATCGCGACGGGGTCGCCCGGCTTCATCCGGCCGATCTGGGTCTCCTTGAAGTTGGCGGTGACCCAGCTCGCGCTCGCGTCGGCCAGCGCGAAGAGCGGCTGGCCAGGCGAGACGTTGGCGCCGAGCTCGACGCTGCGCTTGCCGATCACGCCGTCGAAGGGAGCCGTCACCACGGAGTGTTGAAGCGCGAGCTCGGCCTCGCGCAGCGCAGCCTCCGCCTGGCGCACGGGCGCCTCGTTGCCGAGCGCAGCGCGCTCGGCCTGCTCGCGCTGCTCGGCGGCGCGAACCTCGGCGGCCGCCGCGTCGCGCGCCGCGGTCGCCGCGTCGAGCGCGGTCCGGCTGCCCACGTGGGTCTCGAACAGACTGGACGCGCGCACGTACTCCTGCAGCGCGTGGCGCAGCTGGACCTCGGCGGCGCGGCGCTGCGCGGCGGCGGCCTCGCTGCCGGCGCTCGACTGGGCCATGCGGTTGCGCGCCGCGTCGAGATCGGCCTTCGCGCGCGCGACCTTCACCTCGAAGTCGGCGGGGTCGAGGCGCACCAGCGCCTGCCCCGCTTTCACGTGCTCGTTCTCGTCGGTCAGCACCTCGACGACGTGGCCGCTGACGCGCGGCGAGAGGAACACGAGGTGGCCCTCGACGAAGGCGTCGTCGGTGCGCTCGAGCCCGCGCAACGCGATCGCCCAGTAGCCGGCAGCGGCGGCGAGCACGAGCGCGATCGCGCCGAACGCGAGCGGGCGCACGCGCAGGCGCAAGCCCTCGCTGGCGACGGCCGCCTCAGCCACGGGGCAGGCTCCCTTCGCGCTTGCAGACCCCATCGAGGAAGATCGCGACGAAGGTCGCCGCGACCTGCTCGGGCGGCTGCGGGTACTCCTCGCGCTGGCCGAACACCTGCCGGACGATCAGGTGGTCCACCACCATGCCGATGAAGGCGCGCGCGCCGAGCGAGGGGTCGACCGCGCGGAACGCTCCCTCGGCGGTGCGGCGCTCGATGTAGCGCGTCAGGAAGTCGCGCAGGCGCCGCACGCGCCGCTCCTGGAACGGGCGCGCCATCTCGTGGCCCTCGAGCGCGGAGTAGAGCAGCAGGCGCAGGAAGGACGGGTCGGTCTCGACGCTGTGGATCAGCGCGAGCGCGAGCCGCGTGAAGACCTCGCGATCCTCGCCCGCGCGCGCGAAGGGCTCGAGCGCCTCGAGCGGGTCCGGCGCGGCGATGCGCTCGTCGAGGATCGCGGCGTAGATCGCCTCCTTGCTCGGGAAATAGCGATAGAGCGCGGCTTCGGTGATGCCGACCCGCGCCGCGATGTCACGGGTCGTGGTGCCGCGGAAGCCGCGGGTGCCGAAGCACAGGGCGGCTTCGCGCACGATCTGGGCGCGCCGCTCGTCGGCACGCGGGCGGCGGCGCGGGTCTCCGGCTTCGGGGAGTGACGCGGGGGAAGAGGCCATTTAGTGATCATTTACTAACCCACACCGCAGGCCCCGTCAACCCCGAGCCAGATCGACCCGATCGCGCCGAGGGATGTCGCCGCGCTGGGGCACGCGTCTCCTCGGCGGGCCGAAGCATCTCCCGGCACGACGAACGCTCTGCCCCCGCCGGCGATCGCGCGACCAGCGTGAAGCGCTAGCGCTTGCGGATCACCGTGACGCCGTCGGCGATCGCGAGCATCACCAGCTCGACGCGCGGGTCGGCCGCCACCTTGTCGTTGAAGGCGCGGATGTGGTTGGTGTGCTCGTCCTGCGCGTCGGCCTGGAGGACGCGGCCCAGCCACAGCACGTTGTCGACCAGGATCAGCCCGTTGGGGCGCGTGCGCGCCAGGATCTCCTCGTAGTAGATCGGGTAGCCGGGTTTGTCGGCGTCGATGAAGGCGAGATCGAAGACCTGCTGCGCAGGCAGCGCGCGCAGCGTGTCGGCCGCCGGCGCGATGCGCAGCTCGATCTTGTGCGCGACGCCCGCCTTCTCCCAGAAACGGCGTCCGATCGAGGTCCACTCTTCGCTCACGTCGCAGCAGAGCAGCTTCCCGTCATCCGGCAGGCCGCGCGCGATGCAGAGCGACGAGTAGCCGGTGAAGGTGCCAACTTCGACCGCGCGGCGGGCCCCGATCGCGCGCGCGAGCAGGGTGAGGAAGGCGCCCTGCTCGGGGGCGACCTGCATCAGCGAGATGCCGCCGAGGCGGCGCGTCTCCTCGATCAGCTCGCGCTGAACGGCGTCCGGCTCGGTGCCGTGCCGGAGCATGTAGGCGTGAGCCTCGGGAGACAGGAAGTAGGACTTCGGTGCGTCCGTCATGGATCCTCCTCGGCGTCCCGCAGCGCCAGTCTATCATCCGCTCAGCGTCGGCGGGGCCGCCGCAGGACGGCGCAATCGGGTTAGCATCTCGTCGATGCAGCGGATGATGCGCGTGCTGGTGATCCTCGTCGCGCTGTGCGCCGCGAGCGGCGCGCGCGCGCAGCTCTTCCTCGGGCTCGGCCATCTGCCGGGCGGCGTCGGCGGCAAGGCCTTCGGCGTGTCGGCGGACGGGCGCGTCGTGGTCGGCATCGGCGATTCCGACGTCTCCGATCGGGAGCCGTTCCGCTGGACGGCGGCGGGCATGCAGGGCCTCGGCCTGATGCCGAACGGGCTGTTTGCGAGCTGCAATGCCGTCTCGGGAGACGGCTCCACGGCCGTCGGCGAGATGATCCTGCCCTCGCAGGCGTACCGCTGGACGCTGGCGGGCGGCTACGAGCTGCTCGACGTCCTGCCGGGCTACACGGGGGGGAGCAGCCAGGCGTACGCGGTCTCGGGCGACGGCTCGGTGGTGGTCGGCGAGAGCGTCAGCACGTTGGGGGTGCACCAGGCCTTCCGCTGGAACGAGGCGCAAGGCATGCAGCCGCTCGGCTTCCTGCCCGGCGGAACCTCGAGCGTCGCAACGGGCGTCTCGGCCGACGGCAGCGTGATCGTCGGCTACGGCGACTCGAGCAACGGCGCGAGCGAGGCGTTCCGCTGGACGGAGGGCGACGGCATGCAGGGCCTCGGCGATCTCGCGGGCGGCAACTTCTTCAGCAGCGCGGCCGACGTCTCGGCGGACGGATCGATCGTGGTGGGCACGGGCAGCGGCACCCTCGGCCAGGACGCGATTCACCAAGTCGGGGCTGCCGATATGGAGAGTCTCGGCAACTTCGCCGCCCATGCATTCGGCGTATCGGGCGACGGCTCGGTGATCGTCGGCCAGGCCGCCTTCGGATTCGGACACATCGACGAGGCCTTCGTCTGGGACAGGGACCACGGCATCCGCCGCCTCGCGACCGTGCTGGCGACCGACCTGCACCTCGACCTCTCGACCTGGTACCTCGGCCCCGCGCTCGCCGTCTCGGCCGACGGCAACACCATCGTGGGATGGGGCACCGATCCCGCCGGCCACGTCGAGGCGTGGCTCGCGCGGCTGCCCGAGCCCGACGCGGCCCTGCTGCAGGTCGCCGCGCTCGCGGTGCTCGCCGCGCTCGGCTGGCGAGAGCGCTAGCAGGCTGCGGAGAAACGCAGCCGATG
>Ga0335070_10003197_pt1 | contig 19052 bp, 19 predicted proteins | sample Lox_Sample_13_FD_206722 | JGI IMG/M metagenome (GOLD analysis project Ga0335070, IMG submission 206722) | Soil microbial communities from Loxahatchee National Wildlife Refuge, Florida, United States - Lox_Sample_1.3 | ecosystem: Environmental > Terrestrial > Soil > Wetlands | place: USA... | reverse complement strand
GGAGGCGGAAGAGAACCTCCAAAGCTCGGGGCATCTTCTCCGCCAGCCGGTCCTCGAACTGGTCGGTAAGCGCCAAGAGGAGGGTCACGAGGGCCTGCCGGTTCTCCGGATCAACCTCGAGGACATCGAGACAGATACTCTCAGCCTCGGCCGGCTCATTCAGATTGCGGTAATGGGCTGCCTTGTCGAGGGCTGCGGGGATGGCCTCCTTGGAGATCTGTTTGAGCTTCATCATAACCCCCTCCTTTCTGTCTCTTTTCAGACGAGTCCTGGGAGGTGAGCACAATACACCCTTCGGTCACTGCCAGAGCATGCAAGGGAGTCCACAATGACAAGAGGCCTAGCCCAGCTGCGGGGAGCGCTCAGAAATAAGCCGTTTCCGGGAAGAGGGAGCCGGGAAGCAGTACCCCATCAAGGAAGAAATTCGCAGGTGACCCATCCAAGTATGCAGGTCGAGCAAACCGACCTTTAGCAGCCCAGGAGACATAGTCTCGACAACTGAAGCACGTTTTCTCGTACTCTACGAGCCTTCTGGGCTCCAATACTTGAGGAATAAGATAGAGCCTAGCCATATCATCCTGATGTCGGCATTTGCCATCCCGGAATCGGCGGCACGAGTTGGGACGATCGTCAACCATGATACCCTCTCTCCTCCCCCGAGAAATGAAATATTCCTCGTGCGCCGTGAACGGGGTGCCCGACGGGCGATGCCTTAGGCTGACCGAATTCAGCCCTCGACAGCGGGTACGAGATCTCAATGGAGAATCTTTTTCGGGTTCCCATGGAGACGGGAAGGTTCTGATTGAGATCTAATATACCATCCGATCACACCTTCGCGGGCTCCACAATCGGAGAATCCCTGATTTGTGCCTTCGAAAATCCTTAGCAGGTGGGAGGGGGCTCCGAGGAAGACGATGAGTGGCCTTCTGCGAGGGGAGCCCTGAGACGAGGGGGGTGTGACGTGGAGTCGGCTGGCCTGGAACCCCCGCCTCTGGGGGTGTTGGCTCATCTGAGCTCCTTGGAGAAGACGAGCTTGTCGTCGCCGACGCGGTAGAAGTTCTTGATGCGAGCCGCGAGCTCGTAGCCGCTTCGCTGGTAGAACCGAATCGTTGCCTCGTAGGTCTGCTGCGATGATGTCTCGATGAGGAGCATGCGTCCGCCGCGTCTGACGACGTCCTTCTCCACGAAATCGAGCAAGCGGCGGCCGAAGCCCTTGCCCTGGGATGCCGGGTCGACAACGATCCAGTAGAGATCGTAGACCCCGTCGGTGAGCGGCGTGAGACCATAGCACACGTATCCCTGGACCGGCGGTTCGTGGCCAGCCTCCTCCAGCACGGCAACGATATAGCCGCTTAGCGCCCCCCTCGTGAGCGCCTCGTCAACAAGTTCCATGGCGACGGCTATCTCCACGGGAGTGAAATTCCCGGAGGAGACAATAACTTCCTGGATTCGCGAGCGATCGTCTCGATGGACGGGGCGGATGCGTACATCCGGGCTGTTCTTCGTGTCGCGGGGATCGGGATTCATACAGCTTCCTCGGGATTAACTAAGGACGTTCGTAAGGACGGCCCTATCCGCAATCGTAACAGGTGGTTCGTGCATAATACGGGTCAAAGCTCCAGTTCCAAGAACATTGCTCCCTCGACAGGATTGTAGCAGTATGGTGCTATTTCCCGGAACCCGAAGGAAAGGTACATGGCTTTCGCCGCCTCCATGGAGGGGAGGGTGTCCAGACGCATGCGCTGGTAGCCGATCCGTCGGGCCTCTTGGATCAACGACTCACAGAGCGCCCTGCCGATGCCCAACCGTCGGAACTTCGGTCTCGTGTACAACCGTTTCATCTCGCAGATAGGCCCTTCGATCCTCCGCAGCGCCACACAGCCCGCCGGCTCGCCGGCCCATTGAGCGAGGAGGAGGAGGCCGGCGGGAGGGCGATAGTCTCCGGGAAGGGCGGCGAGCTCTTCATCGAAGTTCTGAAAGTCGAGACGTATGCCGAGAGATGCGGCGTACTCTTGGAAGAGTTTTATCACGGTCGCCAATCCCTGTTCGTCGTAGGCCTCGATAATCTCCAGCATGGTCGCCTGTTCCCCGGCCCCCTAGAGGGATAGGAGGGGGGACCCTCCGGATAGAGGGCCTGCAAGCCCTCACCAGGACGCTACCGGGGCTTCACCCAGTGAGCCACCATATCCAGTACATCCCTGACATGGGCGCACTCGCACCTGGCAGGGCAGGGCCTGAGCTCAGTCTTGTGCAGACAGTAACCGGGGCACTCCGCGGTGCCTGTCATTCGTTCCACGAAGACCGGCCCCGTGACAAGATCGATGAACCGTTTGGCCTTGACGGCAAGGGTGGACTTGCAAGGTTCATGGTTGAAGAGAAAGAGACCGAGTTCGAGTTCCTTGAAGTGAGCGATGTACCCGGAGACCCTCAAGTCTTGATCGCCCAGAAACTCCTCTCGTTCCCGCCACACCTTGCCGCACATGGTGCAGTCCTTGAAATGCTTGTCTGACTCCATGTCCATCGCAAAGGGCGCCTCACGGTCAATGGGACGGAAGTAGCTATCGTGCTCTATTCGCCGGATGTAAAAAGATCCGAGGCCTCAGCTCAGGCCTTTCGGCGCGGTTACTATAAGAATTTTTAGCCGAGACATCAAGGAGATTAGGCGAGCGCGGGCCGCGATTGGGGCGTCGGTCCTGAACAACTTGGTGCTCGGTTATCAATTGATGGCCTCCCGTAAAAGAGCCCAACATGTGAAGCGACCACCATTCAGGGTTCAGTGGTTGTCGCTCGCCGTCTCAGATACAGGCAGGCAGCGTGACCGGCGCGACACTGGGATGCGTGATCGATCACCTCCATGGTCTCCCATTTCAGGTGGTACTGGGAGATCGCCTCTAGGGGAACCAGGCAGGCGGAGAGTACGTCACTGCCGGCCCGAAGGGCACCCCCTGCGGGTCGACAGAGAAAGTCCATGAGTACATAATGAAACTCCGCAGCGCCCGCGGCATCCACTAATATCCAGTCGAGCACGGAAACAAGTTGAATCACCTCCACCTTCAGGCCGACTTCCTCTTCAACCTCTCGGACGATAGCCTCTTCCATGGTCTCACCCAGCTCGACTATTCCCCCCGGTAAAGACCACTGTCCCAGTGCAGGAGGGCGGCCCCGGCGTACGAGGACGACCCGGTTCTCGTCAAGAATGATCGCGCCCACCCCGACGAGCGGGTGGGCCGGATAGTCTCTTCCCATGGGCAGGATCCTTCTTCTTATCCTCCTTCTCGCAAGGGGCAGAGGAGCCCTTTCTCCAGCGGACTAAGAGCCTTCCGGTGAACATGCAAACCGTTTCTCAGCAACCTGCTACAGCCCTTTACCTGCCTAGCCCGCATTATGCACGAACCATCTGCTACGACCGCGGATATTGCGGTCCTCCCGGGCGTCCTCGGGCCTCGAACGTTGCGACGTACTGAACAAGTACGCCTCAGGTCCGAGCCCCTGCGGTTGCCCGGTTGCACGACCATCTCCACCCACCCCCAGGCTCCCCAGGGGCAGGGGTGGTCTGCGACGTAAAGCGCATGCGGAGCCTCTACCTTCCTTAGCTGACAGGAAGGCCCCCCGAGCTTTCCACCTCAACCCCGCCGATAGGCCGGGCCTCGCCCTACACTATCGATGCGCGACTATGCAGCTTTGCAGAGCAGACTCCGCTGCCTCGGTCTCGCTACGGCGTCTCTTGCATAATGCGGGCTAAAGCTTCGAGAGCGAGACAACGCTCCTTCCTTGTCTCGGCGATTTTTCTGAACGCTCTCGGCATGTCCGCCATCAGCCCTGTCGATACCTCCGCCGCTTTCAGGTAGAAGGCGATAATCGTGCTTTCTATTTCAAGCGCCCGCCTCAGTACTTCAGGAAGGGTTGCATTCTCCGGGAGTACTACCTCAAGGTTGTAGTCATCTGTGTCCAGGAGTTCAAAAGAGAAGGTGGCTTCGATGGCGTCGGTGATAACCCCGAAGTATTTCTGCTGTACCATTTTTTCGAATTTTTGGTTCTCCGTTGCGAGAGACAGGAACTTACCTTTCAACGGAGGATACCTTTCCGCGCAGGTCAGATAGAGTGCAGAAGAAGCGGATTCCATTCGGGAGACAAAGTTCATGACCGCGGCCATTGTATTCAGCTTCATCAGAACCACCTTTCAATGACGATCTTGGGATCGGTAAAGAACCGGCACGCCTCCTTTCCCTGACCATGGAGAACACCGAAGAAGGAATCTTTCCTGCCTCCGAAGGGGAAGAATGCCATGGGTGCCACTATGCCAACATTTATTCCCACATTCCCGGGATCCACATCATGCTGGAACTGTCTGGCCCACTTGCCGTTGGTGGTGAAGATGGAGGAGGCGTTGCCGTATGGGCTCGCATTAATCAGCCCGATGGCCTCATCGAGATCTTTCACCCTCAACACGCTCGCCACCGGGCCGAAGATTTCCTCACGGGCGACGGCCATTCCGGGGATGACGTCCTCGAACACGGTGGGGTTGAGAAAGCACGTCTCCGGCACCTCGCCAACCAATCTTAGCTTTCTCCCGTCCAGTGTCAGCCTGGCGCCCTCGGCAACACCCCGTTCGATGATCTCGAGCACTCGCCGTTTGGCCGCGGCATTCTGAAGGGGTCCCATTTGCACGGTTGGGTCCAGGCCGTCTCCCACCTTTAGGCTCGCAGCAGCCTGCACGAATCGGTCTACGAAACGCCGGTAGAATCCGTCATCGCCGATCACCAGGAGGTTAGCTCCGGACAGGCACCGCTGGCCGGTATTGCCGAAGAACGACGCCATCAAGCTGACCATGGCCTTGTCAACCTCCGCATCCGGCATGATGACGATAAAATTCTTGGCGCCGCACTGGGCAATGACTCTCTTCCCCGTCTCGCCGCATCTCTCGTAAATTTGTCTTCCCACCTGCGTGGTACCTACAAAAGTCACGCCCTGGATGTGGGGATGGTCGAGAAGGCGCTCGGCAGCCTCACGGGCACCGTGGACCAGATTGACCACGCCGGGCGGAAGGCCGATCTCGTCGAATAACTTGAACAGCGCCACCTGACTCATGGGAGCTCGAGGTGACGGCTTCACGACAAAGGTGTTGCCGCAGGCAATGGCATAAGGGAGGAACCACAACGGGACCATGAAGGGAAAGTTGAATGGAGCGATACAGCAAAACACCCCCAGGGGTTGGTAGATTGCATATTCGTCCACACCCTCCGCAATATCCTCCAGGAGATAGCCCTGCAACAGCGAGGGTATGCCCGTGGCGACCTCCACCATCTCAATCCCCCGTCTCGTCTCGCCCCGGGATTCGTCAATGGTCTTGCCGTGCTCGGTCGTCTGAACCACGCTGAGCTCGTTGAACTTCTCCTCCATGAGGGCGACCAGGCGATGGAGGTACCTGGCCCTGGCCACCGGCGGGGTATTCCGCCAGTCGTGGAACGCATCCTGCGCCGCCTTGACCGCCGCGTCTACGTCGGCTCTCGTTGACATGGGCGCATGGCAGAGGAGGGTATCACGCGCCGGGTTGCGGATCTCAACGAGCTCGTCGGTCTTGGCTTCGACCCACTCACCGTTTATGAAGTTCTTCAATCTCTCGACAGACATGGTTAATCCTCCTAGCCCTCGATGGGACAAGGGAATCGAGCTGAGGATGGAGCATGGGGTTACAAGGATATAGGGATATCCCTGCTTCTCCTCCCCTCGACCGCCTCGTCTATAAGGGCGCTCGGAACCTCAGACTACGATGGACCGACGGGATAAAGAAACCTTTTTGCGAAGGCAAAAGACCACCCCCTGTCAGGTTATCCAGCCTGGAGACTACGAGTATGAAAGGTCAATCAATTCGACTTCCAGAAAGCTTCTCCCGATTTTTGATTGGAGCTTCTCAATGAGCTTGGCGCGCAATTTGGGATCATCAATCACCATCTTTCCGCTTACTTCTTGATCTCGGTACAGGGCAATGAGAAAAATCATGTTGCGACTTTCGAATTCTTCGACATCGACCAAGGTGTCGGGATGGTCATCTGGCGAAATTTTTTCGCCACAGTCGTAGAATGTGCACCATTCTACCGGCCACTTGCCTTTCAGTTTTGGATGTTCTTCCAGGAACATATTTTGTTGTTTCCTCCGTTCGAGACGTTGTGTTTTCCCTCGAACAGCCCTTGTTGACGAATCGGCACCCGGCACGTTGTGTCACCTGGAGACAAGTGTTGGCTCTCTTGTCGATCCGGGGACACCCCAGGCACCAGGCGCCACCGACTCTCACACCGCTCGGTTCAGCAACTAGCAGGATGCTGAAAAACTCTTTTTGACGATGTCGGAGGAGGCTGCCACGTGAGTCGGGCCGGTCGGTGCAGCAAGGCGCATGTGGAGCATCCTCTTACCTCTCTGGCCCGGCCGCAGGCTTGCCGAACCTTGCACCACGGCTCTGCAGGCGGGCCGGAACGCCACAACCTTATTCATGGCGCGACTATGCAGCCTTGCGGAACCGACCGGCCCAACTCAAGTGTGCCGTGCATACCTGTACATGATAAGCCCCCGTCGAGGAGTTTTTCAGCACCTTGCTAGCCGAAGCGGAAGCAGCCGGCAGGATGAAGACGCTCGGGTGGAGCCGCTGTTGGGTCGAAAGGTGTGCTGAAACTGAGGGAGAGGAAGACCCGGGAGTGGAAGGGGATGGTGACTCTCTTCGCTGCTCGCTCAGGTGGAAAGGGTCACGCGGAGGAAGAGCGTTTCGCCTATCTTGTCGGGGCCGGGTTGGGCGTTCTCTCTCGCCGGTCTGTCAACGCACACACGGGTCGCCCTCGGCCGACTCTCGCCCTCGCCCGCGGGCTCAGGGACCAACGATGGTGCAAGGTGACGGCCGGAGGCGAGAGGGCGGCCCTCGCCTCCGACCCGCCTGCCTCGTAGGAGCCTACAGGTAAACAATTCTCTCTTTTTCGCTCCAGCCTGCCCGTTCTCTGGCCTCGTAGCCCCGTTCGAAGACGAGCCGGTTGAAGTTCAGCCGCTCGTCGTCTCGGCCTCCTTTCTTGAGGGGGACGTTCGCCAACACCCCCTCGATAGCCGCCTCTTTGGGCACGCTCAACAGACGGTTGTCTTTCCTGAGATGAACGTCAGCCGTCAAGATCCCGAACGAGAAAGGGCCCTTCACGATGGTGGGGAACTCATGCTTTTTGAAGTCATAGGCCACCACTCGGATATCGTAGCCTTTCCCGATGAGGTCCTCGAATCTCTTGATGAACTCTTCTCTTTTGAGATACCTGGGGCCCTTGAGGCTGGCGGTGACGAGGATCGGGACTTCCACATAGTAGTCCGTCACCACGGTCAGCCCCCGAGGGAAGGATTTCCTGAACTCCTCCAGACCCTTCACGGCGGAAATTCCGCGCCATGCCTCAGGGAGATCATAACCATTGATGTAGTCCGCATAGTGGGAGGTTCCTCCCACCGCCTCTTCCTCCCGGATCATCACGTCCATGCACATGGGCCCACCGGCCTGAGCCAATCCCCGGCACTGGTGGATGGTGGCATAGTAGCCCGCGGTGATACCCGCATCCGCCTCCATGGTCGCCAGGGTGAGCCAGCCGGAGCCGCCGATGGCAGGGTTCGAGATGGTCAGTCGTCTTTGCTCAGCCACGGCTTCCTCCTATGTCTTGCTCATCGTCTTGAGCTGGTCTATGGAGATAGAGTCCGCAAAGCTCAGGCCCTCGAAGGCCAGGCAGTCCGTCACGCACGGGAACTGCTTGCACGCGCCGCAGGCCTGGCAGATGCTCGGATCGTTGTTGAGCAATGCATGACAGCGGAGCCCGATCCCGCACTGGCGACACTTGAACCTCGGCAGATCCTTGAGCTTCTCGGGCTCCTCCCGAGCCATGCGCTCCTTTTCCTGGGAGAACTTAAGGTCCAGGCACTCTGCGGTCTTCGCGAAGTGGCCCATCGTCACCCCTTCGGCCCTGGCATCCCTCGTCATGTCCAGCACGCACACCCCGTCCGCCACCACCATGACCTTTTGCTTCTTGAGGTACCGGTCGATGAGGTTCTTGAAGAGCTCAGCGTTGTCATTAACATGAAAAGGATTTACGTGGATCACCTCCTCGTAGCCTAGCGATACGCCTTCCTTGTCGAAGTCGGTCTCCAGGGGTATCTGGCCACCGGTCATGCGGATAACGAAGTTGTTATAGATCACATTTATGGCGCCCCACTTCTTGTTCTTGCCAGCAATCTTGATGGCGTTGAGGTTGAAGTTGTAGCCGCCGTCGCCCGAAGCAGTGATAACAACCTGCTTGTCCGAGCAGGACTCCTTTATCCCTTCACCAATGATAACCCCCGAGCCCATGAAGAAGATCGTGTCCACGATACGATAGTCATGCCAGCCCTGGAGGTTGCCGCACCCTCTGTCGGCAACGTAGACCACCTCGTACCTGTCTTTTCCCTTGAGCTTCCGTTCCCGGTTGTATCTCCTCATCCCCTCCAGCACCGACCAGGATACTTTGGTGTCTCCACACCCGGCGCAGTTGGACACGGGACGCATGTAGGTTACCTCGTCTTGAACAGCCGGTTTTGCTGTCGCAGCCATGATTCACACCTCCTTTCACGCGGCCAGGATATGGTCGATGTAAGAAAACCGGTCGTAGATCCTGGGCTCATAGGGGATCGTCCGGTCGAGAACCTTCACGTTGAGCCCAAGCCTGTTCACCATGTCGAGGAGCTGAAGGTAGACGACCCGCGTATACCCCTCCTCGAAGACAAGGATCTGCTCGATGGGGTGCTTGGAAACAAGTTCGGTGTAGAGCTCCTCCGGCTGGGGGAACACGACATCCCCTGCCACGGCCACGACATCCCCGAACTTGCTCTCCAGACGTCTCCTGAGAGCCTCGTCGTGCCCCACCATCCTGAAGTCTTCCCGGAAAGGCCCGAGGACGACCAGCATGGTCTTGGGTTTGGAGCCGTACTGGACCACCTCGCTTCCGAGGAACTCGTAGTTCTCCTTGATCTTCTTTCGGATCATCGGAAGAAGCCGGGCGAGCCACTTGGCCTCTCGGGGACGGATGTGGGGACCTATGGTGACCAGAAACTGGGGATCTTTCTTGAACGACTTCTGCCTGCCGTTGGCCTCGAGGTCAAGGTTCAAGGTGAGGTCTACCGTGACCTCACGGTAGGCGAGGTTGTAGTTCATGATAACGCCGAAGGGAGTGCCCAGCTCCTCGAACAGGCGGTAGCAGTTTCTGACCGTACGGTTGGCGACCACAGGCGAGTGGAGCTCCAAGACGGGCATGCGGTAGTGCATGGCGAAGAGGACTTTGTTGTCCTGCTGGGTCTGAGAAGAGGTTGCCTGCCGGTCGTCACCCGAGGCGATGCCGAGCCCCCCAACGTAGGGAATGACGTTCATTGCGGTTCGAAGGGCGTCCGCCGCGGTATTGCCGCCCAGGTGCTTGAAGGAGGTCATAACCCGTGAGCCCACGGGAATCCTCTTCTTGTCCTCCTTGCCGAAGACGGTGTCACCCCAGACCAGGTTCCACTCCTCCTCGGTGAGGAACTCCCGTTCCTTGGAGTCCCCCTTGCAGATCGTCGCCCCCAAGGCCATGCCCACAGCGTTCGGCTCGTTGGTTGTCTGCCCCCAGTGGGCGGTGAGCTGGTAGCCGGCCTTGTCCAGCGCCTCTCCCACCTTCTGGGAGAAGACATTGTCCCTGCGCAGGTTTCCCGCTAGCTGCTCGTAGGTTCCCTGGAGCTCTGAGATGGGGGCGCCGGGGTAAGCGGTGGTCACCCGGACGCCCGCCTCGAGACCTCCCCAGACGATGGAATGATTTCCCGAGATTCTTGTCTTGCCGAGATCAATGACCGCCTCCTTTTTCATAGCCTCCCCTTTCGTATGAGGTTACGAGTTGTCGTGGAGGGATGTCCGGCTGAGGAAGAAGGAGTGATTGAGTTTTTCGGCGGCAGGAGAAGGTGCTCTGAGCTGTCTTGTGGACGGGAGGAAAGGCCTGCTATCCGGTTTCGTCTGTTACCAAGTCTTGGACTGCTCTACTCGAACTGATGAAAGAGACCCAACGTTCCCCCTGGCAAGGGGGCTCACGTCTTGGTGCAACGGAAAAGAACCCCTCCATGGAATACACCACTACGCCCTTTAGGGTTGGCAACATCTGTGCCATGGAAGGCAGCAAAGTCTAAGTAATTGATCTTATATGATGAATGTGGAGTGCGGCAGAAGCGCCGGGAGAAGGAGAGCGGCTCTTTCCCGGGCTGTTGCCAGGTATTTTTAGCCTAATCAAAGAGTTACAGTGATTGCATTCCTGCAACCCTGTGAGGAGATTCTCCGCGACAACAGGGGGAATAGGCTCTTGTGAAGAAAATCACTTGACGAACCTGAGGCAACGGGAACATACTAAAAAAAAGGGTAGCAGACACTCGGTCGAATTCTTCCCTGCTTTGCAGGACTCGCAAGAACGCTGACTCACTCCCTGGTGCAGGTCTCTCCAACCCGCTCGCATCGCCCTCTCATCCCCGGAGCCGAAGAAAGGAAAGCTGGTTCCGCCCCCTCATGAGCTGCCCACCTTGAGGAGTTTCAACGAAGATGCCCGGGACTCCAGCCAAATCCTCCGATCCGGGCCTCACGCCCGAGTGGTTCGAGACTGTTCTTCTCAGCTTGAACGACGGGGTACTCTGCGTCAACGAGCACTGGCGCATCACCTGTTTCAATCGAGCCGCCGAGGAGATCACCGGCGTACCCCGAAACGAGGCCCTCGGACGCCCCTGTCAGGAGATACTGAGGAGCAACATCTGCGAGAAGGGCTGCGCCCTTCGCTTCACCATGGAGACCGGCAGGCCCGTTGCCAACCTGGCGATCACCATTGTCAACGCCCGGGGCAACAAGATTCCCATCAGCGTCTCCACGGCTCTTCTCAAGGACAAAGAGGGTAGCATCATCGGCGGGGTGGAGACGTTTCGAGATCACAGCGTGGTGGAGCAACTGCGCAAGGAGCTGGACGGCCGCTACAGCTTCGAGTACATCATCGGTAAGAGCCCCAAGATGCAGCACATCTTCGACATGATCCCCGTCATTGCCGAGAGCGACAGCACCGTGCTCATCACCGGCGAGAGCGGCACCGGGAAGGGTTTGGTGGCCAGGGCCATCCACAATCTGAGTCCGCGCAGTAGTCGTCCTTTCGTCACGGTGAACTGCAGTGCCATCCCCGATACCCTTTTGGAGTCCGAGCTCTTCGGTTACAAGGCCGGCGCCTTCACCGACGCCCGTCGTGATAAACCGGGCCGCATCTCCCTCGCCCAGGGCGGGACGATCCTTCTGGATGAGATCGGCGATATCTGTCCAGCAATCCAGGCCAAGCTCCTGAGGCTCATTCAGGACAAGGTCTATGAGCCCCTCGGGGGATTGCAGAGCGTTCACGCGGACGTGAGGATCATAGCAGCGACCAACAGGAACCTCGCCCGACTCATGGACGAGGGAAAATTCCGGATGGACCTCTACTACCGGATAAACGTGCTCCACCTGCAGTTGCCGCCGCTGCGGGAACGGGTGGAGGACGTGCCTCTGCTGGCGGACCATTTCCTCAAGCGGTTGTCGGTCATGAAGGGAAAAGACGTGAGAGGGATTTCCCCGGAGGCCATGGCAATCCTCATGAGCCATGACTACCCGGGGAGTATCCGGGAGCTGGAAAACATCATCGAGCATGCCGTGGTCCTCTGTTCCGGTGAGACGATCCGGCCCGTACACCTGCCCGAAGAGGTCCAGCGAAAGCTCGCCCTCCCCACGGGCGGCACGATCCGCCTCGTGGAGGAGTACGAGAAGCAGCTGATCTCCCGAGCGCTCCTCCGCAACCAGTGGAATCGCCTGGAGACCGCCCGGGAGCTGGGAATCCACAAGACCACTCTTTTCCGGAAAATCCACAAGTTGGGCATCAAGCTGCCGAGGGGCAAAGACGGCAGGACGCCACAGTAGCATTCCTGCAACTCAGTCTCGGCATCATGGTAGCGATCTTGCCACCCTCCTCCCTTACTTTACCGGCTGACAGCGAGTAGCCGGGTCGACTCCGCGACAGTCCCGACACTCCGTCGCTTCAGCAGCCCACTAATCCATTACTCCACGACTCCATTATTCCGTACCTCCAGTACCCCAAACTCGAGCGTCTCCCGCTCGCCAGACCCTTCCCATGATCGGGCAGCCCACCTTAGCGAAATGGTTCAAAGTATAAAAAAATCAGGGAAATTTTTTCCAAAAAGATAAACTGGAATTGACTTTTTTTCCAAAAAGATATTTACTGCCCGGAAACTCCCGTAGCGGGAGATGGGCGGCAATGGCGAAAAAAGTCCTGGATGCCTTGGACAACAAGATCATTCGGCTGCTGGCCGAAGACGGGCGCATGCCTGTCGGCGAAATGGCTTCACGGCTCAGGGTCACGGCGCCGACTGTGCGCTCCAGGATCAAGGCCCTCGAAGAAGCGGGCAAGCTCAAGATATCCGGACTCATCGACCCTTACGAGAATCAGGAAATCACCACGGCCCTCATCGGGCTCAACATCCAATCCCACGGCAAGCTGGACCAGATTCTCGAGAAGCTCGCTCACCTGGATAACGTCGTCTGGGCCGCTGTGGTCACCGGCCGCTATGACGTGTTTCTCGAGGTGGTAGTGACCGGGGGCACTGCCGAGCTGTATCGGTTGACTACCGACGTCATCCCCAAGGTGGGTACTGTTGTCCGGAGTGAGACCTTTGTCATCATGAAGTCCAGACGGAAATGGGTGCCGCCACCCAAGGGTCGGGACGAGGTCTAGCAGGATGAGGCCCGGCGCGGAGTGGAGCGATGTGAAGCTCTGGAGATCGCTGGCTTGGGGGAGGGAGGTCCACGCCCTCCCGGCGGCCGGACGGGTAACGTGAACCACTAGCAACAGGAGGTAAGGATCATGGTACGTTCACTGTTCAAAGGACTGGTGGCGGTCGTTCTCACGATCGCGCTCGCGTCGGTCGGGTACGCGGGCACCCTGGACGAAATCGCGCAGCGTGGGGAGCTTCGTATTGCCTGCCAGACTCAGGGGCCTCCGTTCAGCTTCATCGACAAGAACGGCCAGCGGACCGGTAGCTCCGTGGAGCTCTGCAAGATGATGGCCGAGGAGATGGGCGTCAAGGCCGTGTTCCTCGACTATGACTGGGACGGCCTGATTCCCGCCCTTCTCGCCAAGAAGGCCGATGTGCTGGCCGCTGACATGACCCCGACCCTCAAGCGGGCGATGAAGGTCGCCTTCAGCAACCCCTTCATGTACACCGGCAGCGTCGTCTTCGTGAAAAAGGATAGCCCCCTCAAGACCCTTGAGGACTGCAAGAAGCCAGGACTGAACGTGGCCGTTCTGCTCGGGTCCACAGGCGAGACCGATGCGAAAAACGCCTTCCCCAAGGCGACCCTGAAATCCTACAAGGGCGGCGGGCCCATGCTGATCGACGCGGTGCTGAAAGGGCATGCCGACTTCGGTGTGAACGACAGCTCCGCCGTCGTGGGGCAGTTGGCCAATTTCCCGCCGAACAGCGTCCGGATTTTCCCCGGCATGCTCACCAAGACCCCGCTCGCCTTCGCGGTGCGGTACGACTCCATGGACCTGGTAGAGTGGATCAACCTGTTTTTCCTCACCACGAGCCTCGACGGCCGTCTGGAGAAGAACCTGAACTACTGGGTGAATACTCTCGACTGGAAGAAGGACCACTAATCTCGGGAATAGGTTAATACCGACGTCTGAGTAGGCTCCCGTCCCGCCGACGAACGTCGCTGAGAGGAGCTTGGTTCAAAAGGGGGGAATGGCGCCTAGGTCAGATCACCCCCACCCTCGCCCTCCCCCTTCAAGGGGGAGGGGATTTCGTTTGTGCCGCACATTCTCTCCCTTACCTCATGGGGGAGGGCGGGGGCGATACAGTCGCTGCGACAGCCAGAGACACCATGCTCAAGGTCTTCAATTTCAGGGTCATCCTCGAGTACCTGCCCCTTTACATGAAGTGCTTCTGGGCTACTATCTGGCTATCCGGTCTTTCCATCGTCGGCGCGCTGCTCGTGGGCACCCTGGCCTGCGCCATGCGACTGAGCCGCTCACGGCTCCTCACCAACGCGGCCGGTTGTTACATTGAGAGCATCCGCTCGACGCCCCTTCTGGCGCAGATCTACTTCCTGTACTTCGGCCTTCCCTCCCTCGGTTTCCGCATCTCGGAAGAAGTCACCGGGGTCATCGCCTTGACCCTGAACAGCGGCGCCTACACGGCGGAGATCATCCGGGCCGGGATCCTGTCCGTATCCTACGGTCAGATTGAAGCGGGCATGGCCACGGGTCTCAGTTACCTCATGCGCATGCGCTACATCGTCCTGCCGCAGGCCATCGGCGCCACCATCCCGCCGCTCCTGGGACAGGCCATCGTCCTGGTCAAGGACTCCGCGCTCCTCTCCCTCATTTCGATTGCGGAGCTAACCCGCGCCGGGCAGATGCTGACCTCCGAACGCTTCATGCCGGCGGAAGCCTTTCTGACGACGGCGGTGTTATATTTGATCATCTATTACGTTCTCAAAGGTCTTTCCGAGTGGTGGCAGAAGCGGCTCATTTTCCGTTAGAGGCGCTCGGGTATGTGGGAATTCTATCTGAAGGAGCTCGTCCATAGCCTCCCCTTCTTCCTCCAGGGGCTCTGGATCACTTTCGCCGTTTCGGGCCTGAGCCTGGTGGCCGGCACGGTCATCGGCTTTGCTTTGGGAATCATCCGGGTAAGCAGGCTCAGGTTTCTTCCGGCCATCATCGGGGGTTGGGTGGATGTCATCCGCGGCACTCCTTTTCTCGTTCAGGTCTTCATCGTCTTCTTCATCCTTCCGGAGGCGGGCATTCGTCTGGAGGCGTTCCCGGCGGCGGTCCTTGCCCTTACCAACCTAGCCGCCTGTTTTATCTGTGAGATCGTCGCGGGAGGTATCCTCGCCGTTCCCCCCGGGCAGAAGGAGGCGGCAACGGCCTCGGGGCTTACATCCTTTCACCAGCTAAGACATGTAATCCTGCCGCAAGCCATGCGCGTCATCCTGCCGCCCCTCGTGGGCCAGTATGTGCTCCTGATCAAAGATTCCTCCGTGGTTTCGGCCATCGGCGTGACCGATGTCACCCGGGCCGGTTGGTTGACGGTGCAGCGCATCCCCGAGGGGCTCATGGTGTTCGGCCTTGTGGGCATTCTGTACTTTGTCATCTGCTATCCTCTCATCCGCATATCCAACAACCTCGAAAGGCGTATGACGGTGGTGGCGACGCGGCTCTAGGGTTCCGTCCTATAAGTATCTTAAAATAGTAAATGTCGCTGATTGTTACCTGAGGAGGTGCCACGGGCAAAATTCGAAGCACGAAATCCGAAATCCGAGACAAGCTTAAAATTCAAATTTTTAAAAAGTTTCGAATTTTGATCATTTTGCTATTCGGATTTGTTTCGGGTTTCGATATTCGAATTTCGGATTTCCATTCTATCGATTCAGGCAACCTACTCTCGTTCAGGTACTGGAAGGCATTTCAGGGACATGACACTAGTACCGCTGCGGGTGTAGAGAGAGAACAGGTATGATCAAGTTTTCCAAGGTCAACAAGTGGTTCGGGGACCTGCATGTCCTCAAAGACATCGATCTCCATGTCAGCCTGGGAGAGGTGATGGTCGTTTGCGGCCCGAGCGGCTCCGGAAAGAGCACGCTCATTCGCTGCATCAATCGTCTCGAGGAGATCCAGCAGGGCGAGCTCGTCGTGGACAACATGCAGGTCCACGATCGGACGGTCAACATGACCGAGCTCAGGGCTGAGATCGGGTTTGTCTTCCAGCAGTTCAACCTCTACCCCCATATGACCGCGCTTGAGAACGTGACGCTCGCGCCGATCAAGGTGCGGAAGATGCCGAAGGCGGAGGCGGAAAAGCTCGGGCGGCAGATCCTGGAGCGGGTGGGGCTAAGCAACAAGGAGGATGCCCATCCGGCCCAGCTCTCGGGCGGGCAGCAGCAGCGGGTGGCCATCGCCCGGGGGCTCTGCATGCGTCCGAAGATCATGCTCTTCGACGAGCCGACCTCGGCTCTTGACCCCGAGATGATCAAGGAGGTCCTCGATGTGATGCGCGACTTGGCGAGGGAGGGAATGACCATGATCGTGGTCACCCACGAGATGGGCTTCGCCAAGGAGGTGTGCCATCGCATCGTCTTCATGGACGAAGGGCAGATTGTGGAGGTCTCCTCGCCGAATCAGTTCTTTGCTCAACCTCGGACCGACCGGGCGAAAACCTTCCTGAGCAAGGTTCTTGTTCACTGACGGCCGAAGGGAGGGAGCCCTCACATGTTCGAGCGCGTGGCGATCATCGGCGGCGGCAACGGCGGCAAGGCCGCGGCTGCCGAGTTGACACTCCGGGGGAAGCGGGTCCGGCTGTTCGAGTTCCCCGAGTTCGGGAGCAACCTGGAAGAGCTCACGGCCACCCGGCGCATTACGGCAACCGGGGCGGTCGCCGGGCAGGCCGTGCTCGAGCGGGTGACGTGCGATCTCGGCGAGGCCCTCGAAGGTGCCGACACGATCATGGTCTGCACCCAGGCCCTCGCCCATGAGCGGGTCGCCCGGGCGCTAGCGCCCCTCATCCGCCCCGACCACCTCGTCATCGTCAACCCCGGGTCCACGGGCGGGAGCCTGGAGATGGTCCGGGTGTTCCGCGACCACGGCCTGAAGCGGCTGCCCCCCATGGTGGAGACCTCGACTCTCACCTACGGCTGCCGCGCCAAGGGCGCCGCCGTGGAAATCCGGGTGAAGGCCAACCGGGTGGTCTACGGGACCCTTCCCGCCGCGGCAATCAGCGAGGTCGGGTCGGAGCTCGAGGCGATCTACCCTGGTTTGGTTCGGAGCGAGAGTGTCCTCGCCGCCGGCCTCAACAACGCCAACCCCATCATCCACCCGCCCATCGCTCTCCTCAACGCCGGGAGAATCGAGAACGAGGGCGAGCGCATGGGGTTCTACCGCGACGGCGTCTCCCCCACGGTGGCGCGGCTGATCCAGAAACTCGACGAGGAGCGCATGGCGCTCCTCACCGCTCTCGGCTACCCGGCCCAGCCGGATACCCTTACCTCGGTGGAGCAGGGATACGCCGAGAGCACCGACTACCTGGAATGCTACCGGAACGGCTCTGGCTTCCGCGGGTTCTCCAGCCCGAACACTCTTGATCACCGGTACTTCCACGAGGATATCGGCATGGGCCTGGTCATGCTCTGCTCCCTCGGCCGCCTCCTCGGGGTGCCCACGCCGGCGTCCGAGACCATGGTGCGCATGGGGAGCCTCATCTCCGGCGTCGACTACTTTGCTCACGGGAAACGGTCCCTGGAGGCTCTGGGGCTGGGAGGGCTCACGGTGGAGGGGCTGAAGGCGTTCCTGGCTACGGGCGAGATGCCCGGGGGATAAGACCTGTTACAGTAGCCCCGCGAACTCCTCGGCCTGGGCGAAGAGGGCGAAGATGCCGCCGGTGTGGATGAAGATAATGCGCTCGCCGAAGCGGTGTCGATCCCGGCGAAGCTCCTGCACCATGCCGTAGAAGGCCTTCCCGGTGTAAACGGGATCCAGGAAGATCCCCTCGGTGCGCACCACCTCTTTGATGAGATCGAGCTCCGCCGGACTGGAGAGGGCGTAGCCGCGCCCCACATAACCGTCGACGATCTCAATGTCCCGCTCGCGGTCGAACTCAAGGTCGAGACGGTAGGCAGCGATCGTACTCTCGCAGATTTCGCCGATCACGCGAGTGAAGTAGGCGCGATCGTCGCACACGTTGATGCTCACCATCCGAGCATTCAGGCGGTGGAGGCGGGCACCGAGGATGAACCCGGCGCTGGTTCCCCCCGAGCCGAGGGCGTGGATCACGGTGACGGGTTTCCCCGCCCCGCCGGGAAGGCGGGCCATATCGTCGCCCAACTCTTCCGCGGCCCGGATGTAACCCCAGACCCCCACGGGATTTGAAGCCCCCTCGGGAATGATGTAAGGCCGGCGGCCTTCCCGCCGCAGGGCCTCCGCCTCCCGGGCGAAGAACTCATCGCGCCGCCGGTAGTCCTCGGGCGTGATCCAGACGATCTCTGCCCCGGCCAGGCGGTCGAGGAGGAGGTTACCCTGCAGCGGCGGCGGGCTGGCAGGATTCGCGGTGCGGAGCAACAGCCGGCAGCGGAGTCCGAGTCTGGCGGCGGCGATGGCCGTCGCCCGCGAGTGGTTGGACTGGGCGCCGCCGCAGGTGATTACGGTGTCTGCCCCCTTGGCCAGGGCGTCGGCCAGGGAGAACTCGAGCTTGCGGATCTTGTTGCCCGAGCCGGCGACCTCGGTCAAGTCGTCGCGCTTGACATAGAGCTCTACGCCCAGTTTTTCACCGAGACGCTTCAGCGGCTGGATCGGGGTCGGGAGGCAGGCGAGCTCAACACGAGGCGGGTAAGGGATCTGAGCTTTCTTCATCGCGGGTTCTCCGAAGGAATCTCCTGCACGGTTCGTTTGCGAAAATCGCGACCAGGTCGCTCGGGTACGAGCGGAAGGATAGAGGAAAACCCGCCCGCAGTAAAGGCCATGTTGATTCAAGATCTGGTTCCAACGCTCCGCGTGGGAACTTCTTGCTCGTGATGCGCTGGATTACCGGGTACCAAGGAGGAACAACATGATCATCGGAGTTCCAAAGGAAATCAAGGCGCAGGAATACCGGGTCGCCCTCACCCCGGCGGCGGTGGAGACCCTGGTAGGGAGAGGGCACGAGGTTCTCGTCGAGACGGGCGCGGGAGTCGGGAGTGACATCTCCGACGGCGATTATCGAGCATCCGGGGCGGCCATCCTTACCGATGCCGAGGCGGTCTACCGGCAGGGACAGATGATCGTCAAGGTCAAGGAGCTTTTCCGGGTGGAATGGGAGCGGTTGCGCGAGGGTCAGCTCGTGCTCGCCTACCTGCACACTGCCAACAATCCTGAGGAGACTCAAGCCCTGCTCGACAGGAAGGTGGTCGGCCTTGCCTACGAGGATGTAAAGACGGATGACGGGCAGAC
>Ga0335070_10003196_pt1 | contig 19055 bp, 15 predicted proteins | sample Lox_Sample_13_FD_206722 | JGI IMG/M metagenome (GOLD analysis project Ga0335070, IMG submission 206722) | Soil microbial communities from Loxahatchee National Wildlife Refuge, Florida, United States - Lox_Sample_1.3 | ecosystem: Environmental > Terrestrial > Soil > Wetlands | place: USA... | reverse complement strand
CATGTCGTTCAGGCGCTTCAGGGAATTGACCATCTTGTAGCCGGACTTATTCTTCTCGATCAGCCAGTCGACGAGTTCATCGACTTTTGGCCAATCTTTTTCCCGGATGTACGTATCGTTGTTATCGTAATGCTTGAAGTGCTCCTGCTCGATCATCGGTGGTTCGTTGATGTGATAGTCGGTAGCGATGCCGTTATCGTGCGCGATTTCAGTCAGCTTCTTAATGTCCTCCAGATTATTCTTGCAGATGTTCATGTTGAAGAACACCGTGTAGCCGTACTTGTATTGTTTGCGGAGCAGGTATTCGAAGTTTTTCCGGATCGGATTCAGCGCTTTCGGCAGGCCGGGCTTCTCATCGACAGCGTCGACAGCAAAGTTCACGGTCGCTACGCCGGCATCGGCGATCCGATCGGTCACTTCCGGCCGCAAGAGACGCGCGTTCGTCGGCAGATACACCCAGAATCCCAGCTTTGCGGCATAGTAGATTGCCTTGTGCGCGAACTGCGGGCGAAGCAAAGGCTCACCACCCATCAATGCGAGCACGCGGCACGTCGTTCCATGCAACCAGTCGATCGACCGCCGCGCCACATCTTCCGTCATCCCCTTCACGCGATTGTCGAACGCCCAGCAGTAATGACAATCGAGATTGCATTTCCATTCGGTAAATAAATAGGCAATGATGGGATGAAAATCACCCGGCAAGACACGGGAGCGCATATAGGGAAAGAGCCAGCCACGCATCGCACGCATGACCAGCGGGGCGGGCCAGTGGCGCTTGCCGGATTTTGCACGCTCTAGTTCCTCGTCGTACTTGTCATCCGAGCGTAGCAAATCTGGATGTTGTGGAAACACCGCCTCAGGTAATGTCTTTCCGTCGCGAGGAGGAACCAGAACCGGCCTGGGAGCATCGCCGCTCGTTAACAGGTCGTGCAAGTGGACGTCCAAACGGAAAGTTGGTGTGGAGTCTTGCGGGAGCGAGGGCTGTTGGGCAGCCGACATGAAACACTCCTTGTTTCAATCCCAATGTTCACTAGCAACAACGGGAAGTTTGTTGCTCGTGTGTTGCGGGACTCTAGCTGGAGGTTGCCTGTCTACGATCTGAGCGAACGAGGGGCCCTGCTGAAAAATACATAACCCGGAATCGGGGGACGCGTCAAGTTCGCCGGACCTCAAAAGCGAAAATCGAGCGAAGAAAACTGCGATAATATCGATATTTTTCGATTTTCATCTGCACAGTTCTGCTCGTATTGCCGCCTTGCGTCGGTCCAGCTTTGAACCTACCTCCCTGAGAGTCGTAATTGGGGAATAGGGATTCATAATTTTTGTTTTTTTCTTCATTTTTCGGTCCGGTTCTTGGTGTTCCGGGCCGTCGCAATTTTCCTACCGGTGACGATTCTCCAGCGACTCCTTGTGGTGATCGAGCGTACTCCCGAAATGCGGTCGACCAAGGAGCGACCGAGGATCCCGAGCGTTTCAACCAGAGTGCCAAAAGCTGTTTACGGGGCGTCGTCTAAAACAAATCTTTTTTGGGAACGAATTCCGAAACGGGCTTCCGAAATACGACCATAATCCTTCCAAATTGGGCTGCAACAATCGTTGCTTCGCATGACCTCGGCAACCGGCTGACCACCAGACATTCCCTTCAGAAAATTGGGCTGTGGGCACCCACCCCGTGAAATGCCGCGAGCGTCGCGGTCTTCGGACCGCACGTCCAGTTCTCAAGAGCAAGAGGGCGGCCGGACAAGTGGTGGCCTCGATCATCCGGACTAAGACCATTTTTTTGGTATTTACAGTGGCGTAACAAAGCACTTATCACTACAATGCTTCGTGTTGTTACCCGAGGGGGTTATTCGATGACCAATATCACGCAAGCTTTGTCGCGGCTCCGTGAAGACCGGCGACAAGCCCAGAAGCAAGTGGAGAAGCTTTCCGAAGCGATCAGCGTATTGGAAGGCCTCACAAAAGGAAACGTTCTGTCTTATGCGGGACGCGCGGGCAGACCAAAACGGGTGCTTTCTGCCGCCGGACGAAGGAGAATTTCACTGGCGCAAAAAGCTCGCTGGGCAAAAATGAGGCAGCAACAGAAAAAAGCGGCATAGTACCCAGGCGGGCACGGGAACTCAACTTTCCCTTGGGTTGCCATGCCCCGCCTCATTCTTCATTTCCAACGACTTTCCTCGATACGAACCAGGCCTCACCGCGAAATCGTTTACGCTTTCCGGCGACACTTATTGCCCCTTAGTGCCAGTAGCTATGCCTAGTGTCCCGCACCGAGCTCGCGGACAATACTTCCCACGAAAGCCTTTGCATCTCCAAACAGCATCAAGTTGTTATCGAGGTAATAGAGAGGGTTGTCGATGCCGGCGAATCCCGGGTTCATGCTGCGTTTGATGACCATCACGGTATGCGCGCGGTCGACATCGAGAATCGGCATGCCGTAGATCGGACTGGAAGCGTCAGTACGCGCAGCGGGATTGGTAACGTCATTGGCGCCGATCACGAGGGCGACATCGGTCTGTGGGAAGTCGCCATTGATTTCGTCCATTTCTACCAGCCGGTCATAGGGAATATCGGCCTCGGCCAGCAATACATTCATATGGCCGGGCATCCGTCCTGCGACCGGGTGAATGGCAAATTTCACTTCGACGCCGCGCTTGGTCAGGGCGTCGTAGAGCTCACGCACCTTGTGTTGCGCCTGCGCGACCGCCATGCCATATCCTGGAACAATGATCACCTTGTTGGCAGCGGAAAGAATCGCCGCCGCCTCTTCAGCAGTCGCACTGCGTACGGCCTTCGCTTCCTCGCCGGCCTTGGCAGACGCTTGCACCTGGCCGAAGGCTCCGAATAGAACGTTTGTAAACGAACGATTCATCGCCTTCGACATGATGATCGAGAGGATCATGCCCGACGAACCGTCGAGCGCGCCTGCGATGATCAAAAGCTTGCTGTCGAGCACAAAGCCCATTGCAGCCGCCGACAACCCGGCATAGGAATTCAATAGGGAGATCACCGTAGGCATATCGGCGCCGCCAATCGGGATAATGAGCAGAACACCGAACATCAAGGCGATCCCGATCATGAAGGGGAACAGCATCCTTGTTCCGGGATGAAGCACAAGGAACACAGCAATGCCTAAAGCGATGGCCAGCAGCAGGAAATTGACGAGATTCTGACCTCGATATGTCAGGGGACGCTGCGGCAGGATTTCCTGCAGCTTTCCGGCGGCCATCAAACTTCCGGTGAACGTCAGGCCGCCGAGGATGACCTCGATTGACAGTACCGACATCATGAAGCGCGAGATATCGGGCGAGCGGAGATAAAATTCGGCCGAGCCGACTAACGTCACGCACAACGCGCCGAAAGCGTGACTGAGAGCGGTCCGCTGAGGGACGGCGGTCATCTGCACTCGGCCCAGTGGCACACCGATGATGGTGCCCAGGACTAACGCGATCGCAATCAGGCGGTAGTCGATGATGCCGTGGTGCAGCAAGGTGCCGCAGATGGCGAGCACCATGCCGATTTCGCCCGCCCAGATTCCGCGGCGGGCGGTGGTCGGCGAACTCATCCACTTGAGCGAAAGAATAAACAACGCGCTCGCGATGAGATATAGAACTTCGATGACGACCTGGTTCCCTGCGAGTTCGGATGTCATGGTTTGGGCGCGGGACGGCTCGATTTGAACATCCGCAACATGCGGTCGGTGATGATGAAACCGCCGACAATGTTGCTGGTGGCAGCTACGACGGCAATGAATCCGAGGATGGCAGAGAGCGAACTCTTGTGCTCGCCGACCAGTACGATGGCGCCCACCACCGCGATTGCATCGAGGGCGTTGGTCAGGGACATCAGCGGTGTGTGCAAGAGCGGCGAAACCCGCCGGATCACTTCGAATCCGATGAATCCCGCCAGCATAAATATGAAAAGAGCGTTGATCAGGTTCGAGGAACTAGCCATCTCTCCTCCGGCCGATTTCTAAGCGAGTTAACCCTGAGCGACCAGTGCGGGCAAGCTGAAAAACTCGCGCACCCGCGCATTCACGATTTCTCCGCTGCGCGTCACCAGCGTTTCGCGAACAATTTCGTCCTGCAGGTTGAGGTTGAGTTTCTGATCTTTGATCAGGTGCATCAGAAACGCGGTCACATTCTTGGCGTACATCTGGCTTGCATGGTACGGCACGCCGCTGGCGACATTGATGGCGCCAATAATCGTCACGCCATGCTTGACCACGGTCTTGCCGACTTCCGTAAGTTCACAGTTGCCGCCGCGCTCGGATGCCAGATCAAAGATCACGGAGCCCGGCGCCATCCCCTGGACCATCTCTTTCGTCACCAGGATTGGGGACTTTTTGCCCGGAATGACGGCCGCGGTGATCACGACATCGCTTTCCTGGACAACTTTCCCCAGCAACTCGCGTTGGCGGCGGTAGAAGTCTTCATCCTGGGCGCGCGCGTAGCCGCGGGCATCTTGTGCATCCTTCGCCTCGATCGGCAGTTCGACAAAACGACCGCCAAGGCTTTGTACCTGCTCTTTGGCGGCAGGCCGCAGGTCATACGCCGAGATAACCGCCCCCAGACGCCGCGCGGTAGCAATCGCCTGCAATCCCGCGACACCTGCGCCGATCACGAAAACGCGCGCGGGCGTGATTGTACCCGCCGCGGTGGTCATCATGGGAAAGATGCGAGGGTGCGAGTCTGCCGCGACCAGCACGGCCTTATATCCGCAAACCGTACCCATCGACGAGAGCGCATCCATGCTTTGCGCGCGAGTGGTACGGGGCATCAATTCCACCGAGAACGAAGTCACGCCGGCATGGGCGATATCCTCGACAACCTCGCGCGTTCCAAACGGCCGAAGGAAGCCGACGACAATTTGATCGCTCCGGAACAGCGGCACGTCCTGCTTGCCGGTGATGTCATTCGACCCGTAGCAAAGAACCTGAACGACGATATCCGCGGCCCCGAAGACGCCCGCCCGGTCGGCGACAATCTTGGCGCCCTTGTCGGTAAAGTGCGAATCCGGATAGCCAGCTTCGATCCCGGCGCCCGATTGGATGAGGACTTCAAATCCCGCTTTGGTGAGGGTGGGAAGAACGGCTGGAACCAGCGCAACTCTGCGCTCCCCGGGGTAGCTTTCCTTCGGAACTCCGATGATCACGAGATCCTGCCTTTAGCGCAATTCTGGAGATAGCCAGCTCAACCGCAACCCCGTCAGCTTCTAGAGAACTCAGGATTCTAGTTGAGCGGATGGGGGAACGTAAATGACTTTTGCGGCGGATTGAAGCGATCAGGTCGCCAGCCTCAGCATCAGTTTCCCGTTGCCATCGCTCGCCGCGATATCCGCACAATTATGGAGAATCCAATCCGGACCTGCCGCCTGCAGCTCTGCGCGGTCCATGGTGGTCGGGAAAGCGATGACCCGCGCACCCGAAGCCTTTCCTGCTTGGATTCCAGCGGGGGCATCCTCGACAACAACACAGTCAGCCGATGGATAACCAAGTATCGACGCAGCCTTGAGATAAGGCTCCGGATGGGGCTTGCCGTGCCTGATGTCGCTTGAAGTGATCATGTTCTGCGGAATCGGCAATCCAGCGGCGCGCAGCCGAACTTCCGCGAGCGGACGCGTGCATGAAGTAACGATGGTCCAGTGAGCCACCGGAAGCTTGCTCAACAGTTGTTGCACGCCTGGCAGAGGAAGAACGCCATCGAGGTCTTCGATCTCCGCCTGCTCGACTTTGCGGTCTTCTGCATCGACATCCGCGTTTGGCAGCAGCTCTCGAATCGTCGTTCTGCTCGGCCGACCGTGCGCCCGCCGAACCACATCTTCGGGGTCGAAACCATGATCGATAGCCCAGCGATGCCAGACGCGCGCCACCGCCGGGGTGGAATCAACCAACACACCATCCATATCGAACAGAAGAGCGCTGCAAGAAAGAGAAATCATCTTAACCAATATAAATGGAGGCCTCGGAATGAACCTTTCCGCTCAGCTCCGACGCGAGAACTGAGAGGTCACAACGGTTGTCCAAGCGAGAGGCGCGCAGGGACTTACCTTGTTCGCTTTAAGACGTAAATCGTCCACGGGGCGATTGATGTTTCGTTCAACCAGGGATAAGGCTCATCCCTCCTGGCCAATGGCCTGATCACACGTTCGACGCGGAGTCCGGCATTTCGATACAAGTGCTGGTAGGACTCGTCGGTACAAAGAATGTCCTCGACGGGCCTTCGATCCTGATGATCGGTAACGACGATGCGCACGACGTCTCCGCTGCGCGCCGCGGCGTTCTCCGGGAAATCCTTGGTCGAGAAAGAAGCCCACTCATGTGTGTAGATTTCCGGGGCGGAAACGACGCTCACCAGAGTTCCCTCTACATCGAGTAATTTACGAAGGTCCCCCAGAATTCTTGGCTTCGACATTGCGGGAATATTGTCGAAGGTGAAGGCCGATAGAATGAGATCGAAGGTCACCGCGGCAAAATCGGCAAAGTTGTCGTCGGGGACGTGCCGGTAATCACCTTGGGGATCGAGGCCGCGCGCGATGCGCAACATGTCTTCCGAAATATCCACCCCGATCGTATGGAAGCCCAGCGATTTCAGGAGCCGTGCTGAACGTCCGGTACCGCATCCGAAGTCAAGGGCGCGGGTCCCTTTGACGTGCTGGCGGAGAATTTCGGGCAGATCGCGAAAGGCGAGATGATAGGTGTTCTTAAATTCCAGGGTCGCATAGGCGCTGGCGCGACTTCCATCTTCGTAGCAGTTGGTGAAATCCGTGTCCAATGTCTTTGAGGAGATGGTGAGCGCGGCAGGATTCGAACCTGCGACCCATGCCTTAAAAGGGCATTGCTCTACCAACTGAGCTACGCGCCCATCTTTAGTGTGACGACGATTCTCGGCCGGACTTTCGGCTGGCGGTTGCGGAATCGTTCCGACGATTCGCCTGGCTGAAGCGCTGTCGCGCTTCCCGTCTTTAGATATGATACCAGCTTCAAACGTTCCGACAGCCCGAGCTCGGGCGCAGTTGCACTGAGTCAGCCATCCGAATGAATTCAAGCCGCAGGAACCGCCAATCAATGCCGATTAGGCGGCTCTTCTGAGCGGCGGCAACTGCTGGATTCGCCGGGCCGCGAGCGCAATCATGATTCGAGTCGCCCCGCTCATTAGGATGCTGATTCCTACCAACGTTCCGATCGCCCAGGCAGAACTCGATGGCCAATGGAGGCCGATCAATAGAGCGAGAAATAATGTGGTGACAGCGTCGAGCAAGATCCAGCCTGCGCCCTGCATCGGACGCAAACGGAAGTAAGCGGCGATGTCGAACACGCCCTCGGCGACGAAAAGGCCGACCAGGAGGAGTGTCAGCGTTGCGACCGCCAGGATTGGATGCCACAACATGTAGCCTCCGATCAAGAGGTAGGCCAGACCGACAAGCAGCCTCCATATGACATTCCCGGCGCCGCGCGTGTGAGTGGCCAGCATCAGGTGTGCACAACCGGCGAACATGATCAACCATGCCAGCAGCGAATTCACCGTGATGGCGGCGAGGAATGGAGCGGCGACCGCCAAGACGCCTAGAACGACGAGCAGCACTCCCCACAGAATGGATCGGGTCGCTGAGTGCTGCACGATACTTGCAGCAGTAGATTCGGCCATATTCGCTCTCCTTTGATTTCAAACTGTGAGTTCAGATTTTCGGGGCGGGTGGCGTAAGGAAGGTAATTAAGTCACCGAAGAGGTGGCTTGTCAACTAGGAAGATGCTCCAAGGGCCGTGAATCCGGCGCCGGCTCAGGCGACACGCCGCAAGAGCCATAGCGCAGTACCGACCATCCGCAGGACTTCGGTGCCCTCCTGGATCACCCGGCGGCCAGACTGTAATCGTTCGAATGCCCGGGCGCCATCGGTCTGGAACCTTATGCGGATGCGCTCGCGCCGGCGGTCGAAATCCTCAAATACAGCTTTCACATTCCGGCCGCGTTCTATGACCGTGGAGGCGAGATCTTTCCCCTCGCGCCGGATGACTCCCAGTCGTGGCTGGAGCGACTCCTTGATACCAACGACGGCCTGCTTGGAGCCTTCAAGAGCCGCGACGATTTCCTGCTTCGATTCCTGGAAACGTTGTGCGGCGCGCCGCGCCGTCAGTGCGAGGCCAACGAGAGCGAACGTTTCGGCCAAAAGCGTTAGAGCCATCACAACGATGATTGCCCACAAAAATGTGTCCATACGATACCTGGAGCAAGATGGTAGCAGGTGCGGCTCAGGGCCCCAATACCCAAGATTCTTGCCCGTTGTAGGGGTAATCGGTAGTCTGGGCGAGAGCAGAGAATATGTCGCCTATCCGACCGCTCCGGCCCACGCTATGGATCGTCGTCTTGTTCCTCGCGGCGATGTACGCGCAGGCTCGCAGCAAGGCGCTGCCAGTAGTCCGTTGGTCTATGGGCAGTCCGGGTTGCGAATTCCAACTCGCGGATGACGGCCACTATCGGTGGAAGATGGTGTCCGGCGATCTGACGATGACTCTGATTGTCGATTCGAAGGAACTCACGAAGAGCCGCTTTCGCCTCTACCGCATGCTCCCTGTCTATCTTTCGGTGAACTATACCGGTGCCGGAAAAGTAGAATTTCCCGCTGTCGCGAAGATGGAATTCGTCCGCCACCATCACGTGATCGAGGGATATCTCAACTCGGACAAGCTCTCCAACCGCATGCAAAACGACGTCGACTCGCTAGTCTTCGAAACAGAGCGGGAGATCAAGAAGCACCCGGAAAAGTCGGAGGAAAAACTAGCGCGTGCCCGGGAGGACGAGAAAGAAATTTCCGAGTTGATCGAGTTCCTGAGCACCCAGAGCCTGCAGGAAGCCATCCTGACGCCGGGCAATCCCGAGGTGCATGGTTGGCTGTTTTACGGCACCAAGAATAAGTGGATCGGCCCGTGGAAGAGCCGCGAAGATTTCATCCTTCGGGTTGGGATGAAAGACAGGATCTGGGAATTTCCGTTTTCCCTGCCACCGGATGAGCGCGGGGTCACGCTCCGCACGCGAGAGGAATGAGCCGCGTCAGCTCAGCCCCAAAACACAAATTGCGACCAGGATCGACTGCCGATGCTGCCTTCTACTGCATGTTGTGAGGAGAGTCCACTTCTTTGCGCAACTCCTCGCCGTGCCCTTCCGGAATTACTGCCATAACAAGAAACTCGTATGTTTTCCCGTCGAAATCTTCAACCTGGAGCAACAGGCGGTACTTCTCGATGCGGAACTGCGCCCTCTCGCCGATCGGAAGCAGAGCCTGATTCTTGTTGGTGCGTTGCCGGATGCGATAGAGCAGGCCTTCCGAGCGTAATACATATTCCGGACAGAACTTCTCTTCGCTCGGTTGAGCGGACCCCTGATTGCCAAGCACGGCGCTCGCGAAAGGATTCGAATCGGGCGCGCCGCATGGCACCGACATCATCCTCAGCAGCACTCCCTGGTGGTTTCGCGGCGGCTGCTTGGCATCAAGCAAAGCGGCAAACACCATAAAAGCCACAAGTCCCCATCGTTTCACGCGGGTTGCCCTCTGAAACACCTATCGGCACGGGGCACAAAGAGTTCAGTCGCAGCCAACCATCCGCTGTCTGTGCTACAGTTTCGCTTTCCATGGATTCGAAGGAGCAAGTTCCCCCCTCCACCCAAAAACGACCGGAAGGACTTTATTGTCCGGCGTGCGCCATGGAGGTCACGGATCCGCTGACCTGCGGAGACTGCTCGGCAGTCATCTGTCGCCGCTGCGGAACTCCGCTCGAGTCGTCGGACGAACTCGCAATGGGTTGATGTACGCGTAGCCCGCGAGCGCGGAATTACGAAGCTGAAAAACCGTGACTTTTACTAAGGATCGATCGCTGACGACTCCCATGAAAACGGCCCCGGTTCCTGAAGTGCCCACCGAAGAAAGTGCCAGTCAAAAGCCCGGCCTCGTACGCGGACTGAGCTTGCTCGATTCTGTCCTTCTGCTGGTCAGCGGAATCATCGGTTCTTCGATTTTCTTGACAGCGAAAGATATTGCGACACCTCTGCCGCATCCGGTTTGGTTTTTTCTCGTTTGGATCCTGGGCGGCGCCATTTCTCTCTGCGCATGCGTGGCCTTCGCCGAACTAGGCTCGATGTTCCCCGACTCCGGCGGCCAATACATTTACCTGCGCGAAGCCTACGGAGACCTGGTCGCGTTTCTGTATGGCTGGATGCTGTTTGCGGTCGCGAATGGCGGCACCATCGCCGCGCTCTCGGTTGCCGCGGCGGCGTACATGGGAAACATCGTGCCGGTGATTTCGCAGGAGCACCTCATCGCGACGGTAAATTTGCCTTACCCGATTTGGAGCGGTGGCCATGTCGCATTAGCGTGGTTCCCCATCCTGTTCACGCGCGCACACGCGGTGGGACTGCTTTTGATCGCGGTGTTGACCTACGTCAACGTATTCGGGCTTCGCTGGGGCGCGCTGCTCCAGAACGTCTCCACCTGGACAAAATTCGCTGCCATGGCCGCCTTCGTCTTCCTGGGGTTCACCATTGGCAAAGGCCACTGGGGAAACTTCACGGCACACCCTGCGGGCGGATTGACGATGGGCCTGAGCCCGGCGCAATTGCTCTCGGCCTTCGGCGTCGGCCTCATCGCGGTGTTCTGGGCCTATGACGGCTGGGTGTACATCACGTGGGTCGCAGGCGAGGTCAAGAATCCGCGGCGTAATGTTCCTCTTGGCATGGTCCTCGGAGTACTTGCCGTCGGTGCCATCTACATCGCGATGAACATGACCTACGTTTACGCGATGCCGCTCAAGGATGTTGCGCATTACGAGACCATCGCTCACGCCGCGGCTGCGGCTTTATTCTCCCCTGGGGCGGCCGTCTGGCTTTCGGCGATGATTGCCATCTCGTGTTTCAGCGCCGCCGCCGCCTGCACCCTCTCGGGATCGCGCGTCTATCTCGCCATGGCCCAGGACGGAGTGTTCTTCAAACGAATGGCCGTGATTCATCCCAAGTGGCGCACGCCGGCTCTCAGCTTGATTGGACAAGGCCTCTGGGCAGCGGTGCTAACCGTCAGCGGACGCTACGATCAGCTCTACACCTACGTCATCTACGGAATGGTGCTCTCCTACACCATGACGGTCATCGGGTTATTTGTCCTGCGTTGGAAACGTCCCGACATTCCTCGTCCGTACCGATGCACGGGATACCCTTGGCTGCCCGCGCTTTATGTGCTGGTGGGTGCCGGATGGACTCTCAACACGATCGTCACGCGCCCCGCCGAAGCTTTCTGGGGCACGACCATCGTGCTGGCGGGTGTGCCCGGATACCTCTATTGGAAGCGCGCCAATCGCGCAAAGGCCACAACGTAAATTCTCTTGCCGCGACCTCTCCCCTCTGTAATCCTTACCGCTCCGTAGCGGAAGATGGCATCCGTGAGTGACCTAGGGCCACAGACAACATCGATCGAACTGCCGGGATCGGGCGTCTCCATCGCCGACGCGGCCGATCCCAACCGCCCCAAGCGGGTCATGGGATTCCGCGACCTGCTGCTCTTCTACGTGGTCACGGGCGTCAGCCTGCGCTGGATCGCGACCGCGGCGGCCGCGGGGCCAAGTTCGATCGTTATTTGGCTGGGCGCATGGCTCGCGTTCTACACGCCGCTGGCGCTTTCGGTCATCGAGATGTCGTCGCGCTATCCGAACGAGGGCGGCCTCTACGTCTGGTCGAAGAAGGCGTTCGGAGATTTCTCCGGTTTCATGGCCGCGTGGACCTACTGGACCTCGAACCTTCCCTACTTCCCCGCCGTTCTTTATTTCGCCGCGAGCAACATTCTCTACATGCGGCAGTCGGAGTGGGGACACTTCTCGGGCAACGCGACCTTCTTTATCTGGTTCGCGCTGCTGACCCTGATCGCGGCCACGCTTTTAAACATTGTCGGCCTCGACGTCGGCAAGTGGCTGCACAACGTTGGCGCGCTCGCCATGTGGATTCCGGTGCTGATCGTGATCGGGCTCGGCCTGCTCGCCTACTACCGCTTCGGATCGGCAACCACATTCTCGCTCCACACCCTGATTCCGAGCGTTCGCTTGAACGACATTATTTTCTGGTCGGTGCTGACCTTCGCCTTCGGTGGATGCGAGACGGCGTCATTCATGGGAGAGGAGATCAAGCATGCGCGGCGCACCATTCCGGTCACGCTTTTCGTCGCGGGAATCACCGTGACGTTCTGCTACATCGCAGGAACCATCGGCGTTCTGCTCGCGCTCCCGTCGTCGGAGGTGAACAGCCTGCAAGGCCTGGTGCAGGCGATCGCAAAAACCGCGGAGCGCGTCGGCCTGCCGGGATTGCTGCCGCTGGCAGCTTTGCTGATTGCGCTCAGCAACATTGGGGCGTCCGGAGCCTACCTCGCCGCCTGCGCGCGCTTGCCGTTCGTCGCCGGCATCGATCGCTATCTTCCGGCAGCCTTTGGATCGCTGCACCGGCGCTGGGGAACTCCGTGGGTCGCGATCCTGACGCAGACCTTTATCGGCATCGTTTTCATTTTTCTCGGGCAGGCGGGGACGTCGGTAAAGGGTGCCTATGACGTGCTGGTCAGCATGGGCGTGATTACGTACTTCATTCCCTATTTGTATTTATTTGCATCAATGTTCAAGCTGCAAAGCGAACCCGCGGGGGCGGACGTAATCCATGTGCCCGGCGGGAAGCCAGTGGCATACGCGATTTCAATCGTAGGGTTCACAACGACCCTCTTCACGATCGCCTTGTCTGTCCTGCCACCGCCCGACGAACCGAACAAAGCCCTGGCGGTATTCAAAATTGTCGGCGGCTGCGGAGCCCTGGTCCTGATCGGAATGTGGCTGTATTGGGCGGGAAGGCGGAGAGCGGCGCGCCTCGCCTGCCTGAACTCCACCGTGCGCGCCACATAAGACACTCAAGCTCTCAAGTTATTACCAAGGTGTTACAGAAGACCTCGCGTCTCTATGTTTGAATCGTCTTTCGGCCCGGAAAAATGAGCATTTTCAGACGCGACAGAACCTTCGCCCAACCCGTCAATCTGCCAATCACCTTGTTTCTGGCCCTATTTCATGTTGGCGCCATCGTGGCGCTGTTCATGTTCAGTTGGAATGGGCTGATTTTCGCGCTCTTGCTGTGGTGGATCGCGGAAAGCCTAGGCATCGGAATGGGCTTCCACCGCCTGCTCACGCATCGCGGATACAAAACACCCAAATGGATGGAGTACTGCCTCACCGTCTGCGGAACGCTCGCATTGCAGGGTGGTCCGATTGGGTGGGTTGCGACGCATCGACTCCATCACCAGAATTCCGATAAAGAGGGCGATCCGCACTCTCCGCGCGACGGTGGTTTCTGGTCGCACATGGGCTGGATCATCACCGGGAACACGGTTCATAACAAGACAACCGAACTGCTGCCCTACGTCCCTGACCTGCGCAAGGATAAGTTAATGATCTGGATCAGCAAGTGGCACTGGGTTCCAATGGTCACATTGGCGATCGGGGCTTTTGCGCTGGGCGGTTGGACCTATGTCATGTGGGGCGTCTTCCTGCGGACCGTGGTCGGACTCCACGCCACCTACCTGGTAAACTCCGCTACCCACATATGGGGATCGCGCAGGTTTCTCACACGGGATACCTCAACCAACAACTTCTGGGTCGCGATGTTGAGCTTCGGCGAAGGCTGGCACAACAACCATCACGCCCACCCGCAGTCCGCGCGGCATGGCCTCGCATGGTACGAATTTGACTTGAATTGGTACGGAATCTTCACCCTCCGCACCTTGGGACTCGCCTGGGATGTGAAATTGCCAGCCGCGCACGTCGGGGCAGTCACGGCCTCATAGGTAGGCACGGGCAAGGCTAACGCAAAAAGGTACAGAGCTTTTCTCTGCCCCCATGCCTCTGCCTTGAATGTCCTGGTTAAACCGGTGTTACCGTCTTCCGCTTCGGATTAAAAAACGGCAGCGCCACGACCGTCGCCGTCGTCTTCAAGCGCTGGGCTTCGATTGTTAGTTCCATTTGGAGCCTGGTGCCGGGTTTTGAGAATTCGGTATTCACGCTGCCGAGCGCGATCAACTTCTTCAACAGTGGCGAGAACGCCGTGGTAGTCGCCTTGCCCACCTGCCGGTCCCCGGAATAGACGGGGACGGCCACACGCGAAGCTTGGCTGGGTGCCGCTGGAGAGAGTCCAAAGCGGTCGTGTTGTTCTTCCACTTCGACCCAATCCACTTCCAGTCCCACCAGCTGCCGCCCAACTCCGCTCTTGTGGTCGCGTTCGAGAGCGCGCTTCCCGATGAAATTCTCTTTTTCGAGATGCACCATCTTGCCGAACCCCAATTCGTACGGCGAATACTTTTGCGATGCGATGAGCGCCTTCTTTGAACTGGTGTAATCCACCTCGATCAGCAACAGGCCTGCTTCCACGCGGGCAACGTCAAGCGCCAGCATGCCCGCCGCATGGATGTCGAACTGCTTGCCTTTCGCCATCAACTCGTCCCACACTTTGACGGCATCATTCCACGGCATCCAGATCTCGTAGCCAAGGTCGCCGGTGTATCCGGTGCGGGAAATATCGACTGGCACGCCGGCAATCTTGCCGCTCGTCTTGCGAAAATACTTCAGGTTAGTGATATCGGCATCGGAAACCAGTTTAAGCAGCTTGGCCGAAGTCGGGCCCTGCAGCGCCAGAGCTGCAGTCTTTTCCGAGATGTCTTCGACCTGAACATCCATGTTCAAGCCGTTCTGGCGAAACCAGCGCAGGCTCGGATCGGCCGCGGTCCACCGATATTTATTTTCCTCCAGACGCGTGATTGTGCCGTCATCGATGACCTTGCCTTCTTCGTCGCACCAGCATGCATAGATCACCTGGCCAACCGCGACTTTGTTGATGTCGCGCGTGATGATGCGGTTCACCAGTTTGGTCGCGTCTTTGCCCGTGATCAGATATTTGTAGAGCGGCGAGATGTCAATCAGTGCGCACGCGTTACGGATCGCGTTGTACTCGTGCTCATGGTGTACCTCGTACACGCTAACGGTGTAATATCCCGACCATTCCCGGTAGTTCAGGCTGTGGCAGAGGGCAAAGGTTCTCTCGTGAAATGCAGTCCCAATTGGCAAGACGGCCTCGCTTGATATCCTTCGTGCCCGTTGGCCTCGCGTGGTTGTTTGCATTTTCCAGCCACCAAGCGCTCAAAAAATCACGAAGGAATTCCCGACGCCGGATTATATGGACTCCGAGGCCCCCCGGCAAGCAGGTAATTGCTCTGACCATGGGTCAATGACACGATGTAAAGTAGAGACAAACTTGGAGTTTCTCGGTAGAATGACGAGTCATTTTCAGTAAGGTTTTCCCTCCCTGAGATCAAAACTATGGCCGCTGCGAAAAGCACGAAGTACGACGTCATTGTGGTCGGCGGAGGCCACAATGGCCTGACGAACGCCGCCTATCTCGCCAAAGCCGGAAAGAAAGTGCTCGTCCTCGAACGCCGGCACGTTCTGGGCGGCGCTGCCTGCACCGAGGAAGTCTTCCCTGGCTTCAAGTTTTCCGTGTGCTCCTACGTGGTCTCGCTGCTCCGTCCCGAGATCATCCGTGATCTCGACCTTCCCCGTCACGGATTGGAGATCCTCCCACTCGACGGGACTTTTACGCCAATGCCGAATGGCGACTACCTCTGGCGCGTAAATGATCATGGCAAGACCCGGAGAGAGATCGCGCGTCACTCGCGACTCGACGCCGAAGCTTACGAAGAGTTCGGCAAGGCGATGCAGGCGATGTGCCGCTTCGTAAAGCCGATCCTCGGCATGGTGCCACCCGATCCTTCGACGCTCAATCCGCGTGAGCTCATGAAGCTGCTGTTCATCGGACGTCGGTTCCAGGGCATGACCAGCGAAGACAAGTACAACCAGGTCCAGCTCATGACCATGAGCGCGATCGACTTCCTCGATCAGTGGTTCGAGACCGACGTGCTCAAGGCCACGATGTCGGCATCGGGAATTATCGGCACATTCCTCGGCGTGCGTTCGCCCGGAACAGCCTACGTCCTGCTGCATCATTACATGGGCGAGATCGACGGCGCATTTCGTGCGTGGGGGTTCGCCCGCGGCGGCACCGGAGCGATCTCAAATGCGATTGCCGGGGCGGCGCAGGAGGCGGGCGTTGAGATCCGCACGGAAGCTCCAATCGCAAAGATTCTGGTGAAGAATAATCGCGCCTACGGTGTCGCGCTAACCAACGGCGACGAAATTCTGGCGGACGTCGTTTCCTCGAGCGTCGATCCGCGACTCACGTTCGTGAAGATGATCGAGCCCGGCAACCTGCCCGACGAATTCATGGAAGGCGTGACTCGCTACAAATTCCGCGGGTCGTCCGGCAAGGTAAATATGGCGCTGGACGGGCTGCCGAACTTCAAATGCATGCCCGGACCGGGCGCTCACCTGCGCGGGGCCATGTCGATCTCGCCCAGCGTCGAGCACATGGAGAGGGCTTACGACGAAGCGAAATACGGACACTGGTCGACGCGGCCTTACATCGATATGGTGATTCCCTCGCTCACCGACCCGTCTGTCGCGCCTCCCGGGAAGCACGTACTCTCTTGTTTCGTGCAGTACGCACCGTACAAACTGGCCCCCGGCTTGAATTGGGACACGGAGAAAGAAAAATTTGGCGATACCGTGGTCGACACCATCGCCGAGTACGCCCCCAACATCAAGGACATCATTCTGCATCGCCAGGTCGTGACTCCGCTCGATCTCGAGCGCGAGTGGGGATTGAGCGAGGGCAATATCTTCCAGGGAGAGCTTTCGCTCGAACAACTGTTCTTCCTGCGTCCGGTGCCCGGATATGCCGCATTCCGCACTCCGATCAAGAACCTCTACATGTGCGGATCGGCGACACACCCCGGCGGCGGCATTATGGGCGCTCCCGGCCGACTGGCGGCGCTGGAAATTCTGAAAGACGGGAAGGTGGCATAGACCATGGCCGAGACACGCGACGTCGTCATCATCGGCGGTGGACACAACGGTCTGATCACCGCCTTCTACCTGGCGAAAGCCGGATTCAAGCCTCTTGTGCTCGAGCGCCGCGCGCAAGTGGGAGGCTCAGCAATAACCGAAGAATTTCATCCCGGCTTCAAGTCTTCCACGTTGGCGCACAACCTTGGGCCGCTGCGAGCCGATGTCGTCCGCGACATGCAGTTGGAGAAGCACGGACTGAAACTGAGCACGCCCGAAATCAACACCATCTCGCTCACCCCCGACGGCCGCGCACTCATTCTTTATTCGGACGCCAATAAGACCGCGCAGGAAATCAGCCAGTGGTCCCAAAAGGACGCTACTGGATACGTCGAGTTCGGCAAGGCGCTCGGCAAGATCGGCAAGGTCATCGGGGAAGCGCTGACTCTGACGCCTCCGAACATCGATTCGCCTTCCAGCAGCGACTTATGGGGCATGCTCAAGACCGGGCGCTCGATCCGCAATCTCGGTAAGAAAGACATGTACCGCGTGCTCCGTTGGGGTCCGATGGCTGCCGCTGACCTGGTCGCGGAGTTCTTTGAGTCCGAACCTCTGCGGGCCACCATCGCTGCGCGGGGCATTTTCGGAACATTTCTCGGACCATGGTCTGCCGGGGGCGCACTGGTTCTGCTGCTACGGGCGGCTTCTGATCCGACGCCCGCCGGGCATGTGCAATTTGCCGCAGGCGGCGCGGGCGCGGTCACGCAAGCTATGGCCGCTGCCGCCAAGCAGGCCGGTGCGGAAATTAGAAGTTCCGCCGCGGTCGCCGAGATTCGCGTGAAAGATGGTGTCGCTACCGGCGTCGTGCTGGCATCCGGTGAAGAAATTTCCGCGAAGGCGGTGGTCTCTAACGCCGATCCCAAGGCGACTCTTCTGAAGTTGGTTGACCCAACTCATCTGGCGCCTGACTTCGTGCAGAAGATCAAGAATTACCGCTCGGTCGGTACCGTGGCAAAGGTGAATCTTGCGCTTTCGGGATTGCCGGAATTCACCGCGCTCAAGACTAAGGGCAATGGCAACCTGCTGCGGAGCCGCATTCAGATCACCCCCGAGATCGACTATCTGGAGCGCGCATTCGACGACTCGAAGTACGGGAATTTCTCGCGCGCGCCCTATCTTGAGATCACGTTCCCCACTCTCTCCGATCCATCGCTTGCTCCGGCCGGAGAGCACGTGATGTCGATTTACATGCAGTACGCGCCTTACAAGCTGAAGAATAGCGACTGGGAGAGCCAGCGAACACCGCTCGGCGAATCGGTAGTCAAAACAATCGCGCAGTATGCACCGACCTTGCCGGAGAAGATCCTGCGCCATCAGATCATCACGCCGAAGGACCTGGAAGACATCTACGGGCTTACGGGCGGACACATCTTTCACGGCGAGCTTTCCCTCGACCAGTTCTTCACCATGCGGCCCTTGCTGGATTGGGCGCGCTACGGCACCCCGATCGGGCGACTGTATCTATGCGGGAACGGCACGCATCCGGGAACGGGGCTGACGGGCGGCTCAGGAGCGAACGCAGCGAAAGAAATCGTGAAGGCACTGAAGAAGTAGTGCCAGGCGGGTTCTAACTTCTTCATGAGCTCCCGTGTCGTTCGTGGTTAAAGATCTTTGACCGCCAAGGCCCGCAGGACAAAAACAGATTGCGCATGCATAACTCCGCCATCCTGCTGGTCTCCTGCCCCGATCGCATCGGGGTCGTCGCGTCCATTGCGGAGTTCATCTACCGCCACAACGGCAATATCCTCTTTGCTGACGAGCATGGAGATGAGGAATCGAACCTGTTCCTGATGCGCGTCGAATTCGATCCCGCGAGCTTCGATTTCGATCTGGCGGAATTTTCCCAGCGTTTCACCCCGATCGCAAAACAGTTCGAAATGAACTGGCGCCTGGCGTATTCGAGCGACCGGCCGCAAGTGGTCATTTTTGTTTCGAAATTCGATCACTGCCTGCAGGACCTTCTCTACCGGCATCAGAGTGGAGAACTGAAGTGTGAGATTCCACTGATCATCTCCAACCATCCTGATAACCAGCGGATTGC
>Ga0335070_10003195_pt1 | contig 19063 bp, 20 predicted proteins | sample Lox_Sample_13_FD_206722 | JGI IMG/M metagenome (GOLD analysis project Ga0335070, IMG submission 206722) | Soil microbial communities from Loxahatchee National Wildlife Refuge, Florida, United States - Lox_Sample_1.3 | ecosystem: Environmental > Terrestrial > Soil > Wetlands | place: USA... | reverse complement strand
GATAGTCAGGATGGCGAAGAGCCTGCCAGCAGTCGCGGATCACGGCTGCTGTTCACTCGTGGGTACTCAGTTTTCAACGCGGCCCAGGTTGACGGCTACACCGCAAAGCCTGACGCTGATACGCCTATCGAACAGCGAATTGCCAGCGCTGAGCAGTTCTTCGCAGGGATCAACGCCCGCGTCATCCATCTGGGCAATCGGGCATTCTATTCCCCTGCCGATGACACCATCACACTACCGCCGTTTGCCGCGTTTTTCACTCCGATGGATTACTACTCCACGCGGGCACATGAAACGGGCCATTGGACTTCCCGCGAGGGCAGATGTAATCGGGAATTGGGCAAGCGGTTTGGTGATAACGCCTACAGCGTGGAAGAGCTGATAGCCGAATTGACGGCTGCTTTCACGCTGGCGCATTTGGGGCTGAGCAGTGAACCACGCCCGGATCACGCCCAGTATATTGCGTCCTGGCTGAAGGTTCTGAAGGCCGACAAGCGGGCCATTTTCACAGCAGCATCGAAGGCGCAACAGGCTACGGATTTCATGGTTGAGCAGTCGAAGCGTGCGGAGGTAGCAGCATGATCGGCGCACAATTTGGCTGTGATCGCTTTGACCTTTACGGCGCTCTGTATCTGTTTTGCAGCCGCTACCATTCGGGCCAGTGGAGTCACGGATATCGCATTCTGTCGCGGCTGGCGCAAGCTGGCTATCGCCCTGGCCTTTCCATTCAGTCCAACCGTTTTGAATGGGACGGGCAGCGATGGCTCTATCGCCACCTCGTTAAGAACTACAAGGGGAGGGTTTGAAGATGCCCGCGACTGATCGCAAACCCAAACCCACGCTCAAAACCCGCTGGACACTGGTGCGGTGGTACGTCCATGCGTTCTTTTACCGCCTGATTCGGAGGTGGCTGTGATGCGCCAGCGGTCATTCTGGGATGGCCTGATGTTCGGCTTCACGGCATCACTCACTCTCTGGGCCGATCTTCCGCCGGTTCAGGTTGTCGTGGTGATGGTTGTCATGATGGGCGCTGCCCTGGTGACGCTGCGAGGTGCCGAATGAAAGCCGCCATTTACGCCCGCGTCAGCACTGCCGACCAGCACAACGCCATCCAGATTCGGGAATTAACGGAGTATGTGGAGCGACGGGGGTGGGAACTTGCGGGCGTCTATCAAGACACCATGAGCGGGGCCAAGGCCAATCGCCCTGGCCTCGATAAGCTCATGGCCGATGCACGGCAGAGGCGGTTTGATGCCGTGCTGGTGTGGAAGTTGGATCGTTTTGGTAGATCTCTGGTTCACTGCGTCAGCGGCATTCAGGAGCTTTCCAGCCTCGGCGTTCGCTTCATTGCCACGTCGCAGGGGTTGGACACCGATGAATCCAATCCGGCGAGCAAACTCCTGCTGCATATCCTGGCGGCGGTGGCGCAGTTTGAACGGGAGTTGATCCGCGAACGCACTCTAGCAGGTATTCGAGTGGCACAGGCCAGCGGCAAGCAGGTTGGCCGTCCCAAGCGGGTGTTTCGCCGGGATGAATTGGTGCGACTCCGGGAAGAGGGCCAGTCCTGGCGCAGCATCGCGGCCAAGCTCGGCATCCCTGTGATGACTGCGGTGGATGCCTACCGCGATTACTGTACGGAAACTGTTGCCGCAAACGGCGCAGGCCAACGCGGGAAACTAAGGGGCAAATCTCCAGCCGTCTGAGGTGTACGAAGACCTTCGGTTGTCGTACAGGGAGTACGGGCTGGGTTGCGCCGGGGTGGAAACAATTGTGCGCGAGTTGAAGAGGAACTGAGCGGGTTCGAGAACGCCGAGCGCCTTTTCACCATTTCTGAAATTTGAGTTCGGATGAGTATAACGCTTCGCATAGGCTCACGCAGTAGTTGAAGTGTTCTTGTGCGCACCCCGGCGGGGGCGAAGTGTAAGTTGGTGCGTTTGGGGGATGCGCTATGACGCTTCTGTAATTGCGTAGCCGCTCAAACAGCGTGGCATCAAACGCTACATTCCGATCGGACATCAACAGTTGCACTTTTCCAATCAGACTTTTTGGGAACTGCCTCTTCTGCCCCGACTTGCGAATTCTCCTAACCTCATGAAGCACAATTCCCTCTACAGCGGACCAAACGAAAAGTATGCAGGCTCTTGCGTAAATTCCGGCCTCTTCATGATACGGTCCCATCATTACCGATAATTCGTTCGATCTCTTCATGAAGTACGAGGCATCCGAAAACGGCCCGATGAGACTTAGCCACTTCCCCACCGTACGATTTTAGCCGGGTTTTCGGATGTCTTTTAGCTTGGGGGCTGCCGTGCGCTTTTGACCTTTCCCAAAATCCTCTCAAGACCGGAATTCGAAATCTGGTTGCAACGATTTGGTCGAAGGGTGACGATTTCCACTTTCCACAAGGTGAAGGTCTTGGCAGAACGCTAGACCAAGTTCTACGATTTTGAGAAATCCCCAGCTCGAAACCAATCGGCTCCCGACACATCAACAGGACAACCAGCAGTGCGAAGGGCGTCCGCTACAGCTTGGCGGGATTCAGCCGAATTGTCGAGCTTGAGAATATGGTGGCCAGCTAGATCACTCATCGGACGGTGTGAGCCTACTCGGATCAGCACCGTGCGTTGTGGTGCTCGACCATAGGCCGCGCCTGCCTCAAACAAGACGTTTTGACGCGGCTGATGCAAATACTCTTTCTCAAGCGCGTTTTCATCTCTCGACCATAGTTCCTTTCGGAGCCGTGCCTCATCATCGGGTGTTAAAAGAGCAACGATTGCTCCTGCCGTTCGCAATGCTGTATCGACTATCTCCCAAGTGTAGGGATTCGGCTTTCCTGTACGCGTCCGGGCTTGAGACCACTCCAGCGGCTTCAGTCCGAGGGCGCGCAGGAAGTCGTGAAAATCCGCCAATAGCTGGCGTCCGTGAATTACGAACACCAACTCCGGATTGGTCGGAGTGATTGGCAATTCATTGCTGGCGCGATCTCCCGACCAAAACTCGCGTACCTCGTCAATTCGAGACTGGAGCATTGCGCGTGCTGAGTTGAGATCCGCCCTGAAAGCGGCTTGATACTCTCTCTCCGTGGTGCCAAGATCCGACACCATAAGAAAGAAAGGAATGTTCGCGAATTCGTACGCGTATCCCGGTTCATTTGGAAAAACGTGTTTCAGCACCGTCCTAACGTCGTGATGCCACTTCTCAAACTCTTCACTCGATCTCGTGCGATGTTGCAAATCGGGGATGCGGCTCACAAGATCTTCCAGGTTCTTGATGGCCTCGTTCTTCGTCATTTACACAGGGATTCGTGTTTGTGGGATGATATCCCATCTCGCGAGCCACTTGCCACTCGTGCTAGTAGTGACGTTTGTCCCAGCCTCAGTGACGCTTGTGGTGTGGATTGTGAGGCGCTCGGGCGTTACCTCGTCATCGAACCTTGAAAGCCATCCGCCGCTGTGAGCTTCCTCTATTCCCCATTCAACCCACACCCTACACTTGGTTTTCAAGGGTGGTACGTAACCCTCTTGCCGATGAGTTTTTTCTCGTGACTCTTGACGGCAAACGCAGTAGAATCAGCCGAAAGGAGAAGGGTCGTTTTGGCGGCACCCCAAGCAAGCGCGCTAGCCAGGCTGCGCCACGGCCCGAACTTCTTTATTGTACTCCGCGTGAATCCTGAGGCGCGCGCGATGCGGCTTCCAGGCGAGCCTGCGCGCTTTGCATTTCAGCCAGCGCGGCGGCAGGATCGAGGTCCACGTGCGGCTCTTCAAGCAACTTTTGCGCGTGCTCCAGATCCTTCTGTGCGCGCGCGACGTCGATTTCCTCGGCGCGCTCGCCCAGGTCAGCCAGCACGCGCACATGATCCGGCAGCACCTCGACGAAGCCGCGATGGATGGCAAGATACCTCGTTCGCCCTGCCGCCATGTAACTGAGCACGCCGGTCTGGAGTTCCGCCACCAGCGGAGCATGACCCGCTAGCACGCCAATGTAGCCATCCCGCGCCGGAATCTGCGCCTCGGTCACGCGCTCTTCAACGATCAAGCGCTCGGGCGTCGCCACTTCGAGTTGAAAGGCGCCAGCCATATTACGCGGCGGCCTTCAAGGCCTTTGCGCGCTCCTGCACATCTTCGATGGTCCCCTGCATGTAGAACGCCTGCTCGGGAAGATCGTCATGCTTGCCATCCACAATTTCCTGGAAGCCGCGGATGCTGTCTTCGAGTTTCACATATTTGCCGGCCAGCCCGGTAAACTGTTCGGCGACGTGGAACGGCTGCGAGAGAAAGCGCTGGATCTTGCGCGCGCGCGCGACCGCCAGCTTATCTTCGTCGGACAGCTCGTCGATACCCAAGATCGCAATGATGTCCTGCAGATCCTTATAGCGCTGCAGAACCCCTTTCACCGCCTGCGCGCAATTGTAGTGCGCATCTCCGATGATACGCGGATCCAGAATCCGAGAAGTCGAAGCAAGCGGGTCAACCGCCGGATAAATGCCCAGCTCGACAATGGCGCGTGACAGATTCGTCGTCGCATCCAGGTGCGCGAACGCAGTGGCGGGAGCGGGATCGGTGTAATCATCGGCGGGCACGTAGATGGCCTGCACGGAGGTGATGGAACCCGACTTGGTGGAAGTGATGCGCTCCTGCAAATCACCCATTTCCGTGGCGAGGTTCGGCTGGTATCCCACGGCCGAAGGCATGCGGCCCAGCAGCGCCGAAACTTCGGACCCTGCCTGGGTAAACCGGAAAATGTTGTCGATGAACAGCAGCACGTCCTGGTGTTCTTCGTCGCGGAAATATTCGGCTACCGTAAGTCCCGTGAGTCCCACTCGCAAGCGCGCGCCGGGCGGTTCGGTCATTTGGCCGTAAATCAGCGCGCACTTTGACTTCTTATAGTCGTGAGGATCGATGACGCCCGATTCCTGCATCTCGAGCCACAGGTCGTTGCCTTCGCGCGTGCGCTCTCCCACGCCGGCAAAAACTGAAACGCCGCCGTGCTTCATGGCGATGTTGTTGATCAGTTCCTGAATGATAACGGTCTTGCCCACGCCTGCGCCGCCGAACAAACCAATCTTGCCGCCTCGCAGATATGGCTCGATCAGGTCGATGACCTTGATACCGGTTTCGAACATTTCCAGCTTCGTCGCCTGTTCTTCAAATGAAGGCGCGGGCCGGTGAATGGGGTACGACTTCTTCGCGTTGACCGGGCCCATCTTGTCCACCGGCTCTCCCAGCACGTTAAGCACGCGTCCCAGGGTTTCGTTGCCCACAGGGACCATGATGGGATGACCCAGGCTCTCGGCGCGCATTCCGCGGACCAAGCCTTCCGTGGGTTTCATCGCGATGGTGCGCACGCGGCCCTCGCCGATGTGCTGCTGCGCTTCACAAATGATGTCGATGGGCTGGGGAACGTCGAAGCCTTCGCTGGTGATGCGGATGGCCGTCTGCAGTTCGGGGATTTGGCCTTCGGGAAATTCGCAGTCGACCGCGGGGCCAGCCACTTGCACCACCTTGCCCACTACGACTGTAGATGTTGTTATCGCCATGATGCTATGACTCCGATTCTTCATTCACTTTGAGCCGGCCGCGGCGACCCGTACACGGCGGCGCGGCGCGAAGACCCAAAACGTAAATATTGCTTACTCGGCGGCGGCAGCGCCGCTTACGACTTCAATAATCTCTTTGGTGATGCTCGCCTGGCGGACGCGGTTCATATAAAGCGTCAGCGTTTCGATCATTTCGCTCGCGTTGGAGGTCGCGGCCTCCATGGCCATCATCCTAGCGGCGTGTTCGGCAGCCCCGGTTTCGAGCATCGACCGGTACACTTCGGTCTCTACAAATCGCGGCAGCAAGCTCTCAAGCATCTGGTTCGCCGGTTGCTCAAAAATATAATCCACAACCTCTGCTTTGGGCGGAATCTCCACCGGCAGTAAGCGTGCCACTGACAGCCGCTGCGAAACCATGCTCTTAAACTCATTATTCAGCAGGTAAACGGCGTCGATCTCGCCACTGCGAAAGCGGTCGATCGCCTGGCGCGCGATCGTCGCTGCATCATCGAAGCGTGGCGCGTTTAGTATGCCGATGTGCTCTGCCACGATGCGCGCGCCGCGTTTCCGGAAAAAATCCCGGCCCTTGCGGCCGATGGTTTCCAATTCCAGTTCTGCATCAGCGTGCTCTTCTACAAACTTCTGGGCGGCCTTGATGAGATTCGCGTTGAAAGCGCCGGCGAGTCCCTTGTCGCTGGTGAACAGCAGCAGCAGGACGTGACCTTCCGGACGGCGCGCCAGCAGCGGGTTGGACGAGGCCCGCTCGTCCGCTTCGACCGCTACTGCCAGATTGGCCAGCACCTTGCGGATGAGGGCGGCATAGGGCCGCGCGGCGATGACCCGATCTTGCGCGCGCCGCAACTTTGCCGCCGAGACCATCTTCATGGCCTTGGTGATCTGCTGCGTGTTGCGCACCGAGCGGATACGGCGCCGGATGTCGATCAGGCTAGGCATTGAGGGTCGTGGCCTGTTTCTCCTGGGCGATAAATCGCGCCTTGAATTCCTTGACCGCGCCCTGCAATTCGTTGCGGAGCGCATCATCGAGCGTCTTCTTTTCGCGGATCTGGGCCCACATGGACGGGTGGGCGTTATCGATATATGAATAAAGATCCTGCTCAAATTTGCGACATTGCTCCACCGGCAGATCGTCGAGAAAACCGGAGGTTCCCGCGAAAATGATGGCCACCTGCTTTTCCACCGGCAGCGGCTGATACTGCAACTGCTTCAACACTTCCACCAGGCGGCGGCCGCGATTGAGCTGCGCCTGCGATGCTTTGTCCAGATCGGAACCGAACTGCGCAAACGCCGCGAGATTCCGGTATTGTGCCAGATCCAGGCGCAACGTTCCAGCCACCTGCCGCATGGCCTTGATTTGCGCGTTGCCGCCCACGCGGCTTACCGAAAGCCCCACGTCGATGGCGGGCCGCACGTTCGAGTTGAACAGGTCAGTCTGCAGATAGATCTGTCCGTCGGTGATGGAGATGACGTTGGTCGGAATGTAGGCCGAGATGTCGCCGGCCTGTGTTTCGATGAAGGGCAGGGCCGTTAGTGAACCGCCGCCGTTTTCGTTGTTCAGTTTCGCCGCGCGCTCGAGCAAGCGGCTATGGAGGAAGAAAACGTCGCCCGGAAAAGCCTCGCGTCCCGGCGGGCGGCGCAGCAGCAGCGAGATCTCGCGGTACGCCGCTGCGTGCTTGGATAGATCGTCGTAGATGCAAAGCGCGTGGCGTGCGCTATCGCGGAAGAATTCGCCCATGGCGCAGCCGCAATAAGGAGCAATGTACTGCATGGGCGCTGGATCCGACGCCGTCGCCGCCACCACGATGGAGTAGTCCATGGCGCCGAACTCTTCGAGCGTCTTCACGACCTGCGCCACCGTCGACCGTTTCTGGCCGATGGCCACGTAGATGCAAATGACGTCCCCGCCCTTCTGGTTGATGATAGTGTCCAGAGCGAGCGCGGTCTTTCCGGTCTGGCGGTCGCCGATGACCAACTCACGCTGGCCGCGGCCAATAGGAATCATCGAATCTATAGCTTTGATGCCGGTCTGCAGCGGCTCCTTCACGGGCTGGCGGTCGACTACGCCGGGCGCCAGGCGTTCGACGGCGTTGAACGTGGTGGTGTGGATGGGGCCTTTGCCATCGATCGGCGCTCCGAGCGCGTTCACCACGCGCCCCACCATCGCTTCTCCCACCGGGACGGACATGATGCGCGAAGTGCGCCGCACCTCGTCGCCCTCGCGGATGTGCGTGTAATCGCCGAGCAGAACCGCGCCCACCTGATCCTCTTCGAGGTTCATGGCGATGCCCGACACATCGTGCGGGAACTGGATCAGCTCGCCGGCCATTACTTTCTCGAGGCCGTGAATACGAGCGATGCCATCGCCCACCGAGATTACGGACCCGGTCTCACTGACATCGATGGCCCGCTCATAATTTTCAATTTCCTGCCGCAACAGGCTGGTTATTTCATCTGCTCGAATTTGAGCCATACTCACCCAATCATTTACTCTGCTGCCAGTTTATGCCCTAGAGCGTCCAACTGGCCACGCACCGAACCGTCATAGACGGTGGAACCGATGCGCGCGACCGCCCCGCCGATCAGCTCCGGCTTCACCGTAAACCGTGCGCGAACTCTCTTCCCCGTCAGCCGTGACAATTCTCCCGCCAACGCCGCTTTTTGGCGGTCATCGAGGGAGACCGCGGAGTGAAGTTCCGCGCGCACAAACCCCAGGCGCTCGTCCAACTGAATCTCAAAAGCGTCGATGATCTCTGCCAGGGCGCCCATGCGGCGATGGTCCGTCAGCACGAGCAGGAAATTGCGTGCGACCTTGGCCAACCCGAGCTGATCCGCAAGCTTCCGCACTACCGCGCGTTTCCGGGCGGCGGCAACTGCCGGCGATGCCAGGGCATTCTGCAAGTCCACCGACCCCGCCAAAAGCGCTTCAAAACCGCGCAATTGCTGCAAAGCCTGGGGCGCGTCCATTCCCGAAGGACCGGTCACGACGTCAGCGAGAGCGCTCGCGTAGCGGGAAACAATGGCGGATGAAGTCATGCTCCTTACTTATTTCCGATGCGACCCTGCGGACGGGCGATCCAAATCGCGGGCAAAATTCTCCACCAGGACCGATTGAAGCGCGGGGGTCAACTGGCGGCGGATCTTCTGCTCGGCCAAATCGACGGCTAGTTGAGCGGCGTAGCGTTTCAGCTCGAGGTGGGCGCTCTTCCCGGCTGCGTCAATTTCGCGCGTGGCGTGTTCCTGGATTCGCGCCAGGTCGACGACGGTCTGCTGCCGGATGCGCTCCGCTTCGGCGGCCTGCTCCTGACGCGCGTGATCGCGCAATGCTTCGATCTCGGCTTCAACACCAGCCATTTTACGGTCCACTTCAGCGGCGCGCGCTTCGGCCTCCTCGCGGATCTCTTCGGCTTCCGCAATTCCCTTGCGAATAGCCAACGAGCGAGCTTTGAACCACGGCCCGCCTTTCTTCACGATGAGGTAACCCAGGGCGCCTGCCAGAATGGCAAAGTTTGCCCATGCCCACACCGGCGAGACCTCTTCCTCGCCGCCGGCGTTGGCCTCCTTCTGCCCCGCGGATGTTTGTGCCAAGAGCACCGTGCACGAAGCGCTGATCATCAAGCAGACTGTAAGAGTTGCGCTAAAGGCCAGTTTCCTCATGCAGCGCTCCGGCGTAATACCGATTCCGCAATCTTATTCGCCAAAGCGTCGCTCTCACCGGCCAAGCTCTGTTTCAGGACGGCAACCTCCCGTTCCAATTGGGCTTTCGCGGCAGCGGTCTGGGTTTCAGCTTGCAGGCGCGCCCCTTCGATGGCTTGAGTGCGCTCAGCCTGCAATTGGCGCCGGAGCTCGCTGAGTTCGTGATAGACGTGGCCGCGAGCCGTTCGCATGGCGGCTTCATACTCTCGCGTCTTGGCCTCGGCTTTGGACAGACTCTCCTCAGCTAGCTTTCGCGCGCCTTCGTTGGCTTCGTATCGCTTTTGCAGGACCTTTTCCAGGGGGCGAAAGAAAACCTGCGTGAGATAGAGGTACAGCAACAGGACCAGGACAAACGTAGGCGCGGCCTTCAGCAGTATTTCACCTAGCGCGCGTAGAGTTTCGTCCATGGAAATGTAAGGAGAAGCTTACGAAATGCCTTGAATAGAAGAAGTTAACACACGGATCTGAGGGCCGTCAACCGCGCGCGTCAGTTGCCCGAGGCTACGGATGCTGGCAAGGCCTTCTGCGCGTCTCGCACCGTGTGGAAACACCGCAAGATGTTGTCCACGTGCGTGACTCGGAAGATGTTTTCCAACCGCTCGATCGTGCCGGCCAACGCGTATTGCCGGCCCTTCTGCTCACAGGAAACGTGGAGTCCCAGCAAGGATCCCAGGGCGACCGAATCGATATACGGTACCGCACTCAAGTCAATGATGGTGACCGCAGCCGCTTCGCGTCGTAAAGCGTCCTGGAAGTCGAACAGAGTCGTAAGCGCTAGTGGCCCGATGATGCGAAGAATACGGACGTCCTCGTTTTGCCGGTGCTCCGTTTCAATCTTGAAGTCATCCAAGAGTGACCAAGAGGACTCCTGGTCTTTGATTCACCGGGAATCCGGTCTCCCGTGGGCAATTGTCGGTATACACGGTAAAAGCCCCTCTCGCGTCCGGCATCACCCGTCTGAATACGGCTATCCGATATCCCCAACCGGCGTGGCGTTCATGCTACTGTAGTTTTGCAAACGGCAGCTTTTGCCGTTTTCTTACTTCATCAATGTCCCTTCCAATTCGCCTACAAGGCCAAACGGACCAGGTAATTCTCGTTAGCTGCGCCGGCGATACACGCACTGGAGGCGGGTTATGCGTGTTCGACGGTGAAAGAATCAAGACCATCGATCGAGTTAGTAGCGCCGGCCTGGCAGTCTCCGAGGGGCGTCTTGCACGGCTGCTTCGAACCCCGTTCTCGACGGGATTGGGCGAGGTTCTGATCTATGACGGCCGGGGCATTACTCACTACTTGCGCGTGGACGAACTCTGGGATGCGCATTACCTCATCTGGGAGGAGCCAGGCCTGATCGTTGCTTCTACGGGGACCAACAGCCTGCTGTGGATCACACTGGGAGGCGAAGTGGTGCGGCGATGGACCGCGCCCGGAGAGAGTGATTCCTGCCATCTCAACGAGGCTTACCGGGCGGGAGACCGGCTGTTCGGCTGCGCGTTCAGCAAGTCACACAAGTATAGGGGCTATAAGAAAGATTTCATGAGCGGTACCGGATTCGTATTCGACATCGACTCCGGGCGGGAGGTAATTCAGGGCCTGTGTGCTCCGCACAACCCGCGATTCGTCGACGGCGTCTGGACGGTATGCGACTCAGGCCGGGAACTCGTGGTGCAGTTCGATGCCGAGACGGGCCGGGAGTTGCGTCACGCGAAACTTCAATCGTTTACCCGCGGCTTGGCTGTCACGGATGACTTCTGGGTCGTCGGCGAAAGCGCGCAACGGGTTGAAGCCGGCTCTCCGACGGCTTCCTTCGCGGTTTTGCGGCGCGAAGATCTGAGTTTTGTGGCGCGATTCGAGCTGCCTTTCCAGGAGGTGTCCGATATTGCCGTCGCGCCGCTGGAACTGGCCGAGGCCGCCATGACCGGTTTTCGCACCAATCCCTTGCGCACAAGTGAAATGGACCAGTTGCAGATGTTTCGCAAACTTGGCATGGAGCCGGCACGGCTTTGGGCGACGAGCGAGGCTCTGCAGCCATGGCAGTGCCGGGTCCGCATCGAGGCGGAGATCCCAGGCAGGTGGATGCCCGGCGAGCTTAAGCTGGTTGGCTGCGCGATTACGAATCTGGGGGAGGGGTTTCTGTGCTCCGAGCTTCCCCGGCCAGTCTATATCTCATACAAGTGGGTAAGGACACCCGTATCGCCGGAGTTGCAGTACGCCGAGGGGATCCGAAACCGCCTTCCCTGTATGTTGCCACCGGGAAACAGTCTTCGCAGCCGGATCGAAGTGATCGCGCCGGATGTCGAAGGAGAGTTCGACCTGGTGGTCACGCTGCTTCAGGAGTCCGTGGAATGGTTCGATGTGATCGACCCGGCGAACGCCTGCTCCGCCAGGGTGCAAGTCCGCGCCGAGGGTCAAGCAACGGAGCGGTAACCAACGAAACACCAGCTGCCGATATATGCCGGGCGCTTCGGTTAGCCGCGCGTGGGGGATTGGCGGCGCGCTTTGATGACCTCGGAAATCGCGGGCAGTAACGAGATTACGATGATGAGCAAAACCACCTTGTCGAAGTACTGCCGCACGAAGGACACCTGCCCGAGCTTGTAGCCGAGCACCGTCATAAATGCCACCCATCCGGTTGCTCCGCAAACACTGAAGGGAAGGAATCGCAAGTAAGGCATCTGGGCCACACCCGCGACAAATGCCGCGAACGTTCGGATGATCGGAACGAACCGGGCATAGATGATGGTCCTGCCGCCATGCTTCTCATAGAAGCGCTGCGTCCGCGTCAGGTATTCGCGCTTGAACAGGCGGGAATCAGAACGATTGAAAATGCGCGGGCCGGTGCTGCGTCCAATCAGATAGCCGGTGCTGTCCCCAATCATCGCGGCAGCCATCAACACCAGATTCACGATGACGATGTTCAGATCGCCGGCTCCCGCCACCACTCCGACGGTGAACAGGAGGGAGTCACCCGGAAGAAAGAAGCCGACCAGCAGCCCGGTTTCCGAGAAGACAATGACAAACAGCAGAGCATAGCCCACCCACCCCGCCATGAATCCTGACAGAAGCTGGATGAGACGCTCCGGATCGGTCAGCGCCCTGAGAAATTCCAGGATGGCATGAATCATGTGCCGGCCGATCAGCCGCGGTAGCTCGCAACCAGCCGGTTCACGGCATCCTGATGAATTTTCACCTTGCCTTCTTTGATGAGCTCCTCGCGGAGGCCAGCATCGAACAACTCGGCGCGTTCCTGCGCCTTCTTGGCCTTCAGCTCATCTCGCAACCCGGACCGGAGCGCGGCGAATTTTGACATGTCCGCCGGGACGTGGCCAAGCACCTTGCCGACGACTTTTCCGTCCGGAACAGGGACGGGACCGAAAACAGCTCCATCCGGTTTGCCGAAGGCCTGCCCGACATAAGCCGCCTGTCCCAATCCTTCGACGGCGCCAGAACGATCGAAAGCCTCGGGCGTTTTCACCTCGAGGCCAAGGGATTTCGCCGCCTTTTCGAGATCGCCATTCATGGCTTGCGCCTTGGCCACGAGCTCATCGGATCGCTTGGTCACCAGTTGGTCGAGCTTTTGCTTATCTAGCGTCTGCCGGATGCGCGCTTGCGCTTCCTCTAAACTGGCGGGGCGTGGAGGGATGACGTTCGTCACTTGCGCCACCACGACCCGGTTTGGCGGAACGGCCACAGGCTGCGAAACCGCGCCTTTCTGCAGCCCCGCAATACTCTGTTCAAAGTCCTTGTTGACGCCGATTTCCGGAATCGGGTCGCCAGCTCCGACGTTTTCCACCGTGACCGGCGGGGCAAGATTCAGATCGGCGGCCACTTTGGCGGGCGCGTCTTTCTTCAGGGCGGATTCCACGCGGTCCGGCAGATCCTGCATCATTTGGCTCACGCGCTGTTTGCGGACCTGTTCCAGGAGCTGAGCCTTTACTTCGTCAAATGTCCTCTGGTGCGCCGGCTCGTGCTCGAGCACTTGAAGGATGTGATAGCCATATTCCGTCTTAATGACGCCGCTGACCTCTTTGGGCTTCAGAGAAAACGCGGCGTCTTCAAACGGCTTTACCGTCTGGCCGCGCACTATCCAGCCGAGATCCCCGCCCTTGGCCGCAGAACCTGGATCCTCGGAGTTCTTTCGAGCGAGTTCCGCGAAGTCGCCGCCGGCTTTAATCTGTTTCAGCAGATCGTCGGCCTTGGCCCTCATTTTGGCGTCCTCGTCCGGCGGCTTGCCCGCAGTCTTCAGCAGGATGTGGCGGACCATGACGCGCTCCGGGGTGCGAAACTGATCCTTGTCGGCATCGTACAAGCGCTGCAGATCCGCGTCAGTCGGGTTGATCGACTGTTCAAGCTTGGCCTGGTCCAGCACCAAGATCGCCAGGCTTCTCTTCTCCCCGACGGAAAAAGCGGTGCGATTTTTGTCGTAATACTCTTTGATCTCAGCCGGCGTGACCTGAGCTTCCGATCTCAACTTGTCGGGCGAAATCTTCACATATTGAATCTTGACCTTGTCCTGGCGGCGGTGATATTCCTGTTCAATCTCGGCCGGCGTGACCACCGTGCCCTCCACGGCCACAATCCGCAACCGGTTGATAAGCACCTGCCGCGCCATTTCACCTTCGAACTCCGGGATAGTCAGATTTTGCTGCGCCAGAAAGGCGGCGTAGGCCTCGCGGCCTGCGAATCTTCCGTCCTGAAATAACTGTGGGATCGCCATACGGATGGCATTGGATGTGTCTTCGTCACTGACCTTGAGCCCGAGCCGCGTAGCTTCGTAGACCAGAGCGCGCTGCGTGATGATCTGATCGATGATCCGCGGCACATACAGCGATATCAGCTCCGGTGGAATCGTGCGGCCGCGGAGCTGAGACTGAATGGCGAGGCGGGCTTCGCGCATGGTGACAGTGTCTTTCCCGATCTGGGCCACCACGGCATCTTCGCCGCGATCGGCGCTCCCATAGCTGGGGATCAAGTAAGTAACCATCGAAAGCGCGACCAGCAGAAGCAGCCCGCTCAACAGAAATCGCACAGCCTTATCGCGGCTGCGAAACAAGTCAAACATAATGAGGTCTCCGGCCCGGCCGGCCGAAAGCGGCCGGAAGGTAAAAGGCAAAAGTCAAATGGCAAAAGGCAAAAGTAATGTCGTGGACCTTCTGCGTGGAAAGTATTTATTATATCAGGGCTATGGCCACCTGCCGTTCACCTCTTGCCGCGAGGCGGGTGGCCCTTGCCTTCACGCGGTAGCCCCATCCCGCATTCGGCATGGACCGCGCGCACTGCCGTCTCGAGCCCATCGCGACGCACCACAATGGCAATGGTCAGCTCGCTGGATCCCTGCGCAATGGCGATGATATTGATTCGCTCGCGCGAAATCGCGGTAAAGATGCGGCCGGCAAGCCCCGGCGTCCCCTGCATGCCTTCCCCAACCACGGCCAGCAGACCGACCTCATTGTCGACGTCGATGGGCCTGAGGTATCCGTGCGCCAGCTCAAGCGCAAGAGCCGATTCAAGCGCTTCGAGGGTCTTCTCCAGCTCCTCACTGCGGACCAGGAAACAGAAACTCTGGCGGTAACTGGAGCTGGACAGCGAGAGCACCTCGACGTTGGCCCCCGCCAGCGCGTCGAGAGCGCGTGCCATAACGTGGGCCCCGGGCAGAGTTGCGTGCGCAGGCTCGAGCGAAACCAGCGCGACGCGCGCCATTGATGTCACCGCACGCGCTCCGTTCGAGACGGCAATCCGAGGCACAATCTTGGTTCCCCGCTTCTCCGGCGCGAAGCTGTTCTTGCTCCACACTGGAATGTGGCTCTCCACCAGCGGAGCTAGCGTTCTGGGATGCAGCACTTTGGCGCCGTTATAGGCGAGCTCGGCCGCCTCGCGATAAGTCACTTCGGGCAGGACGGCGGCATCGGGCACCAAACGCGGGTCGGCCGTCATGATCCCATCCACGTCGGTCCAGATCCACAACTCACGGGAGCGGAGTGCCGCTGAGAGGATGGAGGCGGAAAAATCCGAGCCCCCTCGGCCCAGGGTGGTCGGCCGGCCGTCAGCGGTCGCCCCGTTGAAGCCCGTCACTACCGGCATTACACCGCGTCGAATCAGGGGAACGAGGCACTGGCGAGTCTTCTCGGTGGTCTGGTTCATCAGCGGCGACGCACTGCCGAAAACGGCGTCGGTGACAATCAGGTCGGCGGCGTTCACAGCCTCGGCTTTTGTGCCCTGGGCGTTAAGGCAGGCGGAGATCATCAGCGCCGAAAGTCTTTCCCCAATGGCGATGGCTTCATCCACCGAGCGCGGCGGACGATCGTTGAGCATCAACATGCCCTGAACAATGCGCTGAAATTCTCCTACCAGCTCGCGAATGCCCTCGAGCACGGGTTTCTGCGCGGAGCGCGGCAGCAGCTCTTTGCACGCCAAGTTGTGACGATCCTCAAGCTTCCGGATGTTCGCTTCCAAACCGGCGCGATCACCCGCTTCGGCGTGCTTGGTGGTTTCGATCAGCAGATCCGTGATGCCGGACATGGCCGAGACCACAATCACCACCGGCCTCTTTTTCTGCTGTTCCGCGGAGAGCCGGACAGCAACCTGCATGCGTTCGGCGCTGCCGACGCTCGTACCCCCGAATTTCATCACCAGAAGATCCTTCAACGAAACTCCTTTCCATTTGAAATGCGAGCGCGCACCAGCCGCAGGATGGCCTCTTCCACCGCGTCGATGGAAAGACCGGTGGAATCAACATACAGGGCGTCCGGCTGCTGTGTCAGCGGCGCCTCGGCGCGAGTACGATCGCGCTCATCGCGCTCACGCAACTGCTTCGAGACAGACTCCTGGTTGCCATTCACTTCCGCCGCCCGGCGCCGCACCCGCTCCTCAGGGTTGGCGTCGAGAAAGACCTTGACGTTAGCATTGGGAAACACCACCGAGCCAATATCGCGGCCTTCCATCACCACATTGTTCTGTGACCCGATGGTCCTCTGTTTCTCAACCAGCGCGCGGCGCACGCCCGGAATGGTGGCCACCAGTGAGGCCGCCCGCGAGACTTCCGGCGCGCGAATGGCTTCCGTGACATCTTCGCCATTCAGCAGCACGTGCGCGCCGTTGTCTTCGAGCGTGATGCGGGCGGCGAGCGCCAATTGTTCCATGCGGTGCGGGTCCGATGGATCCAGTTTCTCGCGCAACGCCCACAACGCGACCGCTCGGTACATGGCGCCGCTGTCGATATACGTGAAACCCAATCGCGCAGCCAGGCGGCGGGCGATGGTGCTCTTGCCGGCCGCCGCGGGACCGTCGATGGCGATTACGATGGCCATGGTGAGTTCCTCCGTAGAATAGCAAGAGGCGATGACGGCTCACGATTTCGATCTGCTGGTGGAGCGCGCCTGCGCGAAGATCCCGAGGCGGTTCCGGCGCAGGCTCAATAACCTCGCGTTCGTTGTGGAAGCGGAACCTTCAACGGAACAGCTTCGGGCAGCGCGCGTGCCGCCGGGCCGGACGCTGCTCGGATTGTACCGGGGCCGCCCATTAACGCAGCGCAGCGTGTCCGATAGTTTCGTCATGCCCGACCAGATTGTCATTTTCCAGGGCCCGCACGAGCGCATGGCGCGCTCGACGGCCCATCTGGAGAAACTGGTGGAAGACACAGTCTGGCATGAAGTGGCGCACTACTTTGGAATGGACGAAGCGAGGGTGCGGCGGGCAGAGAGGCGGCGTGCGGATTCCGAATTGTAACGCAAGGCTTGCGGTACACTCTCGGTTTGAGCACGTCCATCCCAGGAGAATGATGCAGGTCCATACTCGCTTCAGGCAACAACACGGCACCGCCACATAACGATAATCATGCTCACGCGCGCGGCGCTCATTTGCGCCATCGTCATCATAAACACACAAGCTCGCGACGCTCAGGAAGGCGCGGCGGTTTATCAGAAGCACTGCGCCGCGTGTCATGATTCCGGGCGCGCCGCCGGTCGCGAAGCGCTGAAGCGGCTTTCACCGGAGCGGATCCTGCTGACGCTCGAAAGCGGCACCATGATGATCATCGGCTCGCGGCGTACGGCTTCCGAGCGGCGCGCTCTCGCGGAATTTCTATCTGCGAAATCATTTGGGAGCGAACCCGCCAGCCGGCTGCCGCAAGACGCATTTTGCAGAGACGCGGCTTCCCCGCTCCCGGACAATCTGTTTTCCGGCCCCTTCTGGAGCGGCTGGGGTGCAGGCCTGGCAAACCAGCGTTTCCAATCAGCGGCCGCGTCCGGCTTGCGGGCAGAAGACGTGCCGCGGCTGCAACTGAAATGGGCGTTTGGATTTCCGGATGACATTTGGGCCAACGCCCAGCCGGCCGTCGCAGCAGGCCGGGTCTTCGTTGGCAGCGCTGGAGGCCGCGTCTATTCGCTGAACGCCGCGACGGGCTGCGTCTACTGGGTTGTCGAAGCGGAAGCGCCTGTCCGCACGGCCATCAGTATTGGGGCCGCGGGCTCGCGCAAAGCAGTCTATTTCGGCGACCTGCACGCCAACGTGTACGCAGCCGATGCCGCAACAGGCGAGATACTCTGGAAGGTCCGGATCGAGGAGCACTCGGAGGCGCGCATTACCGGCGCCCCAGTGCTTGATGGCAACCGGCTCTTCGTTCCGGTCGCGTCGTCGGAAGAACTCAGCGCGACGGACCCATCCTATGAATGCTGCCGGTTCCGCGGGAGCGTGGTGGCACTCGATGCAGCCAGCGGCAAGACGATCTGGAAAACATACACGATCCCTGATCCGGCGCGTCACACGCGGAAAAACAAATCCGGCACTCAGCTCTGGGCGCCTTCGGGCGGAGCAGTATGGAGCGCGCCCACCATCGACCACAAACGCCGCGCAATTTACGTGGGCACCGGCAACAGCTACTCCGACCCACCGGCCGCAACCACCGACGCTATCCTGGCGCTCGACATGGACTCAGGGAAAATTCTCTGGGTGCAGCAGAAAACCACCGGCGATGCATTCAACCTTGCCTGCCCGGGCGCGGACAAAACTAACTGCCCCGAAGCCAACAATGTCGATTTTGATTTCGGCTCGTCACCGATTCTGACTGAATTAGCAGGCGGCCGCCGCATGCTGGTGGCCGGACAGAAGTCGGCCATCGTCCACGCGCTCGACCCGGATCATGATGGTGCGGTGCTCTGGCAGAGGAGCGTCGGCCGGGGTGGCACGCTGGGAGGGATTCAGTGGGGGCCGGCGGTTGACGGAGAAAAAGTCTATGTCGCCGTTTCGGACCTCATGCGGCAGATGGGGCCAACCGGCCTGGTGCTCGACCCGAAGGCAGGCGGCGGGTTGTTCGCGGTGAGGCTCGTTGACGGCGAAATCGCCTGGAGCGCTCCGCCGCCGGGATGTGGTGACCGGCGACCGTGCAGCCCCGCGCAGTCCGCGGCGGTCACGGTGATTCCCGGCGTGGTGTTCTCGGGCTCGAGCGACGGTCACTTGCGCGGCTATTCGGTCAATGATGGAAAGATCGTCTGGGATTTCGATGCGTTCCGCGAATTCAAAACGGTCAACGGCGTTGAAGCACGCGGCGGTTCCTTCGACGGCCCAGGCCCGGTGATCGCTGGCGGGACGCTGTACGTTACTTCGGGATACGGAGCCATGGGAGGCATCCCGGGTAATGTTCTGCTGGCATTTTCGGTGGACGGCAAATAGGCTACGCCGGTTGCATCCACGCTCCGAATGTTGTATTCAGAAAGGCGCACCACAGGATCTTTCAAACCAGACCAACATGAGCCAGGACATTGCGGTGGGCATGGTCGGTTACAAGTTCATGGGGAAGGCCCATTCGAATGCGTACCGGCA
>Ga0335070_10003194_pt1 | contig 19067 bp, 16 predicted proteins | sample Lox_Sample_13_FD_206722 | JGI IMG/M metagenome (GOLD analysis project Ga0335070, IMG submission 206722) | Soil microbial communities from Loxahatchee National Wildlife Refuge, Florida, United States - Lox_Sample_1.3 | ecosystem: Environmental > Terrestrial > Soil > Wetlands | place: USA... | reverse complement strand
TGTCCCGTCCTGGTGGTGGTGGCGGCCGAGGATCACGTGGTGGACCCCGCCGGCGCGGCCGCCCTGGTCCGGAGACTCGGGAAGTCCCCGTCCGTCCGGTTCGTGCAGATCGAGAACAGCGCACACCTCCTGCCGCGGGACCGGAGCCAAGAGCCGGTCGCGGCCGAGGTGACGGCCTTCGTGGACCGCACCCTCGGTCCTGCCGCAGTGCGCTGAACCACGGGTGTCAGACACCTCGTTCGTCGGATCCGCTACCCTGCCGGGCCCCATGGCCAAGCGGCGCTACCTCCTCGCAATCGATCAGGGCACGACCGGCACGCACGTCCTCGTCGTCGACGACCGGCTGGAGGTCGTGGGCGAGGCGTACCGGGAATTCACCCAGCACTTTCCCCGGCCCGGCTGGGTGGAGCATGACCTCCGGGAGATCTGGAAGACGGTCGAGCGCTGCTGCAAGAAGGGCCTCGCCGACGCCGACATCCGCCCCGACATGGTGACGGCCATCGGCATCACCAACCAGCGCGAGACGACGGCGGTGTGGCACCGCGAGACCGGCGAGCCGCTGGGCCGGGCCATCGTCTGGCAGGACCGGCGCACCGCGGACCTGTGCGCCGAGCTGAAGGCAAAGGGCGAGGAGGCCCGGGTCCGGGAGACCACCGGCCTGGTCCTCGACCCGTACTTCAGTGCCACCAAGCTGCGCTGGCTCCTGGACAACGTGGAGGGCCTCCGGACGCTCGCCGAAGCCGGCGCGCTGTGCTTCGGCACCATCGACTCCTGGCTCGTCTACCGGCTGACCGGTGGCAAGCGGCACGTGACCGACGCCTCCAACGCCAGCCGCACCCTGCTCTACGACCTCAAAGGCCGAGGGTGGAGCGAGGCGATGCTGGAGCTGTTCGGCATCCCGCCCCAGGTGCTCCCGGAGATCCGCAGCTGCGCCGAGGTGTACGGGACGACCAAGGGAATGGACGCACTCCCGGACGGGATCCCGGTCTCGGGGATGGCGGGTGACCAGCAGGCGGCGCTGTTCGGGCAGGCCTGCTTCCGTCCCGGCGAGTCGAAGTGCACCTACGGGACAGGCAGCTTCCTCCTGATGAACACCGGGCCCGAGCCGGTGATGTCGCAGACGGGGCTCCTCAGCACCGTGGCCTGGCAGCTGGGGGACGCGACCACGTACGCGCTGGAGGGGTCGAGCTTCGTCGCCGGCGCCGCGGTGCAGTGGCTCCGCGACGGGCTGCAGGCGATCAAGAAATCGGCGCAGGTGGAGAAGCTCGCGCGCAGCGTGGAGAACTCGGGCGAGGTGGTCTTCGTCCCGGCGCTGGCGGGCCTGGGCGCGCCGCACTGGAGGCCCGAAGCACGAGGGCTCCTGATGGGGCTGGACCGCTCCACGAACCTGGGCCACGTGGCTCGCGCGGTGCTCGAGGGCATCGCGCTTCAGACCTACGAGCTGGCGCAGGCGATGACCGCGGACTCGGGGCACCCGATTCCGGTGCTCAAGGTGGACGGCGGGGCGAGCGCCAACGACCTCCTCATGCAGTACCAGGCGGACCTCCTCGGCACGCCGGTGGTGCGGCCGCGAAACCTCCAGACGACGGCCGCCGGCGCGGCATTCCTGGCGGGCATCGGCGCGGGCGTGTGGAAGGACCCGGAGGAGATCCGCGGATCCTGGCGGGCGGGGAAGACGTTCAAGCCGAAGATGGACGACGCTGCGCGCGCACACGCCCTGGCCAAGTGGAAGCGGGCGGTGGAACGGGCGTAGAGAGCCGGGCCATGGCACGTGACCGGACGAGGCTCGGTGACGCAGAGGTGCAGGGCTGGCTGAAGGCGCACCCCGGCTGGGCGCTGGAGGGGGGGATGATCCGCCGGACCTTCGGCTTCGCGGATTTCCGCGCGGCGATGGCGTTCGTGAACCGGGTGGCCGACGCGGCCGAGGCGGCGAACCACCACCCGGACATCGACATCCGCTACTCGAAGGTGACGCTCGCCCTAATCACCCACGACGCAGGGGGGCTGACCTGGCGGGACACCAAGCTGGCCGAGGACGCGGACGCGCTCGCCGCGACCTGAGCGGCCGCACCGCCTCTACTTCTCCTCGAACTCGAGGCCCCGGCCAGTCCTGACGGCGATAGAGGTCGGTCCATGAAACGGTCGAAGCGAGTCCCGAGCGGCGACCGCTGCGATACGCCAGCGAAGGAGAGCGAGAGCTGCTTTGCCCCCACCGGATGGCTGAGCCGGCTCGGCAGCCGCGCCCGCGCCAGGGTCGGAAGCATGGGCAAGACGTCCTCCGAGTGTTCCGCCCTATCGGACGTCCGCACTGACCCTCGGCCGCCGCCCGGTCCACGGCGCCGCCTGCTCCAGCTGGCCGGCGAGCTGAAACAGCGTCGCCTCGTCCGCGAACCGGCCGACGAACTGGACGCCGATGGGCAGCCCATCCGCCTCGCCGAGCGGCACCGACATCGCCGGCAGGCCCGCCAAGTTGGCCAGCGGAGTGAAGGGAACGAAGTCGAACACCCGGTCCACGGCGGCGTCGATGCCCCCGCCCAGCTTCAACAGCAGCGACGACGAGGTCGTCGCGGCGATGGCCTGGATCCGTTTCTCCAGCCCCTTCGGGAGAAGCTCGCCGATGAGAGGCGGCGGGCGAGCCAGCGTCGGAGTGAGGAGCAGGTCGTAGGTCTCGAGGAACCGCGAGACATGCTTGCTCACGTCGCGGAGCATCGACATCGACGAGGCGAAGTCGGCGGCGCTGATCTCACGGGCGAGCAAGGCCACCAGCCAGGTCGTGGCCTCGAAGTCGCGCGGGCGGGCCTTCTTCTTCATCAGCAGCTCGCCCCGGCGGATGTCCGACGCGGCCTCGGAGACGACGATGGTGAAGAACGCCTTGGCCAGCTCATGGGGCCGGAAGGCCGGCGACGCCTCCTCCACCACGTGCCCGAGCGACTCGCAGAGTCGCCCCGCGGTCCGCGTCGCCTCCACGCAGCGCGGGTCCACGTGCGACGGCAGGTGCGGAGTCACCGAGAGCGCGATGCGCAGCCGCCGTGGCGGCTGGCCAACGTCCTCGAGGTACGGCCGCCCGGGCGCAGGCGCGTGGTGGAGCGCGCCGGGCTCGGGCCCCTGGACCGCGTCGAGCGCCGCGGCGCTGTCCCGCACGGTGCGGGTCACCACGTGGTCGCAGACGAGGCCGTGCCAGATCTCCTGGAGGTCGGGACCTACCGGCACCCGGCCCCGTGAGGGCTTGAGCCCGAACAGGTTGCAGCACGACGAGGGAATGCGAATGGAACCGCCGCCGTCGCTGGCGTGCGCCATGGGCAGCGCTCCCGAGGAGACCAGGGCCGCCGCGCCACCGCTCGAGCCGCCGGAGGTCCGCGTCGGGTCGTAGGGGTTCCTGGTAGGCCCGTGCAGCTCGGGCTCGGTGAACGGGAGCAGCCCCAGCTCGGGGGTATTGGTGGTCGCCAGGATGAGCAGCCCGGCCCGTCGGTACCGCCCGATGAGGGTGCTGTCCCGCGCTGCGACGTGCCCGTGGAAGAAGCGGCTCCCGGCGTCGATCCTCACCCCGGCAATGGGCGCGAGCAGGTTCTTGGTGGCGAACGGCACGCCCCGGAAGGGTCCGTCGGGAATGGTCGTCCCGGCCGCTTCCCGGGCCCGGTCGAACAGCGGCTCCACCACCGCGTTCAGCTGCGGGTCGACCCGCTCGATGCGGCCGATGGCCTCGTCGACCAGCTCGCGGGGACTCACCTCTCGCCGGTGGACGAGCTCGGCCAGCCCCACCGCGTCCAGAGCTCCGTAGTCGGCGATTCCCATTGGGGCCCGGAACCCTAGCCGGGCCGCCCGGGCGCATCGAGCGTCCCCGGGCCCGCAACCTCCCGGACGCATGGGGTGCGACATCGGTGACCAGCACAGCTCCCGCAGAAACCGGGCAACACGAGGCAACGGGACGAGCAGACCGGGTCTTCCGGATGCAAACCAAGAGGGACAGATGTACTCGCCAGTCGCCACCCCGCTCTCCAGCCCCAGTCAATCCACGCCGCACCGGGAGTCCCGGGCGGCCCTTGCATGGAGAAGCGCATGACCGCCGTGACCCCCGACTCCGTTGCCCTCGACCGCGCCGCGCCTCGCCCAGGCGCGCTGGCCCGGCGTCTCACAGCCCTGCTCGTCCGGATCTCCTCGGCGGCGGGCGAGGACCTGGAGGCGACCATCGCCCGCGCGGTGGACGAGGCGTTCGCGGCGATCGCCCGCGAGTTCCGCAGTTAGTCCTCGGAGGTGGTGGCCGACCGATGGCCCGGTGGACCCGTGGCCGCACGGCCGCCCACTTGCGGCCCCCACGCCGCCGGCAGATCGGGCCACCGGGCATCCGGGTCCATGGCACGGGCGCTGCTCCGCGGCACCGGCATGATCCGTCGCTACGTCGTGCTGGGATTGGTCTGGGTCGGCTGCACCACCGCCTGGATGCTGCTCGGGGCCACGCTGCTGGTGCGCTCGGGCCAGACGTCGTCCTCGCTGGTGAACGAGGTCCACCAGCTCTGGGGTCCGCCGCTGGACCAGGGCGGGCCCTCGGGGCAATACACCGAACAACGTCCGCGCGAGGAGCGACGGACGCTCTACGACGGGAACGGCCGGCCCTACGAATCGAAGGTGCAGAAGATGGAGGAGGTCTCCGTCCCCCTCCCGCTCGTCTCCACCCATGCACGCGTCTCGCTGGCGCTCGAACACAGACAGAAAGGTCTGCTCTGGTTCCCGACCTACGGCGCCGACTTCGAGGGCCGCTACGTCGTGCTGAACGACACCGCGGCGACCCGGGCAGTGACCCTCAGCTTTCCGCTCCCGGCCCGTGGCGCCATCTACGACGGCTTCGAGGTCCTGGACGGGAAGGGCCAGCCGATCGCCGCCGAGGTCGATGGGGGCGCGGCGCACTGGTCGGTCACCCTCGAGCCATCCGTCCGTCACGGCTTCACGGTGCGCTACCGCACCCGCGGCACGTCCTCCTGGACGTACCGGCCCGCCGCCGCCGGGGGCTCGGTCATCCGCGACTTCTCGCTCGAGCTCCGGAGCAACGCGCGGGGCATCGACTTCTCCCCGGGGAGCATCTCACCGAGCCGTGCGGCGGGCGACGCCGGGGGGTGGCGCGGAACCTGGGAGTTCCACAGCCTGGTGGGCAGCGCGCCCATCTCACTCGCGCTGCCGCAGAAGACCAACCCCGGACCCCTCGCCGCGCGCATCACCTTCTTCGCTCCGGTGGCGCTGCTCTTCTACTTCTTCGTGGTCGGGCTGCTCGCGGAGGGACGCGGCCACCGCCTCCATCCCCTGTCCTGGTTTCTCATCGGCTGCGCGTTCTTCGCCGACCACCTGCTCTTCGCCTACCTCGCCGACCACGTCCCGCTGTGGCTGGCGCTCACCCTGTCCAGCGCCGTCTCCATCGTGCTCTCGGTGACCTACGCGCAGTGGATGGTCGGCTGGCGCTTCGCGCTCCGGGAGATGGGGCTCGCCCAGCTGGTCTACCTGGTGGGCTTCTCCCTGACCTTCCTGCTCGAGGGCTTCACCGGCCTGAGCATCACGGTGGGCGCGGTCCTCACGCTGTTCATGATGATGCAGGTCACCGGACGCCGGCTCCGGGCGGACGTCCCGCGGGCCGAGCTGGTGGGATGACCCGGCCACGCGCCGGGCGCCCGGGCGGGTAGACTGCCCGCCGTGCCGGTCGACCCGTCTGGCTTCTGGGGCGTCCCCACGGCGAGCATCGACTGGTGCGAGCAGAACTACGCCGTCACTCCATGGGTGGCCGAGTTCTGGAACACGCTCTCCAGTCTGGCGATGGTGGCCGCGGGCGCCGTGGGCGCCGTGGGCGCCTCCGCGCGCCGGTTCGCCGGGGAGATCCGCCTCGCGTTCGCGCTGCTGGCGGTGGTGGGCCTGGGGAGCATCGCCTTCCACGGGACGCTCCGGTTCGAGCTGCAGATGCTGGACGAGCTGCCGATGCTGTACCTCGTCACCTGGCTGGTGTGGCTGCTGGTGGAGAACGGGCCGACACGGCGGCTCGGGCGCTGGTTCCCCGCGTCGCTCGTGGGGTACGTGCTGCTGGCGACGGCGGGCGCGACGCTCAACCGCGGCCACGCGCAGTTCCTGGCCTTCCATGTCAGCTTCGGCGCGCTGGAGATCTTCTGCCTCGGGCGGCTGAGCTGGCTGGCCCTGCGGCCGGAGAACAGGGCGGTGCGGGGGTGGTTCGCGCTCGGGCTCGCCGCGTACGCGACGGGCATTGCCATCTGGTTCGTGGATCTGAAGGCGTGCCCCGCTAACGGGATCTCCGATCTGCAGCTGCACGCGTGGTGGCACGTCCTGGTGTCTCTGGGCTTCTTCCTGCTGCTCGGTATCGTCTCGTACGATCGGCTCCGGCGACGGGAACTGCTGCCCGGCGCAGGCCGGCCGGAGTCGGGGTAGCCCCCCCCCGACCTCACTGTCCCGGTGTTGGACATTTCGGTGGCGGGCCCCCCTTGCGCCAGCGGTGTGTCGCTCCTCACGGGTCCGTGGGATCGATCGGATGGCGAGCCATCGCGCGGTCCTGCTGAGCCTCGGCGACCAGCTGGTAGGCGACGTAGTACTTGAAGATGTTGGAGACGTAGGTGACGGTCTCCTGGCCGATCCGCTCGGCCACCACGACCTCAACGTGCTGGAACCAGCGGTTGGGGTCCAGCCCGCGCCGGGCGGCTTCCCGCCGCAATGACTGGATGCGGTTCGGACCGGCGTTGTACGAGGCAAAGGCGAAGAGCGCCTTGACCAGCGGATCGAGCCCCGGCTCATCGAAGTAGCTGTCCTCCACGTGGCGCAGGTACTTGACCCCGGCGTGGATGTTCGGTTCGAGGTTGCGGATGTCGCCGACCTTCATCTGCGCTCCGGTCGCCGGCATGATCTGCATGATGCCGATGGCGCCCGCGGGGCTGATCACCTGCTGGTCGAGGCGGGACTCCTGGTAGCCCTGCGCCATCACCAGAAGGTAGTCGACGTCGTACTGCTGGCCGTACTTCCGGAACAGCTCCACTGTCTGCTCGAACTTGCGGAGCTCCCGTCCGGACGTCGCCGGGAGCACCGAGCGCAGGTTTCCCTGGTAGCGCCGGAGCAGCGCGTTGCCGAACGCCGTCCCCTTCCGGTGCTTCCGGACAAAGGCGTCGGTGACCGCCTTCAGCTGCGGGCTGTTCTTTCGCATCATCCAGGCGACGGAGCCCCCGCTGCTCACCGCAATTGCGGGATCGAACACCAGCTTCGAGTACACCCGCTTCCAGAACGTCGCGTAGAAGTCGTCGCAGACGGTGGTGGGGATGAGCCCCGCGTTCACCATCTCCAGCAGATCCTCGTCTTCCAGGTCCTCCGAGACGGGGACCAGCTTCACCGGAGGCCTCCCTCCGGCGACGAGCCGGCGGTTGAGCGCTTCGAGGTGCTCCCAGTAGCTCGAGGACCTCCGGACGTGCACCGCCTGCCCGGACAGATCCTCCACCCGTGCGATCCTCGGCCCGGACGGTCCGGTGACCACCACCTCGCTGACCCCCTCGAGGACGGGAGCGGAGAAGCCCACCAGCCGCTCGCGCTCCGGGGTGATGCTGAGGCTGGCGGCCGCGATGTCCCCCCGTCCGTCGAGCAGCGCGGGGATGAGCTGGTCCCGCGGCACGGGGATGAACACCACCTGGAACCGGAGAGTCTTCGTCCGGAGGTGCGCGTTCACCTCATCCTCGAACGCCTTGAGCATCTCGTACGTCGCCCCCCGCTGCTTTCCCCGATCGATGAAGAAGAGGCTCCGGCTGTAGACCACCAGCGCCCGCAGCATCCGGCGGCGCTGGATCTCGTCCCAGTCACCCTTGGAGCGCTCGCCCAGCGCCTGCTCGAGGGCCTTCGGTCTGGAGCTCCCGGCGGAGTCGCCCTGGGCTCTCGCCAGCGTCCCGACCAGGAGGAGCGCGAGGAACCCGGCGACGGACGCGCGGCCCATGCGCCGGGCGCATATCACTTCCCCCCGAACAAGCCCTTGAGGAGATCGCCCGCCTTCTGCACGCCGTCGGTGGTCGGGTTCTGTCCGACGGCGGGCACGGCGCCGGCACCGGCCCCCGGAAGATGCACCGCGACGTCACGGACCTTCCGCCACTGCCCGTTTGGCATCGCCTGGAGCTCGACCAGCACCGCGTCCAAGGTGACGCTCCGCCCGGGCGCCTTCGGGCCCGCGTCGAAGCGGGTGAGGATGAGCTGTGCATCGCGGGTCGTGCCAGGGGCGATCTGGAACTGCGGATCGATGCGCGCGCCCTCGAACGTCCCGATTCCCTGGGCGCTCCCGTCGTGCGTTCCCGGGCGTCCCCAAGTGAAGGTGTTCCCCTGCTGGTCGACGGCGTTGGCCGTCCCGGCCTTGTAGGCGAGCACCACTGGCTGGGGGGTGTGGTTCCTCACCCGGAGCGCGCACCGCACGAGCTGGTTCTTTCCGCTCGCCGCGCCCGCTGTCTGGAGCAGCGTGACGCTGAAGGACCCGGCGTCATCACAGCTGGTCCCGGCCGCGCAGTGCGCGCCCGAGGCGGCGACCGGGCCGGAGCCGGTCGGCGAGCCACCTGACGGAAACGGGACGGTGCCCTGCGAGGGCGCAGAGCCGACCGGGGGGGCCTGGGGATCGGTCGCCGGCTGAGGCACCGCGCTCGGAGCAGCCGCGCCGGGTCCCTGCGCGACGCCCGGAGCAGCCGCCCGTGCTCCGTCCACCAGCCCGACGATCTGCAGCGGGTACTCGGGCCCGAGGGTGCTCTGGCCGTTTCCGGCGGGCACAATCTCCCGAACGGTGAGGTCGAGGTCGAAGGTATTCCCGATGAGGGCCTGTCCGCTCCAGACCAGGGTGAAGCGCGCATCGCCGGTCTGGCCCGCGGCGATCGCGAACTTGTCGTCCGGGCGGCCGCTGATGAGGCCGATGCCCCGAACGTCCGAGTCCTTGACCACGTACCGGTTGCCGCGGTCGTCAGTGGCCCCGCCGGAGCCCACCACGTAGCCAAGGATGATCGGCCGCGCCAGCTTGTTCCGGAAGCGAAGCGTCGTGGTGAGCACCTTCCAGGCGCCCTGGAGGCTGGACCGGAACTCGACCACCGACGTCGCGAAGCCGTTCACCTCGGTGCACAGCGGATCGCCCCCGCACACTGGCGCGGTCGCCGCCGGAGTGGCAGCACTCGAGCCCCCGAGGGCGCGAGCCTTCGAGAGCACCGCGGCGCTCACCCGACCCGGACAGAGCACCTCCCACTGCTGCGACAAGGACAGCCCGCCGCTCGCGCTGTCCCGGCCGACGACCGTCCCGTCGGGTCCCTTCCAGCGGGTGCGGCCGGCACCAATGTCGGAGTTGTCCCAGAGGCCGTCGAGCAGGTACCACCTTCCGTCGAGCGGCTGGAGCCGGCCGACGGTGCAGTCGGCGCTGATGGTGTAGGTCTTTCCGAGCTCGCCATTCTGCTGCTTCGCGCAAGCATTCACCGCCGCTCGTGCCTGCGCCGGGTCGCTGCCCTGGCCAGCCTGATCCGCACAGAAGGTCTGGAGTGAATCGGAGGTGACCTTCGCGGTCGCGGTGGCCTGTGCCGTTCCCACCCCGGACTTGGCGGTGACGATCGGACTGGGGCCCTCGGTCGAGGAGAGCCATTCGGCGCTCGATGCCGCGCGGGCCGCGGAAGGGAGAACGGCGGCCGCCAGCAGAGTCACCAGGGCGACGGCCCAGAGGCGGCGAACGGGACCGGCAGCTGCGTGCGCCGGCTGGGCGGATGGGGTGGGCATCGGGCAACTCCCGTGGAGATCGGCTTCAGCCGACACATGCGCAGGAACCACGCCGGGACCGTCACCCGTTCGACCGGAAGGCGGCCCGGAACGAGCCCTTCCCCCCGGGCGGTCACAGTCACGCCGCGGCGCCTGACCGGGCGTCCTCGCCCGGGCGTCAGACGCCTCTCGACTCGTTTCTCGACCAGGCTTAAGCGATTGGAATGACAGTGGAAACTTGGTTCCCTCAATGACGAGGCCAATGACGAGGTGCAATGACGAGGTGCCAGACACCTCGTTACCGGGAGACCTCGTGACGGACCCCGCGTGACTGGGCGCGGCGGTCACTTCGTCGCGCTGGGCGGGCCCACGGTGAGCTCAGCCTGGAACCGGTCGGCGTCGGCGCTGCGCCCCAGCGCCCGGTACGCCGCGGCCAGGTCCTGGCGGGCCATCGTCAACCAGGTGGCCGGCGAATCCTTCCGCTTCACCAGCACCTCGTATCCGGGTCGGCTCTGTGCCTCCGCGTCCGAGGCCTGGCCCGCTGCCAGGAGCGCATGTCCAAAGCGCACCCGGGCAACGCCCTGCAGCGGGTGATCCTCGGGCAGCGCCTCGCGGTACACGGCGAGCACGCGGCGGAACAGCTGCTGCGAACGCACCGCGTTCCCGCGCCGCTGCTCCACGTCGGCGAGGTTCGAGAGCGCCACGCCGATCAGGTAGTGCTTCCCGTGGTGCACCTCGTCGTAGATCTCCGCCATCCGTCCGAAGTCGCCCGCCGCCTCGTCGAGCCGGCCCTGGTCGCGGGCGATGATCCCCAGCTCGTTCAGGGTCGACGCCACCCGCGGATGGACGGTGCCGTAGACCCGCTCCTCGGTGGCAAGCGCGTTCACCAGCAGTGCCCGGGCCTCGTCCCGTCGTTCCAGCCTCAGCAGGGCCCGGGCGAGCAGCGTCTGCGCCGACGCTGTCTCCGGATGGTCGAGCCCGTACCAGCCGCTCATGATCTCCAGCGCCTCCCGGTCCCACCGCTCGGCCTCGGAGTAGTGCCCGCCCTCGAGCTGGACCGCCCCGAGGTTGATGAGATCGTCCGCGACGTGCGGATGCCGGGGGCCGTAGAGGCGGCGGTCGATGGCCAGGACCCTCTGGTTCAACGCGTCGGCCTGGGGGTACTGGCCGGTGTAGAAGTGGCAGTTCGCCAGCTCGGTGAGGCTCTGCGAGAGGTCGGCCTCGAGCCCCGGACGGCTGGACTGGAGCCGGACCGCCTCCTCGAGCTCGGCGATGGCCTCGGGGTACCTCCCGGCGTTCTCCAGGATGCGACCCAGCGCGGAGATTGAGCGCGCCACCTCGGGGTCGTCCCTCGATCGATGCCGACGGAGCATCGCCAGCCCTGCGCGGATCTCGCGCTCGGCGTCGTCGTACCGTCCCCGGGCGCTGGCGAGCTGCCCGCTGGCCACCAGCGACCGTCCCACCTCCGGATGCTCCTGGCCGAAGGCGGTGCGACGGAGCTCGAGCGCCCGGGTGAGCAACGTCTCTGCCTGGTCCAGGCGGCCGAGGTTCTGGGCGATGCCTCCGAGCGTCTGCAGCAGCTCGGCCTCCACGGCGGGCTCCGCCTCGAGCGATTGGGCCTCGCGCACGCCTCGGTCCAGGAGGTCCACCACCCGCAGATCGGCCGAGGGGCCGACCTCCCCCGTTCCGCCCTCGAAGAGCTGGAGCATGAACTGCTGGATCCGCTGGGTCCTCGCGGCCTCGGACGCCACCGCGTCACGTGCGCGGGCCAGCCGGATCGCGGAGTAGGTGGTCAGCGCCAGGATGGCGAGGCCGACCGCCGAGGCCACCAGCACCGAGCGGGCATTGCGGCGGAGCAGCTTGCCGGCGCGGTAGGCCAGGGAATCGGGGCGGGCATCCAGCGGCTCCCCGGCGAGGTGGTGACCCAGGTCGCGGATCAGCGCTTCCACCGAGGGGTAGCGCCGCGCCGGATCGCGCTGCATCGCGGTGAGGCACAGGACGTCCAGATCGGCCCACGCCGCCCGGCTGGCCTGCACCGGCCGGCCCGGGATCTGCGACGGCCGCGGCGGCTCCTGCTCCAGCACCCGCCGCGCCGCCTCGTGGGGTGAGAGCCCACCGAGCTCGAACGGGAGCCGGCCCGCGAGCAGCTCGAAGAGCAGCACACCCAGCGCATAGACGTCGGTCTCGACGCCGAGCCGCCCCCCCTCGACCTGCTCGGGCGCAGCGTACGCGGGCGTCATCAGGCGCAGTCCGGTCCGCGTGGGGTCACTCCCGGGACCCGTGGGGTCGAGCTGCTTGGCGATGCCGAAGTCGACGAGCTTCACCGAGCCGTCGGCCTTCACCAGGACGTTGGACGGCTTGAGATCCCGGTGGATGACGGCGTGCCGGTGCGCGTGCTGCACCGCCTCGCACACCGCCCGGAACAGCCGGAGCCGCTCGGCGAGCCCGCTGCCCCTGGCCCGGCAGTGCTCGGTGAGCGGGACGCCCTCGACGTACTCCATCGCGAACCAGGGCGTCCCGTCGGGCAGCGCTCCCGCGTCGTGGAGCTGGGCGATGGCGGGGTGCTCGAGCTGCGCCAGCGTGCGCTGCTCGGCGAGGAAGCGCGCCCGGCGCGACGGTGAGACCCACCCGTCCCGGAGCAGCTTGAGCGCGGCGCGCCCGCCCACGTCCGCCCGCTCGACCAGGTAGACGATTCCCATTCCGCCCTCGCCCAGCAGGCGGAGCACCCGGTACGGGCCCACCCACCCCGGCCCGTCCGGACCGAGCAGGTGGCCGGCGAGGTCGGGGAGCGAGCGGTCCAGGAACGAGTCCGGGGTCCGGTCCGCAAGGAGCAGCGCCTCCACCTCGGCGACCAGTGCTGCGTCCCCATCCGAGCGCGCCTCGAGGAATGAATGCTGATCGCCCGCGGGCAGATCCGCCGCGGCGTGGAAGAGGTCCTGCACCCGGCGCCAGCGCGCCTGGCCCGCCGGGTCGGGCTCACTGTCAGTCTGTTTGCCGGAGCTCATGGGCTAGGAAGGCGCGGGCCGCACGCCAGTCGCGCAGCACGGTGGCCTCGGAGATGCCGAGGACCACGCAGGTCTCGCGGACGTCGAGACCGCCGAAGAAGCGGCTCTCGACGATCAGCGCCTGGCGCGGCTCGAGCCGGGCCAGCGCATCCAGCGCGGTGTCCAGCGCCAGCACCTGCTCCGAGCCTGCGTCCGGAGGGAGCGTCTCCTCGTCGAAGGTGACGAACGGCGTGCCGCCCCCGCGCTTCCGTGCCGAGCGACGCCGCGCCGCCTCCACCAGCACCTGCCGCATGGCGCGGGCGGCGATGCGCTTGAAGTGTGCCGGCGAGGTGGCGGCGAACTCGGGCGACGAGGCGAGCTTCAGCCAGGCCTCGTTGACCAGGGCTGTGGGACTGAGTGTGCGGCTCGGGTCGTCTCGGCGGACCGAGGCTGCCAGGCGACGGAGCTCGTCGTAGGCCGCGCTGAACAGGTGATCCCGCGTCCCAGCGTCGAGGACTCCTGGCGGTCGGGGTCCTGCTCGGGCCATTCCCTGGTTCCAGCGTACTTCCGCGCACCCCGGGGCGTAGCACGCACACCGGAGCGCCGGCAAACGGCGCGCTCGTGGCGGAGGAGAGCAGCGCGGGGTGACGGCCGTCGCAGTGCGGGTGGGGAATCCCGGCGGCGCGATGCGGGCGGCGGACACGGCCAGTCCTTCCCGGCGGATCAGCGCGCGGGGCGGCGACCTCCTCTTCGAGCACGGTGTCGCTCTACACCATCACCGGATCGAACGACGCGGCGAGAGGAGCCCCGGGGTCCGCTGGAGTCAATGCCTCGACGGCCAGCACCCCGATCCTCGGCGACACCCTCAAGGTCGGCCCCGGCACGTCGGTCAGGCCGCGACCTTCTCGCAGGCCGAGGCGCAGACCCGGCACGCCTCCATGCAGCGCCGGCAGACGTCGTGGTGCCCCGCGTGTGGCTTGCATGCCGATTCGCAATCACGGCACACCTCGCCACAGACGCGCGCGACCTCCTTCGGCCGCGGCGAACCTTGCGCGGCGGGGTTGCGACGCGGCATCAACCCTCCCGGGCGGCGGGCGATAGGCGGCGCGGGACCGGGCCAAAGCAGAACGCGGAGACGGGCACCGCCGGGGGGCTCTCGGCGTCAGCCCGTGCGTTCCCACCGGCGAAGCGCCGCGCCCAGCGTCTGCTCGAGTGCCTGGGCGGCCCTGCGCACCCGGGGAGAGGGCCGTCCGGGGCCACGAAAGACGAGCCAGAGGGACCGGGGCGGAATCTCGGGGAGCTCGGCCACGCGCACCAGCTCCGGGGCGACTTCCTCCGACCCCCGAGGGAGCACACCCAGCCCGACCCCCGAGAGCACCGCCGAGAGGAGCACCGAGCGGCTATCGGTCCGGAGCGCCACCTGGGCCCCCTCGCGCGACGCCGCGAGCAGCCAGCGGCCGGCGTCGGTTCGGGCGAGCGATCCGGTGAGCAGGACGATCCGGTGGCCGACCAGCCGCTCCCCCGTGGGCCGTCCGTGGTCCAGCAGGTACGCCTCGGAGGCATGGAGCGCCTCGGCGATCGGGCCGAGCGCGCGCGGCGACTCGCCCTGGGCCGTGGCCCGATGCACCGTGACCTCGAGGTCGACCTCCGTACGCTTGCCCGCGCGGCCGGTGACCAGCTCGAGGGCGACGTTCCCCAGCGAGCGGGCCAGGTCCGTCGCGGCGGTCTGGAGCCACTGCGCGGCCAGCATCTCGTCCACGCGGACGCGCACTGGCGCGCCGGGCGGAACACGCGGGAGCACCCGGTCGACCCGCGCCATCTCCTCGGCCATCCGCTCCCCGGTATGCATGGCGCTTCGGCCGGCGTCGGTCGGGAGCAGGCGGCGGTCCTCGCGGACGAAGAGCGTCGCGCCGGCGGCTCGCTCCACGCGCTTCAGCTCGCAGTCGAGCGCCTCCGGGGCCATCCCGAGCGCCCGGGACGCGCCGGACAGCGTCCCGTGCCTGGCGAGGGCGAGCACGAGGCGGAGCTGCTCCCAGGGAAGGACCACCCGACGAGCCTCGCCCGGGACGCGACGCTCTCGCAAACTCGTCAGCCGTGGAACGGCATCGGCACGAACCCCGGCTCCGCGGGGACCCGGTCCAGCCAGCGCCGGATTGCGGGGAACTCGTCCAGCGAGAACCCGCCCTGGGGCGCGACGTGGGTGTACGCGTAGAGCGCGATGTCGGCGAGGGTCGCGCGCTCGCCAACGAGGAACGGCGAGGCGGAGAGCGCCTTCTCCATGACGCCGAGCGCGGCGTATCCGCGGGCCGTCCGCTCGACGATCTCCAGCTTCTTCTCCTCGGCCTTGCCGGCGAACTTCACCCAGAAGCGCACCGTGGCGATGTACGGCTCGTGGCTGTACTGCTCGAAGAAGAGCCACTCGTACACCTTGGCCCGGAGATACGGGTTGGAGGGAATCCACGCCGAGCCCTCGCCCAGATGGAGGAGCATGGCGTTGGACTCGGCCAGGGTTCTGCCGTCCGGCAGGATCAGCAGCGGGACCCGGCCGTTGGGGTTGAGGCGAAGGAACTGGGGAGTGCGGCTCTCCCCCTTGAGGATGTCGACCTCGATCCAGCGGAACGGCAGCCCGCGGGCGTGGAGCATCATCGCCGGCTTCCAGCAGTTCCCGGAGGTGGAGTTTCCGTAGAGGGTGTGCATGTCCGACTGTCGCTCGGGCGGGCGGAGCGTGACCAGCACAGTCGAGGCGCGGCCGAGGCGAGCACAGCAGGAGCCCGCTCACACCGCGACCGCGAAGTCCCGCAGCGCCTGGTTGAGCGAGGTCTTCTTGTCGGTGCTCTCCGAGCGCTGCCCGATGATCAGCGCGCAGGGGATGTTGTAGGTCCCGGCCGGGAACTGCCTGGGCACGCTCCCGGGGATGACCACGCTCCGGGCGGGGACACGGCCCTTCCACTCGCGCGGCTCGGAGCCGGTCACGTCGATGATGCGGGTGCTGGCGGTGAGCACGGTGTTGGCCGCGAGCACCGCTTCCCCCTCGACCACCACGCCCTCCACCACGATGGCCCGGCTGCCGATGAACGCCCCGTCCTCGACAATGACCGGCCGCGCTCCGGGTGGCTCGAGCACCCCGCCCAGCCCCACGCCGCCGGAGAGGTGCACGCCCTTGCCGACCTGTGCGCACGAGCCCACGGTGGCCCAGGTGTCCACCATCGTCCCGGCGCCGACGCGTGCCCCGATGTTCACGTAGCCGGGCATCACCACCGCGCCCGGCTCGAGGTGCGCGCCGTAGCGCACCGTCCCCGGCGGCACCACCCGCACCCCCGCCTTCGCCAGGTCCTTCTTCAGCGGGAGCTTGTCGCGGAACTCGAAGGGCCCCACCTCCCAGACCTTCATCTCGGAGATGGCGAAGTAGAGCAGCACCGCCTCCTTGAGCCAGACGTTCACCGTCCAGCCCTGGGGGCCCTTCTCCGCGATCCGCAGCGAGCCGTCGTCGAGTCCGGCGATCGCCCTGAGCACCGCGTTCCGGTGCTCGGGCTTCCCGAGCAGCCCGCGGTCGGCGTAGGCGGCGGTGACGAGGGGTTCCAGCGGGTGGGTCACGGGACCTCCGGCATCCCGGCCAGCCGCCGGATGCTGCCGGCGATGATCTCCGGGACCTCCTCCTGGAGGAAGTGCCCGGCCTCGGTTTCGGTGACCCGGGCCCGCGGCAGCTGCTCGGCGTGCCGGCGGAGCACGCGCCCGAGGAGGGGATCCTTCCGCCCCCAGACCAGCTCCACCGGGCCGGGGAAGGCGCGGATCCACGCGTCCACCGCGGTCAGCCCCGCAACGCTCGGGTGGCCGGGCGAGTCCGGCACCATCCGCGCGAGCCCGAGCGGGGCGGCTCGGTCCACCATCCTGCGGAACGGCCAGCGGTACGCCCGGGCCACGTCGCCGGAGATGGACCGGCGGTCTGCCTGAACCCGGGCGAGCGAGTGGAGCGGAAAGCCCAGCCCCCGGAAGAGCAGCGGCGCGACAATCGGAGTGCGCGCCAGCCGGTGGAAGCGCGTTCCGCGGAAGTGCCCCGGGAGCACCACCCCCGTGTTCAGGATGCACACCGCCGAGACGCGCACCGACGGCGCCCGCGAGGCGGCGAGCAGGCCGATGGGTCCGCCCCAGTCCTGCACCACCAGGATGGGGTCCAGGAGCCGCCGAGACTCCATCCACGCGGCCAGGGCCGCAGCGTGCCGGTCGAGCGTGTGCCAGGCCACCGCCCGGGGCTTGGAGCTCCGGCCGCAGCCGAGCAGGTCCGGTGCGAGCACGTGCAGCCGTGGCCCGTCCAGCGCGGCCATCACCTTCCTCCAGAGAAAGCTCCAGGTCGGGTTGCCGTGCACGCAGACCACGTCACGTCCGCGTCCGGACTCCACCCAGGCCATGTTCCCACCGGGAACGCTGTCCGTTCTGGGAGGGTACGGGAACTGCGCGGAGAGCCACCGGGGTTCGTTCATCTGCTAAGGGTCGGCCGATGGTTTCGCTGGTCATCCCCGTTTACAACGAGAAGGCGACCCTGGAGGAGCTGCTCCGCCGCGTGGTGGCGGTGGACATGGCGAAGGAGCTGGTCATCATCGACGACTGCTCCACCGACGGCAGCCGCGAGGTCCTGGCGCGCCTGGCCGAGCGCGGGCTCGACGGCCTCCCCGGCGCCCGCCCGGTCAACGAGAACCACCTCCTGGTCCTCTTCCAGGAGGCGAACCAGGGGAAGGGCGCGGCGCTGCGGCGAGGCTTCGCCGAGGCCAGCGGCGACGTGGTGGTGGTCCAGGACGCCGACCTCGAGTACGACCCGCGCGAGATCCCCCGGCTGGTGGCGCCCATCCTCGATGGCCACGCCGACGCGGTCTTCGGTAGCCGCTTCGTCGGCGAGACGCGCCGGGTGCTCTACTATTGGCACGCGGTGGTGAACTGGGGGCTCACCACGCTCTCCAACATGACCTCGGGTCTGAACCTGACGGACATGGAGACCTGCTACAAGGCCTTCCGCCGGGAACTCATCCAGTCCATCCGCATCGAGGAGGACCGGTTCGGGTTCGAGCCGGAGATCACCGCCAAGGTGGCCCGTGCCGGCGCCCGCGTCTACGAAGTGCCAATCAGCTACCACGGGCGCACCTACGAGGAAGGCAAGAAGATCGGCTGGAAGGATGGCTTCCGCGCGCTGTACGCCATCGCCAAGTACTCGGTGAAGCGGTGAGCCGCTAGAACCGCACCACCACCGAGTCCGCAGAGCGGGTCGACGGCCCGTGGTACACCGCCTCGACGTTGTTCCCGTCCGGGTCGAGCACGAACGCCGCGTAGTAGGCCGGATGGTACGGCCGGATCCCGGGCTCGCCGTTGCTGCGCCCGCCGTTCGCCTGGCCCACGCGGTGGAACTCGTCCACCGCCGCGCGGTTCGGCGCCTGGAAAGCCAGGTGCACCCGGCCCGTCCGCTCTCCTTGCGCAGCACGGCTGTCCGGGCTGGAGACGAACAGCTCGTCCGCCCAGAAGTGGTCCTTGCCCTCGCCGCCGAGCTTGACGCCCAGCACCGAGAGCACCGCGCGGTAGAAGCGCCGGCTCACCTCGACGTCGCCCACCACGAGGTGGACGTGGTCGATCAGCCGGCCCCGGTGTCGCTCGCTGGTCTTCATTACGCTCCTCCCCCGGGAGGGTACCGGACCTCATCGCGCCGCAGGCGCGGAGGGCGCCGGCTTCCCCGCGAGGCCCCTCGCCTCGGCGGTGCGGTCGACGACCGGTCCGAGCTGCAGCTCCGCCAGCCCCTCCTGGTTCTTCTTTGGTCCCACCACCACCACCGGCAGCTTCGCCGGATCCAGGTACGCACGCGAGACCCGGGCCACCTCCTCCCGGCCAAGCGCACCCAGGCGCCCCGGCAGCGTCACATACCAGTCCAGCGGACGCCCGAGGTTGGACAAGGTCACGAAGGTGCTCGCCACCGCGTCGTTGGTCTCCAGCACCTGCGGCAGCGACTGGAGGATGCCCTCCTTGGCCTGCGCCAGCTCGGCGTCGGTGATGTCGCCGGTGGCGAACTTCTTCAGCTCGGCCTCGATGTCCTTCAGCGAGTCCACGGTGTGCGGGGCCACGACCGAGCCCCGCACCTGAAACACGCCGGTGCGCCTGTTGAAGCCCACCGAGCTGAACATTCCGTAGGTCCACCCGCGGACCTCGCGGAGCTGCTGGTTGAGCCGGCTGGTGAAGAGGCCTCCCACCGCGACGTTGGCGGTGCTGAGCGCGAGCGCGTCGGGGTGGGTCGCGGAGATGGTGCGGGTGGCGAGTGCCACCTGACTCTGCGTGCTCTCCGGCATGTCGACGGTGATGACCGTGCGCGCGCCGTCCTTGGGG
>Ga0335070_10003193_pt1 | contig 19068 bp, 13 predicted proteins | sample Lox_Sample_13_FD_206722 | JGI IMG/M metagenome (GOLD analysis project Ga0335070, IMG submission 206722) | Soil microbial communities from Loxahatchee National Wildlife Refuge, Florida, United States - Lox_Sample_1.3 | ecosystem: Environmental > Terrestrial > Soil > Wetlands | place: USA... | reverse complement strand
ACGTCGAACTCTCCCAGCCAGAAATTGAGTCGCTGGTTGCCGCTTACACCAATGGCGACGTCCCCGACTATCAAGTGTCGGCGTGGCTCATGGCGGTTCTGTGGCGCGGCATGACCCGTGGAGAAACAGCCGCACTGACCGATGCGATGCTGCGCTCCGGAGACGTGCTCGATCTATCCGCAATCAAGGTGAGGAAAGTCGACAAGCATTCCACGGGAGGCGTCGGCGACAAGACTTCATTGGTTTTGGCGCCACTCGCGGCGGCAGCAGGCGTTTCTGTCCCCATGATCAGCGGGCGCGGGCTGGGACACACCGGCGGTACGCTCGACAAACTCGAGGCCATCCCTGGATTCAATGTGAATTTGCCGGTGGCCAAATTCCGGCACGTACTTGAGACCTGTGGTTGCGCCATGATTGGACAGACGGCGGAGATCGCACCCGCTGACCGAAAACTCTACGCGCTGCGCGACGTGACCGGCACTGTAGAAAGTCCCTACTTGATTTGCGCGTCGATCATGAGCAAGAAATTGGCAGAGGGCATCGACGGACTGGTGCTTGACGTAAAAACCGGGTCGGGCGCGTTCATGAAAAGTGAAATGGACGCAGCCTTCCTCGCTGAACTCATGGTTGAGACCGGCGAGCGAATGGGCAAACAGATGGTCGCGCTCATCACAGACATGGACCAGCCGCTGGGAAACATGATTGGAAACGCGCTCGAGGTCGTCGAATGTATCGATATCCTTCGCGGCGGTGGTCCTGAAGACCTGCGCGAACTCTGTCTGGAATTGGCGGGATGGATGCTTCATCTTGGTGGTGTGTCCGCGTCCGTGAAAGAGGGTCGAGATCGAAGCATGCAATTGATTGCTTCGGGAGAAGCGTTGGAAAGATTCCGGCAGATGGTTGAGATGCAAGGTGGCGATCCGCGCGTTATGGACGATGCGAAGCGCCTTCCGCAAGCAACGCACACTGTCGACTTAAAGAGTGCAAAGAGCGGCTACATGGGGTCAATGCAGTGCGAACAAATCGGCACCGCGTGCGTGATTCTCGGGGGCGGTCGTGAGCGCAAGGAAGATTCCGTGGATCCGTCGGTCGGGATTGTGATGCACAAGAAAGTAGGAGACAAGGTTGCCAGTGGCGAGACCTTCGCGACAGTCCACTACAATGTCGAGTCGCGGGCGAAGCGCGCGCAACAATTGATCGAACAAAGTTGTCCGGTCACTGACGCGCCACCGGCAAAGCGTCCGCTGATTCATCGCGTGATCCAAAAGTCCGGAGAACGAAAGTAAAATGGGACGATTTACAGGAATTCTTGGCCTGTTGACCATGCTTGGTTTGGCATTTGCCTTTTCCACCAACCGCCGAGCCATCCGCGTGAAAACGGTTCTCTGGGGTTTGGGGCTACAGATCGCTTTCGCCTTCTGCGTGCTCAAAGTGGATGCCGGACGCAGAGCCTTTCAGGTCATCGGCGCCGCCGCCAACCGAGTCCTGAGCTATTCGTTCGTGGGCTCGGAGTTCGTCTTCGGTTCTCTCGGCAAGCCATCGTCGAACATCGGATTTGTCTTTGCCTTTCAAGTGCTTCCTGTCGTCATCTTCATTTGCGCGTTGTTCGCGATCCTGTATCACATCGGCGTCATGCAGGTCGTGATACGTATTGCGGCTTGGGCCATGACGCGCATTATGGGGGCCAGCGGCGCCGAATCGCTGAACGTGGCTGCCAGCATCTTCATGGGCCAGACGGAAGCGCCTGTGACGATTCGTCCGTTTCTGCCCGATCTCACGCGTTCGGAGCTAATGACGGTAATGACGAGTGGGATGGCCCACGTCTCGGGATCGATCATGGCTGCCTATTTCGCGTTCGGCGCCGAGCCTCGCCATGTGTTGAGTGCCGTCATCATGACCGCGCCGGGAACCATTCTTGTATCGAAAATGCTAGTGCCTGAAACTGAGCAACCGAAGACTGCGGGTCGTGTCGTGATGAGCGAGGAAGAAGTGGAAGCGGAACACAAAGAGAATCTGCTGGGAGCTATCGCCCGCGGCACCGGAGACGGCCTGCACATGGCCCTCAACATTGGCGCTATGCTCATCGCGTTCCTCGCCCTCATTGCGCTGCTCGACGGGATTATGGGCGGGATCCATCGCCACATTTTCTGGTTTCCCGCGAGTCTGGAAGGAATTCTCGGCGTAATTTTTTCGCCCGTGGCATGGGCCATCGGGATTCCCTGGCATGACTGCCGGGCCATCGGCAATTTGTTGGGCACGCGGATGGTGTTGAACGAACTCGTCGCGTTTTCCATGCTGGGTCCGCAAAGAGCGGTGCTCGATCCGCGTTCGTTCACCATTGCGACATTTGCACTTTGCGGATTTGCGAATCTAAGTTCAATCGGCATCCAGATTGGCGGTATTGGCGCGCTGGCTCCGAATCGCCGTGCGGACTTAGCGCGACTCGGCGTTCGCGCCATGCTGGCTGGAACGATGGCCAATCTCATGTCGGCATCGATCGCCGGTATGCTCCTATAAACACTTTGAGAAGGGATCTTCCATCGTGAGACTTTTCTCCGCTCTGTTTGCATTTTTCTGTCTTCTCTCCTCGATCGCGCTTGCAGCGCAGCCGCAACGCGTCATTATCGACACCGATCCCGGCATCGATGACGCTATGGCAATTTTGCTTGCGCTGAACTCTCCCGATCTGAAGGTGGAGGCCCTCACAGTTGTTCCTGGAAATGTCGACGGGAGACAAGGCCTTGAGAACGCTCTGAAGATCGTCTCCCTTGCAGATCGTTGTGATGTGATCGTCGCCGGTGGGGCGCAGCATCCGCTGAACCAGAAACTGGTTACCGCTCAGTACTGGCACGGCAAGAATGGACTTGCCGGGGTTGAACTGGCCGCTTCGAAGTGCAAGGCGGATCCTCGTTTCGGTCCTGATCTGATCATCGAAACCGTGCATAAATATCCGCACGAGGTCACGCTGATTCCGGTAGGACCGCTTACGAACATCGCGCTCGCTGTATCGAAAGATCCGTCGATTGTGCCCCTCGTAAAAGACATAGTGATCATGGGGGGCTCGATCACGGGAGGCAACGTGAATGGGGCGGCCGAAGCGAATATCTATGGCGATCCGGAAGCGGCAGCGATCGTATTCAATGCCGGATGGATGGTGACGATGATCGGCTCGGACGTGGGCGAACGCACGCTGATTCTGCGCAAGCAGGTGGCCGATTTGCAATCAGCCCATGGCCCGGAGAGCGACTTCATTGCGAAGCTGGCCGACTTCTACGTGACGCGTTCGGAAAAAAGCGGATATCGGGGCGCCGCGATGTATGACCCTCTGGCGGTAGCGACCGTCATCGACTCATCTCTTGTGACGCTGAAAGATATGCACGTCGACGTCGAGACGAAAGGCGAATTCACCCGCGGAGAAACGGTGGCGAATCGCATGGGATCCGACGAGAACAATGTGTTGCACGGCGATCACTACGAAATCGACGGAGTGATCGAGTTAAAGCCCAACGCAAGAGTATGCGTGGCTTCCGATGCGGATAGATTCCTCAAACTATTCATCGGCCGGATCAAAGGAAAGTGAGCTGTCGATCAGCCGTTAGCGTGCGCGACCAGTAGAATCGCCAGGGCGTAGAACAGGAACATAAATACCAAATACATCTTTCCTCTCGCGCTCGCGCCGGCAAATTCCTTCCACACAAAAATTCCCCACAAAGCGCCGACCATTGGCGCCGACTGCCCGATCGCGTACGAGGTGGCGAAACTCATGGATTCGGACTTTCCCGCCACCACGTTGAACATAGTCCCAATGCCCCACACAATCCCGCCAAACAGGCCAAGCAGGTGCCCGGAGGGCGCGGCACTGAAGAAGCCACCGAATCCCACGGGTTCTCCTGCGAGCGGTTTGCGCATGAAATAGATATTCCAGATGAAGCAGGAAAGCAGCGCGCCCAGCGTCAGGAACACTACGGAACTGTAGGGCGACAGGGCGTTTCCACGCGTTGCCCCGTAGGCAACAAAGGGATTCCAGAGTCCCATGAGCACGCCTGACACGACGCAGATGATGATGCTCTTGCGCGAGGCAGAACGGCCGGATCCAAGGCTGCCAAACGCCTTGCCGTCGAGGATGACCGCAATCAGAGCACAGACCACGCCCATTCCTAGGAAAATGAGGTTGCCCTTCGGTTGCAGGATGTAGCTCAATACTGTGCCGACCACCAGGGCAATGCCAATCGAAACCGGTAGTGCGACCGCCAAGCCTGCCATGTCAATGGCAGCCACCAGCAAGAGATTCGCAAGATTAAAAACGGCTCCGCCTACCATCGTCCAAATAATGTTTGAGGTGTCAGCGGTCCGCACATTGGGCAGAAAGCTCGAAGCGTCGTGTCCCGTACTGCCCATGGTGAAGGCAAGGACTAACGAAATCAGAAAAATGCCGATTGCATAATCCCAGTAGAAAAGCTCGAAACGATAATTCTTGACTCCCTTGTAGGTATTGGCCCAGGAACCCCAGCAGACAGCACTGGTAATTGTCATCAACAGCGCAATAGTCAGAGTCGGCGGCGTGAACATTCTTTCTCCCGTGGAAAAGTGGTAACTCTACTCTTCTTTGCCCCTGCTCACAAGTCGGGAGCGCGAATGCAGTCTGCTATGCTTACGCCCGTGCCGCGAACCTTTCTGATCGACACAGATACCGCCTCGGATGATGCCGTCGCACTGATCATGGCTCTGCGCGCACCAGACGTGCGGGTCGCAGCAATTACAGTTGTCGCCGGCAATGTCGACGCGCATCAGGCAACTCGCAACGCGCTTTACACCGCCGCACTCTGCGGGACTGACGTGCCGGTCTACACGGGCTCGGAGAAACCGCTCTTACGTCCGTATCAGAACGCGACGTGGTTCCACGGGCGTGATGGGCTCGGAGACCACGGTTATCCGGCACCAAAACGAAGCGCCGAAAAAACACATGCGGTCGACGCGATCATCGAGACCATCGAGGCTAACCCGGGCATAGTTCTTGTGACTCTGGGGCCGCTGACCAATATCGCGCTCGCCGTTTCCAAGAAGCCTGAGATCGCCGCGAAGGTCAGCCGGTGCGTCGTGATGGGAGGCGCGCCCGCGTGCGAGGGCAACGTGACGCCCGCCGCGGAGTACAACATCTGGGTCGATCCCGAAGCGGCGCGGATCGTCATGCGGAGTGGATTGCCGATTGAGTTGATCGGATGGCATCTGTGTCGCGGAGGCGCCGTGCTCGACCAGAAAGACATCGAGCACGTGGAAGGCTTCCGCACAGCACTCGCCCATTTCGCGATTGAATGCAACAGTCACGCGCGGGCGGCGCTCAAGATTCAGACGGGTGAAGACGGAATCTGCCTGCCCGATCCTGTCGCGATGTGCCTGGCGCTCGATCCGTCGGTAGGAACGGAGTGGAGCGAGCACTATATCGACGTCGAAATTGAGAGCGAGTTGACGCGTGGCATGACGGTTGTGGACAAGCTGAACGTGGCGCACGACGAGCGCAATCGCGAGGTCTGGGCAGAGGCCATGAAAGGGCCGAAAGCCAAAGTCTGGTGGACGATTGACAATCGCAGGTGGAAAGAAGCCCTCTACCAGGCGCTTCGATGATTATCCATTCACCTGCGCGTAAGTCGCTCGCCGCAGAAATTCTCCCTGCCCGGCTCGGCCGAGGAACTTGTCACTCTCAACGACCACGTGACCCCGTGACAAGACTACGTCCGGCATCCCGGTGACATGGATTCCTTCAAACATGGAATAGTCCACGCGCATGTGGTGTGTCTTCGCGCTGATGGTGTGCTTGCGCTTGGGATCGAAAATCACAAGGTCGGCATCGCTACCCACGGCGATCGTCCCTTTGCGCGGATATAGTCCAAACAATTTCGCCGGCGTGGTCGAAACCAATTCTACGAATCGGTTTGCATTAAAGCGTCCGCTGGCAACACCGCCTGAATAGATCAGGCTCATGCGGTGTTCCACGCCCGGTCCGCCGTTCGGAATCTTGGTGAAATCATCCTTGCCCAGTTCTTTCTGTTCCTTGAAGCAGAATGGGCAATGATCCGTCGAGACAACCTGCAGATGATCGCACTTTAACCCGTTCCACAATTTCTCCTGATGCCACTTCTCCCGCAGCGGAGGGGTAAAAACATACTTCGCGCCCTCGAAGCCGGGCGCATCGAAGTTCTCAAGCGACAAGTACAAATACTGCGGACAGGTCTCGGCGTAGACAGGAAGTCCGCGATCACGAGCCTCGCGCACCTTCTCGAGTGCGTCGTTGCAGCTCAAATGCACAATGTAAATCGGTGCGCCCGCCATCTCGGCCAGAGCGATCGCGCGGGCCGTTGCTTCCGCTTCTGCAGTCGTGGGCCTCGTCAAGGCATGATACTTCGGGGCCTTCTTTCCTTCCGCCAGCGCCTGCTGCACGATCACATCAATGGCACTGCCGTTTTCCGCGTGCATGCAAACCATGCCGCCGTTTTTTGACGTTGTCTGAAGCGCTTTGAAAATGCTGCCATCGTCAAGCATGAAGACGCCCGGATACGCCATGAACAGCTTGAAACTGGTTACGCCCTCATGAACCAGATCATTCATTTCCGAAAGTTGCCCGCCGGAAATGTCCGTCACGATGCAATGAAACCCATAGTCGCAGACCGCTTTGTTGGCGGCCTTGCCCATCCATGTGTCGAAAGCCTGTCGGAGCGGCTGGCCTTTGTACTGAATCGCGAAGTCGATCAGCGTCGTGGTTCCGCCGAATGCGGCAGCTCGTGTGCCAGTCTCGAAGTCGTCGGCGCTGGTGGTGCCGCCAAACGGCATGTCGAGATGGGTATGAACGTCGATGCCGCCGGGCATCACGAGCTTGCCGGTGGCGTCGAGAATCTTGCTGGTATTCTGCGTGCCCAGGTCGATTCCGATCGCGGCAATCTTCCCGTTCGCAATGGCAACATCGGCGGCATAGGTATCCGTTGCGGTAACTACTGAACCGTTCCTGATGATCGTGTCGAAGCCCACGGGAATCCTCCTCGCGTTGCCACAGAATCTGGAGAGGAATTCTATGCTACACTGCCGCCCTTTAGCTCTGAGTGGATAGGGCGCCAGATTCGCTGAAAGGAATTCGGCCATGCAATTCGGCATCACGTTGAAACCTGATATTTCGGTCGAGCGTATCGTAGGACTCACGAAACAGGCTGAGCGCGCCGGGTTTGAATACGGCTGGATCTTCGACTCGCACGTGCTGTGGATGGAGCCCTACCCGTTGTTGACCCTCATGGCAACGAACACGCAGCGGATGCGGTTGGGAACGTGTGTGACTAACCCTGCAACGCGCGACCTCACGGTAACCGCTAGCCTTTTTGCGACCTTGAACTTGATTTCCGGCGGGCGGATGGAACTCGGGATCGGCCGCGGAGATAGTTCACGGCGTGTGATGGGAAAGAAGCCGGTCAGCTGGTCGCAACTCGAAATGGCAATCAAGGAATTCCGCGATCTGACCAGCGCCAAGGAAGTGCAGCACGATGGACAACCGACGCGTTTAACCTGGGCGAAGATTCCGCCTCGAGTGTGGGTCGCGGGTTACGGTCCCAAGGTCTTGAACATGGCGGGACGAGTAGCCGATGGAATCATCCTGCAATTTGCCGACCCAGACCTGATCGACTGGTGCATGGGATTCGTGAAGGAGGGCGCGCGCGCCGCCGGTCGCGACCCGAGCAAGATCGAAGTCATGGCGGCGGCGCCAGTTTGGGTTTCGGATGACGTTAATGTGGGACGCGAGCGAGTGCGTTGGTTCCCGGCCTTGGTCTCGAATCATGTCATGGATCTCATACGACAATACAAACCTGAGGACCTTCCCCCGGCACTGACTTCGTACGTGCAAGACCGCGGGCACTACGATTACCAGCATCATTGCAAGGTAGGAAGCGACAATGCCGAGTTTGTCTCCGATGAGGTGGTGGACCGATTCTGTCTGCTGGGGTCGGCGGATGCCCACCGTAAGAAACTGCGCGACTTGGCCGCCGTCGGTGTTACCCAGTTCAATATTTACCTGATGTGCGGCGATGAAGAAGACACACTGGTGCGGTACGAGCGAGATGTGTTGCCGGAGTTTCTGAAGACCGCTCGAAGTTAGGCGACTTCGCTGGCTGTCCGCGTGGCCCTGCCGGGACGGTTCATCATCCCGAAGTACGTTACGAACGAGACCGCAAAACCAACGAACCAGGAATAGTCGTAGAGCGTCCGGACCGAAGGAATTGCCAGTCCCGCTAGCGCCGTACCTGCTCCGAGCGCCAACGCGATTACGGCACGCCAGTTGAATCCATGCGAATACTCGTAGGCACCATCACGCAGATAGAGATCGTCCACCATGAGTTCGCGGCGGCGAATCACAAAATAATCGCAGATCATGATCCCCGCGACAGGGCCAAGAAACGCCGCATATCCGCCGAGCCAGCCGAGGATGAATGTCTTATAGTTCGACAGCAGCTTCCACGGCATCAGGGCAATCCCCATGAAGCATGTGATGATGCCGCCGGTTCGAAAACTGATTCCGCGGGGCCACAGGTTTGAAAAATCGTTGGCGGGAGACACCACGTTGGCCCCGATGTTGACGTTTAGCGTCGCAAGCAAGATTGCGATCAGCGAAATGACCACCGCGATCGGAGAATGAAAGCGACTGAGCAATAGGACCGGATCCCAGATCGCAGTGCCGTAAATCACCACCGTCGCTGACGTCACGACGATCCCAACGAATGCATAGAGAGTCATGGTCGTGGGCAGCGCTAGGGCTTGTCCGATCACCTGTTCCCGTTGATTGCGAGCGAAACGCGTGAAGTCTGGAATGTTTAGCGACACGGTGGCCCAGAATCCCACCGTGCCATTCAACGCCGGGATCAGGAATTTCAGGAAATCGGGAAACGTGGCGAATCGCGAAGGCACGGAAAGCATCGGCCCAAAGCCGCCCGCCGCGTGATACGCCCAGCCCAAAAGCAGCAATCCCACACCTAACAAAATCGGCGCGCTGATCCCCTGCAAGATGCGGATGTACTCGATTCCCTTAATGACCACGGCTAGGTTGATCAGCCAGAAAATCATGAAGCAAATTGCGGTGCCGTGAGGGATATTCTTCCACGCAGGAGTCAGTGTCGCCAGCAGGGTGCTGATTGCTTCACCGCCGATCCAGGCCTGAATGCCGAACCAGCCGCAGGCAACGAGGGCGCGGAGAACAGCTGCCACATTCGCTCCCAGCACGCCGAATGACGCGCGAGCGAGGACAGGGAAGGGAATGCCGTATTTCGCGCCTGGATGGGAATTCAGCAGCATCGGAACCAGCACTATCACGTTGCCGATGAAAATCGTGACAACTGCCTGGCGCCAGTTCATCCCACCCTGAATCAAGCTCGCCGCCAGCATGTAGGTCAGGATGTTGACTGACATCGAGATCCACAGTGCAGCGAAGTTGTAGGTGCCCCAATGCCGCTGTTGCGCGCTGGCCGGCGCGAGATCGTGGTTATAGAGTGGGCTGGATTCGATGCGGGAGCGAAGGGAAGCCGAGTCGGGCGCAGTCATGCGAATTAGTCCGCCGCCGCTGAAGACGCGCTCTGTGTGGTGATCGCCCCGTAGCTTTCAGGCCGGCGATCGCGGAAGAACTGCCACACCTTGCGGACTTCCGCGATCATGTCCAGATCCAAATCTGCCACGACCACTTCGTCTTTGTCGCGGCTGGCTTGTGCGATGATCTTGCCTCGCGGGTTGCAGAAGTAACTTTTCCCGTAGAACTCGCCGATACTCCACGGCTTCTCGGTACCAACGCGGTTGATCGCTCCGACAAAATATCCGTTGGCCACCGCGTGCGCTGGTTGCTCAAGTTCCCACAGATACTCAGACAAACCGGCCACCGTCGCTGACGGATTAAACACAATCTCCGCTCCGTTCAATCCGAGAATGCGCGCGCCTTCCGGAAAGTGCCGGTCATAGCAGATGTAGACGCCAACCTTCGCGTACTTCGTGTCAAAAACGGGATACCCAAGATCGCCTGGAGTGAAATAGAACTTTTCCCAAAATCCAGGATGGCAATGCGGAATGTGATGCTTGCGATACTTGCCGAGATATTTTCCGTCTGCATCAATGACCGCAGCCGTATTGAAGTACACGCCCGGCATCTGCTCTTCGTATACCGGCACGACGATCACCATCTGATGTCTCGCAGCAATCTTCTGCATGAGCTTGGTCGTTGGTCCATCGGGCACGCGCTCCGTCAGTTCATACCAGCGCGCATTCTGCTCCGCGCAAAAATAGGGGCCATAGAACAGTTCCTGGAGGCAGAGAATCTGCGTCTTTTTCTTTGCCGCCTGTTCGATTAGCTTTATGTGCTTGTCGATCATCGCCTTCCTGATCTGCGCAAGCGGTCGATCGGTACTGAGTGCATTGCTGGCCTGGATCAGGGCACATCGAACATTGCGGGGCATGGCACCTCCAAATTCTTGAGGAACGAAACTATAGCAGAATCAGGCCTTATTCTTGCTCGCGCGCGCCAGCGCGTTGACACCGGCGGGTTTCGCTGAATAGACTCGGCCTTCCTTGAACTTCGGATAAGAACATGTCAAAGCCACCCCGCATTGCGGTCATCGGCAGTGCCAACATCGACCTCACAACATTTACCAACCAATTTCCCAAGCCCGGCGAAACCATCTTTGGACAAAAGTTTGACCTCGGGTTCGGGGGCAAGGGCGCGAACCAGGCTGTGGCCGCGCGCTTATGCGGAGCGGAAGTATTCATGGTGGCACGGGTTGGCAGCGACTTGTTTGGCCCTGCGACCATTGAGAACTTCCGCAAGCAAGGAATCGATCCCAGGCATGTGAAGCAGGTGCAAGGCCTGTCGAGCGGAGTCGCGCCGATCTTTGTCGATCCCAGCGGACAGAATCGCATCATCGTCGTAAAAGGGGCGAACGACGCGCTGAAACCCGCTGATGTCGACGAGGCCGCCGAAACCCTCAAGACAGCGGACTGTATTGTGTTGCAGTTCGAGATCCCGATCGAGACCGTCTATTACACCGTCCAGTTTGCGCGCAAGCATGGCATCCGTTGCATCGTGAATCCGGCGCCGGCCCAACCCGTCGATATGTCTGCGCTGAAGGATTTGGACTACTTCGTGCCGAATGAGAGCGAAGCAGAAACAATCTCCGGCGCACCCGTGAAGAATTTGGACGATGCGAAGTCGTGCGCAAGCAAGCTTTTGTCTGCGGGTGTTCGCCGCGTCATCATCACTCTCGGCGCGAACGGTTCGTTGCTGGCGACGCAAGGCGGCATGGAGCACGTTTCCGCTTTTAAGGTAAATGCCGTCGACAGCACTGGGGCGGGGGACGCCTTCATAGGAAGTTTTGCTGTGTTTCTCGGAGAGGGTCTCGCGGAAAGGGAAGCCGTTCGGCGTGCCAATCTCTACGCGGGACTGTCGACGACCGGCGTTGGCACTCAAAAATCGTTTTTCGACCGCGCGCGATTCGAAGCGGAGTGGTTGGCCCGCGGCTAAAAAGCTTTTGTGCGCTTTTGCGCTGTTGATTTCTCGTAACAATCCATCGAAAAATCCTTAGGATTCACAGGCTTCCACCGCAAATATTCTTGACTTGGCAGGGACCGGCAATTTATAAGCGGTGCCTGCGGTCTATACACCTCCTCCCTTGAGTAAGGAGTGAGGGTGTTTTTCTTTGGGGCGACAGGCCGCCGAAAGGTCCTACAAAAATGTCGAGGAAGCTTCAGCTTTCCGCCGTGTTGTTTTGTCTGCTCTCAGGTCTTCTTAGCGCAAATCTGTTCGGCCAGGCGACCGGAAGTTTCTCCGGCACAATCTCGGATAACTCGGGAGCGGTCGTGTCGGGGGCCAAAATCACCGTGACCGCGCAATCCACGAACACTACGCGCGAAGCGACGACGGACGACTCAGGACATTACCTGGTGCCGCTGCTTGGTGTGGCCGATTACACCATCAAGGTGGATGCGGCTGGGTTTAAGGCCGCGGAAGCGAAGGACGTGCGCCTGCAGGTCGACGAACACCGCGAACTTGACTTCAAGTTGGTCCCCGCTTCGGTAGCCACCAGCGTGGAAGTGAATGCGACAGAAGTCGCCATCGAGACGACGACGCCGACGCTCGGGCAAGTGATCACGTCGCAACAGGTGGCCGAACTTCCTTTGAATGGACGTGACTTCGTTCAACTTGCGACCCTTACTCCGGGAACGACCCAAGAAACCAATCCCAACAGTTTCTTCACGCAAGGCGCCAGTAGCGAAGTGGCGGCTCGTGGGATCTATTCTCTGTCGGTTGGAGGCTCTCGAGCGCAGAGTACGGATTGGCTTTTTGACGGTGTCGACAACAACGAACTGACGGCTGGCGGTATTGGCGTGCTGCCCTCAATTGACGCCATCCAGGAGTTTAAAGTTCTGGAGTACAACTATTCGGCGGAATTTGGAACGCGCGCCGGTCCGACTGTGCTGATCACCAGCAAATCGGGGACGAACAAGTTGCACGGCTCAGTCTTCGAGTTCGCCCGGAATACGAAATTCGACGCGCGCAGCTACTTCGCGTCCTCTCGCGAACAATTCAATCTCAACCAATTTGGTGGTGCGCTCGGCGGAGCCATCAAAAAAGACAAGACGTTTTTCTTTGCGGACTATCAGGGCAAGCGGCAACGTCATGGAATTCCGTTCAGTGGCCTGGTTCCCACACCAGCTATGTTGACGGGAGATTACACGCTGGATCCGCTCGGGTTAGCGCGGCCGGGTACCTTTGACGGCAGCGTGAACGCGGACGGATTTCCTGACATCAATAGCCCCTATACCTTTGGCCCTTTTCAATGCGACAACGCAGGAAGTCCCATTGCACCGAATAGCGACGGTTCCCAGAACGCAGGTACTCCTTGCAACAAGATTCCTGCTGCGATGTTCGATCCGTCCGTGAATCCGTCAGTCGACCCGAGCGGCTTGGCAATGATGAAGCTGTATCCCCAGCCCAATAACGTCAACACGACCACCCTGACCAACTTCTCGAACGTGCCTGTGAGACGCCTGGACGAGAATGAGTTTGACGTCAGAATCGACCACACGTTCTCGAGCAAAGATTCACTCTTCGGGCGGTTCAGCTACGATCAGGCCACATCTTTCGTTCCTGGAGGTTCACCCGGTTTCGCCGAGGCGAACGCTTTCGGCAGCACTCAGAACATCACCAATCACGGACGCAACGTCGCGATCTCTGAGACGCATATCTTCTCCAGCAATAACATCAATCAGTTCACCTTCGGCTACAACAGAATTTTCAATCACATCCTCTCGTTCGGAAATGGCAGCTGCGAAGCCGCGAATATAGGCATTCTCGGTGCGAACCTGAACAGTAAGTGTCCCAATGCTCCTGCTGGTCTGACTACCCAGTCGACGAAGGATTGCATCAGTTGCGGCCTCTCTTCGACCCTCATGAACAACTACTGGGCTTTGGGGGATCGCGGATTTGCACCTTTCCAAGGTGGGACGAACGTTTTCCAGATATCCGATTCGTTTGATATGGTGCGTGGTAAACACGACGTCAAGGTTGGCGTCGGCTTCCGCGATCAGCAGATGAACGTCGAGACCAGCGCATTCCAGGACGGTTTCTATATCAACTTCGGACTAACTGGTGATGCGACTGCCGATCTATTGCTTGGACAACTGGGCGGCGGCATCCACGATCAGACTTTCTTCGGGGCCACGACAGGCCGTCGTTGGAAGTTGTTCCGGCCTTTCGTAGAGGACAACTGGCGAGTGACGCCCAACCTAACATTGAATCTTGGCGTCGCTTGGGCTCTCGTAACGCCAATCACCGAATCGGCTAATCGACAGGCGAATTTTGATTTCGCCAGCGGCAAGTTTTTCGTGGCCGGAAACGCGGACTTTGGTACCTGCACGATTTGCGTGCGGTCCGACCCCAGGGTTGGCATCCAGATGGACAAGACCGCAATCGAGCCGCGGATTGGGATCTCATGGAAGCCGTTTGGCTCGCAAAAGATGGCCATTCGTGGGGGGTATGCCATCTTCCACGATTCTTCATGGAATCAGGGAGCCCAAGGCCTGTGGGAGAATCCCCCGTACTTTGCTGAGTCCGATAATTTCTTCGGCCCGTGTCCGTTTAACAATGCTGGGGCGGCACAACCCCTCAATTGCGGAAATCGATATCTTTTCCTGCAGCCAGATTCGAGCGGAAATCTTGGCCCTATAACGACGCCACCGAGCCCGCAATCCTTCCCCGGTACACTGCAATCGCAGAATCTGAACTTTAAGCAAGGTCGTGTGCAACAGTTCAATTTGAACCTCGAGTACTCATTGCCCGGCAATGTCGTGCTGACTGCTGGGTATGCGGGATCTCGTAGTTCGCATATTCTGGTGGACGGGGTTAATGAGAATGTTGGTTCTCCCTCGGCGTGCGGTTCCGTGAGTGGATACACCTTGGGCTGCGGTCCGGGCGGCGCCTCTTTCGCTCCGAAGTGGGGAGCTCCGACCTTCCTGTTCCCATTGACCATCGCCAACAACAACGACGTTGGTCAGGCAACTTACAATTCGTTGCAAATCAAAGCGGAAACCAAGAGCGTGCGGCACGGGCTCTACGCGCTGATCGGCTACACCTTTGCGCATACCTACGATTCCGGCTTACCGGATGGCCTGGGCACATTCCCCGGTGCGACCTACTGGCCTCTTCCCGGCACTCACAATGCCGACTGGAGTCTCTCGCAGTTGAACCTGAATCACCAATTCACGGCTAGCGTCACTTACGAGTTGCCATTCGGGAAGGGAAAGCAGTTCGGCGCCAGCTGGAACGGCGTCGAAAATGCCGTGTTGGGAAACTGGGAAGTGGATGTGATTCAGCGAGTCAGTTCCGGCTTCCCGCTGTTCGTCGTGGATAGCAACAATGCTTCGGGCGTGGCCTTCTCCTGGAATGGCAACAACCTGAATCGTCCCGATCTAATCAGCGATCCTCACAAGGCAGGCATAGTTGCTGACAACCCGAATATCCAATGCCAGTACACTGCGGGGACGCCGATCCCCGGAACAACGCCACAACTTTTCGGAATCGCGCCGACTAAGGTGGGCACCTTGTCGAACTGGTTCAACCCCTGCGCGTTCGCTCCCGCAGCGGGTGGGGAACTCGGGAACTCACCTCGCGCCCCGCTTTCCGGTCCACGGTTCGTGAACACAGATTTGTCCCTGATCAAGCACTTCCCGCTGCCATGGGAAGAGATGAGGCTGGATTTCCGCGCGGAGTTCTTCAACGCGTGGAATCATGCCCAGTTCTATCTCCAGGGCGCTTCCAGCGGGATGCAGGATGTGAATGCACTATCGAGCTTTGGCGTCGTCAATGGGACGGTGAACAATCCTCGAGTGATTCAGTTTGCTCTCAAGCTGAACTTCTGATTTCTCGAACCCTCAGTAGGCCAAGAGGGTCGGCCTACTGGGGGTATTCGTCTTCTGCGAGTAAACGCGCGTCCAGCGCGGTTATATAATTCGGGCGTAATTCCTCCATGTCCCTCGGAGAATCCTGTCGGCGCACGATGTTGCTAGCGACCTTCCTCGCCTTGCTCACCACCTTCAGCCGCGCCGCCGGGCAAGAGAAAGCTGCAAACGGGGGTTCCGCGACGGCTGACGCGCATCTGGGGAGGGGCTACGACGCCCTCAGGCAGGATCGGTACCAGGATGCTGCAACTGAGTTCAAGGCAGCCTTGGCAGCCGATCCCAGCTTGGCGGAGCGGGCCCGATTTCCGCTGGCGGTGGCGCTATTCGAAATGCATCAGCCTGCCGATGCTCGGCGCGAGTTGGAGACGTTGCGCCGTGATCTCGGAGATCATCCCAATATCCTGTATTACCTCGGCAGGTTGGAGATCGAATCCAATAACATCCAGAGCGCGATTGAGAATTTGAGTAAGGCAGCCGCGAAGCCGCCGTTTCCCGATACCGCGTACTACCTCGGATTCGCCTATCTCAAACAGCATGATTTAGCCAATGCCGAAAAATGGCTGAATGCCGCGAAGGAACTTATCCCGCGGGACTACCGCGTCGAGTTTCAGCTGGCAAAGGTATATCGGGAGCAAGGACGCACCGATGATGCCAGTCGTGCTCAGGCGGTATCGGACGAACTCCGCCGCCGTGACGAGAACGACGTTCGCCTAAAACAGGAGTGTGTCAAGAAACTTGAGCAAGGTCCATTGGAGGAAGCGCGTGCGATCTGCCAGCAGGTTTACGATCCCGACAATGCTGAAAGGCTCGCTGGCCTGGGAACGATCTATGGTCAGCATGGTGATCTGGAAGACGCGTTGAAGTGTTTTAGGCGAGCCGCGGAACTGGCTCCGCAATCACCGCAGATGCAGTACAACCTCGCGTTGACTTATTACCAATTGAATCAGGCTACCGATGCCCGCGGGCCGCTCGAGCAGGCTCTAAAGCGGTGGCCCGATATATTTCAACTTAATGCCCTCTATGGCGCTGTGCTGGTGAAGCTGGGAGAGAATGACGCGGCGTATCAAACTCTTCATCGCGCACTGGAGTTGAATCCTCAGGACGTCGGCACGGCCGATCTGCTTTATGTGACGACGCTCCAACTTGCGCGGGAAAGTCGGGACAAAAAAGAATATCCTCGTTCGTTGCAATACTTCCAGGAGGCGGCGAAGCTGCGGCCGAGCGAACCTGAACCGCACCAGCGGATGGCCGAAATTTATTTGCAGACCGCTCATACTGCGCAGGCGGCTGCCGAGCAGAAAGAAGCAGATCGTCTGAATAAGAGTCAGGCGAAATAGAAGAATCTTAAAAATACAAAATCCGGAGTAGCCGTTCTCGCATCTGCCAAAGGGGGAGAATGAAACAACTTCTGAAGTCCGCGGTGCTTAGTCTGTTCTTGCTTGTTACGACAGCATTTGCCCAGAAGATCAAAGTCATCGTCGACCAGGATGCACGTGGTCCCGGAACCAGCGACCAGCAGGCCATTCTTGTCTTCCTGCAATCGGAGAAGTTCGATGTTCTGGGCATTACGACGGTTAGCGGAGATCAGTGGGTGAAGGAGGAGACGCAACACGTTTTGCGGCTACTCGAGATTTCCGGCCGCACGGATGTTCCCGTCTACGAAGGGGCAACGTTCCCGCTCATCAATTCCAAGGAGGAATCCGAGCGCTGGGAGGCGATGTACGGCAAGTTCGAGTACAAGGGAGCGTGGACCGACAAGTTCAAGGCCAACCGGTCGATTGTTTACGAAATGCCGTATCACGACCCCGATGTCGTCCCGCCCATGCCCGAGGGCGAACCGCATCTGAAGGCTCAGCCTGGCACGGCCGCTGAATTCATCATTCAGATGGTTCACAAGTATCCCGGTGAGGTCGTGCTGTGGGCGGGCGGTCCGCTTACGAACTTTGCGCTAGCTCTAAAATTGGATCCTTCTGTCGCCACGCTCGCGAAGGAATTTGTCCTGATGGGCGGCGGTCTTTATGCCGACAAAGGCGCCATCGACAAAGGTGCGATCGACGCACGCCGCGAGTTTAACTGGTGGTTCGATCCCGAGGCCGCGCGCATTGTGCTTCGCGCTCCGTGGAAGAAGATGACGATCACACCGATCGACATCTCTGTGAAGACGCGCTACACAACCGAGATGAAGGGGCAAGTCGCAAAAGCGAATACGCCGGTCACGCAGTATCTCGACAAATACTCGCTCCCCGGCTATATGTGGGACGAGATTGCCGGCATTGCGCTGATCGATCCTTCGGTCATCACGGGCCAGAAGCAGCTCTACATGGATATCGACATCGACCACGGCGCCAGCTATGGCAAGACGCTTTTCTGGACGCCGGAGAGCCAGGTCCCGCCGTATGAGCGGCTGGCAACTGTGCAGTTCGACATCGACGCAGAGAAGTTTTACAAGATCTATACGGACCTGATGACACGACCAATCGGAAAGAAGTAAACCACTCGTTCACTCAAATGCGAACAACTAAATCTGTTCTCCTCTTGATCGTAAGCCTGGCCAGCGCTCTGTGCGCCGCACAACAGCGCCGCAAGATCATCATCAATGAAGACTGTTCCGGCCCCGGCGGGAGCAACATGCAAACGGTGGCGATGCTGATCCAGTCGCCACAGGTTGAAGTCCTCGGCGTCACCGTGGTCAGCGGAGACCAGTGGCGCGACGAAGAAGTGGCTCACACGCTGCGGTTGCTTGAAATCATGGGACGCACTGATATCCCCGTGGTTGCTGGCGCCGAGTTTCCCCTCGTGCGCACACGTGAAGAAGCGCAGATGTGGGAGCAGCGTTACGGCAAAGTCGCCTATGCGGGAGCGTGGGACGAGCGCTGGTGGCACGAAGCCAACATGATTCCGCCCATGACGGAGGGCCAGCCGGGCACCAGGCCAGCGGACGAAGACGCGGCGCACTTCCTGATTCGTATGGTGCGGAAGTATCCGCGAGAAGTGACCATCTACGAGGGTGGCCCCATGACGAACTTGGCGCTCGCCATCTCGATCGATCCCCAATTTCCAGAACTGGCGCAGGGGTTGGTATTCATGGGAGGAAGTCTTGGCCCGCAAACCGACAATCCCGAGTTCGTGAACAATCCCCGGCACGAATTCAACTTCTGGTTCGATCCCGAGGCGGCAAGGATTGTCCTGCGCGCGCCGTGGAAAAAGATCGTTTGCACACCCACCGACATTTCGGTCAAAACCCACGTCACGCGCGAAATGATGAAGGAAATCGAGGGCAGCGGAACTCCGCTGGCGAAGTATGTCTCGAAATTCGCGATGTACAGTCCGGGAGCCGACATCATGTGGGACGAATTAGCAGCCGCAGCGTGGCTTGATCCCTCGATCATCACCAAAAGCGAAACGCGATACATGAGCGTCGACATCGATCACGGAGCCGCCTACGGAAACACCCTCACCTGGGCGACAAAAGATGGTCCACGCCCGCGTGTTCAGCCGGTCGAAATTCAATTCGATCTCGACACGGAGAAGTTCTATCGAATGTTCGTCAGCCTCATGTCAGCGCCGACTACGAAGCCATAACCGGCTGCCGCTGGCACCGAT